>JACKQG010004013.1_pt2 | contig 12419 bp, 9 predicted proteins | sample 8237621 | NCBI WGS metagenome assembly JACKQG01 (sample SAMN15677084, study PRJNA649215) | marine metagenome | biome: marine; feature: Black Sea; material: saline water; isolation source: suspended particulate matter (SPM) from the Black Sea western gyre | collected 2013-06-09/2013-06-10 | depth...
CCTTATACCCTATTCCTTATACCCCTATACCTTATTCCCTATTCCACTAAAAAATTAGCGGGTTATTATCACCAACACTTAAATATGAATTGCTTTCCCGAATGCGTCTTCCGCAGCTTCGAAAATAGCTTCTGATAAGGTTGGGTGTGCGTGAATGATACGGAGAAATTCATCAACTGTTGTTTCTGATGATCTCGCCGTCACTACTTCCATGATAAGTTCTGTGGCTTCCGGTCCGATGATATGACAACCCAGGATCGTTCGTCGTCGGGCGTCAAAAATAATCTTCACAAATCCTTCTGAGTCACCCATTGATACTGCTTTGCCATCCGCCCTGAATGGAAATCGGCCAACCTTAATATCAAACCCCTTATCCAACGCCTGCTTTTCTGTCAATCCAACAGAAGCAACCTGGGGACGGCAATATGTACAGCTGGGAACGTTATTGTAGTCAATAGGTTGGGGTTTTTTGTCGCTGATATGTTCTGCTGCTACTTTTCCTTCTGCCGATGCAACATGAGCCAGCCACGGAGGTCCAATCACATCACCAATGGAATAAATACCTTTTACAGATGTTTCATAAAATTGGTTCGTTTTGATCCAGCCATCCTTCACCTGTATTCCCACTTTTGCCAACCCGATATTCTCAATATTTCCCTGAAATCCAACAGCCATTAGAACTGTATCACCACTCAGTACCTCGGTTTTATCTCCAGATATCAAACGGATCTCTACTCTATCTTCTGCCGATTCAATCCTGTTCACTGTAGTGGAGGTATAAACTCTAATTCCTCGTTTTTTGAACGAATTTTCGAGTAAAGTGGAAATTTCTTCATCTTCAACAGGAAGGATAATAGGTAACATCTCAACAAGATGAATTTCGGTACCAAATTCACGATAAAGAGATGCAAACTCCACACCAATGGCTCCAGCTCCTACAATGATCATCGACGTCGGTATTTCCTCCAATACCATAGCCTCCCGGAACGAAATAATTCGATCGCCGTCAGGGGCAAGATTGGGAATATTTTTATTCCTGGCACCAGTAGCAATAATCACATTTTTCGTAGAATACGTTGTAACATCTCCATCATTTCCCATTACTTCTATCTCAACAGGGGATTTTAAAACACCCCTCCCATGGATATGAGTGATGTTATTCTTTTTCAGTAGATATTCGATCCCTTTTGAAAACCTTCTTGCAATACTCCTGCTACGTTTTATTACCGCTTTGAAATCGACAGAATGGTCAGAAATTTGAATACCAAATTGACCAGCATTTTTCACAAGATGAAGTATTTCAGCACTTCGCAGAAGGGCTTTGGTAGGAATACAACCCCAATTCAGGCAGATACCTCCCAATGCATTCTTTTCAACTACAGCTACTTTCTTCCCTAACTGAGCTGCCCTGATCGCCGCTATATAACCACCGGGACCACCACCGATTATAATAACATCAAATGTATTTTTATTACTCATTTTATTCATACTGGTTTTTTTGCCCCTATTAAACTTCGTAAAAGTACAAGTTCATCATAATATTCAGACTCATCCTTTACCGGTGTCTCAAGAATCATCGGAATATTTTCAAATCTCCTGTCATTAACAAGACACCAGAAAGTTTCTATGGATAATAGCCCTTTACCGATTTTCTCGTGCCTGTCAACTTGATCTCCGAGATTCCGTTTGGAATCGTTAATGTGAATTGCTTTGAGATATTCAAAGCCTACAATTTTATCAAATTGATGAAAAGTATCGTTCCACTTCTTTTCATCCCGAATATCATACCCCGCTGCAAATCCGTGCTGAGTATCAAAACATACTCCCATCCGTTCCGGACGATCCACGCCATTGATGATATCAATGAGATGTTCGAATCTGTACCCCACATTCGTTCCCTGACCTGCTGTATTTTCCAATAATAGATTTACATGAGAATTGGGACGTTTTTCAAGACAAGAATCAATACTATCCGCAATTCTTTTCAAACATTCTTCTTCCCCTGCCTTCATATGAGAACCAGGATGAAAAATCAGATAGGGAATCCCACAGGCGTCACACCGATCAATTTCATCAATAAATGCCTTTCGAGATAAATTTAATTTTTTTGAATCAGGTGAACCTAAGTTGATAAGATAAGAGTCGTGAGACACGCAAATCTCAGGACGTTCCTTCTCCATATTTTCCCGAAAGGCAATCGCATTTTCTTTAGTAGGCTGTTTAGGAAACCACTGGTTTTGATTGGCAGTAAAGATTTGAATGGCATCTGCCTTAATGGCTGTCCCGCGAGCAGGTGCGTTTTGCACACCGCCTGCTGCACTTACGTGTGCACCTAAAAGTCCCATCAGCTCCTTCTCATTGCAATAATTGATAAAAATTCCTCACGCGTTTTTCGATCCTCTCTAAACACTCCCCTCACAGCAGAAGTTGTCATAAATGATGCTTTTTTCTCCACTCCCCGCATCTGCATACATAAATGAGAGGCTTCTATAATCACCGCCACTCCCTGGGGATCTAAAATTGTCTCTATAGCGGAGGTAATCTGTCTGGTCATTCGTTCCTGAACCTGCAGTTGTCTGGCAAAAACCTCTATAATCCGGGGAATTTTAGAAAGACCGATAATTCGCCCATTTGGTATGTATCCAACATGCACAACACCATAAAATGGAAGCAGATGGTGCTCACACATCGAAAAAAAGTCAATATCTTTCACAGTGATGATATCATCACAAGATTCGTGGAAAATGGCATCTCCCACTGCTTCCTCTGGTGTCATTCTATAACCTTGACTGAAATACTCCCACGCTCGTGCTACCCTCTCTGGAGTCCTGACCAATCCTTCCCGTGATGGATCTTCACCAATTTCCTTCAAAAGTTCAAATGTCAATTTTTCTATCTTTGCCCTGTTTGCTGAATTCATAAAGGCTCCTGTTAAAACATAGTTGAAAAAATATCATCTTTTTTTGGTTCATCACACATTATTGTCGGTCAGGCGCCCGACTGATGGGTGATCTTGTTTTTGAATGACCTCCCCTTTTCATCCCCTCCTTGCCAAGTCCCAAGATCCCGACTTGTCGGGGGAGGGGATGAAGGGGTGGTCTTACAAGCTTAATAACATGATCCAAAGGATCCTGCGGAAAAACTGTCATATGTCGTGAGACTCTGGTTCAAACTTGTCCGGCCCTTGACGGAAAAGGTTCTATACGATCATTCTTAAAGGTCTCACCACAGAATGCAAAATTGAACTTCTCTTTTCTCATTCTTTCTTTACCCACACCTCGACCCGTCGGGGGTTAAGAGCCCCTTTTTTGTGATCGTATTATGATTTTTTGTCCAAATATTATTATCCCTTCGTTGGTTGGGAAGAACAGAGATCATTCAAAATACATTCCATACACTTAGGTCTCTTGGCGATACAAATGTTACGTCCGTGTTCAATAATCAGGTGAGTGAGGTCAATCCAATCTTCTTTTAAGGTAATTTCCATAACATCCTGTTCAATTTTTTCCGGATTCTTCGAATTCACAAATCCCATCAATCCCATAATTCGTATCATATGTGTATCAATAACAACAGCTGGGATATTGAAAGCTATTCCAAGGATGCAATTAGCTGTTTTCCGACCAACACCAGGAAGGCTCAATAAATCCTCCATTGTATTGGGGACATCGCCTCCATACTCTTCAAGAATCATCAAGCTGCTTCCTTTAATAGATTGGGCTTTTTGATTGTGATACCCACAGGAATGAATATCTCTGGATAATTCTTCCACATTTGCATAGGCAAATGATTTTACAGACGGATATTTTCTGAATAAACGTTGAGTTACTTTGTTGACCCTTTCATCGGTACATTGAGCAGATAGAATGGTAGCTACAAGAAGTTCATGAGAATTTCTACGAGTTAGAGTACACTGTGCCTGTGGATATTCCATACGCAACCGCTGAACGGTTTTCCTCATTCGCTTCTGTTTCCCTGTTTTTGACTCGGCCATTTTTCACGAAAACATTATTTCAGACTAAAAAAAGATCGGAACTGATATTCCATTTTTACTTTTTAATACTTTTCCCACTAAGCCCCTTTTCAATGAGTATGGTAAGATTCTTTATAAATGTGAATCTTGGCAGCACCAAAGTACATCCTGATTCTCTTGCCCTGTCATGGGTGCTTTTCTGAACTCGGGTAAGTATTCCCACAATAGGAACAGCCGGAAAAGAATGACGTATATTCTTCACAAGTAGCAATGTTTGTTGATAATCATCATCGAGATCAACAATTACAATTATTGTCCCAACATTAATTTCTTCTGAAATATCCTTATGCTCAGGGAAAACAATCTCTTTCTCAAATTGAGCTGCTGTCTCAGCAATTTTCGTTCCAAGCTTAAAATCTTTCGCATAAACAACGATTTCTGCCATTACTTCACTCCAACTTGAACTTTTCTTTTATGTAGACTTTTTTACCATCCCTGCCTATGATAACAGCTTCACAATCCACATCGTGCTCAAAAAAGAGAGTCCAGCTTTCATCAACCATTCGGGGTAACAACTTTTTTTTCTCCTCCATTGTGGTTACGGGGAGAATATCGTAAGCCATCACCCAGGGAACAGAAATGTGAGCAGAGGTTGGGATTATATCTCCACAATAAAATACGGTAGTGATTCCATCAGAGATTATTGGGTGTTGTTGACCTGTTGTATGACCGTTTGATGTGATTACCTTTATCCCGGGTAAAATTTCACCCGGTCCATCAACAAATTCAATCATCCCATTTTCCATTAACACTTCCCAATTGTTAGCAAGATAACTGGCTCTGTCCTTTTCGGTGGGATGGGTTGCCAGCTCCCAGTTCACCTTCTGAATCCAATAGGTGGCATTAGGGAAGGTAGGAACAATTTTGCCAGAATTATCAAACCGGGTGTTGCCACCACAGTGATCAAAATGAAGATGAGTGTTAATAATGTCGGTTACATCCTCTGGTGTGTACCCAAGGTGATTAAGCGCATTATTAATATTCACACTATTTGTATCAATTTTGTAAATAGAGCGATTTTTATCATCCCATTTATCCCCATTCCCGGTATCAATCAGGATCCTTTTATATTTACTTACGAGAAACAGAGACCGTGTACACATAGGAATCCTATTTTTTTCATCTGGAGTAATCTTCTTCTCCCAGAGAGTTTTAGGTACAATACCAAACATAGCGCCACCATCCAGGGCAAAGCGGCTGGTTTCGATGGAGTACAGATCAAAATTACCAATCCTCATTGTTCATCCCTAATTTCTTTACATTCGAAAAAGTACATATTTTACCTTTGATTCGGAATTATGTAGTGGGTGCAAATTTATATCGTTAATGAGGGTAAATCAAGCTTACAGAGTATCCATCCTTACACCATAGAAGGCTTATTCTTCTATCTCATTTATCACTGGAGATGGCTTTGCATTTTTTGGTAGAGATTTTTTTCTGCTTTCACCTGTCGTTCCTAATAGAAACGTGACGCGAAAAGAAAGTCCTACTAGCCGGGAGTGTTCGGTAGGAAGACCAAAATCAGAAATGTGAGGAAAATCAATATATCGATTTCCCCACCATTGAGAGGTATCGGCTGAATCAAAATTAGGATTAAAGAGTTGTGTAATAGGCATACTGGCCAAATCATGATAATACCCAATTTCATATCCAAATTTATCGTTAATATATGCTCCCAGTAAAATGCCAACACGTGTACTTTGACTGCCATTAATCCCTTTCGGAATAAACATTCCTCGTAATCCCCAGTATGTAGTAATGTTTTTTGGTTTTTCCCTCGTTTTGAATTTATAATAGGTTACATCAAAATTTGAATTGGGTGTCAAGGACCACCCCAGATTTAAAATATCCCGCCTGTTTTCTTTCTCATAAAGTAATCTGGAGTAGTCTATTCCACTTCCATAGACAGGAACTCCTAATCGAAATCCAACATCACTGAGATTTGTAATACCATACCGATAGAAAAACACCGGGAAGACATTCTCATAGGAAAGTGTATATCCGTAATAAGTTTCACCTTTTTCGAGGGTTTTATGAGATATGGTGGGGTGAGATGCACATCCGAAAAAAATGAAAAGAACAGTTAATAAGAAGACAAAAAGTAGAAAAACATTCATAACTGATGATCTTGAAAATCGAAGTATCATGGCAATGTCAAAATAATTCCCATATTCCTAAAATTGAATTTAATTGAATAACACCACCAGTTGCCATAACTCTTTGTAAAAAAATCCAATTTTTCAAACTAAGTCCCCATGGAACATCAAAGCAAGTGGTTGGATTTGTCAACTTTCACCTTTAAAGTTCTACTTTAGATAAACCATTTTTCTCGAATCCACAAAGAAGTTAAGATCATTCAATAAAACCCTCAGTGTGAAAAAATAAATGCCGCTACCAATATGATCTCCTTCCCAGAGAAAACGATAGTGTCCGGGAGTCATTTCCTCCTCCTGGATCAGGGTGGAAACTTCCCTACCTGCAGCATCCACGACAATCAGTGTGACAATACCACCTTGCAGGAGATCGAAGTGTATGGTAGTGGACATGTTAAAGGGATTGGGATGATTCTGATAGAGGACAAAAACTTCTGGAACCAGCAAGGATTCCATCTCCCTAATGAGAAGTAGGTTAGATTCACCAAGAGTCCTCTCTTCTGACACCTGCCATTTCCCACCATCTGGAATCCGCGACCAGTGACCTTCTCTACTGGAATTCAACCATATAATCTGATCATTCACCCAGACATCATTGGGATCCAGCCGTTGAAGTTGAAGAAGATGATTTCCCCTTGGTGGAAATACAATAGGAAGAGAAAGGGTGTAAAATTGTTCTATCCATTCGAGTTGGTCAACCCAAATGGGATTTTCCTCATGAAAATCCATCACCAGACGCAAATCGGTTATGGAGACCGACTCAATATCAAGAAGATAAAGTTCCACATCCAGATTTATCTGTCCTTCATCCTGATACGAAATATCCTCTGTGTCTTCTAAACTCAGTGAAAACTCATTGATAATAATCTGATTCTGAGAAGAAGAAATTTCACATAGACCCGGGGTCGGTTCAGGGTGGTAAACAAGCTCACCATTTAGTTGTCTTCCTATACTTCCTTCTAAATTAAGAGGAGGAAACCAGAGAGAATCTGCGGGAATATCTGAATCTCGACTGAAAAGATATATCAGGGTACCGTATTTCGTAGAATCCAAAAGAATATTCTCCGGAATTGGTGAAAGTATTACTTCTCCAACTGGCATCTCTGCATCCGGGAGATAAAAACAGTCACTCTCTCCCACTTTCAAACAATAATCAGCAGTATGGATGGTTCCCTCTCCCATAACCATCAATTCCACCCAGCCAGAGTCTCCACGGGTTGGGGGCACAAATTCAGTTATCCTTAGTGTTTGAATATCGCCAAGTACATAAAAAACGTCCTGAAGTTCGTCCTCCCAAGCGAATAGGGTTTTTCTTAAATCTTTTATGATATCACGATGAATATCCATCTCAAAAAATTGACAGGACCCATCCCTTAACAGATTAATATCCGAATTATAGGTCTCTATCAGTTTTAGTAAGAAATCTTCTGTCATCTTTTCATTCACACGATAGTACAGATCAACCTGACACGAAAATGGGATATCTTGTAATTTCAGTTTATTTCGTTCGGTATTGAGAGTCAGATTAGGGTAATATTCTTCAGGTGATATTTGATGAAGCTGACTCTTAAACAAATATAATAATTGGGATGTATCATGGAAAACCGCAGTTTCCCTAACGTACTCCCGAATACACAAGCCCACATTTTTTTCATTGACCTTTACCCACACCACGTCACATTCTGATGATGAAATGAGCGGACGTAACACCAACCACTCAAACAGATCAGTGTGTTCACCAATAGAGGTAAAGATAATATTGTGATCACCCTCCTGGAATTCCAGGATAATATCACCTTCCTCTGTTTCCCGAATTTCACCGCTCACACCTGAGACCGAATCGGTAATAGATACAAATTGAGGAATCTGGAACCTATCAGAAATATCCTCCGGATAAATTCCTTCAAGGGTCGTGATATTCACAAGCTCAACAAAATCTTTGACCAGTTTGGGGGAGCCAAAAGGAGGAGTGTCCGTCTCTGACTGATATTCATTTCCATAGATATCGCGCCACGTCAAACGGTAAAAATAGAGTTCACCAGGCTCAACGTTCCAGTCAATCCATTCGGAATATGTCGCTGGAATTGTAGCAACTTGATGAAAAGGAGCCGAAAGGTCCTCGCCTCTCAGGATAGTAATAGATATGATACCATCCAGATTAGAAAATTGCCATTGTATCCGTACTGAGCGGAACTGATCCACTGCTGAAAATTCTTCAAGAGAAGGAGATGATTCAAAAATAGCTTTTTCATCAATATGAACCCGGGTAAGAACACACTTTTGAGAAGGCAGCATAACGTTTATCGGTAGAAATGTATCTGCTCCAGACAGTAAAAACAGATAGCTGTTTTTATGATGCTGCCACCAACCAGTGAAGATGGAAGTGTGTTCACCATTGATAGTTAGGACAATAGTATCTGCAGATAACAGAGATGGAACTCTCAGACGAAAATCAAGAGCCAGCACGAATTCACTATCCGGGAGAAACAACTCAAACGAAGTTTCTCCCCAATATCCTGTTGTGTGGTAGAAATCAGCACTATCAGGCACAACAACAGGAGTCCCATACTGATGAATGGAACAGAGAGCTTCCTCATCTTCAACTCCAGTATATGCGACTGAATCGAAGATAATAAATTTTGCTCCTGCTTCTTCCCCTCCAGCTACAACTGCCGTGAGGAGAAAAAGAAATATACCAACTCTTGCTTTCATCTCTGAACTTTCAATTTGAAATATTTCAACAAATTATACAAGAAATATTATTCTTTCCCTAATTCGTTTCATGAACTGAATAATCAGATTGACCCACCCATAGAAATCCCGATTTATTGGAGTATGATTGATTCCAACCTGTTGAGGTTACAACGATTTCCAGGTTGTGTGGTGCATAAAACGATACTGTTGAACTAAGTCCCACTGATATAAATGCAATGCCTATCCGATTGGTTTGCACTTTCACTTTATTACAAAAGATAATGAGAATGTTGTATTAAATATATTGATTTGTACCGGGGAAGGGACTCGAACCCTCACCTCCAGTGGAGACCAGATCCTAAATCTGGCGCGTCTACCATTTCCGCCACCCCGGTAATACATCTAAAATCAATAATTCACCTCTCTCTTTTCTCCACTTTAGACGTGATCTCCGACATATTCCACCAACCATCTTTTAAGCTCCACAACATTTCTTATACTTTTTCCCACTTCCGCAGGGACACGGTTCGTTCCTTCCCACCTTCTTACCAACTCGAATTGGCTGTCTCTTCCCAGGCTGGGAAGGTTGTCCCTGTTGTTGTTCACCACCAGAAGGAGCTACAAACCCCATCCCTGTTGTGTCTTTGTGTTGAACTTGAACGTCCCTTGCTGGTCGACGACCTCTGAGCGATGGTGCCTCTTCCATCCCCTGGATCTTGGTTCTGTATAGACGCTGCATAGTATGTTGGTTGGTCTCTGCCAGCATATTAACAAACATCTCAAACCCTTCTGATTTATATTCCAGAAGTGGATCTTTCTGACCATAAGCTCTAAGGTTAATCCCCTCCCTGAGCTGATCCATGGCGTAGAGATGTTCTTTCCACTTTTCATCAATAGTCCTCAAGACGACAAATCGTTCAAAACCACGCATAATCTCAGAAGGAACAAAACTTTCTCGGACACTGTAAATTGCTTTTGCCCGTTCTTTGATGTATCGACCAAGATCATCTGTAGAATCACATTTTTTACCATCATCGTCCATATCAACTGTCAATATAGACGCTATTTCGGCTTCAAGGTTATCCCAATTCCAAGCACCAGGATCAGGCTGATTATCGGTATATTTTTCCAGTAAATCTGCAATGTAATCATCCAGAATGGTCTCAATCTCATCACGAACATCATCCCGGTTGAGGGCTTCATTCCGCCTGTGATAGACAATCTCCCGCTGTTGATTCATCACATCATCATATTCCAGAAGCTGCTTCCGGATACTGAAATTCCTTGCCTCCACCTTCTTCTGTGCTCGCTCAATGGATTTCGTCACCATCCCATGTGTTATCACTTCCCCTTCTTCAACACCAAGACGATCCATTATATTCGCAATACGATCACTGCCAAAGAGCCGCATTAGGTCATCTTCGAGTGAGAGATAGAATTGCGATGAACCAGGATCTCCTTGCCGACCGGAACGACCCCGAAGCTGAAGGTCAATCCGTCGAGATTCGTGACGCTCCGTTCCGATGATATGAAGACCACCAAGGTCTGTAATCCGATCACCCAATTTGATATCTGTCCCACGACCGGCCATATTGGTGGCAATGGTCACTGCTCCCCTCAGACCTGCTCTCACAACGATCTCTGCCTCACTCTGGTGTTGTTTTGCGTTCAGGACATTGTGTGGAACTCCTCGTCGTTTCAACATACGAGAGAGTGTCTCTGAAACATCGACAGTAATCGTACCCACAAGTATCGGCTGGCCCCGCTGGTAGCTATCCGTAATCTCATCCAATATGGCGTTATATTTCTCCCGCCTGGTTTTGTATACAAGGTCATTGTGATCTTCACGAATAACCTGTTCGTTAGTGGGAATAACCGTTACGTCTAATTTGTAAATGGAGTGAAGTTCTTCTGCTTCCGTCTCTGCTGTACCCGTCATCCCCGATAACTTCTGGTATAGACGGAAATAATTCTGGATTGTAATTGTAGCCAGGGTCTGTGTCTCCCGTTCAATTGTTACATTTTCCTTAGCTTCAATCGCTTGATGAAGGCCATCACTGTACCGGCGACCAGGAAGAATTCGACCTGTAAATTCGTCTACGATAAGCACCCTACCGTCCTGCACAACATACTCAACATCCTTCTCATAGAGCGAATATGCCCGGAACAGTTGGGAAATGTTGTGTATCTGCTCACTTCGATCACTGTGAAGAAGACGGGCTTTCTCTATCTCCTGCTGTTTCTCAGTGGAGTTGAGGGAATTATCCTGTTCAATATTATGAATCATTTCCCCTAAATCAGGGATGACAAACATTTCAGGATTGTTCGGCGCAATTGCCTGGCGACCTTTTTCGGTCAAGTCAATTACATGACTTTTCTCATCAATGCAGTAATAGAGATCTTCGTCCACTTCATGGAGCTTCTTATCCCGCATATAATCAGACTCTACACGAAGAGACAGTTTTTTCGTATTGGGCTCCTGAAATACTTTCATTAATCGTTTGTTCTTTGGATCTCCACGCATTGCCTGAAGAAGTTTATAACCAGCATCATAATCTTTACTATCTTCCAGTAACTTTTCTGCACTACTTACCGTTTTATTCACCAGGCGATTCTGCATGCGGACCAATTTTTCTACCAGAGGTTTAAAATCACTGTATTTTGATTCGGTGGGGGTATCCACGGTCCCGGAGATAATGAGAGGAGTTCTTGCCTCATCTATGAGGATGCTATCCACCTCGTCCACAATAGCAAAATAGTATCCACGCTGAACCTGATCCTGACGGGTGAGTGCCATATTATCCCTGAGGTAGTCAAAACCGAATTCATTATTTGTTCCATAAATGATATCCCGATTGTAGATCTCCCGGCGCTCAACGTTATCCATCCTGTTCATAATAGCACCAACAGAAAGTCCCAATCGTTCATAAATTTTTCCCATCCACTCAGCATCACGTTGGGCAAGATAATCATTGACCGTGACAATATGTACACCACGTCCAGACAGGGCATTCAGGTAAATGGGCATAGTGGCGACAAGTGTCTTTCCCTCACCCGTTTTCATCTCGGCTACTTTTCCCTTATGTAGTACGATTGCCCCAATCAACTGCACATCATAGGGAATCATATCCCAGGTGATTGATTGTCCAACCACTTTCCAGGTTTCACCTATCATACGTCTGCAAGTTTCCTTCACTATGGCAAAGGCTTCAGGTAAAATTTCGTCTATAACATCCTGTTCTGCCTGGAATATGTACTTTTTCTTCTCCTCATCAGGAATATTCTTGTCCTCAACCACTCGTTCTGCCTCTTGACGAGTAACCCTCAACATTTCCTTAAATTCACCGGTTCGATTTACCAGATCTTCGTCACTTTTTTCCTTCAACGTTTCATAAATGCTGTTTATCTCCTTAACAAGGGGTATATAACTCTTTATCTCCCTTTCGGATTTTTTCCCGAATATTTTTTCGAGTATTATTGCCATAATTTCAATAATTCAAAATAACTATTTAGAGTCTGTCTATAATGTAGTGCTTTCT
>JACKQG010006417.1_pt1 | contig 12417 bp, 18 predicted proteins | sample 8237621 | NCBI WGS metagenome assembly JACKQG01 (sample SAMN15677084, study PRJNA649215) | marine metagenome | biome: marine; feature: Black Sea; material: saline water; isolation source: suspended particulate matter (SPM) from the Black Sea western gyre | collected 2013-06-09/2013-06-10 | depth...
TAACAAACGGCGCAATGATTGTCGCAGAAGGTGAACCTTCCCCAGCCGATATTTCGGGCCGCTTGGACGATGACGGCAACGTGATTGGATACGTTGTATTTTCCGACACTACGTTCGGGAACGCATAAGGAGTTAAACATGGCTATTTCAGAACAATGGGCCGAACTTCTTCAGCCCGGACTTAAAGCAATCTTTGAAAAACAGAGGGACGCACTAGCGGCCGAGGCCGTCGCTCCTCTACTGTTCAATATGGGATCATCCAGCAAGGTCAACGAGGAGGAACTAGGTGTCGGCGGCTTTGCAGATTGGGAAGAATACAAAGGTGCAATCGAGTACGACGACCACGACCAGGGATATAAGACCACGTTTACACATGTGGAATTTGCCCGCGGGTTCAAGGTCGAGCGCAAGTTAGTCGATGACGATCTGTACAATATCATAAACGCCCGCCCTCGTGGGTTGGCTCTGTCGGCGATGCGCAAGCGCGAAAAAGACGCCGCCGATATTTTCAATAACGCCTTTGATACTGGCACCGCTAACCTTGGCGCTGATAGTCAATCACTATGTGACGGCGCTCACCCCCACAGCCCCGCCAATACCGCCTCAACGCAGAGCAACTCAGGCACGTCGGCTCTCAGCCGAACTTCGATTATCGCAACTCGCCAGCTTATGCGTGCTTTCACTGACGACCGCGGCGAATTGATCCAGGTAAAGCCCGATACTCTTTTGGTTCCCCCGGAACTGGAAGACGAGGCATACGTCGAAGCCCGCACACCGCAGAAAACCGGATCGGGTGACAACGATCTCTCGTTCGTCAATTCCCTGGGCTTGAAGGTTATCGCCTGGGACTATCTGACCGACGCCAATAACTGGTTCTTGATCGACTCAGAGATGGCGAAATTCCATCTAAAGTGGTATGACCGAATCCCCCTCGAGTTCGCAATGGACCCAACGAGCGACTTCACCCTTGAGACTCGCTTCCGCGGCTACATGCGCTATTCCTTGGGCTGGAACGATTGGTCTTGGATTTATGGACATAACGTTACCTAAAGGAGGTATATAAAACTATGACTACTTTTGGTGATGGATTATTCCAATATCGCGGTTTCGCTTGATGTTGCATAAATCAGAATGATGTTAGGGGGCGGTCAATCCGCCGCCCCCTAGACTTGTAAGGGAGGGCATTATGCCACCCCAAAAATATATATATGAGATATGCGTCAAGTGCGATGGTGATGGTAAAGTCGTGGATTATGTAGACGGCACGCCGCGCGAGGTTGTTGCGTGTGATGCCTGCAAGGGTACTGGCAAAGTGCTTTGGGGCTATATCTACAGTCAACTTGACGAAGAATAAAAGAAAGGTTAAAGACAATGATTGTCTTATTTCTGAAAGATTGCGGCATTTATGAGAAAGGTACGGCGGTTGAGTGCGCCCGCGCTAAGGGTGAGCAGTATATCAATGGCGGCTTTGCGGTAGAAGGTACAGCCGAAATCGTAGCCGCTGCCGAGCCCAAGCCGGATCCCGAACCAAAACCAGCGGCGAAGAAAGCGCCCTCAAAGAAGGCTCCGACCAAGAAAACTCCCGTCAAGAAGAAAGCCGCGGACAAATGAATAAGCTCGCATTGGTCGGCGGCGATGTGCGTACGCGATCAGATGCGCCCTTTTTTGATGATGATTTCGACGTCTGGGGGCTAACCATTGGACCAAATCAGCCCTGGTTTCCCCGCTGCGATGCCGTTATCGAATGTCACAGGTCGGCGCTATATCTAACGCACCCCGACGACCCGAGTTATTGGGAGTGGCTCCAAAATACCGACGCCGATGTGTGGATGTTTGATCTCCGAGACGATATCAAAAACCGCTATACTTATCCGTTACTATATATAAAAAATAAGCTATTATCGAATATTACTATCGACGGCAATCAAATTGATAACTTCGGATCGTCCGCTGACTACGCCGTCGCCCTTGCGATATTGCAGGGATACAAATACATTGAGCTTTACGGTATCGAAATGTCAGCCGACAGCGAATATTATTCACAGCAGGTTAGTTATGCGTTTTGGATTGGTTACGCCGCCGGGGCTGGAATAACAATAAACCTTATGAGCGGCGGCCATATGTTCGACCGCCCGTTATATGGTAGAAATATGTTCGGAGAGGACACTTTAGCTTTTTTGAAAATTGAGAGGTAGTAATGATAAAAACACAACAAATCAAAGTAACTACGACAGGGTCCGCCGGATCTGCTACTGGTGCAGGAATTACCGACTCCGCCGTCACTGGCAAGATATTAGCTCTGTATATCAATTATCACGCTTCCACCCCCGCAACGGCAGACTTGACAATCACAGAGCGTAAAGGGTCTACAGATATACAAACTATCTGGACCGAGACAAATAGCACGACTGACGTAGTTCGATACCCGAACACCCCGGCACAGGATAACGCAGAGAATGCGGTCACCTACGATGGGACAAATGAAATATATATTCCGTTTGTGACGGACTCGAAGATCCGGGCTTCTCTTGCCCAGGCTGACGCTCTGACTGACGCCGTGGTAGTCGAAGTCAGATACGACGACGGTCGGTAACGTATGACTCAAGTAATGCGCGAGACGCTACAGACCGCCACAACCATTGCCAAGACTACGCAGACTCAAATGGGCAATACTGTTAGATGTGGTGGCTTTGATTTCCTGGCGCTTTACTTCGATTATGTCAACGGCGACGAGACCGGGGTTATTGTTACGGCCTGGGTTTCGATCGAGTTCGAGGGCACATTTATACAGCATCAGTATATTGAGCCTGAAGTATTCGCCCCTAAAACAGATCTTGAAATGACCGTAGAAATGACCGCGGCCGGTGCTAGTGCCGCCGCTATTGTGGCGGGTTTAGATATAGTATTAGTAGCGGACTAAGGATTGATCTATGGCTGAAACATTCACCTTCGATAATACCCTCTCTACCGATCTGGCCAAAGTCCGTTTTCATATTGGCGACACTTCCAGCGACGGTAATTATTTATGGGATGAAACTATAAACGCCCTGATTACTTCCGAAGGATCTGTCGGCGGCGCGGTAGTTGCGTCGATCCGCTATATTATTACGCAATTATCTAGTCCCGATTTTAAGTTAGATTGGATGTCAGTATCAAACGAGAAAGCGCGACAGGGTTTCGAGAAAATGCTCCGAGATAAGGCGCAGGAGTTCAGCATAGCAGTTGGCGCGGTGGCTACCTCTACAGTCTCCCAGCCTTACCGTGCAGACAGCGACCAATATAGCAGCACAAGCCGCACGACATCGACAAGTGACGAAACTAGCATTTATGACGGAAGTCCGTAATCTGATAAGTTGTTTATGATGGCCTACTACTATAACCCTATTACCATTGCAGAGATGACTTATCAGATAGGTAAGAAGATATGACGAGACTAGCAAGCGCACGGTTGACCGCAGAGCTACAGCGCAAAACAGAGGGCCATTTCTACGGCGATACGGCTACTTTTTTACAGACGTCTGTATCGACTCTGGACGTATACGGTCAACCCGATACCACAGTCGTAACCAGTACGAGTATCGAGTGCTCATTTACCGATAAGCCTAATATGGAGAACTGGCAAGACTTTACCGACATAGAGCGCATTGATGCCGAGATACGCTTCACTTCCCCCGCTCCCGCCAAGGGCGACCAGGTAACTTTGACGGGCAGATTTGACGGAGCGGGCTACGTCGATAAGACATTCGAGATAATCGGCATACGTGACCGGGATACCTTCGGATATGTGTGCGCATTGCGGGCGGTGACGGGATGAGCGTTAGCGTAGAAATTGACGATAAAGAAGTATTTAAGGCGTTTCGCGATGGCGTCTTGACTATTGGCGATATACTGGACGTGGAGAAACCTATCGCCCTAACGATTGTCAATAGTCAAAAGAGAGACGTACCAGTCGATACGGCTGCCACAAAGACCAGCATTCGCCCGCACATACAGAGGGCCACAACCGACGAAGTTATTGACCACATCGGCCCCGAGACCGAATATGCCGAGTATATCGAGTTTGGCGTTATCTCTAAGCCTAACTACCCAATACAGCCCTTTGTGAGACCGTCTGTATTTGGTAATGAGCAGAATATAAAGAATGTAGCAAACGCCGCTTTTAAGGCGCTAATTAAAAAGATATGGCCGAGCTAGAGTCTAATTTGAGAACCTTCTTACTGTCCAAGTCTGGCGTCACTGACGAGATATCGACGCGGCTTTATGTTGATAGAAAAGACTCGCGGATTGTTACCGCCTACCCTTACGCTATTATTCGGACGGTACAAGAAGCCCCCGGATACGCGCACGATGGAGCGTTGCCCGACTCTGGCCTTTATCAAATCGACGTATACAGCGACAGTAAAACAACTGTCAATTCAGCGACCACGGCGATTAGGGCAGAGTTGACCGGGTTCTCTGGTGCCCTTAGTGGCGTCACCGCTGGGGCCGTATTTGTAACCGATACGCGGGGCGGCTTTGACCCCGACGTGAGAGTATTTCGCCGTTCTACCGATTATCAAATCAGGCAGAACGGATAGGAGTAAATTATGGCAGAATTTGACGCCTATGGAACTCAATTGAAGATAGGAACCAATCAGGTCGAGACCGCCGTCGTTGCCGTGACTACGGTTACGGCTGGAAATGCAAACTTTACGCTGACGGCTTCCGGTATGACTGGCTCACCCATTACAACCGTTGTCGCAGTAGCCAATAACGACTCCGCCGATACCGTGGCAACTAAGGCCGCAACAGCGATGAACCTGGACAGCAACATTACCGATTTATTCTCCATTGTTGCTAATGGTCCCAATGTTATCGTAACTCGCCTAGTAGCTGCGGCAAATGACGCTACTCTCAATTTGGCCTATGCTGACGACACTAGCGGCGGAATTACGGACGACGCCACAAGCAACAACACAACCGCAGGCGTGGCGCTGGCTACCATTGCACAGGTTACAAGTATCACAGGTCCCAGCCTCTCACTAGACACAGAAGATGTGACCACACACGATTCAACCTCATCATTCGAGGAGCACGTCGGCACTATTCTCAGAAGTCAAGAAATAACTTTCGATATTGTCTACGATCCCGCTGACGATACACACGATGCAACCGCCGGGAATGGGCTACTGTCCCGACTGAACGCAAAAACATTAACTAACTTCTCGCTGGTGTTTCCCGATACGGCCTCTACTACATGGGCTATGAATGGCTATGTAACAGGCTTTGAGCCGGGATCTCCCCACGATGGAGCATTAACGGCCGCTGTGACCACTAAGGTTACAGGGGTTCCAACTTTAGTATAGGAGTAAATCATGGCGAAGTATGACGCATACGGAACCGAATTATACAGAGGAACAAGCACAGGAACGGCCTATGTTCAGGTAACTAACATCAGCGGCCCTGGATTGTCCCTTGACACCGAGGATGTAACAAGTCACGACTCAACCTCGGCATGGGAAGAGCACGTAGGTACTATCTTGCGCAGCGGCGAGATGACTGTCGATATTGTCTACGACCCGGCGCATGCTACACACAAAAACGCCGGTAGTGGCTTGTTGGCTGATTTGGTCGGCAGGGCGGCGGCAACTTATACGCTAGTCTTTTCGGATGCAGCTACAACTGAATGGACGTTCAGCGCATTTGTAACAGGTTTCGAGCCTGGAATGCCGCATGATGGCGCGCTGACCGCTTCGGTTACTTTCAAGCCGACTGGCGTAATCACGCTCTTATAATCAATGAAGGGAGCAAAGTATGGCACTCACACGAGACGAGATACTTGATATTCAAGATATTGTAATCGAAGAAGTAGACGTAACCGAATGGGGCGGCTCTGTCTACGTCAAAGGTATGACAGGAGCAGAGCGCGACAAGTTCGAGGTCTCCATTGTCAAGACCAGGGGCAAGCAAGCCTCTGTGAATATGCAAAATATCAGGGCAAAATTAGCCGCTCAATCCATCTGCGACAAAGATGGTAAGCGGCTATTTACGATGAAAGACGTTAACGCCCTGGGCGAGAAGTCCGCCGCCGCTTTGCAGCGCGTTTTTAATGTTGCGCAACGTCTTTCTGGTATCTCCGATGATGACTTAGAAGAACTGTCTGAGGAGATGGAAGATAACCCTTTCGACGATTCTGCTTCCGATTAGCCCTCGCCCTGGGCATGACGGTGGCAGAGCTATTATCAAGAATATCAAGTCGGGAGTTATCCGAGTGGATGGTTTTCTACAATGTGGAGCCATTCGGCGGTGACACTCAATACCTAGGCCATGCTATCACGGCAAGCACGATAGCCAATGTCTACCGCAAGAAAGGCGCTAAAGAATACAATCCGGGCGATTTTATGCCGGACTTCAAAAAGAAAGAGCGCCAAACCACAGAGCAAATGATCGAGAATGTCAAAATGTGGAATGAGGTTTTCAAGGGTAACGAGAACGAATAAATGGCTACTGTAGCGACATTGTTTGTCAAATTAGGATTAGACTCCAAGGGCTATTCTAGCGGTCTAAGAGAAGCTACCCAAAAGACAGGGGCGGCCGCCAAGGATATTGGCAAAAAGCTAACCAATATCGGGGCGGGTCTCACGGCTGGATTGACAGCCCCTATTCTCGCCGCCGGGGTTGCAGCAGGTAAAATGGCCGTGGATCTACAAGAGAGTCAGAATGCCGTCAATGTTGTGTTTGAAGATGCCGCAGACATTATGGACGCTTACGGGGAAACAGTCGCAACCACCGCGGGATTATCAAGAGCCGAATTCAATCAGCTAGGGGCCGTCACGGGCGCTTTTCTCAAAAATGTGGGTTTCGACACCGCGCAAGCCGCCGACGAAACAATCCGACTAACAGAGCGTGCCTCCGATATGGCGTCAATTTTCAATACCGATGTATCTCAGGCGCTGGAGGCTATTCAATCGGGCCTCAAGGGTGAGTTTAATCCATTAGAGCAATTTGGCGTCAAGCTCAATGCAGCCGCCATCAATGCGCGGGCTCTTGAGATGGGCCTTGCCGATGCAAACGGAGAGCTAAGCGACTCCGCAAAAGCTCAGGCCGCTCTCGCTCTTGTGATGGAACAGACAGAGCAATTTGCGGGTGATTTCGTCAACACATCCGACCAATTAGCAAACGCAACAAAGATAGCAAAGGCACAATTCACGGACGCGGCCGCCGCTCTGGGTACTCAGCTATTACCTATCGGGCTAAGAATAGTCGAATGGGTTAGCGGTTTAATCGAGAAATTCAACGCGCTGACGCCTGCACAACAGAAAACGATTTTGATTATCGGGGCGGTTGTGGCGGCGATAGGGCCATTGATAACAATTATCGGCGGTCTTATTACGGCGTTCGGTGTGATCATGCCCGTTATATCCGCAGTTGGTGCCGCCTTACTTGGGCCTTTGGGTTTGGCAATTGCGGCCATTATCGCCATCGGTGCGCTCTTGGTCGTAGCTTGGAAAAAGAACTGGGGCGATATTCAGGGCAAAACACAAAAAGCGATCGATTTTATCAAGCGAATTATTGACATATTCCGTTCGGCAATACAGGGTGATTGGTTTGAATTCGGGCAAAAGTTACGCTCATTGTGGGATGACATTTGGAATGCAATACAAACCGCCATGAGAAACGCCGGAACCGCTCTTAATAAAACAATAAAAAATATTATCGGTAGAATTCTAAACTTCTTCCGTAACACAAACTGGCAGAGCGTAGGGCGGGACGCCGTTTTAGGCATTGGGAGGGGTTTTACTCAGTGGACGGGTTGGCTAGTAGGGAGAGCGCGACAAGTCGCACATGCGGCGCTACAGGCGGCTAAGGGGTTCCTGGGGATCGGTTCCCCGTCTAAAGCGTTCGCTGAATTGGGTAAATTCTCGGCGATTGGGTTCGGGAAGGGATTCGAGGACACTATGACGAAGGTAGAGCCGCAAATTGCATTAAGTTTGATGCCCGAGGCCGTTCTACCCAATACGAGCGCATTCTCCCCCGCAGGAGCCACACAAACCGAGAGTCGTTCTCTTGTGATAGAAAACGTGACCATAAATAACGATATGGATTTGCAACAGTTTCAAGACATGCTCAGGAGTTCTTTGAATGGCTAGAACGCTAAACATCACGGACGGCACAACTACGGTTAACCTGTTGGACTCGAGCGGCTTCCATTTGTTGAAAGATGGCTGGCTTCATTCCGAGGCCAGCGCCCGCGAGATATGGAATAGTTCTATATTCTCAGAAGGCCGCCGCCCGTCGCTGAGGGCGCCGAACAATGTCACGGAGCGGCTAAAGCTCAAATTGCACACAACGAGCCAGGATAACGCCGCGGTTAATATCCAAAAACTAATGACGCTTATTAGGCAGACACGAAACAACCAATTATACAACTGGGAACAGACCCCCGTTTATATGACTGTCAAACACGGCGACGAAACAAATACTCGATATGCGGTCTTGGTATCGGCTCGAGTTGATTTCGGCTCCCCGATGGACGATATATTCTACGAGGGAACAAAACTGATCAGAGAAATGACGCTGACGCTCGAACGGGAGCCTTACTGGCGGAGCCACGCTCCCCAAACATTACCCACGGCCATTTCATTGACCGCTGCAAATGCGCCCGGAACACAGGCCGATGATACCGAGCAATTCATGGCGAACTTCCGCGGGTCTGGTGCATTGTCTAAAATATTCGCGTACGACGACAATCTGGCGGCGTTTAGTGGCGATCTCAGCGCGTCGACATCATTCAATTATTGGGAAGTCTCAGGCAGTACCCCCGCGGTTTCTGATATTATGTATTTCGGAAGTACTGACCCGTTTCATATGGTAGTAATGAATATCGGGACGGCGGCGGTTGTTTCTGGTATCGGGATCGTTGAAGAATACTGGAACGGCGCATGGGTGACAGGCCCGCAACTGGAGACAAAGTTCGTCGAAGGGACGGCCGCATCTGGGGTTATGACTATCAATTTCGAGGGGGCGGCGGATTGGGCAACTACGGCGATAAATGGTGAAACCCTATACTGGATCAGAATTAGGATATCCGCGGTCGGGAGTTGGACGACTAGCCCAGATCAATCGGGGCAAATCGTTTACGCCGTGGCCGACAATTATATAGAGATCCCGAATACCTCTATCGATGGCGATGTCGCTCCGCATACTCTTATTAGAATTCACTCTCACGCGTATTCTGGGAATACAGCGGCTACGCATATTATTTTAGGGTCAAAGTCCAGGGGATTAACCAATTTCGTGAGCCGTCTCAATATGACGACCGCGGGCAATCCCGGCGATTGGGCTATTACGAACGGTACGGACACATCGACGATAGTCGACGAACGTGGCCCCGACGGAGACGTCGCTCAATGCACGTTTGGAACCGACCAAAGTATGACGGAGCGCTGGAAAATAACCAACTCGACCGCCGCCCAGATCGCAGACTTTGAGGGCGATTATCATGTTTATCTACGGGCGGAGCAGGAGAGCGGATCGGCTGGAGACGTTTCCGTCTTGATGAAACTTGAGCATGTGAATACAACTTGGAGTAGCGAGACCGTTTTTCTTGCACAGGTCGACAGCGGCCCGGAAATCGTATCTCTGGGAAGATTTACGATATTGCCCGTGGGTCTCAGGACTGGCGAAGTGATGATCGGAGACCTCACAATCCAACTACACGCCAAATCTGACAACGGAACCACGCCGAACTTGAATATATTCGACCTGGTCTTGATACCCATCGACGAATGGGGGATCGTGGCCGCTGATCCGCTAGATGTCACAAATCACAGATTAGGCACTCAGGGGGTGCTAGATATCGATAGCGGAGTATTGCGAGTTGGTAGCACAATGAAAGCGTTTGGGTATGCCAGTAGCGATAGTATAGAAGGTTTTATGGAGACCCGCGGCCTACTCCCCAACATTGAACCCGACAAACAAATCCGAATATATGGCTTGTTTGGAAATGCCGGAATTTGCTACAACAGCATAGGCGGCGGAGTATTGATCTACCCGCACGAACGATGGGCATTTTTGAGGGGTGCTGAGTAATGCGATTTGTGCAGATTCTAAACAGCCCGATTGCGACGAACAAACAGTCGTTTTCTAAGAATGTGCCTGTCGAGGAATGGGAGCATAAGACAACGGCTACCATCGGCTACGATACAGCCCGCTTTGATTTGATCGATGACAAACATATTCTAGAGGAATTCTTTTATTATGGGTTGGGTAGAATAGTAACCCGATACAGCGCCGACGGAAACACTATCGTATGGCAGGGTCAAATCGTTGATATGACCTTGACGGAGCCAGGGAGCCGGTTCCGCAGGTCAATCAGAGAAATGTATAACCGGGTATCTGTGAGATATACGGCTCTGGCGACCGGCTCCAATCCGCCGGGAGAAACAGAGAACAGCACGACGGCTGACGCCGACGATGCAACCAGTCAGGGGCAATACGGAATAAAGGCTTTGGTTTTCCGTCCCAGTGTTGAAAAGTTAACGGCAGGGATGGCGACCCAGTTCAGAGGCACAGTTCTCGCTCAATATCGCCAACCGCGGCGGAGCGCTGATTATATTAGTTCGGAATCCAGGTCCAGATTGAGTGTTATATGCGAAGGATACGGCCGAACCCTAGGCTGGAGAGTTTACAATCAGACATCTAGTAGCGGAACGGCGAACGCTAGTACTATCGTGGCCGCCATAAATACAGCCGTCGGCGAGTTCATCGCATCGACACGAGTCGACACGAACACAACCGCGGTTAATCAGTATTTCAACGACGACCGAACCGCCTTAGAGATTTTGCAGTCTATCGCAGGGCTTGGGGATAGTAGTAATAATCGATGGGTTATGCATGTCATGGATGGCCGGAAATTGATCTATGAACAGGTTCCGACTACTGTAAATTATTATCGCCGCTTGTCAGACCCGAAGCAGAGTATACTAGACGCCATGGGGCGCGATGTTCCGCTCTGGGAGATCCGCCCGAATAAATGGCTACGGACAACCGACGCCCAGCCTTTCACGGCTGACTCGTCTGCGCTGGTAGACGACATTCAAAGTATGTATATCGAAAGCGTGAACTGGGTAGAAAAATCAAACAGCTTGACCTTGACGGGAAGTACTACGGACAAATCCAGAATGCTGGTAGCACAAGTTGCCGCCGCTGGTCAAAATCTTTTATAAAGGTGCAACATGTCAGCAACCGCAAAATTTAGATTAAAACTCATAGACGGGAGCGGGTTCGCGCTCCTTGATGGAACGGGCGTTCTATTACAAATATTAGAATACACAGTCGAGAATATACCCTGGACACTTAAAAGCCGGTCATTTGGATGGACTTTGGTTGAAAGATTGCTAGGATGGACGCTAAAGAATAGGTAAATATTATGTCGATTAGAGAAATAACAGAAGGAGAGCAAATAGTCGGGCTTGACGAAACCCCTATTTTTACGCTGACAACAACCAATTGGGGCAGCACTCCAACGAGCGTGACCGTGACAAGCGCAAAGTATGATAGTTCAGCAGACACATACACGGATAATACGTCAGCGGTTTTTGCGTCTGGATCGGTATCGATTGCAGGCGATGTAATCACGCTGAAACCAATGTCACCCCAAGCGGTCGGCGATATATATTATATCGAGATTCAATTCACCTCGGCGAGTTCTGTATGGGAAGCCTTCGCGTGGGTAAGGGTTGAAAGGTAAATCATGGTTGATAAAAATGTAACTGAACTGAACGAAGTCACTGGGGTGGCGGCGGTAGATACTTTGTATATTGCAGATGCCGCGGCGACCGATGGATTTATCTCGGTATTGAATCTTTTAGATATGGATGTTGTGGCCAAGGGGACTCTAGCCGTGGGCTATGGTGGATTAGGCGCGGCAACGCTTACAGATGGTGGTTTGTTGGTGGGTGCTGGCACTTCTCCTATTGAAGCCTTAGCAGTTGGGTTGACAACTCAAGTATTAATAGGCGGCGGGGCTGGAACCAATCCCGCATGGGGTACTGATTTACCTACTGCTTTGACAATTGGTTCTGCTTATATCTACCGCGTTGGTGGGACCGATGTATCAGTCGCAGATGGTGGTACGGGGGCGAGTACGGCAAGTGCGGGCTTTGATGCTCTGTCGCCAATGACAACGCTTGGCGATGCCATTTATGGTGGTGCCTCCGGAACTGGCACTAGACTGGCCGGAAATGTCACAACTACGAAAATGTATCTATCTCAAACTGGTGATGGTGCAAACTCCGCGGCTCCGGCGTGGGCACAGATTGCGGCTGCCGATCTCAGCGATGGGGTGACTGGATCGGGCGTGGTTGTGCTTGCTACCAGTCCGGTAATCACAACTGACATCACAATCCCAAATACAGGATTGCATCTCCTCGACAC
>JACKQG010006418.1_pt1 | contig 12415 bp, 10 predicted proteins | sample 8237621 | NCBI WGS metagenome assembly JACKQG01 (sample SAMN15677084, study PRJNA649215) | marine metagenome | biome: marine; feature: Black Sea; material: saline water; isolation source: suspended particulate matter (SPM) from the Black Sea western gyre | collected 2013-06-09/2013-06-10 | depth...
ACGAACCAGCTTACGCATGGAGTCTCTTACGCAGCGGTTGCGAGGATCGAACTAGGGCTTCTCATCATCCATCCTGTTGTCGCGGCCGTCCACGGCCGGTTCGCCGGAAACGGCCGAGAGGATTTGGCTGCCGACCGGTGGGCATCCTGGGACGAAGATGCCCATTTCTCGCAGATTCGCAGTGCAATTGCCGATGCACAGCGTCCCTTGGGGCAGGTCCGTGTGGCCCTTGCCAATGGCTATGTTGATGGTGCTTTGACTGGGAAAGTAGTCGAAGATGCGGTCTTTGTGGCGTTTAAGGAACAGGAGTAGAGTCGACTGGCACGCGCTGCACGAGTTGTCGTCCAGAACGGTGATATTAGGAAACTGTATCGTCAGGTTCTCTGGCGGAGGAGCAAACGGCGAGATCCAATCGCGCCAGTTGTCGGGCGTGATCCTCATGCGTGCCAAGTCGATGACACCAAAGCCGCGTTCGGCACCCATTCGCAGATGCGGGATACGCCCCGCATCCGTGCCCATCAATTGACACGCCACGGCATCGCCCGCGAAGGCGTCGGTGCTTACCACGACGACATCAACAGGCTTGGCCTGTCCGGCACTAGGTCCAAGTCCCTCCATGCCCACCGTGCCGTCAATGATTGCGAGACTTGGGCGGAGGATGGAAGACATATCGGCAATCGCGACGTCAATGGGCTTCTCGTCGCTTCCCGCGATCGGCGGAAGCATGTGCAGCTTGACTTTGCTGCGTCGCCAGAGACATCCCTTCATGTTCTTGACGGCCAGCGTTACCCCGGTGTGCATGTGCATCTTCATGACCGGGATTGAAACGACGAAATCGAATTCCAGCACCTCAGGGCAAACGCGCAGAGAGTGGAGCACGCGACCGTCTGGTACGGCCACCTCGACGAAACGTCGACGATCCATGTCGATCAGCGGGCAGTCGCGCTGGGCGGCAACGGACGTGATCCCTGCGGTTTCAAATGCCTCTTGAACCTGGACGCCGATGATTGGGCTTTCGCCGATAGCTACGTCCGCTCCCGCCTCGCGAAAGACATCGATAGCGGCGGCGACCACTTCCGGATGGGTCGTGACACCGGAACCCGGCGCCGCCACGCGCCCGGCGTTAGGCTTCAGCAGCACTCGTTTTCCCCGAATCATCGACAGATCCACGGGTTCCAATGCCCCACGGGTATTGGCGTAGGCCCCGTTACCTTGTGCAACAGACACGGTTGGGAGCGATGAATCTTGCGGATGCAGACTTTCGACGACCATTGCGCTTCACCGGCGGAAGATTCGCAGTGCTGCCTGCAGGGCTTCGCCCAGCTTTTCTACTTCTTCAAGTGTATTGTAAAAGTAGAAGCTTGCGCGTGCGCTAGCCGACACGCCCATGCGGGCATGCAGCGGCATTGCGCAGTGATGCCCGGCTCGAACGGCCACGCCCTGTTCGTCCAAAACCATGGCGAGGTCGTTGGCCTGAACGCCTTCGACTACAAAGCTGACGATACCAGCTTTCTCACTAGGCGACGGACCTAAGAGGCGCACCTCATCCGATTGCTGAAGAACTTGGTGGGCCTTGCGGGTCAGTTCGTGTTCGTGTTGGTGCACGGCCTCCAAGCCGACTTTCTCCAAATACTGCACTGCCGCCGCCATGCCTAACGCCGGAACGATGGGCGGTGTGCCGGCTTCGAACTTGGCAGGCAGGTCCGCCGGTTTGAAGCCGTCCAGGTCCGCGCTATGGATCATGCTACCGCCGCCCAAGAACGGCGGCATGGCCTCCAACAGCGACTCGCGGCCGTACAAGGCCCCGATGCCCGATGGCCCCAGCATCTTGTGGCCGCTGAACGCCAGGAAATCGGCATCGAGCTTCTGGACGTCAGTCACACTGTGCGGCACGCTCTGCGCGGCATCAACCAGCACCAATGCACCAGCATCGTGAGCGCGGCGGATGATCGTCTCCAGCGGATTGATCGTGCCAAGCACATTGGAAACGGCTACGACGGATACCAGCTTCGTACGTTCGGAAAAGAGGTCGTCCAATGCGTCTAGGACGAGCAGTCCGTCGTCGGTAAGCGGCACGAATTTGATGGTGCAACCGGTCCGCTGCGCCAACTGATGCCAAGGGATGAGGTTCGAGTGGTGCTCCATTTCCGTCAGCAGGATTTCGTCACCCTGGCCGACGTTTGCATCGCCCCAGCTTCGAGCCACAAGATTGATCGACGCCGTCGTACCCGAGGTGAAAATGATCTCGTGAGACCGGCGGGCGTTAATGAAACACTGGATGCTCTCTCGAGCGTTTTCGTACAGGTCGGTGCTCAGCTCGCTCAGCCAATGAATGCCGCGGTGGACGTTGGCGTACTGTTCTTCGTACGCAGTCGTCATCACGTCGATCACCGACCGTGGACGCTGGGTCGTGGCCGCGTTGTCCAGGTACACCAGCGGTTTGTCGCCGTGGATCTTGGTAGACAGGATCGGGAAATCGGATCGCAGGGACTGTACGTCCAGTGTAGAAGTTTCGATCAGTGTCATCGGTTTTTCAATGCACAATCAGTCTGGAAACGTGCCGAACGTTCGGGCGGGCACTAAAGTCTACGTGGCCGGCGTGTCGGCGACAAGAACTAGCGATGGCAGGCTCCGTTCCCCCGCTCAGAGGCTCCGTCTCTTGACATCTGTCAGTCATTGCGGCCATAGTGGGGGACTTGCCGTCCGCATGATTCAAGAACTGCAGGCAAATCAAACACCTAACGTCCGTTCCATCATCGAAAGCACGAATCATGAGACTTCTTGCTCTATTGGTCTGTCTGCCGCTCAGCGCGATGGTTACCGGCTGTAACTCTGGTTCTGGCACAACCGGATCGCCCCAAGGCTATCCGCGTAAGACGGTCACCATCATTTGTCCTTGGGCTCCTGGGGGCGGGACGGACCGAGTGGCTCGTTTTTGGGCCGACTCATTGCAGCGAGAGTTTAGCCAGCCGTTCGTCGTCGTGAACCGAACGGGCGGCAGCGGCGCCGTCGGACACTCGGCCGGCGCGTACGCGGCGCCCGATGGCTACACGATCACCTTGATCACCTTCGAACTTTGCACGATGCACCGCATGAATATCTCGGACCTGACGCACGAAGACTACGCGTGCATCATGCAAATGAACGCAGACGCGGCGGCCATCATCGTACAAGACGACGCGCCGTGGAAAACGCTGGGCGAGTTCCTCGATCACATCCGCAAGAATCCCGGCAAAGTGAAGATGTCGGGAACGGCGACGGGCGGCGCATGGGACTTGGCTCGCGCGGGCATGTTCAATGCTGCGGATGTACCGATCGAATCGGTAGTGTGGGTGCCGACCAAGGGCTCGGCGCCCTCCTTGGTCGCGTTACTGGGCGGTCACATCGACTCGGTGTGTTGCAGCGTTCCCGAGGCCGTCACGCAAGTAGAAGCGGGCCAGCTTCGTATGCTGGCGGTGATGGCCGAGGAGCGTCATCCGGACTTTCCCGATGTCCCGACGGTGAAGGAGTCCGGCGTCGACTGGAACGCCGTGGCGTGGCGAGGGCTTGCACTGCCGAAGGGGACGCCACCGGAGATCGTGGACACGCTGTACGAGAAGTGCAAGAGCATCGCCGAATCGGATGCTTACAAAGAGTTCATGCGGAAAAACGGATTCGCCATCAAGATCCGCGGCAAGGACGAATTCACGCAATTCCTCGCCGAGCAGGACGCCCAGTGGAAGGTTGTGATCGAAGCGGCGAAGTACGCGAAGTAAAATCAATACGGGGCTTGCCCGGACGTTTCACTGTCTGCCTCATGAACGATCGCCTCCACACCAAGCCGGCCGGATTATCCCTTGGCCTGTCGCTCGTGATTTTCGGCACGCTCGCTCTGCTGTTCTCGCGCGACATTGGCGAGACCGGTGTAGGAAGCGCGAATGACCCTGGTCCCCGACTGTTCCCTGTGGCTCTATCGGCATTCTTGACACTCTGGGGGGTGATCGAGACAGGCCGCTGGGTCGCTAACAGAGTCCGGTCTTCGCGAGCGACTTCACCGTCGGCCGTCACCCCCACCGCGGTTCCGGCCGCAGCCCTGAATCGCTGGAACGTCTTGCTGATGATCGCCGCATTGTGTGTGTATATTCCGGCAATCAACTGGTTGGGATTCTCCCTTTGCACGTTCGTTCTGGCCACGGGATTGACCGTTTGCTTGGGCAGCCGTTGGTGGCTGGCACCGATCGTCGCCGTCGTGATGGTCACCGTTGTGCAACTGTTATTCGTCGGAATGTTCAAAGTGCAACTGCCCGCCGGTGAATTGGGGCTGCCGTTTTGATCCTGGAACTGCTGAAACCTAACGTGCTGACGCCCTGGCTGCTGGGCATGGTCTTCGGCATCTTCGTCGGAGCCACGCCCGGCTTGACAGCCACGATGGCGGTGGCGCTGATCGTGCCGATCAGCTTCCACATGGATCCTACTGCCGGCTTGGCAATGATCATCGGTGTCAGTTTCACGGCGATCTTCGCAGGCGATATACCGGCGACGTATCTTCGTATTCCGGGAACACCGGCGTCGGCCGCCGCGACGCTGGACGGTCATCAGATGGCGAAACGAGGTGACGGTGCGCTGGCTTTGACGTTGGACCTGTTTTGTTCGGCGATCGGCGGGCTGATCGGCGTAACGTTACTTATTCTCGTTGCGCCACAACTGGCGAGATTCGCGCTGCAATTCAGCTTTTACGAGATTTTCTGGCTGGCCGTGTTTGGCTTGAGCCTGAGCGCACTGGTCAGCACCGGCAGCACGAGCAAGGGATGGATGTCGGCCTGCTTGGGTGTGTTGCTATCGACCGTGGGCATGGACATCGTCAGCGGAATACCACGCTACACGTTTCGCCACGCAGGGATGCTGCAGGGGCTTGAAGGCGTCGAAACGATGGGTTGGCTCACGGACGGGATTCGCAGTCTGAGCATTGATTTGATGAGCGGCTTGAACTTCATTCCCGTGATGATCGGCTTGTTTGGCCTGTCCGAGGTATTTCGCAATTTGGCTCGCCGCCAGTCAGACAACACCGAAGGCATTGCCGCACGTGAACGTTTGCCCCTGGGCCGGTCGTTGCTAGAGATCGTCAGACATTGGCGTACTGTGATCCAATCCGCCGTGGCCGGTACGGTGATCGGTGCTTTGCCTGGGGCCGGTGCCGACATCGCGGCTTGGGGGGCCTATGGGATTGCGCAGAAGACGTCGAAAAACGGCGATCGTTTCGGGACCGGCATTATCGAAGGCGTGGTGGCTCCGACCAGCGCGAACAATGCAGCGATTGCTGGCGCTTGGATTCCGGCGCTTGTTTTCGGCGTTCCGGGCGACGCAGTAACGGCCATCGTCTTGGGCGCGCTGATGATGTACGAAATCAGGCCGGGGCCGCAGATTTTCCAGGAAAGCGGCGATCAAGTCCGGGCCATCTTTGCGGTGGCCCTGATCACGCAATTCTTGCTGATCGTCGCGGGCTTGGCAGGCATAAAAGCGTTCGGCTGGATCTTGCGTTTGCCGCGAGGCATTGTGATGACGGCTGTTGTCGTATTCTCGGTCGTGGGCGCTTATTCGCTGCGCAACAGCATGTTTGACGTCTACGTCATGTTGACCTTTGGGATGGTCGGGTACTTCCTGGAGTCGCACCGAGTACCGCTGGCACCGATGATCCTGGGGCTGATTCTCGGACCGATGGTGGAAGAGAAGCTCCGCGTAGGCTTGATCAACAGTGACGGCAGTTTCGCACCGTTTTTCACTCGTCCGATTTGTGCGGTGCTGGTGACGCTGTTGGTGGTCACGTTCATCGCGCTGCCGCTCGCACGATGGATGCGCCGGCGACGTGGGGCGGGCGTGGTGCCAAGAGGTAAGTAACGTTGCGAGAGAGGTGCGTCGTCCTGGGGCGTCTTCGAGCGAGTGTAGGGTGGGCCGAAGCGGACGAACTAGTTTCGCTTCGCGCGCCGAGAAGACTCGGCAAGGGCTCGAGCGCTGGCCGAGTCGATCACCGAGCGGCGGCCCACCAGAATGTGCTCCTGACCGCCATTCCGGCCGCATGATGCCCAACGCCCCTTCTGTTGCCGGCGGTGCACAACTCGCAATGCGGGACATGGGAATGGAAAGCGTATTTCGGTGGGCCGCCGCTCGTTGTCTCACGATTCGACGTGTTTCGCCCCTGGCCCAGCGTTCTTCCGACCACAGCCGATCGCCGCTGGTCGCTTCGGCCCACCCTACACCTGAGATGCGAATGTCCGCCGGATTACAGCACGCCGTAAGCGGTTAGCGTCTTGCGCAGTTTCGCTTCGCCTGCTTCATCCAGTGGCGTCATGGGCAGTCGCAGTTCGCCGGTGTCGCGCCCCAGCATTTTCATGGCCGCTTTGATTGGAATAGGATTCGTAGCCAGCCCGAGCATGTCGCGGCATAGCGGGAACAGTTTGTGGTGCATTTCGCGAGCTTTCTCGCAGTCACCGGACAGCGAGGCACGGACCATGGTGATCATGTCCTGCGGGACGACGTTTCCGGCCACGGAAACCACTCCCTCGCCGCCGATTGACATCAGCGGAACCGTGAGGCTGTCGTCGCCGCTCAACACTGTCAGGTCGCTCCCGGCCAGGATCTGCGATGCCTGATCGAGCGAACCGGTGGCCTCCTTGACCATAACGACGTTGTCCAATTCGCCCAATCGACAGATCGTATCGGGTTCGATGTTCTTGCCCGTGCGGCCAGGAATATTGTAGACGCACAGCGGAATATCGACCGTTTCCGCGATCGTCTTGTAGTGCTGGTAAAAGCCCTCTTGCGTTGGCTTGTTGTAGTAAGGTGCCACCAGCAGCGCCGCATCCGCGCCTTCTTTCGCGGCCCAACTGGTCAGTCGGATCGCCTCGGCCGTGCTGTTCGATCCGGTGCCACCCATCACTTTGACTCGCCCGGCTGCCGCTTGCACGACCTCGGAAATCACGCGTTCGTTCTCTTCGTGAGAAAGCGTTGGTGATTCGCCCGTGGTGCCGACTGGGCAAACGCAATTCGTGCCGGCGTCGATCTGGAATTCGACTTGCGAGCGAAGTGTACTGAAATCGACCTCGCCGTCGCGAAACGGAGTGATCAACGCAACAGACAGGCCAGCGAAATCGGAGCCTTTTCTTGGCATGGCACACGCTCGGAGCTAGAGGGACAAGGGATTGCCGGTACGGTTCGTCATCATGATAAGGTCAACAGCGGCAGGTGTGAAGGGTGAGGCGTCGGTAGTTCAATCTTCCACAAGCTCCTTCATCTCACGTACGGCTCGTTCCATTCCAACCATGACGGCCCGCGATATGATGCTGTGACCGATGTTCAACTCGTGCATGCCTTCGATCTGAACCACCGGCCTGACGTTGCGATACGTGAGCCCGTGTCCGGCATGGAGCGCCATACCCAACTCGCGCACGCGCTGGCCGGCAAGAATGAGTGATTCCAGCTCTTCCTTCTGTTTCGCGCCTTTGGCCAAGGCGTATTGGCCCGTGTGTAGCTCGACCGCGCGTGCGCCGAGTTCCGCGCCTGCTTCGATCTGCGCGATGTCGGGGTCGAGGAACAGACTGACGTAAATTCCCGCGTCGGTCAATTGCTGCACAGCTCGACCGACGGCTTCGCGATTCGAAACGACATCCAGGCCGCCTTCGGTCGTGACCTCTTCTCGCTTCTCAGGTACCAACGTTGCCTGCTCGGGGCCGACCTCGCAGGCGATATCCAGGACCTGTTGATCGCACGCCAGCTCCAGATTCAGCTTGACCGTCACTGTCTCCCGCAGCAAACGCAGGTCGCGATCCTGGATGTGACGTCGATCCTCGCGCAAATGCACGGTGATGCCGTCCGCACCGCCGAGTTCAGCCAACGCGGCTGCCCAAACGGGATCCGGCTCGTAGGTCTGTCTTGCCTGACGCACGGTGGCCACATGGTCGATGTTTACACCTAACTCGGCCATTAGCGTAGTTCCTCGCGGATGGTGTGGATGGGGTTCGATTTGTTAATCGGACACCGCCGCTTTGCTGTCCCACACTAGCCCGAAGCGCCAGCGAGGGAATACGTTGCGGCAAATCCCTCGCTGGCGCGTCGGGCTGGTGAATTCGCAGACTTCGCACGAATCCGGCGCTGTCCAACCAGAATGCAATGCCTGTTTCAAATTGGGGCTCTTGCCCGTCGACAGCTTTGACAGATCATAGCAGAATGGGCTGTCGCTTGCGACGGTCGGTCGTAGCTCACAACTGGATCCGGCAGTCATAACGCGATTGAGGCTCGACAAGAAACGCACAACGGCGGAGTGTCTCGCGACACTCCGCCGTTTGCCCTACCAATCGCTCCCGACTCTACAGTATCAAGGGACCAGGAGTATGAGTCCGGTGATGGCACCTGCCTGCACCAGACCGCCTCGAACGCTGAGCGGCGCCGGAGGCAGCAACCACGGAGCACAGCTTCCCGGACGATAATAACCCAGCGCGTATTGGCATTCGTTGGGCGGGTTCATTCCCATCTTGTATGGCATCACGGCGACATTCAGGAAGAAATGAGCGCTGGACAAGACCGGCTGGAAAATGGGGCCCGTCGTATGTCCGTATCGCTCCAACTGAACTTCCTCGAAGAGCAATGGCTTGTGACACAGAGCCGATGCTTTCCAGGCGAAGGTGACCGGCTCCCACTGTCGATAGGCGAATTGGTCGTCGCCCAGCGTACACTCCGTGGGAACGCCCCACCATGCGGCGAGAAAGCACAGATCGTCGTCGCTCAACTCGCCTAATCGGATTTCGGACACATTGCCGTCAGTTTCCGTGACTACCGCTCGACGGCTGCGCAGATCGGTCAATCGTCCGTTCGCGATGATCTCGCCTGCTCGATTTCGCCACTTTCGTGCAGGCATCAAGCGGAGTTGAGTGTCACGTGCCTCCCGCTCCTCGTGAATGGACTCGGCATTGGGCTTGAAGGATGCCGTGATGTCCAGTGAGATGTTCTTGATGGAATTCTGCCGCAAGGCAAGGCGTGCCGTTTTGCACTTCTGCTCTTCTTCACAGCAATCCCGTTCGTTGTATATTCTTAGGGGATTCTCTGGCGTTTCAGTGTCTTCCACTGCTGAAGATTCGGGATACTCGGATTCACGGGGCAGCTCCAGCGGTGGCGACGGCGGTTCGGGTTCCGCCGGTTCGACCTGATTCGGAGGCGTTGGGACCTCAAACGGCAGACCGCGAGGTGGTTCCGCAGGCTCGCTCGGTTCTGCCGAAGGTTCGGTGGACTCCACCGGGGCTGGTTCGGCAGGCGACTCCATTTGCCCGGACGGGAGCCCCGATGGCACCTCCGGAACATCCGTCGGTGGCTGAAGAGAGTCGATGGTCGGTTCGAACGCCGAATCGCGTTGGGGCTTTGGTTCCTCGTACGCGGGTAGCTTCATTTGCGGGTCGGCATTCTGAGCGAGCTTGTCGCCGAACGGATCGTTGAAAGGACTGGCGGCCTCCTCGTGCGAGACGGGACGGACGGGAGTCCCAGATTCGGCGTCTTGGAAGGCGTTGTCCGGTTTGCGGCTTCGCCACCGCAAGACGACGCTCGAATCGGTGGGTTGGATTACCGCCGTGTCGCTTCCCCACCCCGCTTGGACAAAACGCAAGGTGCTGGCCTTTTCGGCGGTCTCATGGGGTGACGCGGCAACGGGCTTCGGTGGTCGCGTGGGTGACCAGATGGGCCGGGCGTCGCTCGCGGCCGTAAACTCTTGCGGTGGGCTCGCTTCTTCGCCGTGAGCCCGCATCGTTGCGAACGACGCGACCATTGCCACAAATGAAACGACTGCAAGAGATAATCTGCATAGGACCCAGCGGTGGCTATCACGCTCCATCGCCCTCCGAGTCGGATTCGACACTGTAGTTTGGTGATTCATGCGTAATCGCGATATCATGGGGGTGGCTCTCCCTAACCGATGCCGGCGAAACCTGAATGAACTGAGTTTTCGTCCGCAACTCCTCAATGGTCCGCGTGCCGCAATAACCCATTCCGGCTCGCAACCCCCCCACCAATTGATAAACGAAGTCGCTTAAAGGACCTTTGAAAGGCACACGCCCTTCCACGCCTTCAGGCACCAGCTTGCCGGTTCCCGTATCGCCGGGTTGGCGATACCGCTCGCTGGAGCCCTTCATCATGGCTCCCAAAGATCCCATACCGCGGTACACCTTGAATGTTCGACCTTGGTACAGGATCGTCCTGCCCGGGCTTTCGGCCAGTCCCGCGAGTAAGCCGCCGAGCATTACCGAGTGGGCACCGGCGGCGATCGCTTTGGTCACGTCGCCCGAGTAGCGGATGCCACCGTCGGCAATGACGGGGACTCCGCTGTCTTTGGCTGCTTGTGAAACTTCGTAAACTGCCGTGATCTGGGGTACTCCGACACCCGAGACCACGCGGGTCGTGCAAATCGAACCTGGGCCGATTCCCACCTTGACTGCGTCGGCACCAGCATCGATCAGATCCTTGCATCCCTCCTTAGTCGCGATGTTCCCAGCGACAACGTCGATGTCCCATCGCTTCTTGACTTCCCTAACCGTCTCAATCACGTTGGCCGAATGGCCGTGGGCACTATCGACGATCAGAACGTCAACATCTTTGCTAATAAGGCTTTCTGCTCGTTCGTAATCGTGGACACCGATGGCAGCTCCTACGCGAAGGCGGCCCTGGCGGTCCTTCAACGCGTGCGGGAACCGCGTCATCATGTCGATGTCTTTGATCGTGATCAGTCCTGTCAGTGTGTAATCTTCGTCAACCAGTAAAAGTTTCTCCACCTTTTTAGCCGTTAAAATTTTCTCAGCTTGCGCAAGCGTTACTTCCCCCGTAGCCGTTACAAGGTTTTCTTTCGTCATAACTTCCGATACGGGCACGTCGCTTTTCTCCAAAAAACGGAGATCGCGGCGAGTGAGAATGCCAGCAAGGCGCCCATCTGGGTGGGTTATTGGGACGCCAGAGACGTTGTGCTGGTCCATCATCCGGCGAGCATCTGGGACCGAAGCGTCCGGCGTCAGGGTGACCGGATCGTAAATGATTCCGTTCGCACTGCGTTTGACCTTATTCACCTCCTCTGTTTGGTGGGCAGTCGACATGTTCTTGTGAATGACCCCCAGTCCGCCTTCCTTGGCCAAGGCGATGGCCAACTCGCTTTCTGTGACCGTATCCATCGAGGAACTGATCAGTGGAATGTTTAGCGGAATGCGCCGCGTCAAGCTGGTTCGTACGTCTACGTCGGCCGGAACCACTTCGCTGTAACGAGGCTCAAGCAGCACGTCATCAAATGTGATTGCCAAGTGGCGGATTTTCTCGTCCATGGTAACTCGCTGTGGGCTTGAGTGAACAAAGGCAAAAGCGGTGAATCACGCATTATGCCGCCGTCATATCAGATTGACAACTTGCCCACGCGAATCTGCAGTTGCCTGCGATCTGCCTATCGTCCGCGGCCTGCTATCTACTCGTTTTTCCCCTATTTCAGTGCCTCAATCTCCATCGGAACGAATATCGCCTTCACAAAACCTTCCAGTTTTTCCATTCTCCGCAGACTAAGCTGATTGACAATTCGGCAAATCCTGCTTAAAAGTCATTACTAGAGTCACCTTGCATTTCGCTTGGTAACCGAATACCTGCGTCGTGGTGGATCGCGGTCCGCGGTCTTGTTCAAGACGAATTCGTAACTTTGGGAGGTACACATGATGAACCGCCGCCAACTGATTTGGCTCTCTTTCGGCCTGGTAGTGCTGCTAGCGACAAATTACGCGATGGCAGGCTGCCCCTCCTGTGGTACGCCTTGCGCCCATGTGGGCGGTTGTGGAGAGGTGCAGTACGTCGAGCAAACCATCTGCGAACCTCAATGGGTCACGGAGACACGGAAAGTGACGGTTTGTGAGTACAGGCAGGAGCAGAAACAATGCACGCGCACCGTGTACAAATGCGTGCCGGAAACCCAACAGGTCGAGCGCAAATGTACTGTGATGGTTCCGGAGACGCGCGTTCGCAAAGTGCCTTACACCGTATGCAAGCCGGTCATCAAGGAAGTGCCGCGGCAGTACACGGTCTGCGTGCCGGAGTGGAAGGAAGTCGAGAAGCAGTACACCGTCATGGTGCCGCAACAGGAAACGCGAAAAGGCGTGCGACAGGTCTGCCGAATGGTCGAAGAGCAAGTGACCGACACGGTCTGCGTAGACCGGGGGCAATGGGAGACAAGAGCGGTCGAGGTGCCATGCGGATCGTGTTGCGGTCGAAGACGGTGCCGGCGCGTCTGTTGCTGCGATCCTTGCGGCCAAACCTCTTCGGGAGCAGTCCAGAAGGGTAGCGTCCAAAACGGAGCCGTACAGAAGGGACGCACACAGACGGTATGCCAGCAGGTCCAGGAGCCGCACTTGCACCAAGAGAAGGTCACCCGCACCGC
>JACKQG010006419.1_pt1 | contig 12411 bp, 6 predicted proteins | sample 8237621 | NCBI WGS metagenome assembly JACKQG01 (sample SAMN15677084, study PRJNA649215) | marine metagenome | biome: marine; feature: Black Sea; material: saline water; isolation source: suspended particulate matter (SPM) from the Black Sea western gyre | collected 2013-06-09/2013-06-10 | depth...
GGATTAAGGATTTTTTTCCTTCGCCTTTGCCTCAGCCTTTGCACTAAAGTATTAAAACCTGCACTTTAGTGCGCTATAGTATTACCAGTTGAATCTTTGTTTTTTGTGCAAAAGTTTTTTCTAACCCAGATCACTTAACTCTTACATCAAAAAGGCTGAGGCGAAGGCTAAGGCGGAGTAAGGTATAAGATTAAAGCACCCTTCGGGCACAGGGATTAAGAATTTTTTTTCCTTCGCCTTTGCCTCAGCCTTCGCACTAAAGTATTAAAACCTGCACTTTAGTGCGCTATGATGAATATATAATTTGGATTATTAACGGAGTTAAAATGACCGCATCCCCAAGGGTATTTATTAGTTTTTCTTCAAGGGACTTAATTTCTGTTCGCAAGCTTTTTTACCGCTTGAAAAGTCAAAATGTTAATGTATGGGATTATTCTCAACGGGGAGATGAGATTCCCTGGGGAAAGGATATTCCGCGGTATTTGAAACAACAGATCGACGCATCAGATTTTTTCATAGTTTTAGTTAGTGAAAACAGTGTGAATCCAACGCTCAGCCCATATACAAAACTCGAACTAGCATATGTGATTGAAAAGGATTGGCATACCCAGGGAAGAATCTTGCCATTGGTATTATTGAATAATCCTCCCAGGAAATGGTACAATGAGTTTAAAGTTCTTAATGAAATAATGAGATTAGATCTCAATCCCGACGAAACAAAGCAGTTCGAAGAAACAATAGCAAAAATTTCCAGGTTTCTTAATGTTCCCTATGTCTCACCATTTCTGTCCCATACAAGGCTGCCCTTTTCCGAGCGATTTCAAACCGAGATCAAACAATGGGGATTATCAATATCCCTGCATGAAGAGCTGATGCTCATTATTGACACTTTTTATCAGCAATATGCAGCGAATGATTTCCTGTCAGCAAAAAAAACCATTTCGTATTTCCTGTTAGCCTGTTTTCATAGAATCCCTAAACTACGACCGTATTATCCTTTGATTGTAAAAGGTGTCTGTGAACTTCATCTGGGCAAATTTCTCGAGGCAGAAGAAACGTTTTTAGAAGCCATAAAGCACCCATTACAAGATGAGAACGCTTATGGTGGTCTTGGACAGGTCTATTTCCGGCAGCATAGGTTTGAAGAGGCGCTGCAAGCTTTTGATGAGGCTTTGAAATTGTGCCCTGTTGAATTTAATCGGGAAATTCTTTTCAACAAACTTGGTGCCGAAATCGAATTAGGTCACGCAATTAAAAACATCTCATTTTTAGATTCATTTGATTTATCTAAATTGACTAAAGAAGAGTGGTTGAACTTTTTTAACATGAAAGGGATTGCACATTATAAGCGTGGGGAAATTACTGCTGCTATTGAGATATTTAATGATATGCGAATGAAAAAACGTTACAATGCCGCAACTGTAATTTATAATTATCTGGCACTTAAGGAGTTGGGTAATATTGAAAAATCCATCAATTTATTACAGACAGAAGCTGTAAAATTTCCTGATATTACACTTTATCATTATTTGGCACAGGGATTTTGGCAACTCCATCGAGATAAAGAATCTATATCAATCTATGAACAAAAAATCTTGAAAATGAAACCTCATTTCAGACAATTCTGGATCGAATATGCTCGTATGTTAAAATTGTCTAGTCAAAAAAAAATGAAGTCTGTTTGTTTACGTGTGTTAGACCAACGGTATTTCCCCCTGCCAACAACAAAGGAAGATTTTTTCTATGATGGATTCGCTAATTTTCTACTTGAAAAACATCAACGAGCATTTTACGATTTTGAACGATCAAAAAATTATTGTGAATATTATTATGATCAGGTTCTCGAATTTGCAGAGGCTGCTAACAATTAAGGAAATATTGTGACATACAAACCTAAACCTATCGATACATCCAAAATTTTTTTGTCCAATGAGTTGATCGAATTAAGGGAGCGTTTAGCTGAAAATGCTCATGATAACTGGGCAAAACAGCGGATAACCAATGGTTGGAAATATGAGTCAGTTCGTGATGATTTGAATAAGAAACATCCGGATCTTGTACCTTATTCTGATTTGCCTGATTCCGAGAAGAAACTGGACCGTGAGTTGGTTTTGGAAACCCTAAAATCTATCATTGTTTTGGGATACAAGATCGAGAAAAAATTTTGAATTCTTTATAGGTCAATACAATGAGAACAAGAGAAACAGGAAATAATAATCATATCGGTAGTGTTTCCGGCTCTTTATCCAAAATCTGGAGAAGATTCTGGCCGATGTTGATATTACTTGGTATTTCAGTAGTTGCTGTTTTTTTAGGTTATATTGGATTTTACAAATATTTTTTAATGAAAGAAACACCTGTTTCACCTTTAAGTATTTTGTATCGTTCTTTGCAACTTATTACATTGGAATCAGGTTACGTTACCGGGATTATGCCATGGGAATTGCAGCTTGCGAGATTCTTGGCACCGCTTGCTCTAATCGGAACGATATTATCCGCCCTGATGATAAACTTTAATAATCAGCTGCATGTTTTTTTGTTAAAATTTACTAAAAAGCACGTGATTATTTGTGGAATGGGAAGAAACGGGCGACAATTAGCATATAACTTTAGAAAACAAAACAGGAAAGTGGTAATTATTGAAGAAGATGCAAAACTTGAAGATCTGGAATTTTGTAAAGAACTGGGTGCCACTATATTACATGGAAATGCGACGGATCAGTCCATATTATTAAAAGCCAGAATAGATCGAGCCGAACATGTAATCGCATCATGCGGGGTTGATGAAATTAATATTGAAATATCAATGCAAGCTTTTAAGATAATTAATGACAAAGACCCAAAACATATTGTCAATTTTTATGTTCATATCGTGGACCTCAAGTTACTCAATCTATTTAAAAGCCATAAAATATTTACTGTTACAATAGACAAATTTGAAGCTAAAATTTTCAATGTGTATGAAATTAGCGCGAGAGTTTTGTTTCAAAATCATCATCTTGACAGAATTCGGATAGCCGAAGATAGTCCGGGAATTGTTAATCTTGTTCTGTTTGGTTTTGGAAAAATGGGAACTCATATTGCCCTTCAGACAGCCAGGATTGCCCATTATGCAAATGGGAAAAAGCCCAGAATTACGATAATTGATAAAAATATGGATGAAAAGAAAGAACTATTTTTAAATAACTATCCGCGATTCGAAAAAGTCTGTGATGTAACATATTACAATAAGAATATTGAGAGCTTGGATATTCTGTCTGAATTGTCCGACTGGGCCAAGGACAATAATCAATGCATTACAATTGCAATTTGTCTTGGAAATGATTGGCTTAATTTTTCTAATGCATTAAAAATACAGGGGAAACTAAATACTTTCGATATTCCCATTCTAGTGCGGATGGCAAATGATTCCACATTACCAAATCTTTTTGAAAAAGATAATGGAATTGGACGTCAAGTTCATGCATTTGGCAAAACAAGTGAAGTGTCCACAACAGAAATCCTTTTAAGTGAAAAACTAAATATCCTTGCAAAAGCAATTCATGAAGATTTTGTTAAAAAACAATTGTTTATTGGTGCATCCCCAAATCGTCCCGGATTACAGCCCTGGAATATACTTCATCCTGACTTCAAAGATTCAAGTTTACAACAAGCAGATCATATTCCTGCTAAATTACGTTCCATAAAATGTTATACCCGTGATAAAAAAATTGAGGAAACAGACAAAATGGTTGTTGATGAGTTCACCACTGCTGAGATAGAGATAATGGCAAAAATGGAACACATTCGCTGGGTTTCAGAACGATTAATTGATGGTTGGACACAGGGTGAATATGATGCGGAGAATAGAGTTAATCCGCATTTAATAGGCTGGAATAAATTAACTGATGAAGTAAAAGATTTTGATCGTGATGCAGTCCGGGAAATACCTCGTCTGTTAAAAAAAACAGGTTTATTGATTTATAGAATTTAACGACAAGTATCAAACATTAGTATTACCAGTGAAATCTTTGTTTTTTTGTAACTATTCAGTGTAGTTATAAAGATGTCATTCTGAGGGAGCTTGCGACCGAAGCATAGTCTGTATTTCCTTATTTTTTAAATGTAACTATACAGGAATCTCGATTTTTCCTACAATTTTCTTATTTAATACGAGATTCTTCACTTCCCAACACCCCAAATCCCCTCTCTCGTTCAGAATGACATCTATTCAAACAATTGCTGAACAGTTACGTTTTTTTTACAAAAGTTTTTTTAACCCAGATTAATTAACTATTACAACGAAAAGGCTGAGGCGAAGGCAAAGGCGAAGCAAGACATAAGATTAAAGGATAAGATAACAGATTTTTTTCCTTCGCCTTCGCCTCAGCCTTTGCACTAAAGTATTAAAACCTGCACTTTAGTGCGCTGGGTTACCTTTTATCTCTCCAAAAGGAAATTAATACAAAATAAAAAAATTATCCAATCCCATGTTTCTTATAATTTTTCGGCACGGGTTTCAAAAAGAAGTTGCTGTTTTTTTTCTTCCCATCCGGGCATACTGGCAACTTTCAACCTGGCAATTAGTCCACCGCCCGATTTGTCGCTGTCCTTTACTTCAATAGCAATTAGATTGTTATTTTCAATCAACAGGTCTGTTAAATTATATACGTGTTCCGTTGTGTCATAAGTGCCATCCGAGGTATAGGCGGCTACAAATTCTTCATTTAAAAAAAGGCTGTATGAATCGTTTACCCTTAACCTGATCTCCGCTGATACGGGCAACCCGGTTATTTCAAAATATTTTCTAAACCAGACCCTGGCACTGCTTGTCCTGACAACTTGAGGATGCGGTGTTATTAGCATTTTTTTCTTTGCGCCGGCATTAGTAGTCGAATCTTGCTTGACGGAATCATCTGACACAATACCCAGCAAAAGAGAGTCGATATTAATGAAAAAATTGTTTGAATCATTTTCCGCTACATAAGTCGTGTCATAAGTGAAGCCGGTGGTATCATTTATTTTTAACCAAACGGGTGGCTGCTCGTTTTCGGGTAACTGCTCATTTGTGTCAATATATTCTGCTGTTTTCCATGATGAATCATTGAAATCAAAATTTGTCCAGCCCGGGCAATATTTTTTTGATGCGTGCCATGATTGGTCTGAAACAATGGTTTTATTTTCTGTTTTTAATTCCAATAAAGAACTGAACTCACCGGGATTCTCTTCAATCAGTGCTAATAATATTTTTTTTGTCCATTGATTGTCGATTTGGTTTTCCCTGGAAATTTGATACCCTTGTTCCAACAATTGCCGGTTATGTTTGTTTATTGATTCATAATTATACTTAAAGGAGTAATAGGCGTATTCATAAGCTTTTTGGTTTGTTTCTATAAAGAGCTTATTATAGATTTTTCTGTTGGCATAAGCTGTTTGAGCCGATTGTTTGTTCTTCTGAATAAGTTCGAATAGATCTTTGAACATGTCCTCTTTAACGTGGGAAAGACTTGAATCCTGAATACTTTCCCGGTTGGCTATGTTCAAAGTTAAAGAATAAATTTCTGTTATCCTCAGAACAAATTCATGATAGTAGTTAATCAGTGCAGCGAGTTGATCCGGCAAAAAAACACCATAATTTTTTTCGATTGAACCCGGTTTACTATCTACTAATTGTCGATAAGCTTCAACCTTTTGATTATATAAATCAAGCGTTTTATAAGCTAAACTTTTATATTGTTCAGCCAATATTATATTTGTTTCAATGACTTTTTTTCGGGATAATTTTACCCATTGATTTTTAAGTCCTGCCTTACGAGCTTCTTTTATGTTGCGGATATGGTCATCAATTATATCAATTAAAAGTGGCGCTACAATATGGTTGAGTGTTTGTTTTGAATGCTCCAGTTGTGCCAGGTTGCTGAGTTCTTGTGGAAGCGGTGTTTTTAAAAACATATTTACAGTTTTTAAATTTAATTCTGCCTTATCATAAAAAATTCTCGAGAGATTTTCTTTACACCGGGAAATCCAGGTTCTGGCAATACGCAGCGTGCTTTCCCTGGCAACAATGTTTTTCAATTCTTCAATGGATTTCCCTGTTGTATCAGCGTTAATTAACACCTGCTCATAATCACATGCTTTTCCCTCTAAAGTTTGAATGGATTGTTTAAACGTCTCCCCTGCTTTTTCGTACACATCGACAGCAGAGGCGTTTACCTCTTTTTGTTTAATGATTCGTTGGGTTTCATCCGCCAGGGGGATTTCCTGGCGCGCCCATGAACTGGCAAATTCTTCATAAATTTTGCCAATGTTGTATGTGGCTTCGTAAAGACGAAATGTGCCATAAGAGGCAACTTTTGTGAAACCATCTATGATTTCAATAAGCAGGCTATGCTTTTTTAACTGGGCTTCTTCCATAATTTCTACTGGCAATACAAAATCGATCTCCCGGAATTCATTGAATTTCATTTTTGTTAGCTGGAATAACGCCTCTGCTGCAAAATAATCACTTGTCTCAAGGTTTTTTGGGTTGAACAATTCATTTTTATCCACAGCTTTATTGTATTCCATCGAAGCATTTTCCAGGTCATTTATATTTTCAAAATACCTGCCGCGGCGAAAACAAGCTTCCACCACTTCCGGGGAATCGGGAAAACTTTCAACATATTCTCCATAAATTTGATTCGATTTTTCAGAATCATTCAGGTGTAAATAATATTTGGCAATATTAAAAAGCATGTCAGCTGTTTTTTCTGAGTCGGGATATTTTTCCACGAAAGTTCGATTAATTCTGATCGCTTCTCTCCAATATTCTCCCTTCACAAAAAACCGGCTTGAGTTATAAAGTGCATCGTGCGCTTGTGTTGTATCTTGTGTCTGTGCAGATAATCGCTCAAACGTTATGGCTGCATTTTTATATTCTTCTAATTTTCCATAATCCATGGCTAAATTGTTCATCGCATCAAGCAGGAATTTTGACTCCGAAAAGGTTTCTATTAAAAAGTTATACGTCTCGATAGTCCTGCTAAATTCATTAATTTTTTCAAACTCCCGGGCAGCATTAAACAGACTCAAATCAGCAATTGACGCACCCGGGACATCACTGGCAACACGCAAGTATTCATTTGCCGCCTGCAAATGTTTTGCCGAATTGGCATACATTTTGGCAGAAAGAAATATTGATTCTGCCAGTCTTCGCTTTGCTTTTTCTGTTAATTCCGGTTCTATACCGTCTGAGTTTTTCAATTTCCCGGCGACGATTTCAGCGCTTTTATAATCGCCTTTTCTTAAATAACACAAGACAGTTTGATACTTAATCATGTTTATATCTTCATGACCCGGGAAATGCTTTATTGCAGTATTGAAATAACGGAGCGCCTCTGGGAATAAATTATTGTTGAAGAAAAGCTCGCCGGCATCGGTTAAAATTTTTATAGTGCCAGGTTCGTGGGGATAGATTTTAATGTAATTATTATATGCCCGGTGAAGTTTTTTTTCGTTGTTGTTTAGTTTGATTCGATTAAATCGGTTAGATGAGAGGAGGTTTTCTTCTTTTCCCAGGGAGTCTCTGATAATTTTTTGGGGGGCAAATAAAACATTATTGCTCGAATCCTGTTCTACCATTTTTTTAGCAATTGTTATGCTATTTTCTGCTGCAACTTTTTGGTAGCTGCTATTCCAATGGAGGTCACAAATCCTCATATATTCTTCATAAGCTTTGTCATATTGCTTGAATTTCTTATCTAAGATAAACGCCATGTTCCAGCGAATTTGCGCCGCATTGGTATTCGTTGGAAACAATTTTAAATATTTGTTACAGTCATCTACTACAAGCAGGTAGCAAATTTCATCATTATATAAAGCAGCCTGTTGAAGCATAAAATAAATATTTTCTCTCAACACTGCATCAAGGATTGGAAAAACAGTCTCCTGTTTTATTTCAGCCTCATGGTTTTTCCACCAGGCGCTTCCCGGTTTATATAAATCGTATATCTTGTCCCCGTGCAAATAAGCCATCCGGGTTTGTTTTAACAATTTAAAGCAGTCAATTATTTTGTGGTGAATTTCCGGCGCTGACAAATGCCCGGGGTAGATTTCCAGCATTGCTGAATATGCTTTTATTGCATTCTCGTACTCGCCTTTTTCTTCAATATAAACATTGCCAAGCTTTTGCAAAATAAAAAAACCATAATCCGGCGTGCCAAGTTTTGAGATGTATTCAACAACTGCGGTGTGTCCTCCCTGTTCAATAAAACTTTTCCCAATATAATCCAATGCCTGGTCAATAAGTGCGGGATCTGTTAAATAGTTTTCCGCATCTGATTTTTGGGTTCTCTTAAAATCATCCACCAAATAAGTGAAATAAAGTATTGCATCAGTGTACTTACCCAAATTGTAATGGATCAATCCCAACCTGTTTAACGCCTCATTAAATCCGGGGCTATCTTTATATTCGAGTATTTTTTTATAATATGTAATAGCCGAATCAAGTTGAATGTGCGGTGGATTAAAATAGTATTCGGCAATACGCATTAATGATTCCGGCGCATACCGGCTTTCAGCCATTTCGCTGCTAATATAGTAATAAATTTGAAATGCTGAATCTGCTTTGCCGATTTCTTCTAAAAGGTATGCTTTATTATAATAGGCATCGTCAACAAGATGGCTATAGGGCATTTCAGTGATGAGGCGTTCATAAATTGACAGTGGTTGGGAAAAATCCTGTTTGGGTTCCTGTAAAACAGTATCGACTTGCGAACTGTCTCTCTCTGCCATTAGTTGGTCATATACCTGCACCTGTTTCAGAAAAGCTTCATTGGCTTTTTCGTAATACAGTTCTGCCAATCGCATTAGAAACCTGTCCAGCGCTTTGCTTTCCGGGTTATCTTTAACAAACTTCTCTATATCTAAAATAGTTTGCTCTCGAAGCGCGATTTTTTTTTTCTCGACTTGTTCAACCTGTTGTTGGTAATAATCTCGAATTTTGACAATTTCTTCGATTGAATAGGTATCAAGCAAAGAATCAATTTTTACATTTATACCAATATCCTGACCGTTTTTTTGTTGAGCTGTGCCCGACTGCACCATAAGGCTCACAACCAGCATCAACAAAGCAGAATATGTTTTTTTCATGCTCAATCCTTACCTTTTTTGAAATTCGTAACTGTTCACCTGGCAGACAAAGAATGGTGAACGGTTACCGAAATTCGTTTTCCTCAATAGATTTGGTATCAATCTCCCTGGTTTTTGTCTCAAAATATATTTCCTGAAAATATTTTTCTTTTTCTATTTTTTGCAACCTGGTAATTTCTTTCTCCATTTCTTTTTGCATTTTTTTCAATTCCCGGTTATAGCGTGTGATATTTGCTTCCAAATCATTTTTTTTACTATCTAAAACATGCTCTATCTTTGAAATGATTTCAGTTAGTTCGATTAACTTCCCGGTCTGTTCTTTTAATAAAATAAAGTTTATGTCTTTGAATACAAATACATTATTATTAGCCCAACCGTTGCTTTGGGTCTCGGCATCTTTTATTTTATGATTTGCCAGCCAAACCTGAAACCGGCTCAAATGGTTGTTCGTGTCCACAAAATCTTCTGCTAATATTTCTAGATTCAACGTTAATTCTATCCCTAATTCTTTATTTTGACTTTGAACCAGGTTTGCAATTGCTTCCATATTTTTTTGAGCGCTTCTATCTTCTATGATCAATTCATTGAACAATTGGTCCACGATCCCGTATCGGTAAATTATTGCACCCTCTTTGGGAGCTAAAGGATTATCTAAAAAATAACTACTATTTGACATTGACTGCTTTAATTGGTATTCCCCCAAAACTATCATTAAAGCTTTCCCTTGTTGCACCGCATTCGCCAGTTGTTCCCGGTTGTTTTGTTCCTCAATAAATTTTATGATTTTATCAAACGTTTTGATTTGCCGGACAACCTTTTTTCTTCCATTATTATATTCTGCCAGCATGCGGCTGCTGACAGCGCCCCGGTAACGAAAGGAAGTGAGCGCATCATTTATAAGCGCTTGTATTTTGGCTGCTATTGGATATAATTGTTTATTTTGGCGCTGCAATATCCTTTCTTCTAAAATTTTCAGCTCATCCAATTGTTGTAAAATTTTGCTTCTTTTTTTATAATATTTTCTCACCGGATCAAGAATTTGTTTTGACTTTGCAACATTTTGCACATCTTCAAGACCTTCTCTGGGGCTTTGCTGAGCCCTTTTACAAAAAGCAGATAACACAAATCCTTCGTAAGCATAATTTGACAGCAAAAAATTATTGCATAGCAACTCAATTTTATTAACGACAGAATCATATTGATCGTTTTTCAAATTTGACCCTGGCTGATTGATCAAGCTATTTTCGTACTTTTGGAAACCTTTTGAAATTTGGGTGAAACAGGATAGTGCCTTCTCATACTCTCCATTTTTGTAGTGAATATATCCAAGCTTAAGGAGGGATTCGTTTTTTATAATGGAAATATTTATATCAGCGTTGGAATATCTTTTGTTACTAACTAATTTTTTATAGGTTTTTTTTGCTTCATCATATTCATTTAAATTGGTGAATACCATCCCATGCAAATATTGAGCCATTGGAAAATATTTTGATTTACGATCAAAGTTTTTGAGTATTTCATTTGCGGTATCAAAGCGATGCAGGTGTGTCAATAGAGATGCCGCTAAAAAATCAACCCGGTTTTTATCTTCTTTATTTATATCCTTAAATTCATCCAGTTTATTATAATATTCAAAAAACTTTTTTTGCTCGCTAAAAGTATAGCTAATCGTCGCTAAACGAAGGTAACATTGACCTAAAAATTTTGAATTCGGGAAATTTTCAATAATGGTTAAATAACATTTACTCGCCGATTCATAATAAAAATTGGCATAATTTGCTTCAGCCTGGTAAAAAATAACACCATCCAAATTTGGGTAATAATAAGAATAGGTATAAAAAATATGCTTCAACTGCATTCCGGCCAATTCATATTCTGCTTCGCCAAAATTTAATAGAGCATCACTGATCTCGTTTTCTAACATGCGGTTGCGTTCTTCACTGGTTGAACTGTTGAAAAGCTTGTCTTTAAAAATTCGATATTTTGTATAGCGCAACTGGTATTCGGCTATTTTTTTGGATTTCCAATTTTTAAAAAAATCAGTAATTGTTCTCCCTGAAAGATCTTCCTGCCGGGTGGCCCCAATGAGGTTCAATATCCGTTCATCTAACCCGGCAACAATGTTGGCTTGTACCTGGTCAACGTCCTCAAAAGCGCTGCTATCATTTTCGACAAAAACTTTCAACGGGTTTATTTGTTTCAATATATTTATAATGGAAGCTGCATCTTTAATGTAATCCTGAACAACATTTTCTATGCCAGGTACTGCTAAACGATTCTCTTCCAGAATATTTATAATCTGCGTTTTTTGCTGCTCTAATAGCTTAACAATTTCTTCATCGCCCAGATTCGATGCGCGTTTTTGAAAAGCCACTATTGAATTATATATATTTAAAATAGTGCTTATCTCTTTTGAGTAATGATTGATTTTTTGAGAGATCTCCTGGTCGGATAAATTTTCGAATTGATCGTCACCCGGTGCGTCCATCAATTGATCTTTTACCTTTTCTAACTCATTTAAAAGTTTTAAGTCATCCTGGCGCTGGACGACAAATTCTAATTTTTCAAGTTCAAAAATGATGTCTTTGATCGCGTTGGTTTCAGAATTATATTCAAGCATAATTCTTTCACCGGTGTCATATACAAGATCGAATTCAACATCGTTCAAAATTTGTTTATCTGTATCTCGTGCCTGCATTTCTTCTGCAATATTCCGGATCATTTGAGTTAGCATCTTTTCTTTAACAGATATCTTTTTCAAAAAAATTTTAGTTTTAAAATCCAGGTAAAACTTTATTTTTGATTGGTAATTTATATTTGAATCACCAGGGTTATCTCTCTGCACGAAACCTGCCAGGCTTACATTTACTACTAGCAATAAACCTATCGTAATAATGAACAATTTTTTTACGAGTGTCCGGGATATTCTATTTTTAACACCCATGATTTTTCCTCTATAGATGACAAAATAATTACTGACAAAATAATCATTTTGTCATTTTTTTTGGATAATTTTTTAGTTTCTTGAAAGTTACCTTAATCTTTAATTATACATCCTTAACAAGTATATAACCCAAAAAGACAGATGGTACTAAAGGGGTGTAAGCATGGGGATCAATCGTAAGCATACAAGCAAGCAAAACAGTTGGATAAAAAACACAACTGTTATTCAGATATGCTACAGGATTGTTCCTTTTTTGCCCCCATAGCATAACACCTATATTTAATTAAGTTATTAACAAAAATAAAAAAGTTATTAAAAAATACAAAAATTAACACACCGATATTTGAATTATGTCTGCT
>JACKQG010006420.1_pt1 | contig 12409 bp, 7 predicted proteins | sample 8237621 | NCBI WGS metagenome assembly JACKQG01 (sample SAMN15677084, study PRJNA649215) | marine metagenome | biome: marine; feature: Black Sea; material: saline water; isolation source: suspended particulate matter (SPM) from the Black Sea western gyre | collected 2013-06-09/2013-06-10 | depth...
TGACCAACCCGTCAGCCTAGCTCATCCGTCAAGAATGGCTCTGGAGCGCGCACACGCAAGACCACTCCACGTCGGGGCATTCGAGCAGAATGCGAGTCGGCCATATCGAGGCATTCATGAATGCCAAATGTAAGTAATGGCGGCCCTATCCGCAGATTATCGCTTGCGCGCTCAGGACACGCCCTCCTCGGTTAGGAAGACGCGTGGCGAAATCCCGGATGTCGTCATTTCGGCTGCGCGTGCTGAGTGGGGCATCATCGGTTTCGCGAATCAAGTCGATTCTGCTTCGGCGTGCCCATCCGAAGCAGATTGGCGACTACCCGTTTCGTACGGCGAGCGATTTCACGGACACGCGTTAACGCAATCTGCTAATTGCAGGCGGTGCGCCACCAGAACGCGCACGGACTGCGTGCAGGCAAGAAGGATACCCTCCTTGGTTCCGCCACGGCTCCTCTGTCACCTTTGGCGGTCAACGCTCGTCTTTAGGGTAGCGCGCGTTATTCGACCATCCCAACACGATGTCGGCAGAAGTCCGTCGATCGGGTGATGCAGACATTACTGTGGGCCAAAGTCGAACGATGCCGTCCAAGTTCGCGGTGGCAAGGAGCGATCCGTCCGGGGAGTGACACAATTCAAATATGGAAACTCGATCGGCCGGACCCTCGTACTCGGATAGGAGTTCTCCCGAGTCGAGATCCCAGCGTAAGAGACTTCCACCATATTGTCCCGTCACAACGGACTTGCCACCCGGCAAACATATCACTCGCTGAACCGCGTTGGGTGCCGTTATGGTTGAAACAAGGCCCCGTGACTGGACGTCCCAAACTCGGAGCCTCGAGTCGGCGCAAGCGGTGAGCAAGAGTCGGCCGTCGGGGCTGAAGCGGGCGCGATCAATCATATCGGTGTGGCCGGGCAACGTTGCCAACTCCTTCCCGGTGACGGCGTCCCACAGTTTTGCCTCACCCAGTTCTTCCCGCTTCTGCCAGTGGCCCGTCGTGGTAGCGAGCGTTCTGCCGTCGGGCGAGAACACGACACTCAACACGGGAAGTGATTGTTCGTCCGACGTCCATAGGTTCCGTTTCGACTTGAGGTCCCAAACCGACACGGTCTTGCTCCAAGTGGCCACTGCCAATTGCGTGCCGTCGGGCGAGAAGTCGATGTTAATCGAATACTCCAGGCCGGTGGCAAGCTCGCCGATCCTGTCGCCAGGCGCCACATCCCAGAAGAAGATGCGACCTTCGTACGTTCCCGTCGCCAGCACCTTGCCGTCCGGCGAGATTGCAGCACACGTGCTCGCGCAATCGTGTCCCTCCAGCAATCGTGACACCTGGCCGGTCTGCATGTCCCAAACTTTGATGACTTTAGTGATACCACCGGCGATCAACCACTTTCCGTCGCGAGAGAAGGTGACAAACCGGCAGTTCTTGCCATCCGTCGCCGGCAGAGTCGCGATCGGTGGAAAGGCCGGCGGTCTGGCCCTCCAGTGTTTGAGCGTTCCGTCCGAACTGCCGCTGATCAGGGCGCTGGTGTCGGGCAGGAACGCCAGCGAGGTGACGGGTTCGGAATGGCCTCGCGACGCGTCCCGCTCCTTGGCGGAATCAGGATCCCAAAAGACAACCGTGCCGTCAGAGGTGCCAGCGGCCAGTGTTCTGCCTCGAGGCGAAAAAGCCAAACACCAGATGCCGCTGCGATGCCGGCTTTGTATCTGCTGCTCATTGCCCGTCTCGATGTCTCGAAGGATAATCGTGCCGCCTCCGCCAGCGCTGGCCAACGTCTTCCCGTCCGGCGAGAATGCCAAAGCGCCCCCAAAACGTCCGTCCAGTTTACTTATCTCGCTCTGCTTCTGAGCATCCCACAGTCGCACCGTCTCATCCGTGCTGCCCGAAGCCAACATCTTCCCGTCCGGCGAAAACGCCAGGCAGCGGACCATCTGGGCATGCCCCTCCAGGACCGCCTTTTGTTTGCCGGTCTCAACGTCCCACAACCGTATCGTATTGTCACGACTACCGGAGGCGACGGTCTTTCCATCCGGTGCGAACGCCACGGAGAGCACCCAATCCGTGTGTCCCTCCAGACGCATCGGCTCACCGTTGCCTGCAACTTTCCACAGCTTCACCGTGTTGTCGCAACTGCCCACTGCCAGGATCTTGCTGTCGGGAGAAAAGGCTACGGATGAAACCTCGGCATCATCCTCGCTCAGAACCCGTTGCAGTTTCCCGGTACGGGCGTCGCGCAACCGAACGGTTTTGTCCTGGTGCGCCGATGCAATCGTCGATCCATCAGGCGAGCACGCCGTGGAGAGGATCGTAGACTGCGCATCCCGGATCGCCGCCTCCGGTTCGAGCTTGGCTATCTGTTCGTGCGAGTCCACGTTCCAGAGCCTCACGATGCCGCCTTGGCCGGCCGTGGCCAGAGTCTTTCCATCCGGCGAGAATCTCGTGGACATAACAACACCGCTGGAGTAGACCTGCAGCGTTGCCAGCTCACGACCGGAATCGACTTCCCAAAGCTTGGCCGTATGGTCGTAACTGCCGCTGGCCAACATCTTGCCGTTCGGTGAGAAGTCGACCCATTCCAAAGAGGACTGATGCCCCGAAAGCGTCGAGACAAGCTCGCCGGTTTCCGTACGCCACAACCGAGCCACGCGATCACGACCGGCCGTTGCCACCAGTTTGCCATCCGGCGAGATTGCGATGCACAGAACCGAGTCAGGCATGTCCTTCATTTCGGCGATCTGTTTTCCCGACGCAATCTCCCAGACTCCCGCCCAGCCGAACCGGTCTTCACCGAACGGCCCGCCGCCGGCGACGACCCGTTTCCCGTCACGCGAGAAGGCTACGCACTGCAGATTAAATGCGAGCGATGCGAGGCTCTTTAGCTCGTTTCCTTCCTTGGCGTCCCACAGTTTCAGGGCTCCTTTCGTGGTTGCCGTGACGAACGTTTTTCCATCCGGAGAGAAACGCACTCGGGCCGGTGTACCGCCCATGGCGATCTTTAGCATCTCCTCTCCGGACTCGATTGCGCGAATCTTGACCAGGTTGTCATCCAGGATTGAATAGAGCACCAGACGCCCGTCCGGCGAGATGTGGACGGAGTAGATTCCTCTGGGCTCCTCCCATACCGCGATTTCCTTCCTTTGCTGCATGTCCCAGATTCGAACGGCTCCTTCCGTTCCGTGACTTCCGTGAGCCGCCGCCAGAAGCCGCCCGTCGCTGGAAAAGGCCATCGAGCGAATCGTCTGCACGTTGCGGCTGAGACCGATTGCCGCCTCCTCAAATTTGATCGGCTCGGGAAGCGAAAACCCCGAGCCCCGCTTGGTAGTTCCTGCTACTGACTGTTTCTCTTCCGCCTCGCTCACTGCCGCGGATGCCGGGGGCTGGCTACCTCCGTGTGCCTCCTCGTTTCCCGTGGCCGTGGTTTGCGGTTCCGTTGCCGGCTCCTGTCCGACCGTCGGCCAGAGCGGCAGCGAGCACATGGCAACGGACAAGACCGCCAATCGTCCCGCGACTGTCAGTCGTCGTGGCGTGTCGCCTTGCATGATCATTGTTAATCTCCGTTTCAGGGACTCAACTCGACCAAACCCGCTGGCCACCGGATGTACCGCAGGCTGCGACTCGGACAGGAAGTCGACCATTGCCAGCAATGCTTTCGCATACGGGCGTCCGCCGCCAGACATGTGCCACACGACCCACGCATCGCAACACGCTTCTTCGCTCCACTGAATCTCACGCCGAGCCCACCAAACCGCCGGATGCCACCAGTAACAGCAACCGGCTGCGAGTTCCAGCAAGCGGACCCAATTATCGCGACGTCTCAGATGGCACAACTCATGCAGCAGAATTGCCGCGCGCTCTTGGCGATCCATTCGTGCCAGAAGTCCTTCCGGAAGGATGATTTGGGGCCTTCGACCGAGTGACCAGAGCAGTGGTGAGACCGTGTCGGGCACAAGCAGCGTTGCTGGCGCATGCTTCAGTCCAATCTGCCTGGCCAACCGTTCAACCTCATCAACTAGCCAAGCCGGTGCTGCCGTGCCGTGCTTCAGCAATCGGCGGAATCGAGCGATCCGCACCACAGCCAACATGGCGACCAGAATCGAGCCAGCAATCCAGACGATACTCAGAAGAGGCACCACGAGACGTCGCAGATTGAAAACGACGCTTGTTTGCGCGGCAGCCGAACCTACGCCGGTTTCCAATGGCTCGACCGACCCTGCATCGACGGTCGGCGCCCCAGCGGAAGACGGCACGGGCGCGGTCGCCGCAGCAATGAGCGGCTCCTCCAGGACGATCGACGGATCGGCAGGCAGGGTCGCATTGTCCCACTCAGCGACTGTCCCGGCGTGGATTTCATTGGGATCGCTCGTTCTGTCAGCCGCTTGCCTCTGCTGGGCAGCTTGCCGCTCGTCGTCGGCACCCGTATTCCCGGCGAACCACAGACTAGCAACCGGAATCTGGATAATCGGAGGCGTGAGCAGCTTGAGCAGGACAAGCAGCCAAAGGGCGTGAGCGAGCGCCGGGCGGCGGCCCAATCGGCCGACGCCAGCGGCCAGCAGAGCCAAGAGGCCCGCCACAATTGCGTTCGTCAACGCGATCTCCAAGAGTGCGAACATGGATGTCTCCCTCACGATGAGCGGGGTTTCTTGCGAGTCTCGGTTTCCTCATCCCATTGGTCGATCAGCTCCTGCAACGACTCGCGGTCCTCCGGCGCGAGATGTTGAGCCTCCACCAAATGCTGCAAGAGAGGCGTCATGGATCCGTCGCAGAGACTATCAGCCACCGCCTTTAGCCTACGCCCGATCAACTCCTGGCGGTCGACCAGTGCGCGGAAGAGATACACGGAACCACTTCGTTTCCGCTTGACAAACCCTTTGCTTTCGAGGCGTTCCAGGAGCTTCTGGACGCTGGAAAAACTGGACGCCGTGCCGCTCGGGTAGAGCTCGTCGGTCAACTGTCGAATCGTCGCTGTGTCCGTGGCCCAAAGGGCCTCCAACACGGCTTGCTCGGCTTGCGTCACATCTTGAGATGTACGTGCCATCAGTGCTTCCTCTGAAAGAGAGGTATCTTCAAGACAGTTTGTCTTGTCAGTCTATGCGTTGCGATGTTGACTGTCAAGACAGTTTGTCTCGTGAGTCCAGGTTTTTTGAGAAACGCCGTACACTCGTACGGCCGTGGGCAGATAACCTCCGGCATCTAACCTGCTTTGTACACATTGACCGATGCCTCGAAGCGTCTGCTCGTTGCGTTCTCAGGTCGGCCCCGCAGCCGGCTCGAATGGCACATTGCTTGCGCGCGTCGGGGTTCACGACCGAAGCAAGGACGGCAAGTTGCTTCATGCGTTAAGTGATGCAATCGGAGGCAGTCTCTGACAAGGCTCTTGCGCGCATGGGTCTGACAGACCTCGGGCACGAATCAATATGATTTGCCGCCGCCGCCGAATGGCAACTCACCGTGTACTCGGTCGAAATGCGTCGCCCAAATGATGACATCCGCTCCGTGGCTTTTTCGGCCCCAAACTGCACCCGGAGGGCGTGTCATGCGTCGTCAAGGCCGAATCTGTTCCTAGCTCGTGACGACAACTCATGAGCGCCCAAGCGGGTTTCGCTCGTGACGACGGACGGTTAGTTCTGAGCGCGTAAAGATGTCGGCGAGTCTAACGCAGGTCGGGGCGTTGTTTTTGGCTTCAATCAGGGCAGCGGAACGACGGGATTAAGGTGCTCCACCTTCTTGCCGTCCAATCTCACGCTGACACGCACCGGCTTGCTGCGTTCCCTTTCGTTGTCAAACACCACGGCGTAGTAATGCTCGCCGGTGGGGAGCGCCGAGCGGTCAAGATAGTATCCGAGCTCCGTGGTGGCAGTCTTTGTCGCGTCCGTCAGTGGGAAGTTGGGTTTGTCGCCGCGGTAAACGTCTACGAAGAGTCCCCAGGTGTGTGCGGTCAACCCCCAACGCAGCTCCACCTCGCCGCTGGGCAGTTGTCCAGCGGTAATCTTGGGCAATTCGCTCGGAATACGCACCGGGTAAATATTTCGGTGCCGGCCTGCAATGGCCAGCAACTGCCCACCCGGCATGTCAAGCCGCGGGGTCGCCAGGGCCATCTCCCGGCCTTGAACAACAATATCGAGCATCTTTTGATAGTGCTTGTTCTTGGTACTGTCAAAAGAGATGACTGGCTTGCCGCTGGCCTCGCCCTTGTCCCACTTCCGCCACTGCTGCTGGGGATAACTGTCCAGTGGCTTAACAGCATGTTCATATCGTTCGGTACTGAAGATTCGGAGCCGCTTGAAGGCGTCGACCTTCGCATCACGACAGAGTGCTTGTCCGTACCCGTTTTCACCCTTTGCCAGTGGCGCGCGGAGAATACGACTGAATTCCGGATTTTCGAGATTGAACCAGTCAGGTTCGAATCGTCCGCCTGGCCCGTTTGTGGTGTGGCATTTGACACACCCGGCAGCGGTCATCTCGGCAATGAGTTTATTCTTGGTATCCTGCCACTCCTTCAACTGAAACGCCTTCGGCGTGTAGTTCCACGTGCCATGGTAGGGGCCGTTGCCGTCGATCCAGGCGAGGATGAGATCACGCTCGGCACGCGACATTTCGAAACGGTCCTTGTGTCCCAGGTCACCCTCGACGACGACCTTCGCCAGCGGCGCGGCGGGTGAACCGATCGCGTAAGCTGGGAATATCTGCGCCGAGTAGTGCGCCGTCCCGTTCATCGAACAGACACCGGCGATCAGCGTTGCCTTGTATTGGACTTCACGCCGGGAGACGAGGTTCTCGTAGCTGTTGTTGAAGTACTCCGTCCATCCGCCGGTCAGATCGAGTCCCGCGGCGAATCCCTTCTTGCCACCGTGGCAGGTGACGCAGTGCTTGTCGAGGATCGGCTGCACCATGGACGGGTAGTCTAACGGTCCCGAGCCCCACGATTCGTCTTTCAGCTTTGCGGACGGTTTCCGTAGGGCAAGCGTGGGCTCCTGCGGGGCCGGGAAGGCTGTTTTCTTGTCTTCGTGGCAACCAATACAACTCCGCGTAACACCCGGTGCCGCCTGGACGAAGGTTCGCATGCTCCGCACGCTGCGGCCTTCCGCGTCGAGCGCCTGAAAGTAAATCATCTTACCCGCGGGCACTCGGAAGTAGGCGCTGCCGTCCTTCTCCACGGGGACCTCGCCGAGGTAATTCTTGCAGGTGAACGCCAGGGCCGCGGAAATCGTGAATGTTTGGTTGAACGGACCTGGGCCCGGCGTCTGGCTGACACGCGAGGTCTCCTCCACCACGCGAAGTTTCTCGATGGAACCGCGGGGCACCTCGGGCATTCCCTCGTACACGTTCTGTACCGAGAAAAGGCCGTAGTCCATGCTGCGATCCACCTTCGAGGGATGCAATCTTGGCAGGGGACGCGCTTGGACCGGAATCGGAGAATGACAGTCAATTCTAGCGTCGGCGAAGAGTAGCTCGCGGGTCAGCGAGTCGTCCTGGTTGCGTTTGATCAGGAAGAGCGCATTTTTTTCACCACTGCGGTCGCTGAAGAGGATGAGGTCTTTGGTGATGGGATACGGTTCGCACGCTTCCCCTAGGTCATTCGTAGGTTGTCCCGGGGTGGAGAAGTTGAAAACCGCTTGGGGATCGTTCTTTCCCATTCGCGTGTCAATCAGCGCAATCGTGCCGCGCGGCGTGCTGTTGTGCTTCGAGAAAGTGCTCACCACGTACTCTGGGCTGGAAAAAACCTGGCGCGAGTCGAGAACTGCCTCGGGGAAGACCATATTATTCGCGTACATTGCCGTCTCGAACGTCCCGTCCGGGTAGACCGTCCAGAGACTCTGGATCGTAAGTGCGGTCTTGTCAACATATTCCCACCTTCCGAAGAGAATACGTCCGTCAAGCATCATGCTCGGGTCAAATTCGGTCTCACTATTGACCGAGATCGGATAGGTGTTGGTTCCGTCGGCATCCATCACGTGGAGGATTGCCACGCCCGTGTTGTTGCACGGAACGAGCCCATTATGCCGCATGGTGGTGAAGACAATTTTCCCGTTGGGCAAGTAGGCGGGCGTTAAGTCCTGCGCCGCACCGAGTGAACCGTGCCTGCCACAGTAAACCGACTTTACGCAACCCGATTCGTCGGGTAGATAATTCTCCCGGGGATTGGTCAGACGACGCAATCCTCTCCCGTCAATTCCGACCTCATAAATGGAGGAGCTTCCATTCGGCTCGCCCTTGAAGCAGAAGAGAACCTTCTTCGCGTCGTAGGAGAGGTCGGGATCGAAGTACATCCCTTCTCCGAGAGTTTCCTCGGTCGTTGCGTCAATCACCGGATGGATGCAGTGCTTTTCCGGTGGGTCGGCCGGGTTTTCCAGCACGTAGATGCCACCGCCCGGATGCCACTGGTAGCATGTGTCGTAGATGTGGATGCCTTGGTAGTTGCCTCGTTTGGTAAAGAGGATGGGGCAGTCAAGATGTGTTCGAAGCGACTCAGCAGCAGCAACGAAGCTGGAAAATGCCGCCAGGAGTGCCACGGCCACGATAGTGAAACGGTGGAACTTTCTCATTGTCTCTTCTTTTTGGTTGGGGGAGTGATTACTTGCTTCTTCCAAATCGACTTCAATTCATACGATTCCGGTGATTCTACCTTGTCGCTTCCGTCCGTCGCAAGCATTGCACTACAGGCGACACACCAGCAAGTACGCGGGGACGCAAGAGCAGAGCTGGGAGACGACCATCGACGAATATGCCGACGACACGCTGCCCGCGCGGCGCCCCGCGGGGTCGTTTTCTCAGGCTTGATTGAGCAAAAACGTCACAGGGATGACACAGATTCGACCTCACGCGAAAGCCGGGGGGCACGTGGGTCAGAATACGTCGTCAAAATCATGACAACCACTACCTGACCTGTTAGCCCCGAAGTGCATAAGGAGGGCGTGTCCTGTGTCGTCAAGGCCGAAACCGTGCGTGACGCAGGACGACAACTCCGACCGCAGACGCCTGGAATCCTGCCACACATCGGCTCAATTGTCAGCCATCTGCAAAGCGTCTCCTGCAGCACGGGCATTGACCGTCGAAGCCCTTCGACAGTGCTGCAAACGCTGAAGGTTGTGGCAGTGTCATGATGGCCTTGAAGGCCAGCGGAGCCCGATGCGCATAGTGCCGATACGTGACGCCTCCAGCGGAATGGCCAAGAATCTCCACAGATGACTCAGGGACGTGCTCGTCGTAGTAGGTCGCGCACGTCTTGCGCAGATCCCTGAGTACCCAGGGCTGTTCTTCCCCGGTCTCGACGTTCGTCTTTGGGCCAATTCCTGCAAGGCTGCACAACGTTCGGAATCGATCGTTGGGACGTGTGCCTCCACCAAGGAACACGGGAGCATCGGGATCCGGGTTATCTGGCATGACGTTCTTAATGTGCGCGTGCACTGTACGGTTCATCGGTCGCCAGAAAGCCTTGCTGGTCTTGATTCGACGGTAGAACAGCCAACCCCAGGATGACCGCTCTTTGACTTCACGTTCTGGCGACTGCCTGTCCCACGACACATGCCGCCATAGGATTGGCTCATGGAACGCCTCCGTTCTCCAGACTGTGCCCGTATCCAGACCGTAGTTGAAGAATACCACCAACGCCGATCTCCAGTACCGACCGACGTGGAAAGTCTCATTCCAGCCGCGTGGCCGTTTCATTTGGTGGGTCGCGAAGTACAGCGAGTTGATTTCCGCCTTGGTCAAGTAGTGCCTGCCGGCCACGATGCGCTGAGGCTTGACCTTGGGGAATCGCGGCAACACATCGACCATGTCCTGCTCCCAGGCCCACGCCATTACGGCCCGCAGATGGGAACGAACCTTGTTCGCGGTTCGCCCTGGATTCCCACCGTCTCGACCAGCAGCGTCCTCGTATACCCAATCCAGAAACGCACGGATCTCTTTTCGTCCCAGTTTTTCGACGGGAATCGCGCCGCCCCACCGAGTCCACTTTCTGAGAGTAGTGGAGTACTCTTCACGCGTCCTCTGCGCTGGATTCCCGGAACGAAGGTATTTGGCCACGGCAGTTTCGAGGCTTGTCGGCATTGATGAGCTCCGCGCCACCGGCGCTTGCTTCAATGCTCGATCCCCTTCGACCGGTAGCAGGGTTTCGCATCGTGCTGATTCAGCGAAAGCAGAAGATCGCCCCTATGCCATGGTAACCTGGGTGAATAGCTGATAGTGCTTTGCGGCGCGACCCAAAGCCGGAGTTTGAGCCAATTCCTACCCGGCCGCCTTCGGCTGGCAGTCGCCGCACCGTTTGCCAAATCCGGTTCCGAGGTTATTTCGGTAATGCGCGATCGAGAGTCAGATCCGCGTCGCAGCCCCACGGGAGCACGCCGTCGATTGCGACACTATCGCGAAGGACGAACTGTAAAATGCGCGGGCCAACCCAGCACGATCACGCTTGTCGAACGAGCACGAGATTGTTGTGCAGGCAGGAATGATCAAGATGCATAATGCGACCGGTGACCGGCCGGGGCTTGCCGAGGAAAGCGGCGCAGTTTCCATGGTCCGCTGTCCACCGGATTGTCATTTGCTTGGTCTCACCGTATAGACGATCTCCACTTTTTCGATAAGTCCCTTTTGTTTCAGTTCCGGGAGCAGGACTTTCTTCCATTGGTCGCTTTGATAGAAGGCAGCCCGTTCTTTCGGCATGTTGGCCTGACTGGAAAACTGACGGCTCCATACAAACAGGTTCTCGTCTTCCAATGTTCGGTAGGCATTGAGGATCTTGATCCCGGCCTTTTCCTGCGGTTCGACCAGTTTGTCGTGAAAGAAACGCTCCCATTCATCCATCTTTCCCTCAGCCACTTTGTAAACGCGTACTTCAATTATGGGTTCCTCGTGGTGGTCTGCCAGAAGACGGGAAGAGCTGCCACATATAAGGGCGATGCCCAGAAGAAGGAGTGAGAGTTTTCGAGTGGAATGTGCCATGGTTTGTGTCCTTAGTGGTTAATCCGAGTTCGTATTTTCCGGATGGGCCTGGGCCAGCCTGCCTCAATGTTACCGAGGATATCGCCCCTGTTCCCCGAAGGAAACCATGTTCTCAGAATTTCGCGGGATTTGGCTGGTCGCCGAGCAGCGGCCCCCGGGGTGCGCTTCGCGACGCCGGGCTCCATTTTGCAGCCGCGTTGCGGTTGAGTGGGAGGGGCAAATCGCCGGGCCTTCAGGTCGATCTCTCCAAGCAGTCAAAAAGCCATCCTCCGGATGGAACGCAAGAAGTACGTAGCCACAAAGATCTCCCGTCCCTACTTGAAATCCCCATGGCAGTCACCCGAGCAGCCAAGATGCGCGATAGCGACCGCCCCTCCATGTGACGGACAGTCGTCGTCATTATGACTTCAGCACCGGCAGTGGCCACTTGGAGCATTGAGCATCGAGGTGCGTATGGCATGTGTCGTTAAGGCCGAGACCGTTCGGACCTCAGGACGACAACTCCCGTGTCGGATAGGCTGGGGCGACGGCAACCCAACGACGACTACCATCGACGAGCGTTCTCTGCCTCGGTGAAACAGACCGAACGCAGTTGGCGAATTACCGTTTGTGCGTTCGGTCGCACCCACCGACTGCACGAAGTTCGTTTCGCGTGCGCGCGTCGGGGTTCACGACCGACGCAGGAAACGCCCGTTCGCAAAGTGCATTCGATGGCGCACACCTGTGAATCTGGTGGCGCTTGTTTGGATTCGGCGATGGGGGCGACCGCCGCATCGAACCGAAATTGTGTGCCTGCGGCGGTGGACTGTGCCGAGGTACGTAGACGCTGTCGTTTGAAACGGCGCCGATGCATCCCCCTTGGCTCAGCCTTCTCCCGCCGGCGAAACGACAACCGTGGCGGGATTCGTTCCCACTTGCTTCTCCGCTGGTCCATGGGTAATGCGACACTTGACGATGCGTCGATTTAACACGTCCACGACGAACAGACGGTCCTTCCAGACGGACAGCGCGGATATGGTTCCGAAAGGAAGTTCCGGGTGCGGATAGGCACTGCCCTTGCCCTGGCAATCCATATTGCCATAGCTTCCGAATTCCCCGGCTAGTTTCCCCGTCTCGCAGTCAATCACTTGAACGCTGTACTTGCCGGCGGCGTACAGATAGCCTTTTCCGTCCAGCGTCTGGTGAAATCTCGGTGCAACACAATGGCAAGGCGGAGAGATCACTCCGGAAACGCCCAGGTAGCCATCCCAGCGCCGAGACCAAAGCGGTTTGCCCCCGGAAGGAGAGAACTTCGATAGAGCCAGATACTCGTCCCACGGCCTCTCGGCAGGACGGTAGACGACGTACAAGTTGCCCTGGTCGTCGACCTGGATACCTCGCACGCAATCCAGAGCGAGCAGGCCTCGCTTTTTCAGGTTTCCGCCGGAGTCGTATACGTTGATCTGGCGGTGCAAGGCGACGTACGGGCT
>JACKQG010006421.1_pt1 | contig 12408 bp, 9 predicted proteins | sample 8237621 | NCBI WGS metagenome assembly JACKQG01 (sample SAMN15677084, study PRJNA649215) | marine metagenome | biome: marine; feature: Black Sea; material: saline water; isolation source: suspended particulate matter (SPM) from the Black Sea western gyre | collected 2013-06-09/2013-06-10 | depth...
GGAGAGCGATACAGCCACATCCAACGAGGGGAGGACCACGGCCTTCGACTCCAGACAGTCGGGGATACACCCAAGGACGCGGGGGAATTTGGTGTTGCATTAGAAACAGCGATGCCTCTTGTCAGCGGGGTGTGGGGGGACGAATCGGGGTTTGGTTACTCCCTACAACGAGAAGGGGAGCGGGGTGTGTCCTTGCTCGTTTGGTTGACGAATGCCCCCGCTCAAGCGCTGGACGCCCTAGAGTCGCTTCTGCCCACAACCGCACCATCTCAATAGATTTCCGAAGGCCCCCCTGTTAGGGAGACATCACCCGTCACCGCGTGCACCCCTTTCCGTTAGGGCGACCACCACGGGTCGCCGGATGTATCGTTTCCACATGCGAAGGGGTTCCTTTTTGTGGGGGCGTGGTGTTAGGGCTTTAGGGCGACCACCACCCGTCGCCACATGCGTCGGGCGCGGACATGAGGGACGGAGACCAGAGAAGGACGCTTGCGTCCGGCACTGCGCCGGAGGGTCGGCAGGCCCCTTAGCCTAGGGGTTGTTCCTTCGGCACACTCTGGGTGAGGACCTGGAAGGGCACAATGGACCCGAAATGGTGGCTCGGAGAGCCACAACCCCCGACCTAACGGGTTCCTGTTAGATTAATCGGTTCTACGAGCTCTAGGCTCTCAGGCTTGTGGAACCAAACCAAATGGGCATCCTTCAGGGTGATAACGCCCCCTTCAGCAACTTCAACCACCATTTCGGGGCCATTCCACTTGAGTCTCTTCCCCACTGGAATATCCCCCTTATGGACCGTAACCCGCCAGATACCGGGCAGGAGACCACCAACCTCGTACATTCCTTCTTGATTCGTTATGACGACAAAATGAAGATCTTCCCATGCGCCATGCCTAAAGTGGAGAGCTATCCCTGAAACGGGGACCAAACAACCCCATCCATTCCCACCTCCAACTCCATTCGCTCCTGCCCCCGAAGCGTTCCCATTCGTCCTTCCCGGTGAGGGAACATACCCCAAAGAACACTCCTCATAAATATCATTCTTGTATCCGTTCGTGTGCCCGTTCCCATTCCCTGTCCCCTGAAGCACGCCCCTCCTGAATTCCGTAGATTGAGGAGGGGGACCAGCGACCACCAAGACTCTCCCGTTGATGCGTCCTGGTCTGACCACGGGAACATCTATACTCAAATCATCCCCGGGTGTGATGCGGACAGAGAGGGGCAAGGGGTGGTTTATAGTCCAAGAGAGCCCCAATCCTTTCGTATCCACATCCAAGTCATAATCCCCTGGGGACACCCCCTCAAAAGAGAACGCTCCCTGCTTGTCCGTTAGCGTCGTTCTTTCTCCTAGCGAAATGGGAACCCCCTCAAACAGCTCTCCTTCCTCGGAAACCAACCGTCCAACTAATCCACCTCCAGAACCAAAGGGAGAAGGCAAAGAGAGGCTGCGCGCAAGTTGAACCCCCCCCACAATCTCTTGGCCACTCCCGCGAGTAATAGCGTACCCCGTCAAGCGCCACTCAGCCAGTGAGCCCCCTAGATCTCTTCCTAGAGAGATTCTTGTTTGGGGTCTTTCTTGACAGATGTCATCCGCCAATCCGCCACAAGTAAGTGCCTGTCCCTCAACCTGAAACCAACTCTCATCACTCATTTGCCAACGGGACAACAAGGACCAATCCCTCTTGAATACAAAGGACTCGTCCCCTCGTGGATCGGGGTCAACACGAACTTGGAGATACCACTTGGGGTGGGGAGCGTATCGCATGGAGAACCTAGGGCGAATCACACGCTGGGTACCCCCCCCTTCAACCTTCTCCCCAATCCCCCATTCCGCAGTAGCCAGTAACCCTCCTAACAAGCTCCAATCCACACGACCATTCCATAACTTCTCGACAGAAGATAGGGGTTGGAGAGAGGTCTCTCCAAAGTGCGTACGAGACCGACTCAATGTAAAAGTGATGTTCTTTATTGCAGACCAAGTAACACCCACTGTATGACCCAGTGCGTCTCGTCCCCCCGCCAAATCAACACGGGGTGAGCGCTCTCGGCGGCTCTGGACCCAAACTTGCCAACTCTCTGAAGCCCGAAAACCTAAGAACCCCCAGCCCAAAGCTCGATTTCGAATCGTTCCCTGAAATCCTGCTGAGGCTCCCTCTAGTTCCACTCCATAACTCCATCTTCCCTCTGTCCCTCTCAACGATCCCCTTAGTGCGGGTTCCATCTCTCCACCGTCCGACTCTCTACCCAGTGCGACCTCAGACTCCCAAGAGAGGGATCCCGAACGCCCCTTTCCCCACACAGAAGCGACCTGAACGGCACTGTTGGGATTATTCGTGCCCCTTTCTGAATGGAAAGCGACAAGACCATACCGAAACAATTCGCCGCGACCTCCAGAATAGGACAGACCTGATGTTCTACCTAGAAGCGTCTCTTTGGGGTCGGATAAGGAAGAGAAGAAGGAGAGGCGCCCCCTTTGAGTATCAAAATGAATCTTGGCCCAGTCCCCCCATTGCCCCGTAGCGGACAATCTGGTAAATCCCTGTCCCGTCCTCCCCACAAGAAGCCCGCCCCACCGATCGTCGTTGATGCCCAGTGTCGTCTCTCTGCGTGAGAATGTGCCCTGACCCCCAAACGCTATCGCTTCGCCTAATCTTAGGTGTCCCGTTCTATGAGGGGAGATCGTTCCCTCTAGTGCAAGGTTGATTCCTCCCGTACCCGCACCTTGCCCTTGAACAGTACTCTCAATCTCTACCCTCCCCCTCAATCTCTCAGCCCCCGAGGCATTGGGGAGAACGGGTGTGGTGATTCTCGTTTCTGTTGCGCCACGCTCCAAGGGCAACAGTGTCGTTGTTGCGACAAGCCGGAGCGTATGTTGGGTTTCTGTAGCTAGGAGGCTTGGAGGGTGAACAAGGGCAGTAATCCAGACCCCCTCACCGGGCAGAAGGTTGAAGGAGGAGGGACTCACTTCTACCCGCCAATCCCGAGAGGAGTGCCCAGAAACAACCCCTTCCACAGTGAGATTGCTTCGGTTTTCTAGCCAACGCTTCGTTCGGAAAGGAATCCCCGAAAACGCCGGTTCTCCCCCCGAAGAGGGTCTAAACCCAATTCTCCCACTTGACACAACGACCAAGTGGCGAACCCGCACATAGGTTCCACCTCCCTCTTCTTCCCACCGAAGACTCACCTCTACAGGACCGGGTGGAGAATCGGCTGGAACCGAGAAAAGAGGCGTTACCCAGCTACTTTCCGCTTGAAGTATCGTCAGTTCGCCCGTAAGTGAGCCTAGAGACAACCAACCCAGAGGAGCCTTGATTTCCCAACGCCCTCGTAAGGGCGTATCTGCCTTGTTCTCTAGAAAGAAGGGAACAGCAACGACTGTGTGGGGGATGACTCTAAGGACGCTTTCTGACGGTGGAGGAGTATTTCCAGCACCCAGAAAAGAGAGTGTCAATAGGAGTGAGGCAAGCCTCACTCCTCAACGACCTCTACCTCTTGTTCGTTGGGTGTGGAAATGTGAAGTGGCGCCAAGAAACCTTTGAGCTGTTTTGATCCATCATCGGCAATAACAGCGAGTTGGTAATCCCCGTCAGAAATAGCGACGGAGAAATCTGAAGTGGAAAACCTATACCTGTGTGCTTTCCCCGGTTGGAGCGTCCAAACTAAGCTCTCTACCGTTGTTAGGATTTCGCCATCAAGAGACCGAATCTCCATCCAGACTTTGGGGCGAAGGATGACATTTCCCACATTACGGAATGTCGCTACCACCTCTCCGACACCATCACCCGCTTCAATCTCTTCAGCGTCAAGTTCATATCGGAGAGTACCGTCTATCTGAACATAGATCTTTATGGCGTAGGCAAACGCAATGCCGATGCCAAACCGCGTTACCCTTTCCCCCTCATCCACTTCTTCCCATTCCCGTCGCTCTCGCTCGGACTTCACCACAATCGCTGCCCAATGGGATCCATTGGGGTCGGATTGGGTAAGTAGTTCGCTAGGAGGAGGTACTGTTATCTCGTAGGTAACGATACCCACGCCCCCAGACGGCACAGAAAGGAAAGCGGGCGAAAAAGTGATCCAGTTTCCCAGAGAGCGTGCATGGCTCCCGGGCTCTTCCCAAAGGTCTACCCCTTCTTCATTCGTGGTGAAATCCCTCAGAGAGACACTAAATGATAGGGTTTCGTCCGCCTTGTTTGTGACCAGAAGCCGCCCCTGCGTTGAACTCCCCAATGCCAATAAATGATCTGTCGTAAAAGGAGCTACAGTAAACGCCCCCCCTGTACTTACTTCGGTATCAGCAACCAAAGGGACAATCCCCCCCATAACAATGAGGAGGAATGGTACTTGACGAAGGAATGCCCTCATAAGGGGCTTAGTAGGTAGGTGATGAAATCGTAGTCGTAGGTGCCCTCGGCATCGCTCTCCCAAGCGACCTTTATCCTGTAATCCACCACGACATCCACCGTCCCTGGTGGCGAAGTCGTCCCCCCTGTTGCTAGGGTCGCTTCGGTCGCCGACAAGGAGGTATAGGCTCCACCCCCTGAAGGTCTCCAAAGAACATCAGCCCGGGGCTTGACCCCCCAACATCCAGCCCCCGTACAGCTCCATGATGCTGTCGTGCCCTTTAGGGTGAGTTTCCAGTTGATATCCGATTCCACAGTCAGTGTGTTGGCTGCTAGTTGTTCCACATATCCCGTATCGAAATCCGAGACCGTGGGTGTAGAGATCGTAACGACATTGGTATCTATCGTCAAGTTCTGGATGGCATGAATCGGGAATGGGCTTATCCCAAGAGCAACGAGAAAGAGGATTCCGCATAACGAACCCTTATTGCTCATAATACAGACCAACCCCCCCATGCTACGGTGTGGAGGTAGGACCGTTTCCTACCTCCAAAGAATCCTATACTAGCAGCGTCCCGTTCTAGTTAGCCGAAAGCGTATAAACGACACTGTCGTAATCGTAGGTGCACGTGGTACCCGTGCCAGCATTATCTGCAACCGTGTCGGTTTCCCAAGCTAGATCGGTTCGGTAATCAATGGCGATCGTGGTATCCGTGCCACCACCTCCATTCCCCGATGCCCCTGTAGCAGCACCCGTTTGTACATTCGCTTCGGCACCCACTGCGGTCAACGCAGTGCCGGCCGTTCCAAAGTTATCTAAGCTCCAGTCAATCGAGCTTACAGCTTTGCTTGCGGGACAAGTCGTCGTGGCAGCAGCCGTTATAACCCAACCATCAGAACCATCCACTGTATCCCCAGCAACCTGAACTTTCCAAGCGGTATTCGCATTGACTGTCAAGGTGTGATCGGGGGTAGAAGATAACTCAATATACCCATTGTCAAAGTCGGCGACAGCAGCTGTCCCCTGATTGACGGTAGCGCTATCGTTTGTCAAGTCAAATGTCTTACCGGTGACAAAGTCAAGCCCCACATTCTGCGTCGTTGCAGCAAAAAGATGGAAACCGCCAAAGAGTGCAATCGCACTCAAGACGAGAATCCGAAAAACCCTCTTATTCATTCTTGATGAACCTCCTTTATTTTGAGGGTCAGGTCGCCCCTTCCCTCTTTCTTGTACTCTAGTGTACATTATCAGCAATATGTGGGGGGGGGGGGGGCAGTTCTAGACCGTATTGAGACCTAGCAACTAGATAGAAGTCTATCTTGAGACTTTCTCATCCCCTATTCTCGTCTTGTACGGATAGAGAAGGTGACCCTTCCACCCGTCGCCACATGCGTCGGGCGTGGACATGAGGGACGGAGGCTATCTAGGGCGACCGAACACCCGTGTTATGGGGTTCTGTTCTTGAGGGCAGCTTGGGCAGCGGCAAGGCGGGCTACGGGCACACGAAATGGGCTACAAGAAATATAGTCCATACCCACTTCGTGGAAAAAGGAGATAGAACGAGGGTCTCCTCCATGTTCTCCACAAATGCCCACCTTGAGGTCTGGTCGTTTTGCGCGCCCACGATCTACGCCCATCTTGACCAACTCGCCCACCCCAGTTGAATCTAATGAAGCAAAGGGATCGGCAGGGATAATCCCCGCTTCAAGATAAGGAAAAAGAAACCCCGCGGAATCATCCCTTGAAACGCCCAGTGTCGTTTGGGTCAAATCGTTCGTACCAAAGGAGAAAAACTCAGCGTGCTCCACAATCTCCCCCGCTGTCAATGCCGCACGGGGCAACTCAATCATCGTCCCCACCAAGTAAGGAACCTCCATGCCCTCCGAAGCAAACAGCTCGTTAGCGACCTCTCTTATCACTCTTTCTTGGTGGGACAACTCCGAAGCATGCCCCACCAAGGGCACCATGATCTCGGGCTTTACCTCAATGCCCTCTTTCTGTACCTCAATCGCCGCTGCGAGAATCGCTCTTGCCTGCATCCGTGTGATTCCTGGGTTCACGATGCCCAACCGACACCCCCTGTGTCCCAACATCGGGTTCTCTTCCCGGAGTGATTCAATCCGCTTGTTAACTTCAGCAACACGCAAACCCAAAGCGCGTGCTACTTGCTCCACCTCCTTCTTTGAATGAGGCAAAAACTCGTGAAGGGGGGGGTCAAGTAACCGAACCGTAACAGGGCGCCCCGACATCGTCCTAAAGATCGCTGCAAAATCGGCGCGTTGGAGCGGTTCCAACTTATCGAGTGCTTCTTCTCTTTCTACCTCGCACAGAGCCAATATCATCTCCCGAACCAACTGTATTCGATCCCCTCCAAAGAACATATGCTCGGTACGACATAGCCCAATCCCCTCTGCCCCAAAAGCGACCGCCTTTCGGGCTTGGTCGGGCTGGTCTGCATTCGTCCTAACGCCCAGTCGCCTAACCTTGTCTGCCCAGCCCATTACCTTGGCGTAGTGTTGGTAAACCTTTGATCCTGTCGCCGGTAGATATCCATCCAGCAAGACACCTAGAACCTCTGACGAACGCGTGGGAATCTCACCATCTAGGACTTGCCCCACTGTCCCATCCAACGAGATAAAGTTCCCTTCTCGCAGAACCCGCCCCCCAAAAGAGAGTGTTCGAGCCTCTACATCGATATCCGCAGTGGAACACCCCACCACACAGACCTTGCCCATTTGCCGCCCCACAAGAGCTGCGTGGCTCGTTAGCCCGCCCCGTGCTGTCAGGATTCCCCGGGCAGCGGCCATTCCCCGAATGTCGTCAGGGCTTGTTTCGGGGCGAACCAAGATAACGGGTTGCCCTCTTCTTGCCCATTCTTCGGCCTCCCTTGCCGAAAAGACGACCCTTCCTGTAGCTGCGCCTGGACCAGCTGGCAACCCCCTCGCCAACAACCTGCCCTCTGCAATAGCTTGCCTCTTTCCGCCCGCATCAAAGACGGGCTGTAAGAGGTGTTCTAACTGGTCGGGCTCTATCCTCAATAACGCTTCTTCGGCTGATAATGCACCCTCTTCTTCCATCTCTACGGCGATGCGTACTGCTGCAAATCCAGAACGCTTCCCCTTCCGGGATTGGAGCATCCAGAGCTTTTTTCTTTGGATGGTGAACTCCACATCCTGCATATCCCCATAATGTCTCTCCAACCGCCTGCAGACATCCATCAGTTCTTTGTGGGCTTCCGGAAACGCTTTTTCCATCTCCTTGATCGGAAGGGGTGTGCGTATTCCTGCTACGACATCTTCTCCTTGAGCATTTACCAAGAACTCGCCGTAAACTTCGTTTTTTCCTGTAGATGGATCTCTCGTAAAAGCGACCCCTGTTCCCGAATCCTCACCCAAGTTGCCAAAGACCATCGCTTGGACATTGACCGCCGTTCCCATTCTGTCAGAAATACCATTCAGGCGCCTGTAAACTTGGGCACGGTCGTTTTCCCAACTGCCAAAAACTGCCCTTATTGCCCCCCACAACTGCTCTTGGGGATCCATCGGTATCGGTTTCCCAGCGACCGAAGCAATCTCCAAGAAACGGAGTGCTAGTGCTTTCATCTGCCCCCCATCCAAATCCGTATCCTCCTTAGCGCCCACTTCTCTCTTATAGGCGTGAAGGTCTTCCTCAAAAGGATCCCTGCCTTGGACCGTTCTTAACCCCATGACTACATCCCCATACATCTGGACAAATCGACGGAAAGCATCCCAAGCAAATCGCTCGCTTCCTGACCGTTTTGCAAGCCCCTCAACGCCTTCCAGCGTAAGCCCTAGGTTCAGGATGGTATCCATCATTCCGGGCATAGAGATGGGTGCCCCGCTTCGAACAGACAAAAGGAGCGGGTTCTCCTTGTCACCAAAGTATGAACCCACCTCTTCCTCAATCGCCTTGATTTCATCTCTTACCTCGTCCTCAAGACTTTCGGGGAACGCCCCCGTCTTTAGGTAAGATAAAGAGACCGTTGTAGGAATGGTGAACCCCGGTGGGACGGGAAACGACATCCTCGCCATCTCAGCAAGCGTAGCCCCCTTCCCGCCCAAGAGGGAAACGGCGGATTCTCCCTCTAGGGAATCGCCGAATGAGTATACCATTTTCATTCTTTTCTTACTCCTTTCCAGCCCCACCGTCTCGGTCTCTTATCTAGGGTAATCCATTCTATTCTCTTTGCCCCGCCCAAATCCAAGATACCAGCTCCTGAATGCCCCACAACAACGACACCGCCCACCGCAAGAAGTCTCTCTATTTCCTCCAACACCCTTTGGACCGAATCAACATGGTGCAAGAGCCTAATCGCTAGGACCAGTGCCGCCGAACCAGAGCGCAACCCTGTTCTCTCTGCAGGGGCTACAACGCCTTTCACGGGGTAGCCCCTACATCGCTCTCTAAGCGCCTCCTTTGCTCCCGCACGGCAATCTACTCCCACAACACGCCTACCAGAGGCTCTTGCTGCCTCTAGGGCGAACAGACCCGAACCCGAACCCAAACAGACGACCGTTCCTTCCACACTCAAGGGGAAATCAACCCACTCTCCTATCTCCTCCCCCGTCCATGGAGAAGAGCGCCTAACCACTAGGGCGTTTGAGGGGTTGTGGGCGGGACGATCGCATGGAGTGGTCCGCCCCAAGCCCGAATCAAATCCCCCAGCAACAGGTGAAAAGTAATCCAAAGACCTTCGTCGCCCCATGGTCCCTTAGCCTCCTCAAAAGCAGCCCAAACCCATTCATCGCTAGGCACAGGTCCTTCCGAGCCAAAAAAAGACCACAGGATACGCTCTCCACTTCCCATTGACCTATTCTCTAACTTGCGATGGACGATATCAGCCCACGCCACAATGTGTGGGAGCGAACACTCTGTAATCTCAACGAAATCCTCTTGAATCGCTACAACCCTCGATTCTTCATCTGAGGGCCATGCCGAGAGGACCGGGGCATCCCCCAACAACGCTGTCGCTAGGGGCCACCTCCCTTCGTCACTCAAGCGCCCCCTGTGGGGATCCAGACATCGCCTTAGCGCCCCCACAAAGAGACCCTCTTCTCCAAAGACTTGCAACATCCTTTCAATCGATGACAACGACCCCCAAATCGTCGCTTTATGCGCTTCTTCCCACTCCCACGACCCCTTCTCTATCCCCTCTCTGTTGGGACACCCACTTTCTACAGTGATATGATTCTCTATCTTCTTGTATAGAGCTTTTCCTACGCCGTCAACCAGAAGAACGTCTTCTTTCCAAAGAAAATCTCCGTTTTTCTCGCGATAATCAACGATTGCCCGAGCCAAATCCCTTGAAACTCCTTCCAATAATGCCAGAACGGCTGCGCTAGATGTGTTTAGATTGACACATAACCATGGGAGCGGAACCGTTCCCGTCACTGGAGACCGGTTCATCTGAGGCAAGGGGGGTAGCTTCTCAACTCCAGCGAGCAATCTCTCAGCCCGTCGGAGGCTCTCTCCGCCGTCCACACCCCGTCCGGCTTGGGCGTAAACGATCGCCTCGGAAGGGAACCCTCGTTCCATAAGATCATTCGCCATCTTTAGAGCCACTTGGGGGTCGTTCAAAACCTGTGTTCGTTTGAGCCCGTTGATACGACCGATACGGTCTTCAGTAGGGGGGTGGCTCATAAAAGCAATCTCAAAATCACTAGGGCGCCGCCCCCCTTCAAACTCTACCAATCTCTCAAAGAAAATCGTCGTGTAATGAGGGTTGAAACCACTCTCCCAAGCAAAGAGAGCACCCATTCTGTCGGCCACATTCTCATGTTCTCTCCCAAAGGAGAGATTCCGCAACCCCGCTAATGCTGAAGCCAGATCCACAGCTGTAGAAGAGTCGGTCAGGATTGCAACGAGAACGATGAACAAGTTCTCCGCCATTGCATCTCCAATCGCTTCCTTGATATGTCCGTCGGCTGTATGGGCTGCTTCGTGCCCCAAGATCGCTGCCACCTCATCCGTTGTTTCGGCCCATCGCAACAATCCAGTAGAGACAAAAGTATACCCTGCACCCGCATTCATCGCGTTGGGTAGATCCAAATCCCAAATGTCCCACCGGTAGGTCAGGTTCCTCTTCTTCATAGCCGATACAGCAATCCGCTCACCCATTCCCCGAACGAGCCCCGTCAATGAGGGATCATCATCCAAGTAACCCAACTCCCACAGCGCTGTATGGGTATTCTGAGCAAAATCTTCTTCAGCAGATTCCTTGTACCCTCCTATGCCCCCAGAACACGCAGAAATCGCCAATAGAAAGAATAAGAGCTTACGTATCACTATCCACCTCCGGAGGAATCCCTCCCTTCTCTCCACAATTTGGACACAAAAACCACTCGCCCCCACTTGTAAGCGTCCCTTTTTGACAATGGGGACAAGCTACTTCCAAAACACTCTTTCCCAAGTCCCGAAGGACTTTGCCCACTTTTAGTGAGGGTTGTGGCAGGGCGTCCCATTTCTCTAGTTCTCGCTCGGCAACGATCGCTTCAGGAGTAAGGGGGGCAACTTCAATCACTTTTCTCAAGAAATGGACAGCTCTTTCCCGATTCTCCATCTCAACACCGAAGAGCTTTCCCGCTTTCAAGAGTGAACGAGGTATCCAATCGGGCTCTAAATCTCGAAAAGTGACAATCCCCTCAACCAAGACCTTCAATCCCGCCAAGATAAGACCTCTATCTACAAGTTCGTCTGTGCGCACTAAGACCTCTGCCAGATTGATAGGGGGTTCCCCAAATGCCCCCATATCAAATGTGGAGGGGTGAAACTCTCCCCTAGACAAGGGAGCCAATACTTCTTTAAATGCCGCCGATAAAGCCCCCGTTCCCGTACCACTTGCCCTATTTAGGACTTGGTCCAACATCTCTCGCTCCAACCTCTCTCTTTTCTTTGGGTCTGACAAGACAGCGTACGCTTTCTCAGCCTCTATCCATTGGAGGTTGCCTGGCCCCATACCCTTACACATCAACTCCTCTTTTTGGGCAAGGAGGGCAGCTTCAATGAGCGCTTGTCCCGCCTCAGGTGTAATCTTGAGAGTTTTGAATGGATCCAAGGGAGTATCCTATGATGATACGGTGGGGGCATTTGTGAGATTCTCAGCAAGGAGATTCTGCCAGCGCATCGCTTCAAAGGGGGGATTTTTGGCGCGAAGAATCGCCCCCGACAACGCAAAGCGACGAAACCCCCATAACAGATAGGTCTCTACTCCCTCGCCAAGGAGAACCCCTCCCACGCCAAAACAAGGCGTGTTAGAAAGATTTGCAATCTCCCTCGCTACTGCCTCTTCCATAAGAGGCGCATCTCTCTTTAGTGGGCTGGGCGATAATGCCCCTGCTCCTACCCAATCCGCCCCCTCTCTCTCTGCAACCTCAAGCGACTTTACCGACCGAACGGTTCTCCCTATACGCGCATCCTCTCCCAGCTCCTTTCTGGCACTTGCCACAGCGATATCTCCCTCCCCAACCCAAACGCCATCCACTTCCTTTGCCACAGTCAGTCGGTTGTTTACGATCAAGGGTGCCTCGTTTCTTAGTCTCTCTAAGGCTCTATATACCGTCTCGTTTGGTTCTCCCTCTTCGGGGCGGTATTCAAGGATATCTACCCCTGCGGAAACGATCTCTTGTGCCAAGACCTTGTCTGGCTCTATTCGCCCCGGCCAAATGAGAAGAAGTCTCTCTCTCTGAAACGCCCTATCCATAGGTAGGTAGGGGCCACCGAGGCTGAACGCCGTGCACTTCTCTCTTACTTACCTCCCCCCGCCACATTCGCCAAACGACTTGGGCAACCATCGCCCCATTATCTGTAGCTAGGGATATCGGTGCCCAGAAAAGAGGAATCCCCCGCTCCCTAGCAAAAATCCTCACTTTGGTCCGAAGTTTCCTGTTGGCAGCGACACCCCCCACCAACCCCAATCCTTCCCAATTACCCTCTTCCCAAACTCCCTTGAGTTGGTCCAAGAGATGGGCTACCACCACTTCCTGAAACTCAAAGGCGAGTTCCTCCTTCTTTATCCCCCCCTCAATACGGCGACGAGCTGCTGTC
>JACKQG010004721.1_pt2 | contig 12407 bp, 11 predicted proteins | sample 8237621 | NCBI WGS metagenome assembly JACKQG01 (sample SAMN15677084, study PRJNA649215) | marine metagenome | biome: marine; feature: Black Sea; material: saline water; isolation source: suspended particulate matter (SPM) from the Black Sea western gyre | collected 2013-06-09/2013-06-10 | depth...
ATTTTTACAGTATTATCACAAGAACCAGAAGCTAAATATCTACCGTCAGGACTGAAAGCTATTGAACTAACAGGACTGCTATGACCTTTTAAAATTTGAATTACTGCAAATCCTAAATTCTGAGATAATAAAAGTACATTTATGATAAAGAAAAGTAATATGAAGAATATTTTTTTTTTCATAATATACTCCTTATTTTTTGGAAAAATTTCATTTTAGAAAAAGTTTTATTCTCTAATTTATGTCAATTGAAAAATTTTATACAATATATTTAGGGAAGGCTGAACCTTTCCCAAATACACTAATTTTTTATTTAATTTTCCATTACATTAGTAAAATTACCTTCAATTTAGATAAGATGTTCGATCAGTATCTTTATACCAATTCCTATTAATATTATACCGCCAATGATCTCGATCTTATTTTCAAAAAATGAACCTGTTCTTGCACCAATGTAAACACCGGCAAAAGAGAGAAGGAAGGTAATTACTCCAATTATAATCACGGGTTCTATTATCGTTACATTTAAGAATGAAAAACTAAGCCCCACTGCCAGTGCATCGATGCTGGTAGCAATTGCCAATATAAACAGGATCATCAGGTTGCGGGGATCGGTCTTCTTTTCTGCTTCTTTCAGAACAGTCGATTCATAGATCATCTTACCACCGATAAATGCCAGCAGCCCAAAAGCAATCCAATGATCGAAAGCTGCAATATAAGAACTGAAACTGTTGCCTGCCAGCCAACCCAGAAGAGGCATCAATGCCTGAAATCCACCAAAGAAAAATGCTACACGGAAAGCATAACGTAATCGAACTTTTTTTAGTGTAACTCCGCTGGCAATGGATACAGCAAAGGCGTCCATAGCTAATCCCAATGCGATAAAAATAATCGTTATTAAATCCATTTAAACTCCGAGAACAAAATTTAGGATAGAAAATAAATAGTAAATGATTTTATCCAAATTTGAATATTTTCGTCAAATAACCAAAAAGGACAGCTCCAGCCTTCGTACAACTTCGGCTTGGCAAGCAATAACTGTCCTTACAATTTATCTTTCTACGTTCTCGACTCATACTCTCCGGTAACTGCCGGATCGTTACGAGTCAAGTCCGCAATTGTAAGAATTCTTGCGAAGATTAAATGTTAACAAAAAGGGCGATTCGTGAATCGCGCCTACATATAAATTTGCTAATTGCTAACAGACTAATGGCTAACCAGCTACTTAGCTACAATGCTCACCAGTTTCTTGGGCACTACAATTATCTTTTTAACTTCTTTTCCTTCCAGGTGCTTTTTCACGTTCTCAATTTCCAGTGCCAGTTTTTTAATCTCTTCCTGAGAAGTATCTACCGGGACTTCCAATTTTCCACGAATTTTTCCCATGATCTGAACAACATAAGTAATTTCATCTTTAAACAGATATTCAGGATTATATTCTGGAATTCCAAATTCATGAACCAGATTTTCTTTTCCGATCAACTTCCACAATTCTTCCGAAATATGAGGTGCGAAGAAATAGAGCAACCTGGGAATAAAAGCGCAAGCTTCAGCATAAACTGCTTTGTCCGTATCATTCAATTTTTCAGGTTCAGTAATTCCATAAATGTTATTCAGATGCTCCATAATGGCAGCGATAGCCGTGTTGAACTGCATCCTGTTTTCAATATCATCCAGCACCTTCTTGATAGTGTGATGCGTGCTGTATCTGAGCTCTTTAATTTCTGAAGAAATACTTTGTGTTCCTTCGCGTTCCTTCGTGGCCACATTTTCCTTTATCAATTCCAGGTTTTCTTCAAACAATCTCCACACACGATTCAGGAAACGAAATGCTCCTTTCACGCCTTCATCGCTCCATTCCACATCCTTTTCGGGAGGTGAAGCGAACAGCATGAAAACTCTCACGGTATCAGCGCCATAACGGTCTATGATATATTGCGGATCGATTGTATTTCCTTTTGATTTGCTCATCTTGGCACCGTCTTTGATAACCATTCCCTGCGTAAGCAAGCGGGCAAACGGTTCATCAGAACTTACCATCCCGATATCACGCATGAATTTGTGAAAGAACCGCGCATACATCAGGTGCATCACAGCATGCTCGATGCCTCCGATGTATTGATCTACCGGCAGCCAGTAATCTGCTTTTTTTTTATCGAATGGGACTTTATCGTTTTTCGCATCGGCATAGCGGGCAAAATACCAGGAACTATCCACAAAAGTATCCATGGTATCTGTTTCTCTTGTAGCACCACCACCACATTCAGGACAGGTCGTATTCATCCATTCTTTGGCAGAAAGCAGAGGATTCTGCGTTGTTTTGCCCAGTTGGACATCTTCCGGCAGTTTCACAGGCAAGTCTTCATCGGGAACAAGCACAGTTCCGCAATGTTCACAATATACGATTGGGATCGGAGTTCCCCAATATCTTTGACGTGAGATCCCCCAATCTCTTAATTTATATGTTATTGTGTGTTTTCCGGTTTTCTGCTCGGTCATCCAGTCAGTGATAGCTTTTTGTGAAGCAACACTTTCCATTCCATCAAATTGAGCGGAATTAACCAGTATTCCGGGTTCGATATATGCTTCGGTCATTTCTTCCAGAATCAAACTTTTTTCAGAATTCTGGATAACGATCTTTATTGGGATTTCATATTTTTTAGCAAATTCAAAATCCCTCTGATCATGAGCGGGAACAGCCATCACAGCACCGGTTCCGTAATCCATCAACACATAGTTCGTAACCCATATCTGGACTTTTTCACCATTAACAGGATTAAGCGCATATCTGCCGGTGAATATTCCTTCTTTAGTAGTATCTTCTGAAGTTCTGGTAATTTTATCCTCATTCATAACCTTTTCACAGAATTTCGTTAATTTGGAATCTTCCGGTTCATCTTCCAGCCATTTTATCATCAGAGGATGTTCAGGTGGAAGTGCCATAAAAGTGCATCCGAAAATCGTATCGGGTCGTGTAGTAAAGACCTTGATGATATCATCGGAATCTTTTAGTTTGAACCACATTTCTGTTCCAAAACTTTTCCCGATCCAGTTCGTCTGCATGGTTTTCACACGCTCGGGCCAATTTATAACTTTGGAAAAATCCAGCAGTTCTTCAGCATATTCCGTTATTTTGAAAAACCACTGTTCCAATTCTTTTTGACGAACAACCGTCTCACAACGCCAACATTTTCCATCCTCTACCTGCTCATTTGCCAGCACGGTCTGACAGTCATCACACCAGTTCACAAAAGATTTTTTTTTATAAACCAGCCCTTTTTCATACATTCTCTTGAAAAGCCATTGTCCCCACCTGTAATAATCCGAATGGCAGGTACTTACTTCACGTTCCCAATCTAAACCGAAGCCAATAGCATCAAACTGATTCCGCATAATATCGATATTCTCGTCCGTTGTTACCCTGGGATGAGAGTTATTCTCTATTGCACAATTTTCCGCGGGCAGTCCGAACGAATCATAACCCATCGGCTGCATCACATTGTAGCCCTGCATTATCTTGTAACGCGAGATAGCATCTGCGATGGAATAATTGGAAACATGCCCCATGTGCAGCGCTCCAGAGGGATATGGGAACATGGAAAGAACATAATATTTGGGCTTTTTAGAAAAATCTTCGGCATCGAATATTTTCTTCTCTGCCCAGATCTTTTGCCACTTTTTTTCTATTTTTTCAAAAGGATATTCCATAAACATACTCCTGTTGTGATATTTTTCTGCTTTGATATGAAAAACAATTTGTTTTTATCCCCGAAAGGGGAGTAAAAGGATATGATCAGAGAAAACCAATTGTTCTTGTCTTTTCCATTCGTATGAAGAATTTTTCTTTGTCATCATAATTTCCTTTCCCTAAATTCTATTGCCAGTTTTGAAAGGAAACTTTTTTGGTCAAATGTTTTTTGAACCAAGAAAAAACTTGTTTAAATTATTTAAGTTCTAAAATTTGGATATATTAAATAGGAGGAAAGATGAAAATTATTTCTTTTTTTAATCAAAGATTGAAGTCATTCACAATCTGGGATATTAAGTTAGCCCAACTGGCAGCTATGTTCGTTCTGATCATATTGATCAGGTTTATTCCACAGATAATTACTTTAAATATCTGGTGGTATATAGCAGGTTGCATCCTGTCTGCGATTCGTCCTATGTATGTTATGTTCCTGAAAAAAAATTAGGAACGGTAAGATTTTTTAACATGTTCACAAGTTGCACTTGTGAACATGATTTATTGGGAAGTTATACTTCCGGAAAACATTATAAAGTATATTGTCGCTTGTTCACAAGTTGTACTTGTGAACACACTTGAATTTGAAGCTGAGCTTCCTGGAGAATAATATGAAAAGCAGATACAAAGTGGTTGATCCTGAAGGTGTATATTTTGTATCATCAACAATTGTTGAATGGATTCCTGTTTTTATATCCGAATCATTGTTTGATATCATTATTAATTCTTTGAATTTCTGCAAGAAAGAAAAGGATTTGAAAATTTATGCTTATGTTATAATGCCAGAACATCTTCATATGATAGTATCTTCATGTAAACTGATTGAAATAATGAAATCATTTAAAAGGCACACTGCAAAAGCAATCCTCGAATATTATAAAACTACAAAAAAATATCAAATTCTTAATCAATTTTATTTTTATAAGAAAAGAAACAAAATTGAAAGCAATTATCAAGTTTGGCAGGAAGGATTTCACCCACAATTAATGAGTTCAATTGATATGATAGATCAGAAAATACAGTATATACATCTTAATCCTGTGAGAAAGGGATTTGTCAATAAGCCGGAAGATTGGAAATACAGTTCCGCATGTAATGTGGATTTTGATGGGAATGAGATTATTAAATTAGATAATTTGGATTTTGTATAAGTGAAACTTATCGTTCAATTGCGTTTACAAGTGCAACTTGTAAACGAGAGAAATGAAGGGATATGAGAATGTATGATGTAATAGTGATCGGAGGAGGAGCTGCCGGGCTGATGGCTGCGGGAACAGCAGTAAAACACGGTAGGAAAACTCTTCTCATTGAAAAGAATCCTGTATTGGGAAAGAAACTTCTGATCACAGGAAAAGGACGCTGCAACCTTACTAACTACTGCGATGTTCCCGAACTGATAGAAAATATTCCCAGGAATGGTAAATTCCTCATAAATGCCTTTCACAGGTTTTCCAGTGAAGATACTGTTTCTTTCTTTAACGATCTGGGATTGGCAACAAAGATCGAACGTGGCAACAGGGTTTTTCCTGCCAGTGATAAAGCTAAAGACGTTGTAGAAAGAATGATCAAATATACTATTGGGAATGGGGTGGAAGTGATCCACAATGCAGCCCGTGAAATAATGAAATTTGGAAACTTGTTTGCAGTTAAATTGATAAACGACGACGTGCTTCGCAGTGAGAAGATCATCATTGCAACAGGTGGTAAATCGTATCCCGGAACAGGTTCCACGGGGGACGGATATAAGTTTGCACGTCAATTGGGTCACAAAACTACCAGATTTAAACCTTCACTGGTTCCTATTGAAGCGAATGAGTTCCTGAAACCTTGCGAATGGTTGAAGACCTTCGCAATGGTTGAAGATCAAACCCTACACAATATCCATGAGGATACAACGACCCTTACGGAGGTTTCACAAGCTCAACCATCCGTAAGGTCTTATCATGTAACCGATCTGCAGGATCTTACCTTGAAAAATGTTGGAATTAGTCTGCTAAATAAAAATGGGAAAAAAGTATATAAAGATTTTGGAGAAATGCTATTCACTCATTTTGGTGTTTCGGGTCCGGTTATTCTCTCCGCATCTTCACACGTGAAAAAGATCGAAGAGCATACACTTGTTATCGACCTGAAACCTGCTCTCGATGAAGAGAAACTGGATCTGCGCCTGCAACGCGATTTCAAAGAGAATTCCAATAAAGAATTCCAGAATATTCTAAAAAATCTTTTACCTTCTAAGATGATACCTGTCTTCATTGAATTAAGCGGTATTCCAGCCAAAAGAAAAGCTCACCAGATAAATCGTGAAGAGCGCAAGCAAATTGGATTCCTGCTAAAAAATCTTACTATTAAGTTGGAGAAGTTCCGTCCCATAAAAGAAGCGATCATAACTTCCGGTGGGGTAGAAGTGAAGGAAATAAATCCTAAAACCATGGAATCAAAAATTGTATCTGGACTTTTCTTTGCTGGAGAAGTTATCGATGTGGATGGACACACAGGGGGTTTTAATCTACAGATAGCCTGGAGTACGGGCTTTGTGGCGGGGATGAGTTGTTGAAAGTATTTTAACCGCTAAGTTCGCAAAGAACGCGAAGAAAAACGTCGCAAATGTGGAATTAAATATTAATGTGTAATAGTTTCCCTGAATGAAATATGGATTTTTAAATTTGACATTATATTACTAAAAAGCAATTTAATGTCATCAAGGTTTGATCTTAAAATACTGAAACTGATCAGAGGAGGTTTAGATAAATGAATAATATTGAAAATATAAAAAAAATACTTATTAAAGTCTTGATGGAACATGAAGTGAAAAAAGCTGCTCTTTTTGGCTCAATAGTTCGAGGAGAAGAAACTGAAGATAGTGATATTGATCTGCTGATTGAATTCAAAGGCAGAAAAAGTTTATTTGACCTGGCGGGGCTAAAATTGGAGCTTCAGGAATTACTCAGGAGAAAGGTAGATGTAGTTACATATAAATCGCTCCACCCTCTATTAAAGGAAAGAATATTGAGTGAAGAAGAGGTGATCCTGTGAAAAAAGATCCAAAAATATTTATAGAGCATATTTTAGAATGTATTGAATTGATTGAGAAATATACAGAAAATAAAAAAGATGCTGACTTTTTTAATTCAATTCAACTTCAAGATTCTGTTATTCGCAGGATTGAGATCATCGGGGAAGCGGTAAAAAATATTCCTGGTGAAATTAAAGATACCTTCCCGGAAATTCCTTGGGAAAAGATAGCAGGTATGCGAGACATTCTAATTCATGAATATTTTGGAATAGATATTGAACTGACATTGGAAGTCGTCAAAAAAGAAATTCCAGATCTAAAGAAGAAAATGTTGAAAATTAGAGAAGATCTGAGATAGTAATAATATTTTAAATTTAGAAACCAAAACAATCTGCAGATAGCCTGGAGTACTGGCTTTGTGGCGGGAAGTAGCGTATAAAAACAACGAACAAAAACGAACTATAAATAATTTCTCAAAAGAGTTAGACAATCACAGTCTTCAATTACTAAATCAGGATTATCAATTTTATGTGTTTTCGAAAAGTATGATTTTATTTTCAAAATCTCTTTTTTCGTAAAACCATAAGCTGTTCCATAGATTTTTTGATTAGCATTAATATTATCTACTATATTTAAAACTTCCATATTTTCGTTAGCATACCCAAAACCAAGAAAGAAAATCCTTTTTGCAGCTTTTATTGATATCATTATATCATGTAAACAAGGTGTATTTCTTTGATTATAAATGACTTTAATATTCTTACTGAAATTACTGACATTATATTTCCAATTCTCATCTCTATATGATAAAAATTGATTAAATCCTTGCCAAGGTAGTGTTACAACTTGCCCATAGACATGATTTATTGGTATCTTTTTTAATTCATCTGCAATTTTTGTGGGATTTATATCAGTAAACGAATTTTTAAAAGATTCGAATAAATAATTCTCCAATGCTCTATCATAATTGAAAATTATAAAAGAAAAAGTTCTTTCTAAATACTCATAATCATTTGATTTTAGTAATTCTTTTGTTAATCTATCATATAATTCACTATACCAATCAAATTCATCATTTTTTAATTCCTCAGGATTATTACTTTGTTCTTCAGATTTCAATATGTAATATGTTATTGAAAACTTACCAAAGAATTCAAAATTAGGGTTTCGTGTTAAAAAAAGATCTATTGATTTATTGTTTGATTTAGCGAAAGTACGTGTAAATTCTACAATATTATCATAGAAAGATGTTTTTTTTTGAATTAAGCTATCTGATATTAAATCTTCAATTAAATTATTACAAATTTTATATCTAAGTTCTTTGCCTGTTGGATAACCATAAGGTCTACTTGCACCGGCACCTAAAATAAAAACTGTTTCTTCAGTTATCATTTCTCCTCCAAATTATTTTCAAGTCTTTGTTATTCGTTTTAAACCAAGAAGTAAAGCTAAAAGAAAATCCACGAGATTCTTCGTAAGTAAAGCTTTAAGAATCCTCAGAATGACAGTTTTACTTTATGTTCGCTTTTGTTAGTCGGGTTCGTTGCCAAAATATCCTCTAATAAACAAACACCACACCGCTGGTGGGGAAGACTTTATTTAGGAGCAGGAATTTCCAAATCTTTACATATTTTCTTAGCCAAAAAGTCATTTATTTCTCGGTGTCTTGGAATTGTTGTGCTTTTCAGCTTTTTACGGTTAATATAAACAGTATGCTTTTTACCTTCTCTGAGAAATTTACAACCATTCTTATCTAAATACTTCAGCAGGTCTTTTCTTTTCATAAAGTTGCGATTTTAAATTTCTCATGTGAGAATTTCTGGCCTGATATCATTTCTTCAGACATCACTTTGTTTGCTTCCAGAACAAGCTGTACTGCTTCCTTTAGGTTCTCTTTTAATTCACTCAGAGTTTTTGCCTGTGAATTCGCTCCGGGTAATTCTTCGATAAAGCCGATATAACCTTCAGGTACTTTTTTATAGACCATGGTAAATGCCATTTTGCACTCCTTAATTAATTCACATGTAACAAATTATTGAGAATAAAACTGTGTCAACTTAGAAATCAAATTCTTTTAACCCTCTTGCTATTCTCCCTTCTCAGTGCGAACATGAGAAACGAGAAGTAAAGCTGAAAGATAATCCACGAGATTCTTCGTAAGCAAAGCTAATAAAAATCCTCAGAAAGACATTTTTTTCACTTTGCCCTTTGCTCAATGCCCTCTGCTAATAAACAAACACCACACCGCTGGTGGGGAAGACCCATTCATCGGGTTGAGATGAAATCATGATACTTCCTTTGTTTTCTTTTATCTGCGGGAATTTGCTTCTGCTGGAGAAGATCGGTACAGCTTCCACGTTTTTCAGTACATTTCCATAAACAAAGCTTATCTCCACACCCTGGGTCATTTCGATAAGGTAAACCGAAAGCTGATGCGAATCTTTGGGATAGAAGGTCTGGGTGGAAATGGAGAATTCTACTTCTTTGCCAACCAGTTCTTGCAACTGCGGATGATGACAGCGGATCTCCAGGCAGCCATCTTTCAGCTTCATTTCGTGATAAAGTTCAATGTCGTTTATCTTTGCAGATGTTACATCGAAGAGGTTCGCTTCCAGTTTGTTATCCAGCAGCCAGCGGTATTCCACATCTTTGCGGAGGAAGTATTTTTCCAGAAGTTTTTCGCTGTTGGCACAGGCTACGTAGAAATGATCGTTCTGAAGCTGTTTGGTGAATGTGAGGGTTGTGTTAGTGAGGTAGTAACCTTTTAACCCCCTTTTGTTCCCCCTTAAAAAGGGGGATAAAACGGAATTGTCTAATTCCTTGGAATTTCCCCTTGAAAAGGGGGATAAAGTGGAATCTTTGAATTCTATTGTATGTTTAAAATTTCGACGGTAATGTATATCCCGGTCACGTTCTGTGAAGAATCTTTTTAAAATATCCGAATATATCAGGTTAGATATCTCCTTGCTTTGAAGACGTTGTTCTATTGCAGTCTCGATGACGGTGTTCAATTTATCATCTGAATAATCGGAGCTGACAAAATCACGGCGTAGAAGCGGGGAAGAGGCGATCATTTTTCCATTCTCAAAATGGTATCTCTTGGCTCTTCTTCCCACCTGGCAGAGAATTTCATAACTGGAACCGTTGTAGAGTGAAGTAAGGTTCTCTGCTTTGATGGCATCGTGTTCATTTCCCAGCAGAACAACTTCATCTTCCACATTTACGTTCAATTCAGTAACATCCACCGCTATCATATCCATACTTATTTTACCAATAACACCGCAAAGCTTATCCTTTATCAGCACTTTTCCCTTATTGGAAAGCATGAAGTCGTAGCCATCTGCATAACCCACTGGCAGGATGGCATATTTCATTTTCCCCGGTGCAGTGTAGGATCTATTGTATCCGATGGATTCTCCTTTTTCTGCTGTTTTTATCTGTCCGATGCGTGATTTGAAAGTCATAACAGGTTTCAGAGAGATTTTATTTTTTAAGGATGGATCAGTATAAACACCGTAGGAAAGAAGACCCAATCGAACAAGATTAGAATAATCATTTTTGGATGTGATTACTCCGCTGCTGTTGGCGATGTGGGTATACTTTGGTTTGAAATCGAGTCCATCCAGGATAGATTTAAATCTTTCAGATTGAAGTTTAGAATAATCAGCATCATTCTCGGCAGCGGAAAAATGAGAAAAGATGCCTTCTATCTTTAGATTCGGGAGTTTCTGGATCTTCGAAGTAGCCGTCAGAGACTGTTTATAATGAATTCCGCTTCTACCCATTCCCGTATCGATATTGATGTGAATACCGATTTCCTTCATTGCCTTTTTATCGAGAGTCTGTGCAAATTCCAGGGATGATATTGTAGGTATCAGTTCATTTTCCATAATAAGCTCGATCTCGCTTTCCAGGGAAGGAGATAATATCAGAATTGGTGTATCGATACCCTGATAGCGCAGCAGCATTCCTTCCTGTACGTTTGCCACTCCCAGGAAAGTTGCTCCACATAGAATTGCCTTTCTTGAAATTTCAAAAGCTCCATGTCCATATGCATCTGCTTTAACTATTTGCATGAAGTCTGTTCCCGCTGATATGAACTTTTTCAATTCATTCAGGTTTTGTTCAAAATTTGACAGGTTAATCTCTGTCCAGCTTCTTTCGTTTTGCATAATAAATCCTTTTTTGCCAAAGACTTACACTGACTAAGCACTGACTTTAATTTCCTTTTAGCCACTGACTTTCACTGATGCAGGACGTATCATTTTGATGCGTCCAAAACGTTACGGTTCAATCCTGCAACTGCCGGAATGAACCTGCATTTACATTTCACATATTTGAGAATCTTTAATTTCTGAGATTGCTTCGTCTGTAAATCCTCTGAAGATTCCTCGCAAAGACAGACTAATTTAACCAATAAACTAAAAAAACTTTGCAGCAAGGTTTGCCAGAGCTGATCTCTCACCTTTTTCCAACGTAATATGACCGCAGATAGCTTCTTTCTTAAATTTTTCTACTGCAATGCTCAATCCGTTACTCTCGGAATCCAGGTAAGGAATATCGATCTGGTACGGATCGCCGGTAAGTACAACCTTGGTCCCTTCTCCGGCTCTGGTGATGATTGTCTTCATCTCATGCGGAGTAAGATTCTGTGATTCATCTATGATTATATATTGATCCGGCAGACTTCTTCCACGAATATAGGTGAGAGGTTCCAATTCGATAAAACCGAAATCGAGGTAATCCTTTAAAGATGGTTCTTTTTTCCCGAAAATCTTTCCATTATTATTATCTTCTTTTTCATTCCTGCTGGAAAGAAGTATTTCCATATTATCATAGATCGGCTGCATCCACGGATTTAATTTTTCCGATTTGGTTCCGGGAAGGTATCCGATGTCTTTTCCCAGAGGAGAAACCGGGCGGGATACTACCATTCGTGAATAATTGTTGCTTTCTACAACCTGGTTCAAACCAGCAGCAAGAGCTATCAGTGTTTTTCCTGTTCCTGCTTTTCCAACCAGGCTCACCAGTTTCACTTCCGGATCCATCAGAAGGTCAAAAGCCATCGTTTGCTCCATGTTTCTGGCTACGATCCCGAATATTTCCTGCCCTTTATAATATTTCAAAGGATAGATCGTATTATTTTCATGGGAATAACGGGCAATAACGCCTTCTTCATCATCTTCATTTTTACAGAACATCACGAATTGATTTGGATATATTTCACCGAAATCATTCACTATAAATTCTTTTTCCTGATAATCTTTAAGTGTTTTATCATCAATAAGAATTTTCAGGTAACCACAATACAGTTCCTGGAAATTGATCTTATCTGTTTCATAATTCTCTGCTTTCAATCCCACAGCATCGGCTTTTATGCGTACATTTGCATCTTTGGAAACCAGGATCACGGGTACATCAGGATTCTGCTTTTTTACATACAATGCCGTTCCTATTATCAGGTTGTCATTTGAATCTGTTATCAGTATGTCACTTGCCGTATCCGAAACCTTCCGGCTTAAAACAACCTGTATAATACCGCCTTCTTCTATTTTAACTCCCTTTTTAAGGCTTCCTTTTTCACGAAGATCATCCAGGTAGCGTCCTATCTGCCTGGCATTTCTTCCTTTTTCATCCACGCTTCTTTTG
>JACKQG010006424.1_pt1 | contig 12405 bp, 10 predicted proteins | sample 8237621 | NCBI WGS metagenome assembly JACKQG01 (sample SAMN15677084, study PRJNA649215) | marine metagenome | biome: marine; feature: Black Sea; material: saline water; isolation source: suspended particulate matter (SPM) from the Black Sea western gyre | collected 2013-06-09/2013-06-10 | depth...
CAGCACACGCCACCCCTCAGTCCCGCAGTACCGAATATTTCACCAGGAAAACTGAACCAAAGGATAGTTTCCTTTCCCGTCGAAGACACCTGAAACAGGCGTATGCATCCTCCGGCGACGATAAAGACATCGTTTGAGCGGTCTCCGGCGCGGAAAAGCTGGTCGCGGGGCTTTAGGTCAAGCTGGCGTGAGAATTTCAGGAGGTCACGGGTTTCCGTTTCCGACAAACTGGACAGAAAATTCGCATGGGCGTCAGACCAGGAATCGGCAAGTTCATCAAAACTGCGAAACTTTTCGCAATCGAATTTGGAGGCGGCGAAGGAACCCGCTCTTATCTCGACATTATCGGCCACCGGACAAAATCTCCCTGCTTTGCCGACCTCATCATGGCATATTTTTTAAGCCCTTTGCCAGCGGGATTGCCATGCACGGCGGTTCGGCTGCAAAAAAACACCTTTTGCAATGAGGCCGCCCCTCATTTGCCGACGTTATCTGATTGAACTGGACGTTTTGTCGCCTGGACGACATAGGTATTCTGCATCGGTTGATACTATGATGTTAACCTGATGACAGGGATGCTCCATGGTTCCGGGGCCTGAAAAAGACGAACAAATCCGATTACAGGGAGGAAACTCGATGAGAAAGTTGATTTCGATAGGGCTTGGCCTGGTGCTGGCGGTCATGCTCGCCGTCCCCAGCTTTGCTGAAGAATACCCCAACCGTCCCATTACGTTCATGACCATGACCCAACCAGGCGCGCAGATTGACCGCCTTACCCGCGGTTTGTCACAGCGGTTCAACAAGATTCTGGGCCAGCCCATTAACGTCAAGAACGTCACCGGTTCCCACGGCACCGTGATGGCGACCGAACTGAGCCGGTCCAAGCCGGACGGATACACCATCGGCGTCACGTCGCTGACCGCTTACACCTATGCGCTCCATCACGGAAAGCTGACGTACAAGACCGATGATTTCGACTATCTCACCCTGGTGGCGCTGAACTCCAGCGGTTTCATCTCCAAGGCCGACGCGCCCTGGAAAACCCTGAAGGAAGCCTTCGCCTGGGCCAAAAAGAACAACAATTCGACTTTAAACGCCATGTTCCACGGCGCTGATGACCGTGACGCCCTGATGCGCATGGCCAAGAAGGAAGGCGTGAGACTTGCGCTGGTCCCAAGTAAAGGCGGACCGTCCGTGATCAAGGCGGTGACCGGCGGCCATGTGCAAGTCGGTTACGTCGGCGCCATTCTCTACAAGCACGTGGAAGCGGGAACGATCAAACTCATTGCCGCGGCGCTGGGCGAAAGGCTTCCGCCGATCCCCAACGTGCCGACCCTGAAGGAACAGGGCTACGACGAGCAGGTGGAAATGATCGTCGCCCTGGTTGCGCCGAAGGGCATCGACAAGAGGGCCAAGGCCAAACTGCTGGCCGCCGCCGACAAATTGGCGAACGACTCCGAAACCAAAACCTTTATCACCAAGAACCTTTTAATGCGGCCGGTGAAGTGGGGTGAAGGCCACGCCGACCAGACCGTTAAGGACCTGTACAAGACCTTCGGCGAACAGGCTAAAAATAAATAATGTTACGAACTGAAGTGATCCGGTCGGTTTGACCGGGTCACTTCGTTTGTGGCGACAAAACCGAAATTCGAAGCCGAAAATGCTCGTTGGTTGTTAGTCGGTGGAAGACTGTCGGTCGCGGGGGAAGATAAGGTGACAAGAACACAGAGAGACACGGTTGCATACCTTCTGATATCGGCGTTCTGCATCCTGATGTTGGCTTGGGGAATTCCTACCTACACACCGCCCTATCCGGGCTACGGCGCGTCCCCTGCACTGGTGCCGAATGTTGCCATATCCGTCATTTTGGTGATGTCGTTGCTTATCTTGATACGTAACGCCATTCTCAAGTTTAAGGGCAAAACATTGCCGCCTGAGGAAAGGGAATTTCCGGAGGAAATCCAGACAAGCGGGTTTACCCAGATCGGCAGGGTCAAGCTGTTCCATCTCCTCAGTTTCTTGATCCCCTGCGCCTTGCTTGTCATCGGCATTGAATACATAGGGTACATACCCGCCGCCTTCTTGTTTTTGCTCGTCATCCAATTCGTGATCGGTAGTCGACATTGGTTTCAGCCGACCATTGTCTCCATTCTTGTCGTCATAGTGTTGTACGTAATCATGCGCTTCGGCTTCGGCGTTCCCGTCCCGGGACCCCAAATATTTTAAGTATGAAGCCCAACAAACGAGATCTATATCCATGGAAATGATTGTTGCGGGATTGCTGGATTCCCTTTCGCCGGCCAGTCTGATGTTTGTCTTTGTCGGCGTCGCCATTGGCGTTTTGATCGGCGCGATCCCCGGCATCAACGGCCCCATGGCGATCGCATTGTTTATCCCGGTCACGTATTATATGTCCCCGTTGACCGCGATCGGGTTTCTTGTCGGCCTGAACAAGGGGGCTTTTTTCGGCGGCGCGATTTCCGCCGTGCTGTTGCGAACGCCGGGCACGCCCGAAGCGGCGGCGACGGCATGGGACGGTTACCCTCTCACTCAGCAGGGCAAGGGCGAAAAGGCGCTACGAATGGCGCTCTACAGTTCCGTTGCGGGCGACTTCATTTCGACCGGGGTTCTGATTGTCATCGCCGCCCCCCTTGCCGCGGTGGCGCTGTTCATGGGGCCGGCAGAGATATTTGCCCTGATTTCGCTGGCCCTGACGGTGATCGCCGGCATCGGCACCAGTTCCATCTGCCGCGGTCTGATTGCCGCATGTCTTGGCCTGGTCGTTGGCATGATCGGCACCGAGCCCGTTACGGCCTTGCCCAGGCTGACCTTCGATATCTATCAGTTGGGCGCCGGCGTGAGGTTGATTCCCGTGGCGATCGGCCTCCTCGCCTTCTCAGAGATCCTGATCCAACTGGAAAAATTCACCGACAAGGATGGCGGCGAGCACGCGCCCAATGTGTTCTCGAGCAAGAAAGAGGACCGTCTTCTCTCCTGGAAAGAATTCATCGGCAATATCAAAACCCTGTTGCGGGGAAGCGCCATCGGCATCGGTGTCGGCGCCATGCCGGGCCTTGGCGCGCCCGTTGCGTCCTTCATGTCATATGATCAGGCAATGAAGCGTTCGAAACATAAAGAGGAATTCGGCAAAGGGCGGCTCGAAGGTATTGGCGCATCGGAGTCCGCCAATAGTGCGGTCGTCGGCGCTAGCTTGATTCCCCTTTTTGTCCTGGGGATTCCCGGAAACCTTGCCGTCGCCATGCTGATGGGCGCGTTCATGATTCACGGTATGCAGCCGGGACCACTGATGTTCAAGGAAAACGCCCAGCTCATGTACGGTATTTACGGCAGCCTCATCATCGCCAGTTTTTTCCTGCTCATTATAGGCCAGTTCGGCCTGAGGCTCTTTTGCAAGGCCGTGGAAATCCCGGCGTCGATCCTTTACCCGGTCATTATTTTTACCTGCATCATGGGATCCTACCTGGGTCAGTCTTCGATGTTCGACGTCATCGTCATGCTGGTGTTCGGTGTTGTCGGGTACTTCATGCGCAAATTCGACTTTACGTATGTCGCCTTTCTGATCGGATTCATCCTCGCCCCCGAATGGGAACGCGCCTTGCAGCAGGTCGTAATCATTTCCCAGTTCGACACCTGGATGTTCTTCCGCCGTCCCGTTGCCATGGGGCTTATGGCGCTGACCTTTTTCGTCATCGGGAAGACGTTTTGGGGCAATTTTAAAGCAAGAAAATAGAGAAATAATGGCGGGAACGAGCATAGTTAATCAATTTCTCCGATTTTGTCACCTGCGTGACAGGAAGACCTGAGACTCGTGGATACACTCACCGAAATGACCCTAATCAACTAATCTCCGAAGGACCTCGCTGGACTCGGACCTTCTTGTCCGGTGATACAAAAGTATAAAAACGAGGATACGAAAATGGCAGACAATCCCCCGGGTGAAGGCTGGTTTCAGCCCTACATGACCGACGCGGAACTGAAGGAAAAACTGGGCGACGACTATGTAGCGCCCGTGGGCCTTTACAGGAAAACCAAAGAGATGCCGTTCCTGGGCAGGGTCAGTTGCACAACGACGGAACTGATCTGCGGTGAATGGACCGAAATTGTGCTCGATTACGAGGTCGGCGCGTCCGGCATTGCCGATGGTGCGTGGATCAAGGCGACGTTCAAGTTCTATTCCGACTGGGCGCTGTTCCAGACGACCGACCCGGCGGCGGCCAACTATGTATCCGCCGAATATCACGCAGGCCCGTGTGCCGAGGGCCAGGTGCCGGCGACGGTTCAGTCCTTAAAGGTCCGCTTCGATCAGAAGGGCCACGAGCGGCCGTTCCAGAAAGCCATTATCGTCGACACCGTCGACGGGTACGTGAAGCCGGGCGACCACATCATCATTCGTCTGGGCGACCGCCGCGGCGGCAGCCCGGGCACGCGGGTACAGACCTTTACGGAAACCGGTTTTCGTTTTCGCTTCTATATCGACCCCCTGGGCACGTCCCGTTTTTGTGATATTCCAGGTGACGTGGTCATCGATATCAATCCGGGCGTGGCTGAGCATCTGGTCATTTCCGGTTCTCGCATGGTTCGTTCCGGGGAGACCGCCAACCTCGGTATCCGGGCCGAGGACGCCTGGGGCAATACGGTCTATGACGATGCGTCTCAGTTCGCCGTCATGGCGTCGCAGGGCGGCAAGACGATCTATGAGAAAACCCTGCCGGCCAATGCCGATGGGTGGTGCTTCGCCGATCTCAACGACATTCCGACGACTGCGGAAGGCGAGATCGAAATTACCGCGTCCAAGGTTGATCGGCCCGAGGTGAAGCCTGCGACTTTCTATCTTACGGTCGATGACGCGGCGCCCGCGCCCAGGCTGTTCTACGGCGACCTGCACGTCCATTCGGACAATACCGTGGGCATTAACGACACGACCTATAATATTTCCTATGGGCGGGACATTGCCCGGCTGGATTACTTCGGCTACACGGCCAATGATTTTCAGATCACCAAGGCCAATTGGGATGATGATGTCGAAATCATTGATTCCATCAACGAGGACGGCCGGTTTGTCTGTTATCCGGGCACGGAATGGTGCGGCAATTCCTGCGCCGGAGGCGACCATAACGTGGTCTTCCTGCACGGCAAGAAACCGGAATTCCCCTTCGACGCCAATGGCAACATCGCGCGATCCTTCGAATGGAACGAAGACATGGATGCTGACACCATCATGCCCGGCGCCTGGCCGCTTGAGGAACTGTGGGCGACCTATATCCACGACCCGGAAGGCCATTTAATGATGCCGCATGTCGGTGGACGGCGCTGCATCATGGATTGGTATCATCCGACCATGGACCGCCTGGTCGAAATCGGCTCCGCCTGGGGCCACTTCCCCTGGCTCTATCAGGATGTCGCGGCGCGTGGCTACAAGCTCGGCGTCTCGCTCAACGGTGACGAACACCGCGGGCGCTGCGGCGGCGGCGTGCCCGGCACGGCCGTGTTCGGCACCAAGGGCGGCGTCACGGGCCTGGTCTGCGATACCCTAGACCGCGAGACCGTCGGCAAAGCGCTTCGCGCACGGCGGACCTGGGGCACTACCGGCGAACGGCTGGTGGCTCTCAGTTGGTGCGGAGAAAACTTTATGGGTGAAGAGTTTGACCATAAAGGTTCCGCAAAGATCGAATACCGCTTTCTAGGCGATGCCGGCTGGGACGAAATCACCCTTTTCGACCACACGGGCATCGTCGCCACCCGCAACCTTCAGGAAGAGGCAGGATATTCGGACAGGAAGATCAGGGTCCGCTTCGGCGGCGCGCGCATCCGCGACCGTTACCGTTGGGCCGATTGGCGGGGCAAAATCGACATCCGCAACGGTGTGATTCACAGCTTCAATGCCCAAGGGCTCGAACACCGCGAAGAAACCGTCTGGCGGGCGGGGCCGACCGAGATAGGCTTCCGCACCGACACCTATGGCGATACGGACGCGGTCGAAATCGACATGTCCCATCTGGAACAAGCGACCATCAAGGTCTCGGGCCAGATTCACGGCTACGTCAAGGTCGGCAATCCGCTGGACGGCAATCCCTTCGTCCATTGCCCTGATTTTGAACTGGAGGTATCAGGCGCGGATCTTATGCGCGACGGTGTGGTCCGCAAGGAGTTGGGCGGCGTTGAACTGTTCGTTGCCATTGAACGTATGGCGGATGCCCGGATGCAGAGAGACGTTTCCGGCAGCTTCGAGGTCGATGCGGCCAACGGCCCGCACGGGCACAGGCCCATTTGGCTTCAGGGGCGGCAACGGGATGATGGCAAGGCGTGGACGTCAGCTATGTATGTGAATTTCAAGTAACCGCATAACATCGACACAATTTTTTTCTGCTTCGGCTCCAATTTGGAAATACCCAGAATGAGTGAAACTGAAACCGCCCATAAAGCCTGGAATGAAACCTGGAAATCAGCGGACGGGCGCGCGATCTGGAGCGAACCTGAGGATGAGGTGCGCGAGTTGACCGCAACGTTGCGGGACAGGGGAGCGGAAACGGCCCTTGATCTCGGCTGCGGGGTCGGACGCCACGCCGCGTATCTAGCCTCCCAGGGGTTCAGTACTTGGGCGCTGGATGGTAGTGAAACCGGAATTGAGCACGCCCGCGGTCTGACCGGGGAGGCGGGCTTAGACGTCACCTTCGATGTTGGCCTGATGACCGGCCTTCCCTACGAGGATGTCATGTTCGACTATATCCTGTCGTTCAACGTCATCTATCACGGCGATAAAGAAACCGTTATCAAGGCGGTTTCCGAAATCCGCAGGACCTTGAAGCCTGGCGGGATTTATCAGGGCACAATGCTGTCAAAACGGAACGGCTATTTCGGCAAGGGTAAAGAAATTTCCACCGACACGTTTATCTATGATGACGATGGAAGCGGCGACGAGGCCCACCCCCACTTTTATTGCAACGCCGGGGAATTGGTGAATCTTTTCGAGGGTTTTGAACTGATCTCCCTCCACGATCTCGACCATTCTCACAGGCGTCCGAAACACTGGCATTGGCATCTAGTGGCGGAACGATTGCCATAAAGCCTCTTTCGACGAAAAGTCAGCTAATGGAATGTCCGCTTCGGGTCAGAAGCAGACCTTTTCCATTACCGCCAAACATGTCCGCTTTCGGGGGTAAAGCGGACGTTCAACTCGCTTTCTGGAGCCTGGTCTCGGCATCCAGTTTCGCTAGCAATCCTGTTTTTTCCTGTTCCGGCAAGAAGGACGCTTCAAAGGAGTTTCTGGCCAGACGGTAAAGAACCTCGTTATTCAGACCGAGCGCGTCCGCCACCGCTTGGTAATTCTCGTTCACATACCCGCCGAAATAGGCTGGGTCGTCGGAATTGACAGTCACCATGAGGCCACGGTCCATCATCTCGAGAAGGGGATGGTCCTTCAAACTCTCGATAACGCCCAGTTTCAGGTTCGACAACGGACACACCGTCAATGGCGTTCCGTCCCGGGCCAAACGCTCGACCAAGGCGTCGTCGTCCAGCGACCGATTGCCGTGGTCGATGCGCCGGACCAGAAGCTCATCGAGGGCCTGGCGGACGTAATCGGCCGGTCCCTCTTCACCGGCATGGGCGACGCAGAGAAACCCCTCGGCGCGGGCGCGGGCGAAAACGTCGGTGAACTTGTTGGGCGGGTTTCCCACTTCTGAGGAATCGAGTCCGACGGCGACGATGCGGTCCTGAAATGGCAGCGCTTCCTCCAAGGTCGCCATGGCGGCTTCGGCGCTCAGATGGCGGAGAAAGCACAGGATCAGCCGCGTGCTAATGCCAAGGGCGTCCTTTGCCTCAACGAGGGCCTGATGGATGCCGTTAACGACGGTGGCGAAAGGGACATCCCTGTCCGTATGGGCCTGAGGGTCGAAAAAGATTTCCGCATGAAGGACATTCTGTTCCCTGGCCCGGACCAGATACGCCCATGTCAGCTCACGGAAGTCCTGTTTTGTAACGAGCACCCGGGTGCCCAGGTAATAGATGTCCAGGAAGTCCTGGAGATTGCGGAAGCGATACGCGTTCTGGATTTCGGAAACCGAACCGTAGGGCAAAGGAACCCGGTTGCGTTCGGCGAAGGCAAGCATCATCGGAGGCTCAAGCGTGCCCTCGATGTGCAAGTGAAGCTCAGCCTTAGGCAACCGTTCGATGAAAGCCGTTTGCGCCATCCTATGCGTTCCTCGGCTCGATCGCGTCCCAGCATAGCCATGTCGGCCGGATTGTCTTTGATGTGGATCAATTTACGGTCCCAATTTACCGTTACAATGACGGCATCCTTTGGACCATTCGCAGGGCCGTCATGACTACCGTGACCAAACTTTTCACCGAGGACGAGATTGCCGTGCGGGTTGCGGAACTGGCGGCGGAGATCGCCGGCGCCCTTCCCGACGATTTCATTGTTGTCGGCCTGTTGAAAGGCAGCTTCGTGTTCGTGGCCGATTTGATCCGGGCCCTGGACCGCCTCGGGAGTGCGCCGACGGTGGAGTTCATTCGCCTCAGCAGCTATGGCCACGAGCAAGAGAGTTCGGGCGAGGTGCGTCTTATCGGCGAGGTGCCAGAGATCATCGCCGGGCACAGTGTCCTGTTGGTGGACGACATTGCCGATACCGGGCGATCCTTAGTGCGGGCCAAGACGTTGCTAACGACTGCCGGGGCCGCCGCCGTGTGGACTTGCGGACTGATCGATAAGCCGTTTCGGCGCGAGGAAGAAGTTTCGGCCGATTTCGTGGGCTTTACGGTGGATGACGTGTTCGTCGTGGGGTACGGCATCGACTTTGCCGAGGAGTACCGCCACCTTCCCTACATCGGGGCCATCGATTGATGTCGTCGCGGCCCTGTCCGGACCGGCGAGCAACGGGTTGCAGTCCAAAGAACCGACGCACCTCCCAGACATATCGATAATATGGTCAATGTCCGCTTTGGGTCACAAGCAGACATCGGGACGAGGATTAGCGACCTCCCTTAGGCGCGCGATCAGTTGGCTGCGAATTAAGAATCATTCAATGGTTCCGGTTGCGTTGTTGCGGTGCGCTCTACTTCAGGACCACGAAAGACGCTGGAGTTTGAAACGCCGGCAGAAAGATTTAATGCATATGTTGCATCGACCGGTTGAGGTGGCAACCAAAAGCGGACATACCTAGGCCCAGCGTATTTCCGGTGTTACGCTCCGTGAAGAGTGGGGGGGGACTGCGAGCCGGATAATTAACAGGATCGTAAATAGGAATGCTATTTAGCTGATGGGTTTTCCAGCCCTTCGGGTTATCCCCGGGCTTGACGATAAACGGGACCAATTTGGGAGAGACGGTCGTTGATACCGAAAAAGTGGGATAAGGAGGCTGACGTCGTCATCGTCGGCTTTGGCGGGGCCGGGGCTGCGTCTGCGGTCACGGCGTTTGACCTGGGCGGCGCGGACGTGTTGATCCTTGAGAAGGCGCCTGAGGGCAAGGAAGGCGGCAACACCCGTATCGCGGCCCAGGGTTACCTCAACACCTCATCGGCGGAGAAAGCGGCGGCCTACCTGAAGGCGCTCTGCGGTCCTCGCACCGTACCCGATGAGATGATCCGCGTCTGGGCCGAGGAGATGTGCCTGAACAACGACTGGCTGGCCGGCCTTGGGGGCGACCCCCAGGAACACCAGCATCAGCCGGAGGGGATAGAGTTCCCCGACCTGCCTGGATCGGACTGCGTCCACAAATTCCACGATGGTCCCACGTACGGATATTCCTTGACCTGGAAGCGGTTCGAGAGCCTGGTCAAGGAGCGGCCAATCCCGATCATTTATGAAACGCCGGCCCGCGAACTGATCCAGGATAGAACAACAAGGGACATCCTGGGCGTGCGGGCGGAAAATGGCGGAAAGTCCTTTTTCGTGAAGGCCCGGAAAGCCGTTATCCTCACTTGCGGGGGTTTTGAGAACAACCAGGAAATGATCCGGAAGTACCTTCCTGGCCTGCCCTATTGTTACGCCTCGGGCACGCCCTACAACGAGGGGGACGGCATCTCCATGGCCCTCGCGGTCGGCGCCGACCTTTGGCATATGGACAATTACGCGGGACCGTCGATGGCGCTCAAGGTGCCGGAAATTCCGACGACCTTTTCCATGCAGGCGCTTCACTTCTCCAAGGTCATGCCAGGGGGCATGATTGTCGTCGGCCCCGACGCCAGGCGCTTTGCGGACGAGAAGTTCAAGACCCGGCATGGCAAAGTGCTGCTTAACGGAGCCTGGCGGCCACTCCCAATACAATGCCCGATGTATATGGTGTTCGATCAAACAATGATGGCGGCTGGGCCTCTTTACAACAAGACGCCTAACCGTGGCTGGACGGCGGTCATCGAACGCTATGACTGGAGCGACGACAACAGCGCAGAATTGGAGAAAGGCTGGATCAAGCGGGCGGACACGCCCGGCGCACTCGCCAAAATTATCGGCCTCGACCCGGAGGCGCTGACGGAGACCGTCGAGCATTGGAACGCCCTCGCCGAGGCCGGAAAGGACACGGACTTCGGGCGGGCGTTGATGCTGGCACCACTCAAAGAGGGGCCGTGCTACGCGGTCGAACTATCGCCCTCGATGATCAACACCCAAGGTGGACCCAGGCGCAACGAAAAAGGCCAGATTGTGCAGCCCGACGGGACGCCGATCCCCAGGCTCTATAGCGCGGGCGAACTGGGCTCGATCTACAGCTATCTCTACCAGGGCACGGGGAATATCGGCGAATGCCTTGCTTTTGGCCGAATTTCCGGCCGCAATGCCACCGCCGAGACCCCCTGGTCGTAACGGCGCGGGTAAATTTCAAACAGAATGAACACAAACGATTAGACCATTTACGGAGAGAGACATGACCACCATCAAAATTCAGTTCACCCTTTTCTCGGCGTTTTATTCGCCGCTGATCTCAACCATGTCGGGCGGTTTTCTGGAACAGGAAGGGCTGGAGCCCGACTGGTCAATCTCGCCGCCCGGAAAGTCGGCCATCGAGGCGCTCCTGGATGGTTCGGCCCATGTCGTGCAATCAGCCTTGAGTCAGGGGTTCACGACGCTGGGCCAGGGCGAGACGCCCAAAGTCAAACACTTCGCACAAATTAATGAGATGGACGGGTTTTTCCTGACGGGCCGCGAGGCCGACCCGGACTTCACCTGGGACAAGCTGGAGGGCGCGGACCTTGTTTGCTTCAAGGGCGGCCAGCCGCGCGCCATGTTCATGTATGCGTGCCACAAGGCGGGCATCGATTTCGACAAGATCAACCTTATCACGCCAGGGGGCGCTGCCGATATCGACAAAGCCTTCCGCGACGGCCAGGGCCAGTACGTCCAGCAGCAGGGGCCCTTCCCCCAGCAGCTGCAAAAGGACGGTGTTGGCCACGTTGTCGCCCTGGTCGGCAAGCAGATCGGTCCCAACGGCTTTTCCTCGCTATGCGCCACGCCGGAATGGCTGGAAACCGACATGGCGAAGGCCTTCATGCGGGCCTACAAGAAAACACGGCAATATATGAATGACACTTCCGCGGCGGAAATCGCCAGCGCCCAGAAACCATATTTCCCGGACATTGATGAAGACGTGCTCGCCGACTGCATCGCAACCTATCAAGAACTCGGATGCTGGACGCCGCATGTGGAGATCATGCCCGAGGCCTACGAAGTGACGCTCGACGTCTTCGAACACTTCGGGACGCTGAAGGAACGCTATGCTTACGATCAGGTCTGCTGCCTGCCGCCCAAAACGGATTAGGCGACGGAGTGATTAGGAACTGCGACAAATATCGCCACGCTCGATAGTCGCCTTTCACTACGCCTAAAGCTTCTGATATTCGTTTCGGGTCAGAAGCGGACGTACAGCGACGTCTTCCTGGGTGTCCGCTTTCGGGGGTAACGCGGACGTATTGAAGGGCGGGACGGGATGTCGGCTTTGGGTTATGGCAGAACCCTAACGCCAGCCCTTTAAGTTATTTTCTTTTTAGAGAAGGCTGTTTTTGCTGGGGTCGTTTCCTTCAATCAATAACTCGATCTGCATAGCAATCTTCTGCCAGTAAACTTGTTCTTCTTTATCATATGTTTTTTGCGTTCTTTTGAACATCTGATTGGCATATTCCAGGGCGCCATTGCCTTTGTTCTTAACGAGCATCATGGCTCTTTGCATGATTTCGCCAGTCGTCGAAGTCTGTACCATCAGGTTTTCCTATGGGTATTCAACAATAGAACGGGGCTAATTGTTACCGACAGGTTGTTAACAAGATATTTAAAAGCAATCGAAACTAAGTGAACGAAGGCACAGGGGGCCTGATTTTTGAAGGTGGTGCAATATCCGCTTTGGGTCAAAAGCGGACCTTTTACGCAGCTGCCAAACATGTCCGCTTTCGGGGGTG
>JACKQG010006425.1_pt1 | contig 12405 bp, 14 predicted proteins | sample 8237621 | NCBI WGS metagenome assembly JACKQG01 (sample SAMN15677084, study PRJNA649215) | marine metagenome | biome: marine; feature: Black Sea; material: saline water; isolation source: suspended particulate matter (SPM) from the Black Sea western gyre | collected 2013-06-09/2013-06-10 | depth...
GTAGTTACATTCAGTATTCATGTGTTAGGGCTGCACGAATATTGGAAAAATTTGGTAACGAACCAAACTTTGATGTGCAATTTAATCAATTAAATACTGAATATGAGACTAATCTCATTAAACAAATTGGACTGTTTGAAGTTTTTGTTAATGATGCTGCAAAGAACTATTCTCCAAAAGTTATTGCAAAATATTGCTATGATTTAGCAGTTGCATTCTCCTCATTTTATGAACATGTTAATGTCTTGAAAGCTGATACATCTGAATTGATTAACGCAAGACTATGTTTAGTATTATCATTCAAGTTAACTTTGGAAAAGGCACTTAATTTGATTGGAATTATTGCACCACAGCGTATGTAAAAAGGGAATACTGTATCTACGATCTTCTCTTGCCTTTGAATTTTCGTTTATGTTTTTTTTCTACTTGTGATTTAGAAGATTCTCTACGTTTTTGTTTTAATTTTTTTCTTTTGTTTATCTCATGTTGTCGCATTATAACTAATTTCTAATATTGATTATATTTGAGCTACTGATTTTAGGTTTTAGATGTGATTTATATCAATATTTACTCATAGAAGGAGATTATTACATATAACCAAATCTGGTATCTAACCTTATGGCAAAAATAAAGCAAAACAGCTATGTTTTGTTCTTTTATAATGATTCAAAAAAATGGCTAGTCAAAATTTCAAAAAATGACCAGCTTCACACTCACATCGGAGTGATGAAGCATGGTGATGCAATCGGTAAGGAATATGGTTCCAGACTTGTTACAAACAAAGACAAGTACGTATATCTTTTCGAACCTACCATTCACGACTTTGTAATGAAGATACAGCACGGTACTCAGATAGTTTATCCGAAAGATTTGGGTTACATTGTTGCTAGAACAGGTCTTACTAGTGGTCAAAAAGTTGTTGAGATTGGAACAGGTAGTGGTTCATTGACATCATTTCTAGCTGGAATAGTAAAACCACGAGGTCATGTATACACATATGATGTTGAACCGAAATTCATGAAAATTGCTGAAAAAAATATCAAAAAAGCTGGTATGTCAAAATACATTACAATGAAAGAATTTGATTTTAAGAAGGCCAAAAAATTGCCACATTCAGAGGTTGATCTTGTTGTTGTTGATCTTGGTGATTCTTGGAATGTGGTTCCGCAGGCACGAAAGATGTTGAAAGGAAGCGGAGGCTTCGTAGCAATCTGTCCTACCATGAATCAACTTGAAAAATTGGTTTCGGTTCTGGTACAAAATGAATTTTCTGATATTGAATGTACTGAACAAATTCTTCGTCATATTGAAGCACGTGAGGGAAAGACACGACATTCTTTTCGAGGAATTGGACATACAACATATCTTGCCTATGCAAGAAAGTCATTCTTCGATAAAAAACCAACAAAAAAATCAAGAAATGTCCGGACAAAAACTGTGAGTAAAAAGAAAGTTTATTCATCAAAAAAGTAAGTGTGTATATTGTCAAGTGCTATAACATCAAAACTGGTAAAAAAATTTGTTCCAGTACGAAAATCATCTTCCAGAAAAGGAGATAACGGTAAGGTTCTAGTTCTTGGTGGAAGCTATATTTATCATGGTGCACCAGCACTCGCATCTCTTGCTGCATTAAAGACAGGTGCTGATCTTGTTTATACATGCGTTCCAAAAATTAATGTACAATCTACTCGTGCAGTTTCACCAAATCTTATTGTAATTCCTTTGGTTGACTCTAAACTGACCCGTGGTGCGGTTAACAAACTATTAGGTCAGATTCCTAATGATCTAGATTCAGCTACTATAGGTATGGGTCTTTCAATTCAGGATCCTGAAGCGCTAAAACTGTTGGTTAAATCATTACTAGATAGAGATGTTAGACTTTCACTCGATGCAACAGCATTGGTGAATTACATTCTTCCACTTTTGTCTGGAAAAAATGTGGTTGTTACTCCACATGTGGGTGAGTTCAAAAAAATGTTTGGTGAGGCTCCTCCAGAGTCAAAAAAGACACGTATTACAATGGTCGCAAAATTTGCAAAGAAATATTCTATTACGATTCTTCTCAAGGGTCCAACTGATATAATTTCTGATGGTGGAAAAACCTACCTCAATCCAACAAACACTCCTGGAATGACTGTTGGTGGGACAGGTGATATTCTTTCAGGCATTATAGCTGGAATGCTTGCACGCAATAGAGATGCATTAGAATCCGCAGTAATTAGTGCGTACTTTAATGGTCTTGCTGGTAAGATGGCACAAAAGAAACTTGGGCATCACATTACAGCAACTGATTTACTAGATGTTTTACCTAGTGTCATGAAATCATTTGATAAAATAAAATGAGTGCAAAAAAAGTTCTACAGCATGTTGACAAAAACATGATTGCTCTCATCAATGATCTTCGTATTTTGATAAAGCAACCAAGTGTTTCTGCTAAAAATCAAGGGATAAAAAAATGTGCTAATCTTGTCAAAAATACATTAAAAAAATCTGGCATAAACGCAGAAATCTTGAGTATGAATGACTATCCACCAATTGTATATGGTGAGGTGAAATCAAAGAAGAATTCAAACAAAACCTTATTGTTTTACAACCATTATGATGTTCAGCCTGTTGAACCAGTTGAACTTTGGGATGAAGATCCATTCAGTGGAAAAATAAAAGGAAATAGAATCTATGGAAGAGGATCATCTGATGATAAGGGTGAATTGATCACACGGATAAGAGCTGTAGCATCATTTCTAAAGGTGACTGGAGATGTTCCATGCAACGTAAAATTTGTTATAGAGGGAGAGGAGGAAACTGGAAGCGCTCACATTGAAAAATATCTAAAAAAATATCGAAAGAAGTTTTCCTGTGATGGAGTGATATGGGAATTTGGACATGTTGATAGTAAAAACAGACCAATCATAGATCTTGGAATGAAGGGCTTGCTGTATGTTGAATTATCATTGAGGGAATCAAAGATGGATGCACATTCAAGTCTTGCCGTATTGATTAAAAATCCTGCTTGGCGTTTAGTTGAAGCCATAAAAACACTTCGTGATTCATCAGGGAAAATCTTAATCAAGGATTGGTATAAGGAAGTACAACCTCTTGCCAAATCAGATATTAAAATTCTCAAATCATTTCCATTTGATGAGAAAGAGTTCAAAAAGGAATACGGAGTTAAGAAATTTTTAGGAAACAAAACTGGACTTGAAGTTAAAAAATCTCTGGTTGCTGAACCCACATGCAACATAGCAGGAATAGTTTCCGGATATTATGGTGAAGGTGCAAAAACTGTTCTACCAGCTGAGGCACGTGTAAAAATTGATTTTAGACTGGTGCCTAAAATGAATCCAAAGAAACAGGCTATGAGATTAAAACGTCATCTAAGAAGTAAAGGATTTGGTGATATTGAAATTAAGATATATCATGGTGAAGCCGCGGCAAGGACAAATTCCAAACATGTGTTTGTCTCTGATGTTACAGACGCTGCACGTAGATCATTTGGGAAATATCTTTTGAGTATTTCTAGTGCTGGAACTGGTCCTATGCATGCATTTACAAGTATTCTGAAGGCACCAGCAATTGCTATTGGATCTACGTACGTATTTTCACGTATTCATTCTCCAAACGAGTTTACACGCATTGATTTACTAAAAAAAGCCACGAAATGCATGTGTCTTATCTTAGATAATTTTGCTAGATCTAACTAGTACTTTGTAAATATGTCATCGCAATAACTTTTATTCTCCTCAAAATCCACTTGATCTATGACTGCAATGTATATGCCAGGTGCAACAGCCGTTGGTATTACATTTAATGATGGCGTGGTTTTTGCAAGCGAACGCAGAATAGCTTATGGTAATTTTGTAGTTAGTAAAACCACCAAAAAGACATTTGTGATTACACCTTATGTTGGTGCTGCATGTGCTGGTCTGGTTGCGGATATGCAGATTCTTTCATTGCAAATTGCAGCATTGGCTAAAATTAGAAGAATGGAGATTAAACGAGATGTACCACCTAACACAGTCGCAAAAATGATGTCAAACATGATGTATGAAAGAAGGTTCTTTCCGTTATTGACACAAGTTATTGTGGGTGGTTTAGTTGGTAAGCCTACAATATACACTTTAGATCCACTTGGCTCAGTTCTACCTGATGATTATGCGGCTGTTGGCACTGGAGCGGAAATGGCATTAGGCGTTTTGGACCCACAATACAAAAAGGATCTTACTGAGGCACAAGCTGTTGATCTTGCTGTTAAATCAGTTCGTGCTGCTAGCATGAGGGATTCAGCAAGTGGCGATAATATTGATGTTTTAGTGATGAACAAAGACGGCGCTAAAGAAACTACTGAAAACATCTCCTAGTATTTTATTTCTTTTTCAGATTCCCAAAAAATATCTGATATATAATGCATATTTTTTACCACTTCACCTTTTTTTGTTTCATCTAATTGTTTACTTGGAATTTCTGCCTTGCCTACGGCTAAAAATTTATGCTGTGATTCTTCTATAATACAAACTATCTCACCCTTTTCAAAATCAGAAAATTTTGTGATACCGGGTCTCATTATATTTGCGCCCTTGCATACGAATTTGATGGCACCCATGTCAACTACCACATATGGAAATTTTTCTAAAATTGGAATATCGCCCAAAAAAGGCAATATGTCTTCACCTATTTTTACTGCAGTTACTCCATTACCAGTTATTATAACTCCTTTTTCATCTATTTGATGTGTTCTTACATTTTTTTGTTTGGGCACTTCTATTTTCCATTGTGTGTTTAATGCCTCAAATATTTTAGCGGTTTCACTTTTTGATATTAGATTTGATTTCAAGTTTTTGTGCTCTCATTTCTTATGTCTATTAGATCACGTAAAATAGAACTGGCTGTTTCGATACCTCCAGCACCACGACCAATAATGGTTTGTGTTCCTGAGTGCTCCGATGTAAATGAAATTGCATTTAATGTTCCACTGACACATAAAGGATCAACAGTGGGAATTTCTTTTGGAGCGACAGTCAATTCTTTGTTGCATGATGCAATCAACTTAATCGCAGAATTTTTTTCTGCGGCACGTTTTATATCTGCATTATCTATTTTTCTAATACCAGTTCTTTTAATGTCAGATATTACAACTTTCATTCCCATTATCCAGTTTGCCAAAATTACAAGCTTAGCAGCAGCATCAAGACCATCTAAGTCAAGCGATTCATCTGCTTCAACATAACCTTTCTGTTTAGCATCGTCTAGAGCATCATTGAATGACATACCATTTGCCATGTTGGTTAGGATATAGTTTGTAGTACCATTCAGTATACCATAAAATGAAACTATTCGTTCACCTTTCAAACTATTTTTTGCAAAATCTAAAATTGGTGTACCACCACCAACTGTTCCACTAAACCGAAAAAGAACTTGGTTATATGCCGCAATCTCCATCAGTGAGGGAAATGCAAGTGCCAATGGGCCTTTGTTTACTGAAATAACATGCATACCTCGTTTCATCGCATTAACAATATGCGTCATTCCAGGTTCTGCATCTTTGTAGTTACTCTCAGTAGTCTCAATGAGAACTTCTGCCTCCAAATCGTTAATTATTTCAAATCCTGAAATACTATTTTTTGTATCAGCGTACTTTTTTACAGAACTATATTTTTTTTTAACATCAATCAATCTATTAATATCTAGACCTGAAGGATCTATCGCGCTACCATTTCTGTCGAACACACCTACGATTCTTGGTTTAAGTCCATATCTTGCATACAAATCTTCAGATCTTGATTCCAGTAGTTTTGCAAAACTTTGACCAACAACCCCAAAGCCACAAAGTATTATTCGCATGGTATAGTAATTCTCAATGGATTATTTAGTCTAACTTATCTAAACGTAGAGAGACCGAGTTGATACAATATCTTTGTTTAGTTGGTTGTGGTCCATCGTCAAAAACATGCCCTAAATGCGCACCACATTTTTTACAATTTACTTCAGTCCTTAACATACCGTAACTGGTGTCCTTCACAAACTCAATGTTATCATTATTTAATGCCTGAGAAAAGCTAGGCCAACCAGTTCCAGAATCAAACTTTGTTTCAGATGAAAAAAGTTCTAGACCACAGCATGTACATTTGTAAGTCCCTTTATCTTTACAGTCCCAATAAATTCCCGTGAATGGGGCTTCGGTATTTTTTCCCCTACATATACTATATTCATCTGATGATAGTTGGCTTTTCCACTCATTATCTGTTTTAGAAATTTTATCATTCAATTTTTTTTCTTTTTTCTTCTGTACGTTTCTCAGATTCAAATCTTTCTAAATCATATTGATTCAAATCAACATATTTCATGATTTTTGATAATGTTGGATGTTTTTTGTTAATCAAGCGATACATTTCTTGTACAATCTTTCTGTAGTCTGCATGACCCTGTGGTACTGTTCTTAGTTCAATTAGGTGAGTTGCCTCTCGGAGGTTAAAGCGCATGTAATATGGATAATTGTAGGCAAAATTTACAATGTATTGGGATTGTTCTGGAAATTTATGTCTCATTTTTTGAAAAATAGATTTGGTTAGATACATACAATCATCAAAGTCTTTTTCAATTCCAAGTTCTATGATTTCATTTGGTGTATCAAAACCATGATCTGTTGTAAGTAACTGTCTTTCAAGTGTAAGTGCTCGATGTCTATGAAGGTCTCTAAACATTCCAAAGTTTGTTAGCAGATCAAATGTGTAACCAGTCATTTCAAAGGCTCTTGGGGGTCTATGCCTTCTATTTTGTCTTGCATTGATTATCTGTTCAACAATCTTAATTTTTGATTTTTTACTCATTTTTTTCACATTTTTAAAAATTTGGTCAAATGAAAGGCTAGGAGATTGTTCAAAAATTAATGCGGTGATAATACTGTTTATTGATCTTAATTCAGGCTCAAATTCTACTAATTTTACATTATTTCCAAGAATTGGTTTACCACGAATATTATTTCTAGATACCCTGTACGAAATTTTTTTAATGTCATTGAAATATTTTTGTAATGCCTTTCCATATTTGTCATTTGCACGACTGACAAATGATTTGATTGTGGCATCTAATTCATGTTTAATTTTAAATGCAAGCTGTTTTTCTTCAGTCAATTTAGAGCTAAAAAGAATTGTTATAAGATATTCAAACGCGCGACCATTTCCAGTGATACCAACATTAGTTAGTGTTGATGCAGGTAACAATCCACGTAAAACATCCAATGCCTTTGCTTTCGTTGCAGCACGATAAATCATATTAGCAGATTTTATGTCATTTTCATTCTTTAATTTCGAAATTTTCTTTTCAGTGCCATCTTGTGATTTAAATTTGTAATTTTCAATGGGATCATTTTCTCGTATGAATTTTAACATTGGCTGGACATTCTTTGCATATATGTTGAAATCCAAATTGCATGATTCCAGATAGTCATCAACAAAACGTGATTTCATTAAAGTTGGCTCACGGAAAAATTTGTATTTGCCATTTAATTTTTTATCCCAAGCTACATACCTTGATGATTTTTCTAAATAGGATAATCCAATTCTTCTATCCTCAATTTTTTTCACAGCAATGTTTGACAATCCTTCGATCGCAATTTGTGCACTACCTAATTCAGCAACTGAATCATCGCCATATTCAAGCAGAACACGTTTGTAAAATTCCTCTCCACGATTTTGATTTTTTAAAAACTCATCAAGAAATACCCTACGCATAGTTTTATCCGTTCTACTATATCTAGACATGAGTGCGCCTCGATCAACTTGTTTAGGTGTTGTAATGACAAAAACAGAATTGTCAATATTCGAGAAATGTTTTAAAAGTTTTTTTCTTTCAGAAGATGAAAATTTTTCCTGCATTGTTTAATCATCATTTGTGGTGTAATAAATTATAGCGTAACAAAAAACACGATCAGTTTCGAGCCAAAAAATCCTGTGTCTGTCTAAACTAATTTTTATTTTCAGAGTTTTCTTTTGTTCCTTTTATTTGAACCAAATCGGGTGATTTTGGCTGTTGTGGTTTGGATTGCCATCTCATCAACACATCTTTGAATCTGTTTGCTTCTTCCTCGTTTTCGGTATACATTATTGTTGTAACCCATCTGCCATTGTTATTAGTTGGGCCACCAAGAGAGTTCATCCAGAAAGCACTAGGTAATGATTTTAGCGCCTTATTATCAGGGTCACGACTTAGATCAGTCCATTTTTTTGAAACAAATGCCAGAATTTGGTTTAACTCGTTTTTGTCAATCATATGGCTTATTGGATGTATCATAATTTTAAAATTGTGAATTCTCACGCACGATTATATTATTAGTTAATTTCTTCTTACAAAATCAGGAAACGATTTTTACACTCCGTAGGTTATATGGCTAATTACACTATCACGTATGACCAAGGAAGAAGTCTCAATCATTGGCAGACCTGTGAAGGATATGTATGGCACTATTATTGGAAATGTACTGGGTACACTTACTCATATCGATGGTCAAATTCAGACAGTTGGCATCGATTGTGGATCAGAGGGACTTAAACAAATTCCATACGAACATCTTGTGTTACAAGGAGATGTTGTGATCCATATTCCAGGATGGAGAATAGACGCACAAAAGATTTTGAAAGAAAAGAGGCTTACACTTTCACGTCTTAAGGCATTGATGGGTATTATGTCAGAAAATGATGCAACACAATCTGATGCAGACGTAATTCATGACCAATGCAAAACAAAATTGATGGAATTAGATGAAGCAGAATCAAAAGTAAGAGATGAATTATCAGCACGTTTGGAAGAATTAGATAGCCAAGAAAGAATAATTAAAGTAATGATGTTTGATGCAAAAGTACAATTCAAAAGTGAAGAGATATCTGATTCTACATTTGAAACTATACAGAAACACTGTAACAACCTTCTTGAACGATTATCACACGAAAGAGTTGAAGTTGGTAATGTACAAAGGCGCCTTGAGGAACTATCGTTGGAAAGTATAGAATTAACTCAACCTAAAAAAGAAATGGTACAAGAATCTGCTGTTTCCTATCTTGATTCATCAGACAATACTGGAACAGGACAACAATATGTTTTACCAAAACCACCAGCAGAAAACTCAGAATCAGCTCCACAAACCCATGCTGACCAGCAAGACAACCAAGAAGAATCATCAGAATCTAATGAATCTGATTGGATGTCCAGAATGGAACAAAACAACTAATTTAGTTTTTTAATTAGCCATAAACATCTGAACATCTATTAACATTTAGAAATAACCTACTTGTTTTATAATTGAAAACAATGGGTATGGATTATTATAAAATCGGTTTAGGAAATTTAGATACAAAGACAAGAAGAAATGCTGAATCGGATAATGTTTCATTTTGGAATGAAGAGGCAAAAAAACTTTCATGGTTCAAACCGTGGACAGAAACTCTTGTATGGAATTCGCCATTTGCTAAATGGTTTATCGGTGGTGAGATCAATGCATCCTACAACACACTTGATGTGCATCAAGCTAACATAGCAAAAAAACCCGCTATACTCTGGGAAGGAGAGGACGGTACTAGTAGAACAATAACTTATGCAGATCTTTATACTGATGTTTGTAAATTTGCAAATGTCCTAAAATCACTTGGAATCAAAAAAGGTGATCGTGTTACAATTTATCTTCCTATGGTACCTGAACTCCCAATTACTATGCTTGCCTGTGCCAGAATAGGGGCTATCCATACAGTTGTGTTTTCTGGCTTTAGTGCAACCTCATTAAGAGACAGAATTGATGATTCAAAATCTAAGGTGATAGTTACTGCTGATGTGGGGTATAGAAGAGGTAGTTCGATAGATCTAAAAGGGATTATTGACGAATCGATAAGCGAACTTGATTTTGTAGAACATGTTGTAGTTTTAAAAAGAGCTGAGGGAAATTTACAACTTGGTCCAAAAGATAGTCTTTGGCATGAATTAATGAATGGGTCATCTGATAAATGTGAACCAGAGCATCTTGAGAGCACTCATCCACTTTTCATTTTGTATACTTCAGGAACAACTGGGAAGCCAAAGGGTGTACTTCATGGGACAGGTGGGTATCTTACTCATTTGAATTCAACATTCCAATGGGCATTTGATATCAAAGATTCTGACATCTTTTTTTGTACCGCAGATATTGGGTGGGTTACAGGTCATAGCTATGTGGTATATGGACCACTTCTTCATGGAGCAACTGAAATAATGTATGAGGGGGTACCTGATTATCCTGACATATCAAGAATATGGGATATCATTGATAGATATGGTGTAACAATTTTTTATACCACACCAACGGCGCTCAGAATGTTCATGAAGTTTGGTAATGCTATCCCAAACTCGTTTAGACTTTCATCACTTAGACTTCTGGGAACAGTTGGTGAACCAATAAATCCTGAGGTCTGGATTTGGTACTTTAAGACAATTGGAAAATCAAAATGTCCAATAATTGATACATGGTGGCAAACAGAAACAGGTGGTATGATACTTTCACCACTTCCAGGTCTTGAAACAATTCCACTCAAGCCAGGTTCTACTACAAGACCAATACCAGGAATTGACATTACTGTAGTTGATGAACGTGGTAATGAATTACCTCCAGATACAAAGGGATATCTGGTAATAAGAAAACCATGGCCTGGAATGCTCCTTACGTTATGGGGGGATGATGAAAAATACAAAAATGTTTACTGGTCAAAATTTAAAAATTGTTATTATCCTGGAGACTATGCAACCAAAGACCCTGATGGCTATTTTTGGCTTCTTGGTCGTGCTGATGATATTCTAAAAGTTGCAGGACATCGTATTGGAACTGCAGAGCTAGAAAGTAGTCTAGTTTCACATAGAGATATTGCAGAAGCTGCAGTATGTGGAATTCCTGATGAGATAAAGGGTGAGGTAATAGTAGCGTTTGTAGTTTTGAAACAAAATGCAAAAAAAACTAGAGAATTATTACGAACAGAACTAATAGAAACTGTTAGGAATGGGATCGGACCAATTGCTACTCCACGCCAGATCTATTTTGTGACAAAATTACCAAAAACTCGTAGTGGTAAAATAATGAGACGTGTATTAAAGGCAATTGCAAGTAATGAGAATGTTGGAGATATCAGTACATTAGAAGACAGTGCAGCTGTTATGGATGTACAGAATGCATTTACTGAACTTCAAAATGCTATTAGAAAAAATAAGAGTTAGAAAAAATCAGGTATTATCTTTTGTTATTTCACAGTATTTGTTACTACCCTCAAAGAATTTTACACCATAAATAGGGATCTTGTCCTTCAAGTTCTCAAAAATCCACATCGCTATATTTTCCGACGTAGGAAAATCAAACATGCCATCAAGGTTTGTATGATCTAGCTGTTGGATAGTTTGCCAGCATATTTTTTTCATCTCATCAAACTCTATTACCATATTATCTTCATATGTTGACCCAGTTTTTAATTCGCCAGCTGCTTCTACTATTATTTTAGCTGTATGTCCATGCGGTTTCCCACATTTTGGATGACCTTTTAATGTATGAGCAAAATCTATCTCAAATTCTACTCCGATTTTTGTTTGCATATTTTATGAATATTTTTAGGGTTTGAAATACCTAGCGAATTAAAGATAATGTATGTATGAAATCTGTTTGGTAACCAATTTATCATATGTTGTTTTTTAGATTTTTAGTATATTTTCTATAAGTTTGGAGTAGGTTTAAACAACAAACATTCATTTTCTGCAGTTTTTGATATGCAGAATTTTCCATCGTTGCATCCTTTTTTGATTCATATTTTTTAAAATCTTCAAAAAGTGCAGAAAGTTCTTTTTCAAGAACAGTAATTTCTGTCTCGATTTTTAATAATTCGTAACCTTTTGGTTCCATTTTGAATTAATACACGTATAACATTATAAAAAATCTTGCAGAATACATCTCAGGTTAAATATTCGTATGATATAATACAACTATGGCTGAGGCATATATTTTGATCAATTGTGAGATTGGTTCAGAGGAGCAAGTTATAACTGCACTAAAAACTATCGATGGCATAAAAGAAGTACACGGTACATTTGGTGCTTATGATATATTGGCTAAAATTGAATCTGTCCAGGTAGAGGATCTGCGTGAAACAATAACTTGGAAAATACGTAAAATAGACAAAATTCGTTCAACGTTAACCCTGATGGGTATTGAAGGACAAAGTTAATCAGTAATCACTAATATTAATTGCATTTTAATTTTATACTGAAGTGAATAAGATTTGAATATATTTGATTTAGCAGAGCAGAATTTTTTAATTACATTTGCTGCAGTTTTGGGAATTGGTTTACTGCAGGGCGCAATAATGGGTAGAGGTATTCGTAATCGCTTTCCAAGCCTAAAAAGGCATGCAC
>JACKQG010001663.1_pt2 | contig 12403 bp, 8 predicted proteins | sample 8237621 | NCBI WGS metagenome assembly JACKQG01 (sample SAMN15677084, study PRJNA649215) | marine metagenome | biome: marine; feature: Black Sea; material: saline water; isolation source: suspended particulate matter (SPM) from the Black Sea western gyre | collected 2013-06-09/2013-06-10 | depth...
CCAGCGGTCCCGGGTGGCCAGGGGGATGCCGGGGAGCGGGGAACCGCCCGTGAACCGGCGCGCGGGCGAAGCTGCCGCGGACCCCCCCGCCCCGGGGGGGCACGTGGTGAACGGCCTTGCGGGTGGGGGTCCCGTGATAGGCCTGGGTGAGCCGCCACTGCCGGCCGCCGCCAAACCACACGCCCGTTGCACGCCGCAGAGGTTCGATGAATTCGTCCCGATCGGACTCGGCACGATCGGTCGTATGCAGGACGGTGACAGTCTTGGCTCCCGCCTGTTTCAACTCGCGGACTTCGCGGCGGTCGCCCAACGGTGGATTCTCGACAGCGGTAGGGACGATCACGATATGCGACTCCGATCCACCGGCGAGTTCGACGAACTGTCGCCACATCTCCTCCGACAGCCGCCCGCCGCCGACGATCATCAGCGAGCCTTTTTCTACGCGAGGGACCGCCGGCGTTTCCGGTGGGAAGGCAGGTGCGGCACGGGCGATTGCCGCGCGGCGGAGCGCGGTCAGGTCAGCGGCCTTGCCTGCGGGGATTTCATACTGCAATGCCGGCCGATTGGCGGATTTGGAGAGGCAGACCGTTACCGTGGAATCGCCAACGACCTGAATCCTCCGACCGCGGATAATGAGCCCTGTGCGTTCATCGATCCCAAGCCCGAAGTAGCCGGGATGCGCCGCCAGCACCGCCGTAAGTCGCGGCTGCCGGTTACGGGCCTTGAAGTGTTGATCAATGACGGCGCCGGGCACCAGATCGAACCCCTGTACGACGGTTGCTTCGGGGTTTCCGAAGGCGATCATCAAGCGGGATTGAATCGCCGCACCGGCGGAGGTCCCGCCAATCGCGCCGCCGCGCTCGAGCAGGGCGTACAACTCTTGTTCGACACGCGTGCCGACGTAGGCTTTGGCAATACGTGACTGCTGACCGCCGACGAACCAGACCGCCGTGGCGGATTTGAGCGGCGCGATGAAGGCGTCCGAATCGGCAACGGTCCGGTCGTTGGCGTGGAGGACATGGACGGTCGGAAAGCCGCGGTCTCGCCAGGTCGTCGCGTAGGAATCGAGTTCCCCATCGTCGGCTCGTTCCGCGGCGGTGGGCATGACCACCAGACGCGCTTCCTTGCCGCCGGCCAGTTCTAGGAATCGATCCAGCACCGCGTCCGGCAGTTTGCCGCCACCGCAGATGACGAGCGCACCGTCAATTCCGGCCGGGTTGACGTCGGCCAATTTCGGCGTGGGAAAGGCATCACCTCGGGTCGACGTGACCAGCAGGACGAGGATTAGCAGCGCGAGGATCTGTCGCCGACTCCGTTGAATAGGCCGTCGTGACCATCGCTTCGAAAGAGCTATTTGCATAGGTGTTCTCCACTCAACTCGGCTACCGAGCCCAGTCTGCACGATGGCAAGAAAGGTCAGGGCCTCGTCAATCTTCGCTTGATAGGTAGACGGAACGCGGTCTGCAGTTTACTGTAATGCACGCGGGCACGTCCATTGATGAGGAGAATGAAGATGAAGTACTTTGCGAACCGTTTTCTGACGATACTGGCGATCGCGCCGGTGATGGCCGCGACGTCCGCGGCCGATGAACCGCTGACATTCGAAAACGTCACGCCTCTGGAGGCAAACCGACCCGACGAGCCTATCCGCGAGGAGTTCTCGATCGACGCGGCGGCACGTTTTCTGGACGCCACCGCACTGAACTGGCAGAAAAATCGCAAGTGCTTTGCCTGCCATTCGGACTACGCTTTCTTCTACGCCCGCCCGTTGATCGACTGGAAGGCTCCGGCACATCAGCAACTACGGTCGAGACTCGAGGATCTCGCCGAGAATCCACGGGATGTGAAGTACCGTATGACGGAAGCGGTGATGGTGGCGTCGATGTTGGCTCAAAACGACGCGCTCACAACCGGAAAGCTGCACTCAACGACTCGCAAAGCTCTGGACCACATGTGGACCATGCAACGCGAGGACGGCGGATTCGACTGGATGAAATACAACCAGCCGCCATCGGAGATCGACGACCATTACGGTGTCACGGTGGCTGCCATCGGGGTAGGCGCCGCTCCCGACGGCTATGCCGAGACGCCGGCCGCGAAAGCCGGACTCGCCAAGATCCGCGAATTCTTCAAGAACAATCCGCCGGCCAACCTGCACCACCGTGCGATGAAGCTGTTGGCTTCGATACGCGTTAACGGGATTATGACGGAGGCCGAGCGGCAGCAAGTCGTCGAGGGCTTGTTCGCGCTTCAGAAGCCTGACGGAGGATGGGGCGTGGTCACCATAGGCAATTGGGAGCGGTCCGACGACAAGCCGCGAGACATGGAATCCAGTGATGGCTACGGAACCGGATTTGCGATTTACGTTCTTCGCCAAGCAGGCATCCCCTCCGAAGATTCGCGAATCCAAAAAGGGATCACCTGGCTGAAGACCCATCAGCGAACCAGCGGCCGCTGGTTCACGAGATCCATGTGGAAGGACAGCAAACACTACATCACCCATTCCGGCACAGCCTACGCCATCCTTGCTCTGGCGGCCTGTGACGAGATCTAGCTGTACGACAACATCCCATGACCTCTTTGTGTTCCATAATTCTGCCCCCATGATTCTGCCATTCCTTCTTCGCATTCCAATGCACAAGTTCACCACTCTCGCGTTGGTGTTGGTACTCGGCAGTCGTGCGAGCACACTTCGCGCAGAATCCGTCAAGCCCAACATCATCTTCATTCTGGTCGACGATCAGGGGTACTACGACCTGGGCTGTTACGGAGCGACGGAGGTCAAGACGCCTCGTATCGACGCCATGGCTGCCGAGGGAGTCCGGTTCACGGATTACTACGCAGCAGCGCCGATCTGCAGTCCGTCGCGAGCCGGCTTGCTAACCGGCTGCTACCCTCGCCGAGTCGGCCTGGCGACGTGGGTCCAACGTGCCGATTCGCGAATCGGCCTTAATCCGGATGAATTGACGATTGCCGAGCTATTGAAGACGAATGGCTACGCGACGGCTTGCATCGGCAAGTGGCACCTTGGTTTTCACGAGCCGTTCTTGCCTGAGCAACAAGGATTCGATCACTACTTTGGCTTGCTGCACAACCTGGATCCGGTCGAGGTGGTCTATTTCGAAAAAGACGGTGGCGTGCCGCTGATGCGCGGGCGAGCGGTCGTGAAACGGCCGGCCAATCCCGCGGAATTGACACGAATCTACACCGACGAAGCAATCGGGTTTATGGAGCAGAATGAGGATTGCCCTTTCTTTCTGTATCTCCCGCATACGATGCTTCACACCCCGCTTGGTGTAAGTGACGAGTTCAAGGGTACATCCAGCTTTGGCGAATACGGCGATGCGATTCAGGAACTCGATCACAACGTTGGGCGGATCTTCGATACGCTCAGGCGACTGGGAATCGACGACCACACAGTCGTCGTCTACACCTCGGACAACGGGCGAGGCCCGGGACGTAACGAGCGTCAACCGATTCGCGGTCGCAAGCTGTCGACCTTTGAAGGTGGCATCCGTGTGCCCTGTATCGCCTGGGGGCCGGGACTAGGTGTGCGATCGAGTTGCGAAACCTCCGAGATTGTGCGCGCGATGGACTGGTATCCAACGCTGGCGTCGTTTGCCCGTGCGAAGGTCCCGGCGGACCGCGTGATCGACGGGCGGGACATCAGTCCGCTACTGATCGGAAAGACGGAAAACGTGCCGACACCGGCCGAGGGCCTGTCACTGAACGCTACGGTCCCTTTGCGCCGTCCGTGGAACCCACCAGGGGAATGGAAAGACCTGATAACTCGCGACGAATACAACAATGCCTTCTTCTACCACGGCAGCCAGGGCGCATTGGCCGCCGTTCGATGGAAGCAATGGAAACTCTTCCTGAATCCGACGCTGCAGCTTTACGATTTGGCGAATGACCCTGGCGAATCAAGGCCTGTACGCAACGGCACAATCATACGAAAGCTTCGCGGCATGGCGATCCTCTTCCAAGAGGAAATGCGTACCGGTATGCGATCCGCCGGGGAAGTACCCGCATCGCCATGAAGACCGCAACGAAACAGGAAAACTCGTCCACAAGTGCGAGATCCCTCTCTGCCCTTTTCGAACAAGGTAATCCGTACCATGCCGATTCGATCGCTCGCCATACGACCTGAAATTTCAACAGCCGCGTTGACCGTGGTCTTTCTCGTGTGGACGCTATCCGTGAGCGCCAACGATTACGGCGTTACTAATGAAAACGGCGTTCGCGTGTTTTCCGCTGTTCCCGAGGTCGGCGTGCATCCTCGTGTGCTGATGAGCCCATCCGATTTGCCCGGCTGGCGGAAGGAGGTCATCAAGACTTACCGCGGCAAAACGTTTTTCGCCAAACGGTTCCAGTCAAAGCGGATTGACACGCTGGCGGCGATCACACCAGATACCTTTGATCAAGACCTGTTGGCCGCCTACCCCAACTCCGGTCCTGGCGACAACCACGAACTGCTCTACGCGACGCTGGACGTAATTTACCACCAGGACGAGGCGCGGGCCGAGCACGTTTGCCGCGCAGTCGCTAGCTTCGCCCGTGTCGTTCTGGCTCGCAGTAGACACGGTTCCGAATGGGGTAAAATCGAGAAGGACATCGGCGACATCAAGGGGCTGGACGGAATCGCTGCGGGTCTGGGGCATCTCTGGTATCGCGGCGGATCCGACTTTGCTTTGGCCTACGACTACCTGTACGACTACATGGCTCCTGGCGAGCGCGACGTCTGCCGCACGGCGCTCTCGGCGGCCACCAAGGATCTGGTTTGTTGGGGTATGGGCTTTCCGCGTGGACGTGGGATCAGTAACTGGTACGGCTACCATGGCGAGTTGGGCCCCATGTTGCTGGCCATCGAGGGCGAAGAAGGGTACCACGCTGAGCAATGGGAGAGGTTCCGGCAGGCGATCCGCGACTGGGCCGAGGTACACATCTACGAGACGGGCGGTTCCAACGAGGATGGCTACACGGGCAACACGTCGCTGCGCGAGGGACAGTTTACGCTGATTGCCATGGCCCGTCGCGGCGAGAATCACTTTGACCGGCCCAACATCCGCAACCACTGGAAGTGGGCTGTCTTGTCCCTGGTGCCCGGTGAAGACACGGGTGAAACCGTGGGCTACTCGTCGTGCCGACTTTCACCCTATGAAAGCGCCCCAGTGATGGCTCGGTGGGCGGCCCCGGGCGACAAGAATATCAACTTCTTCCTGCGACAATACAAAGGCCACGACTACAGCCGCCAAAATCGGTGGCAGTATGCGCCCATGACCACACTGTTTTGTATGAACTGGGAAGACACCGACGCCTTGCCGTTGGACATGGCGAAACTGGATTTGCCCATCACGGCCGTGTTTCCGTATCAGGGCCTGTTCATTACGCGCAGCGAATGGTCAGACGAAGCCGCCTATCTGAACATGCTGGCTCGTCAGGACGCATGGTACGACCGGCATGAAAATGTCGATCGAGGCCGATTCGTCTTTGCCGCGTTGGGCCGACGCTGGGCCATCGACCGTCCGTGGGCTCAAGCGACTAAAAGCAGCGATCACAACTTGGTTCATGTCGACGGCATGGCGCAAGCCGAGGCCAGCGTAGGACGTGGCAAAGCTCCCAATGCCCGGCTGATCAAACATGGGGATGTCGGGAACGGGGATGACCTTGGTGTGCTGAGCTTCGGCGTGATGGATTTGAAAAATGCCTACGATTGGCTCTGGGCTCACAGTTGGGAAAAGCCCGGCGAGGGTTGGGAACCGGAGACACGCAGTTTCGAGGAACTCGGCTGGACGTGGGAACGTCCCGGTCAACCACCGGCACTTCACGGACATGACGACGAGAACGCTCCCAAGTACAACTTCCGAGGCTGCAATCTCTGGCGTGCGCCCAACAATCCGGTAGAGTTCTGCTGGCGGACGGGCGTGCTGGTCCGCGGCCTGCATCCCTACGCGATCATCGTTGATGACGTCAAGAAGGACGATCAGCAGCGAACGTACGACTGGTACATGCAAATTCCTGACGACGTGGAGTTCGTCCCGCAGGCAAACGGGAACGTTCTGCTGATTGAACGGAGCGAACAGCGTACCTACGACCGGCCCAACGTCGGCTCGCGGCGTTTGCTGGTCTCGCCACTGGGGCCAGGCAAACCGACGATCAGGCTGGAGGAGTACACCTCGGGGATTTCCCGTGGCGTGGCTCACAAGGCCCGACGGCTTGTAGTCTCGCGCAAGGACCAGGAAGGACGGTTCCGCGTGCTGCTTTATCCGTTCCGGACTACCGTCGAACCAGCGGGCAGCACTAGTCGCGAAGACTGGGCGCAATATCCGGCCGGAGCAGTCCTCCCGAACATAAGCCCCGCCACGGCTGGTGGCTTCTTCCTAAAACTTGACGAACGAAAGGACGAATGGACGTTCACCCCCGGCGAACGCGGGCGCAGCCGTATCTGCTTGAAACGCGGTGGAGAGGAATGGCCGGTCGATTGACTGGATCGCGAGGCGACCGTTACTTGCGCTCTTGGCTGGAGAACACGAGCGTCTTACCGTCGGGCGACCAGGCCATGTCTCCGTTCATGCGTTTCGCGTCTTGGCCCAGTAGACGCTTTGGCGGGTTCACGCCTTTGGGATCAAGGGCGTAGAGCTGTGGATATTTGTCGTCGGGGCCTCGTACGGAAACGAGGATCTTCTTGCTGTTTCCGTCCCAAGCGACAATCGGCCTTATGTTCTTGAACGGATTTTCGTCTTCACTGGAGAGCAGAACTCTGAAGTCTTTCTCGTCTCCCTCGGTGCTGACGGTCGCGATTTCCTCGGCCGCGTTGGCGCGGACCCCTTTGAAACAGACGTGTTTTCCGTCCGCTGACCAACTTAGGTTCCAGTAGATGGACTGATACTCCTGATTCTTGAGTAGGAGTCTGCGCTCCCCCGTATCGGGATCGACGATGCAAATGTTGGCCCCGTCGACATCGGCCGTGTAGGCGATCTCATTTCCGGCGGGCGACCAGTCCGATCCCCATCCATCCGCGTCGAGTATCTGCTTGTTCGAGCCGTCGGCATTCATGACCCAGACGCCACGATTGGGACTGTACTGGCAGAAGGTGATCCGCTTGCCGTCGGGCGACCAACTGGGCATGGCTCCCACGGCGATGTCTTTCAGTTCCGTGCCGTCGATGTTCACGGTGTAGACGCGAGCGGCGCCGTAAGTTTCGTTCCGCGCGAGCCTCCACGCGTCGAACGCGACCCGCCTGCCATCGACTGAACAGTCGGGCGACCCGATCGCCATGTCCTTGGGGAACTCAGCCAGTGGGCGCAACCCTGTGCCGTCGACACCCATCACAAACAGCGGCCAACCGGTCGGGCCATGGTCGCCACGTTTGAGGACGATCAGCATGCGATTTGTCGAACCCGCCTCGGAGACGAATTTGGAAGGCAGTTTGTTGATCGAGCCACTCAGGCAGATCTTCAGATCATCGCCATCAAGCTGAAAGATGCCCAGCGTCGGCTTGGTTCCATAGGTCATACGAATCGTTGGCGGTTGTTCGGTCGTATCCGTCGTGAATTCCGTTTCCGCAATCACCTTGTCGACGACGCGCATCTTCATTTGGTCGCCGGAAAACACAAATCGAACGCCCTGAGTGTTGCTTTTCGGCAGCGTCTCGCCTCTGTCCTCCATCGACATGACGCTCCACGTTCCATCGAGCGTTGGCTTCGCTTCCGCATTTCCCGATGCCACTTCGGCCTGGAACACCGCTGTTGCGACGACCAAAGTGATCGCCAGAATCCTCGCGGCAACTTGAGCACATCGCATCTTGCCTCTCCCTCTGCTAACGAAAGTGAATTCCGTGAGATGAATCGACATCAGTATAGCCTCTCTGACCTTGGCACGGCTATCCTTGCTGCCGCGACAATCCCGCGTTGGGTCGCTCCCCCACTCAAACCGTAGCCGGAGGCGCTGGCGGGCAGAGCACGTGCAGCGTCCATGCCGCTACGCGCCTGCGCCTCCGGCTGCGGGTGAAACGAGCCCTCCTGACGCAGGAACGCGGCCTCATTCAGGACAACCAAGTTGCACCCGTCCGCGCTTGGCGTGATAATTGATCACAACAAAGAATGTCATGTGCCGTTTCAAACGCCAGCAAGGAGCATCGAGATGAACAAGAACCATTCGGTTGCTGTCTGTGTACTGCTGTCCCTCGTCGCATCGGTGACGATGGCGGCGGACCAGTCGGCCCAATTTCGCCGACTGCCGGTCAAGACGTATGTCGACAAAATGAAGGCAGGTTGGATCGGTCAAATGGTAGGCGTCGGCTGGGGTGGCCCGACCGAGTTTCGATACAAGGGCGAAATCATCCCGATTGACAAAATGCCCGAATGGCAACCGGAGAAGGTGAACCAATTCGGCCAGGACGACATCTACGTCGAAATGACGTTTATGCAAACGCTCGACGTACACGGCCTGGACGTATCCATCCGGCAAGCAGGAATCGACTTTGCCAACAGCGGATACCGGCTGTGGCACGCCAACAACGCGGGGCGGACAAACCTGCGCAAGGGAATCGCGCCGCCCGACTCGGGCCATCCGCAGTTCAACAAACACGCCGACGACATCGACTACCAGATCGAAGCCGACTACAGCGGCCTGATCGCGCCGGGCATGCCGAACCTGGTGATCGAGTTTGGCGAGAAGTTTGGCCGGTTGATGAACTACGGCGACGGAATGTACGCCGGCCAATTTGTGGGCGGTATGTACGCCGAAGCATTCTTCACGGACGACATGGTCGAAATCGTCAAGGCGGGCCTCGCGTGCATTCCGTCGGAGAGTCAATACGCGGAAATGGTCCGCGACTTGCTCGCTTGGTACGAGAAGAATCCTGACGATTGGCAGAAGACTTGGGAATGGATCGAAGAAAAATACCACAAGAATCCAAAGTATACTCACAGTATCTGTAGCGGCCCCGGCGCCAAAGGCGCCTTTTCAATCGACGCTAAGATAAACGGCGCCTACATCCTGATGGGGCTCCTGTACGGCAAAGGCGACTACGACGAGACGATTGTCATTTCCACTCGCTGCGGGCAGGACTCGGACTGCAATCCGGCCAATTCCGGTGGCATCCTCTTCACGACCGTCGGCTTCTCGAAACTGCCCGACCGATTCACGTCGGCGTTGAATCCGAAGGGCAAGTTCAGCCACACGCCGTATGATTTTCCCACGCTGATCGACGTGTCCAAGAAAATCGTCCACCAGGCTGTCGTACGATCGGGCGGTCGCGTGGAGAAGGACGCAGCGGGCGAAGAGATCCTCATGATTCCCGTTCTGAAACCACGGCCCAGCAAGCTCGAATGCTGCTGGGAACCTGGGCCCTTCACCGGCAGCAAGTTCACCGAAAAGGAAATGGCGAAGATCACGGCCGAGTAACGGCCAGGCCGATGCCATGAGCACTGGAAAGTCACGCCGGCGGACGTCCCGACCCTGCTCACGGCTCTTGGTTCTCTTGTTACGTGTCGCTGGCACAGTAGACCCCAACGTTGCATATTTCTTTGGTACGATGGCCTTCCAAGGCCGTCGATTACGGCATGAGACCGCGATTGGCGTCCTGTAGCCACATCTCACGTAACGTGGAATTTGCCGACAAGGCCCAACTTGGTGTTTCGCATGGAAAAAGACGGCCTTGGAAGGCCATCTTACTTTGTTTTTCTGCAACGTTGGGGTAGAGTCTCTCGCGTTTGTTACAGTCCGTTCCGGTCGCTATGAAAGAACGCTGATGAACGATCGAACAAAGGCCCGAACCGCGAAGGAATTGCGCCAGTTGACACCCGCCCAGCGCATGGCGCGGTTCTACAAGTTGCAGCAGGAGTCGCTGAATCGGATGTCCGAGGAAGGTCGGCAGCGCTTCGAACGCCGGAACCGACGAAAACGGAGGATCCACCGCGATGGATACTGAGGCGGCTAACGTGTTCGACGTCCTGACGCGGCACGGAGTACCATTCGTCGTCATCGGCGGGCACGCAGTCAATTATCACGGCTACATCCGCGCCACGGAAGATCACGATGTTGTGCTGCTTCGAAGCCCCGAGTCCGAGGCGGCTTTCTTGCGGGCCTGCGACGAAATGAACGCTGCGTGGATCTCCGACGAGATCGATCCGAGCACGGGTTTAGAGCGGTTGGTGCCTGTCTCCTCGGCTTTTGTCCAGGGAGAACATCTCATGATGCTATGGACCGACCACGGCTACTTGGACGTTTTCGACTACATTCCGGGATTCCCCGATGAATCGGTGAACGAGCTGTTCCGCACATCGGAGGAGTTGCACGGAATCCGCTTCGTGTCGCTGGAATGGCTGCGAAAGATGAAGAGGGCGTCCGGTCGGCCGAGGGATCTAGACGACCTGGAGAACCTGGCCGACTGATTGGCTTTCCGCGGTCTTGGTGTTAGATCGCACACTGTTATTAGCCAGCGGCCGCTTGAACGGCTCACGACGCAAGTAACAATCGCTAGTGTCAAAATGCCCTCTCACGCCGGACACAAGGTGAACGTCATGCGAATACAACTGAAGATCCAACGCCGACCGGCCTTGATTCGCAGGTCTCTGTTGACCGCGATTCTTGTGGTGGTACCTCTTCCTGCGTCATTGGCGGTTGCGGCGACGACTCATTACGTCGCACCTCATGGCAGCGACACGAATCCCGGTACGGAAGAAGCGCCTTTCAAAACAGTGCAGGAAGGAATCAATCACGCCGGGGCCGGAGATACTGTCTACATCAAGGCGGGTACTTACGACTTGTCCGAGTTCTCAAGAACGATCGACCGGCCATTGAGCTTGATCGGCGAGGACAAGAAGTCGACCGTACTGACCAACGGCAGTACTCTCTCGTTCTCCCAGAGCCTTACTGTTCGTAACATCACATTCCGCAACTACGGTCGGACGGTTCTCAAGCCGCTTGCCGAAGAGGGAGAAAGGCTGGATGGGGTTTTCATCGAACACTGCATATTCGAGAATCTCTCCAGCGCCATTAACACCGGCAAGGATCCAAAGGGCGTGATCACGAACGTGAGAATCTCGGACTGCGAGTTCCGCAACATGGAGGGCGCGGGCGTCGCGGCGATTGCGTTCGTCTATGGGCTGATGTCCAACGTGCAGATCACTGACAATACGTTCCAGAATCTGAAATCGACCAGGAAAGGATGCTCGGCCATCGTCGTCGGAAGCAACGCCACGCGTGCTACGACGAAGGACACCGTCATATCCGGCAACGAAATGGACACGATCGCAGGACCGACCACGGAGGTCGACGGAGCCGGCCCCGAAGTACACGGCATCCTGGCCTATGGGACAAACCTGAAAATCGTGAAGAACACGGTCAAAAATCTGAACGCCGCGAGGGATCACGAAGCGATCTACATGAAAGCGATCAATTCGACGATCGCGGAAAACGTCGTGCACAATTGCGGCTCAGGCGGCGGCGGAGCGGACATATCGTCGAAAGGCGGCGAATTGTCCGATGGCAACGTGATTACCGGAAACCGGATCACGGGCGATCAGCCGGGGCGAGGAATGTTGATCAATGGCGGCACCGTGATCAAAGACAACTACATCAAGAAGACAAACGGATTCAACGGCATCGACGTGTACGCCTACGGCAAGCCCGTCACGATATCGGGCAACTACATTGAGACGAAAACCGGCAGCGCAATCCGTTTGGACGGTGGCAAGGACGCCGTCATTTCGGACAATGCGGCAATATGCTACGAAGGGACGACGATCAAGGTGCGGAACTCGACAGGAACGCAAAGCGGTCAGAACACCGAGCGTAAGGGGTATCAATAGCCTATGACACCGCGTATCAAGAGAACTGACCGATCGTAGCTTTGTCAAAGTGGGGCACGTTTCCAATGTGCCAATGTCTGGCGAAACCGAAATCAGGCAGTCAGGCTGTCAGAGATCTGATTGCGGAGGGTGTCTCGGATGCAGAGGATGTTATTGCCGAGGCAAAGCGTAGATGGGACATCGTGGTTAGCGAGCAAATCTTCTACTCGGCGAAGAAAAAACCAGGGGGAGGGGGTAAGAAGAAGACCCTGGATGGAATCAGGACACTCAAGGCCATAACGGACAAGATCGGACTAGAGGAAACCAAAGAACTGGTTGCCACCTTGAAAGGTCTCGATAACGTTGATGAGTGCTTGGAGATTATCGAGGAATTCAACTAGGCAGTACATCAGGCAGGACAAACACCAGAGCCCACAGATTGCATTCTGTGGGCTTTTGTTGTTTATTGGGTAATCCTGTCCAACTTTTGTAACGTGGCTCTAGACCTTGAACCAGTATAGGCCCTTGGGACCGGGGTTGACGGAGGGACAAAAAACTCGAAAACTCCCCGCAATTACAGATCTTTTTCCGGGGAAGGCAACGTCCCC
>JACKQG010006426.1_pt1 | contig 12403 bp, 10 predicted proteins | sample 8237621 | NCBI WGS metagenome assembly JACKQG01 (sample SAMN15677084, study PRJNA649215) | marine metagenome | biome: marine; feature: Black Sea; material: saline water; isolation source: suspended particulate matter (SPM) from the Black Sea western gyre | collected 2013-06-09/2013-06-10 | depth...
GTGGAGTCATGTCAACCATACCGTATGATGTACTGATTGGACCTGCACCTGTAAGTGAGTAACCCAAGATTACTGTAGAGCTAGCTGCAGCACCTGAAACAGTGAATGTAGTTTGCATACCAGCAGTCATTGGCAATACTGAGTAGACTAATCCACCACCAGTAGAACCACCGTGACCTGCTTGATCGTCGATGTTTAGGTTGTCAACGTCGACACCATCAAGGTAACCGTATGGGAAGTTATCAGACTGACCAATCATTACGTAGAAAGTACCTGTAGTGTCAACTAAGCCACCACATGTTAGGTCTACGTCGACCTCTTCGGTCTGAGCGCTCCAGCCACCTACTGCAGTGTGCCATGCAACACCATCAGCAGAAACGAACACACCATCTTGAGGGTGAGATTCTTCACCGTGGTCTGTCATGTCAAAGTCAAGCATTGAGCCTGCCATTGTTGAACCATCGATACCAAGCACCATTGCATTGCGCACGGTGTGGTAGTTAGTGCCGAGTGGATCATAACCCATTTCTAGTTGACCGTTAGCCACTGAACAGTGAGCCGTTGGGTCTGCCACATCAAACTCGTCGTTAGCTGTAAGCGCCATGTGTGATGGAACTACACCTGAAGAGAAGTCTTCTAGTAGTGGCAATGCTGCGAAAGTAGTAGGTAGGTTAACAACAAAGCTTGCACCTGGAGGAGGAGGTGGCACTGAGCTGTCACTGACAACTACATTGTCAAGTGTATAGTCATGTGCCCAGTCACCTACATAGTGAAAGCCAACCATAACGCTAGCCATTCCTGCGTATGCTGAAAGGTCTATTGTTTCTGAAGGATTGTTCAGGCCTAGGTCTGACCAAACCAGTGTCCAAGTAAGACCACCATCAGTAGATACATCTACGGACTGAGAATCTAGGTAAGACACCCATCCCATGTAACCATTTAGGTGTAGATAGGCTTGAGTAAGAGCAGACAAGTCCATTACTGGAGTAGCGAGCATGTTGTCACACAGGCCAACACTGGCTTCATCGTCATGGAAAGCCGCACCGCTTAGATTGGATACCCAACCAGCAGTAGGGCCACCGTTTAAGTTTTGCGTTGTCCAACCAGTGGGCGGTACCACGTTGGCGTTAAAGTCCTCTGAGAGAACTACAGTTTGAGCACTTAGAGCGCCCGCACAGCAAATAGCTGCGAGTAAAGAAAGAGTAGATTTCATGAAATCGTTTGGGGTAAAAGGATGTAAGTTAGTGGCAAGATGCCGTTTGAGTAACTTTACTAGTAATTCGCAATATTTATGGAACAAAATATCTTTTTTATTTAGTCATATTACCCAAAAGAGCCTAAGTCCTTATTTTACGTTTAATTCAATTGCCAGGAGAGCCATTTCCTAGCGATGCTTGCCAGTTTTGCGCCAACAAATTGTCTAGAGCTGTAAAATAAAGCCATGAGAAATCTAATACTTTGCACAATCGCCCTGTTTTTCGGCACTTGCAGCGATTATCCAGCACCAGAAGTAGTCGAAGTGCCAGCTGGTTGGCAATCAGCGCTAACCGCACCAAGTTGGACGGCTGACGGTAGCATCCTTGTTGAAGGCCAAATCGTTACTCATGGTCGTTCAAATATGCCAAATATCGCTATTTCGCAGGCTGAACAAGCGCCTGCTGACGGTTACATCTCAATCGAGAAAGTCGTGGTGTTCCAACGACTTACGTCAGATCCAGTGCCAGGTAACACCCTCGCCGATGCCTGGGTTCTATGGCAGCCTGGCAGCTAATCTAATTTGGCACCCAACAACACTTTCACTACTGGGTTTTCGCCAAAGGCATAACCAAAGTGAAAGAAGTCAGGTAAATTCAAAAATAGCAAATCGGCGTCGTGGCCAACCTTGATGCGGCCCTTCGAATCGCCAAGCCCTAAACTGTCGGCCGCCCCTGCCGTTACGCCATGAATAGCCTCTTGTGCCGACATGCACAACCGCACCCGCGCAAAATGCGCCGCCTCAACTAATGATGGGGTGTAACTTGACCCTGGATTAAAATCGGTGGCTACAAAATATTTAACACCGGCTTTAATCATTTTACGCGCTGGCGCATCTATTTTCTGGCCCAAAAAATGCGGTACTGTCGGCAGGAATCCGGCGAATGTTTTGTCGCTCATTGCCAAGCATTCAAGGCCAGCATCAGAGAGTGCTTCGAGGTGATCTACCGATTGCGCTCGGAACTCGCAGGCCAATTCGACCCCACCTAAATTATTGAATTGATCGGCATGCACCCGCAACTCGAAACCTAAATCAACTGCCGCTTGGCAATACTGTCGCGCTTGATCGATATTAAATGCACCCTCTTCAATGAAGATATCTGCGATTTGCGCAATTCCTTGCTCTTTAACCGCCGGCAATATTTCGTCACACAAGAGATCAACATAGACTTGCGGGTTATCACGATGTTCGAGCGGAATCATGTGCGCCCCTAAAAACGTAGGAATCACAGTAATACCAGCGCGCTCACCACCTTGCTTAATGGCCTCAAGCGATTTCAGTTCGGAGTCTAATGACAAACCATAACCCGACTTCGCCTCACAAGTAGTCGTGCCGTGTTTTAACATGCGCTTAAAATTAAGCGTGCAAATAGAAATCATGTGCTCGAGACTGGCATCGCGCACATGCGCCACACTCGACAAAATGCCACCGCCCCGCTCGGCGATTTCCAGATAATCGGCACCCTCGGCGCGCCAATCAAACTCTTCGGCACGACCAGTCGCAAATGCAGGGTGCGTATGCGCATCAACAAAGCCAGGGCTAATAAGCAAACCCTGGGCATCCATTTCATCAGCGGCTTGCCATTTTTCGCGCAATGCCTCAGCGAAACCAACATCACAAATTTCACCAGCCTTTATCGCAATCGCATCAGCCCCGGTATGCCCCCAAATGGCCCCGGCATTGTGCACAATCATCTGACAATCATCCTTCATGAACGCATTGTAGTATGATAGAGATGTGATAGCCATCCCCATCCTGTTGTTGATGCTCGGCGCTTTACTTGGCGGACTTCGCTGCTTGTTGCAAGCCGCCGACACGAAGCATCCAACCAACTTACTCAACGACGCCATCCGCGCGCGCTTAATTGGCGAAATAGAACGTCGTCCCAATCTTGCGCGGGCAACCGGATTGGCGCGCATTATTCTTGTCACTAGTGCTGCAGTTATGTGCGCAAGTATTTTGCAGCAATACAGCTCGCCATCAATGCGTGGCCTAATGGCAATTTGCCTAGCATTATTCGCCGGGTTATTACTTGAGGGTATTCCATCGCTAGTCCTAAGAAATCGCGGACGCCATGTTGTACTTTTGTTTTTACCGCTTGCAAGGCTTGTTAACTTGTGCATGCTACCGCTCACTTTTGTCATTGAAAAAACATTAAGTGCACTTGATGCAGATGTGAATGACGACGAAGATGCGCTTACTGAATCTGAACAGCGCATGATCGGACGCGTTTTTGATTTATCCGAAGCCGATGCAGCAAAAGCCATGACTCCACGCACCGAATTGACTGCTGTGAAAGACAGCGTGTCTCTGCTTGAATGTCTTGAGGTTATGAATCACGCTGGGCATTCGCGCATTCCGGTTTATGGCGACAACCTAGACGACATAGTTGGCATTGCATACTTAAAAGACATTATGTCAATAATGACCAATAACCCAAACTGGAAAAACCAGACAATAAGCGATCACCTGCGCAATTCGTACTTTATTCCAGAAACAAAGTCGGTCAGCGAATTGCTTGAAGAGATGCGCAGCAAGCGAGTGCACCTGGCAATCGCCGTTGATGAATATGGTGGCACCGCAGGTGTTATTTCTATAGAAGACATCCTCGAAGAGATCGTCGGAGAAATTCAAGATGAGCACGACGAACAAGAGGAACAGGCGCAAATAGTGCATGTTGACGAAAAAACTTTGCTAGTCGAAGGCAAAATGGCTTTATCTGATTTGAATGAGCTGCTCGAACGTAATTTACCCCACGACGAAGATTACGACACTGTTGCTGGGTTACTATTTGACCGACTCGGGCACATTCCACGGCCTGGCGAGGTGCTGCAAATTGACGACTTGCAAATGTGTGTGCAAAAAGCCGACGAGCGTCGAATATTACAAATTGAAATAAAGGTTGGCGACACCAGTGACTAACAAATTATCATGCCCAGCAATTGTGCTGCGCAAGTGGCCCTACTCCGAATCGTCATTAGTATTTCGTGCGCTCACACCTCAATTAGGTACTATTTCCATTTTGGCCAAAGGTGTTCATAAATTGAAAAGTGGAAAAATCGGCGTAATTGACACTTGGGCTTTGATCGATATCGAGGTAAGCCGCCGCCCGCGCGCCGAAATGTTTAACTTGCACCGCTGTAGCTTGCTCGATCGCATGGGCGGGCTTAGCGATAATGTTCAATCACTGAATGTCGCCGGAATTCTCGCCGAGTTAGCTGAGGTTGGCGCGCCAACTAGCCAGAGTTCTCACGAAATATTTTTATGGCTGCAGCGGTGGTTGCAGCGTTTAAGTGACGATGCAAATCATCAGTTAGTGCTAACCCGCGCCATCCTCGAGGCCTTGCCTTTGCTTGGGCTGGCACCTGTTTTCCCAGAAGTCATTGAATTCGAGCAATATTGGTTTTCACCAGCAGACGGTGGATGCCATCTAAACGCCAGCGAACCGCGCCCAAATCAGTCGGCACGACGTGTTTTTTCTTCTGAAATTATCAGCTTACAAAAAATAATTGCTGCTGACCCGACAAATTTGCCTAATGACTTGGGCAATCTGTCGGCTTGCATTACACTATTGGGCGATTTTTTGCATTACCACCTCGAGCGCTTGCCGAAGGCATGGCAAATGTATTTGAAACCAGAATCACTAAGTCATCGATGAAAATCACTACCACAATTTTGTGTTTAGGCATTTGCACATTTAGTTCATGTGCGATTAACTATCTACAATTAAACTCATCTCACCTTCAACCGGCAATTGTTGCTTTTGAAGCCGAAGACTACGAATTGTGCGAAGATCTTCTCGAGCAATATCAGCTCGACGATTTCATTCTTGGCGCACAACATGAATTAGCATTTATGCGAGGCATGAGTGCCCACCATCAACAACATATTTCTACAGCGACAACATGGTTGCTCGATTATTTGGCAATGCCCGGCGCAGTACCTGCACGTATGCGAATTGCCGAACAAGTGCTGCTCGACAATGCAGAGCTTTACATAGATGGAAGCATTCGCGTACTTTGGCTTTTCACTAGTCCTTCGAATGGCTATAGCATTCTTGAAGACTTAGCATTTCTTGCGAGCAGCGTTGAGGTGCAAGCTCAATCTATCGCGCGCACTGCTGAATATTATTTCAGTAACAAGCGCTACAAGAAGGCCGTCAACTATTACTCGATGCTGCTTAACCCGCGGTATGCTGCTCTCGGCTGGAACGACCGCGCTACTTACCGCTTTGCAGAATGCCGGTATTTGATTTTAGTACCTGAAAAATCTGATGAGCAATCAATTATGTTCGCCATTAATTCAGCGCGATCATATCTCGATGCCTATCCCGCTGGTCTTAATCGAGTTGAAGCAACAGCGATTCTTGACGACTGTCTTTCACGGTTATCCCAATTACACCTAACAATTGCCGAGTATTACGTAACCATAGGTAATGACATCGGTGCCATCCACCATTTCAAGTTGGCTAGTGGACAAGAATCACAGGGTGAAACTTCTATGGCTGAAATCGTCCCCGCTTCTAATGAATTCGCGCAACAGGCTGCAATGCGTCTCAACGCTTATGCCGATTAGAAACATATTGCTTGGCCTGTTTTTGGCATTGCCTCTCAGCGCTTGTGGTTACCAAATTCTACGTGGCGACTTGGCGAGTGGCATTCGTTTCGCAGTGCCATCGGCCACCGACTCTAGCGAATTTGCTGGCCTCGACGCCGAATTAACTCAAGCTGTGCGTAAACAGTTGTTTTCGATGATTGGCGCTAAAGTCGGTGATGTCAGCAGTGACTATCGGTTAGAATTAGTTATTAGCAAAGCGCAGCGTTCGGCCAGGGCATGGTCGAGAAATGGTGGTGTAAACATGGGTATGGTGGTTATTGCCGTCAAATACAAACTCATTGAAATCAATTCAAAGCAAAGCGTTCTCGAAAGCAATATTTCGCGTAACCAAGAATTCTTATTTAGCACCGGCGAAAATACAACTCATGCCTTCAGCGAAGCCATTGCTGATATTACACAACAAATCGTGCTCGAGATTGCCGAGCACCTGTCCGAGATTAATTAATGTCACAAGATCAACAACCAAACGAATCGAACAACGGCAAGCCCACTGCAAATAAGTCCGGGCTGCTCATCCTAATTTTTCTAGGGATCCTGCTGACCCTTGCGTTTTTTGGTAGCGACCCTGCAGATAAAGAGATGACTCGCGATGCTCTGCTCGGCAATTTATATACTGGGCAAGTTTCAAGCATCTCTGCTGCTGCAGACGGTAGTGTTTATTCAGTCGAACTTAAATCTGCTGAAAAAGGATCTAAATTCGAAGTTGCGGTACCTGATGTTCGCATAGATTTCAATCAATTAAGCTCGCTGCTGGCAAAGAGCCGCAATATAGATGATGCAATTAGCGTCGACACTTTTGTTAGCGAAGTAAATGCTGGGTCAATAACACCATTGCATGGTTATCCATTGCGTATCACACAACTAGTGAACCCTGAACAAGTCGACGGGCCGACTGAAACGAAGCAACGCTTCTTCGCAGAATACTTAACTCATTCCGGATTAGTTTATTCTGAAATTGACTCCGACTCGACCAACGACTCGGCAATAGATATGGTTGCTATCGGCGAGGCCTTCAAGTTCGCTGCGACTGCCATTGAAGAAGGCATCGCCCTCAATCTGCCTCACGGACTAACCACAAAAACGACTAGCGGCTGGACGACATTCTTCTTCAGCTTTGGCCCGATTTTGATGTTTATGTTATTGTTCTATTTCATTTTCATGCGCCAACGCGGAGGCGGTGGCGGAATGATGGGATTCCCGAAATCGCGAGCAACTCTCTACAACAAAGAGCATCGCACGGGCGTTACTTTTGCTGATGTTGCAGGTGTCGACGAGGCCAAAGACGAGGTAAGTGAAATTACCGAGTTTTTGCGCAACCCCGGAAAATTCACTTCTTTAGGCGGACGACTACCGCGCGGCGTTCTGTTGGTGGGCCCTCCCGGCACCGGAAAAACTTTACTGGCCAAAGCAATTGCCGGAGAAGCCGATGTGCCATTTATAAGCATTAGTGGCTCCGACTTTGTAGAGATGTTTGTCGGTGTCGGAGCAAGCCGTGTGCGAGATCTTTTCGAGCAAGCCCGCCAAGAATCGCCATGCATAATTTTCCTCGATGAAATTGATGCTGTAGGACGCAAACGCGGCCAAGGAACTGGCGGTGGTAACGACGAGCGAGAGCAAACCCTTAATGCTATTCTCGTTGAAATGGATGGCTTTAGTTCTGACGAGCGCATCATTGTTATTGCAGCTACTAACCGTGCTGACGTGCTTGACCGCGCATTGCTGCGTCCAGGTCGTTTTGATCGCCAGGTTACAGTTGATTTGCCAGATGTAAAAGGAAGAAAAGCGATTCTTGATGTGCATGCCAAATTAATTAGTTTGCATGCCGACACTTGCCTTGAAGATGTTGCTAAAGGCACGCCTGGTTTTTCTGGTGCAGAATTAGCCGCACTGCTTAACGAGGCAGCAATTATTGCTGCAATGTCCGAGCATAGTCATGTTACGCAAGAAGACCTCGAAGAGGCGCGCGACAAAGTACGCTTTGGTCGTCAAAAGAAATCGCATGCGATGGATAAAAAAGATTTGCATGAAACTGCGATTCACGAATCTGGGCATGCCGTGGTTAGCTACTTCATGGAGCACTCCGACCCTGTGCATAAAATTACAATCATTCCGCGCGGTCAAGCTCTAGGGGCTACTTTCTTTTTACCGGAAAAAGATCATTACAACTGGTCAAAGAGACAGTTGCTTGACGAGATTTGTGTGTTATTTGGCGGCTACGCAGCTGAATTACCATTTTTGAATGATACTTCTGCTGGTGTGTCAAATGATTTGCAACGTGCCACTGGCCTTGCCCACACTATGGTAAGACGATTTGGCATGAGTTCACTCGGACCTATAAATTTAGACTTCCAGACGAATGAATGGGGGATGGGCGAACGCATGTACTCTGAAAAGACCGCGCAACTTATTGACGACGAAGTTTCGAGAATTGTTCGTGAACAACAAAAGCGCGCTGATGATATTATCCGTGACAAGCACGAGTTAATTAAAAGCATTACTGCCGCATTGATGAAATACGAAACGATCAACCGCAAAGAATTTGAAGATCTAATGAACGGAGCTGCTGTCGACGATATTCGCCAAACCAGCAGCGACAAAAGCGAATTGCCATCTTCGCCACCTCCTGTACCGGCTGACGAGTCTACTAATAACGATAATGTTGCCAACGATAACGGCCCTCAAGCTGAATGATAATCAGTGGCGTGCAGCTTCATTAAACAATGACGTTGCGCGCACCGAGTTGGCTGCGTTTGGATTTAGTTTTTCAAGAGAATTAAGAGACGGCACTGCTATTTACCTTGGCACTCCGGCAGCAGGTGGGCGTCCGCAAAATGAAGACGCTGCAATAGTCTTTGATGACTTATCAATGGCCGCCGCAAACTGCATGCGCCCCACCGCAAATGTTCAGTTAATGGCGATTGTCAACTTGACGGCAGACTCATTTTCTGATGGCGGCACCTACCAAGTTGATGATGGCGCATTGCTCGCCCACTGCCAAAAATTAGTTGCTGACGGGGCTGCCCTTTTAGATTTGGGTGCAGAATCAACTCGGCCCGGAGCTATTTATGTTGATGAGCAAACTCAATTGGCGTTGCTCAAAAATGCGTTGAACGTGATTAAAGACTTAGATGTCCCTTTGTCGATTGATACGCGCAGCTCTTTAGTAGCTGAGGCCTGCCTTGATAGTGGCGCCAAAATGATTAATGATGTTTCGGCGTTTGGCGACCGGCAAATGGCGAAGGTCGTTGCTAAATTTGGCGCGAAGGTGGTTTTAATGCATAGTCGAGGAACTTCCCAGACAATGCAGCAGATGTGTAACTACGACCACTTGCTCGGCAATATTTGCGATGAATTGGCACTGAGCATCAATCATGGATTGTCCTGCGGCATTCCTCCAGATTGCATTATTATTGACCCCGGCATCGGTTTTGCTAAAACTGCTAGCCAGAACTTTGAAATCATCAAAAACCTTAGTGCATTTCGTAGTCTTGGCTTTTCAGTTCTAGCTGGCCCATCACGCAAGTCGTTTATCGCAAGTGTGCTTCCGCAATTGGCAGCTGACGAACGTGATGGCGCCACTATAGGCGCAGCAAGTGTCTGCGCATTTAATGGCGCCGAATATTTACGCTTACACTGTGGCGGGACTAATTGGGATGCTGTTAAAATAGCCCAAGCATGCAGCTAAGCGCTTTTCATTTTTCAGATGCAATTGAGATTTTCATCCTCAGTGTAGGTATTTATGCAGTATTGCGCTTCATCAGAAACACTCGCGGCTCTCGCTTACTTCAAGGGTTGATTACATTTGTTGTTGTGTCTGCTTTGTTTCTTACGCTGCTCGAATTTTTAGCCCCTGGCGGACTAAGCGTAATTAAATTCATTCTGTCGCTTATTGCACCCGGACTAGCGGTGATTGTAGTGATCTTATTTCAAGAAGAGATTCGGGTAGGTATTTCGCGTTTCAGTCGTGGCGACCGTTTTTTCAAACGCTTTAGCTCTAGCTCTAGTGCGATTGATTCTGTCTCAATGATTAGCACTTCATGCAAACGCATGGCCCTGCAACGCACTGGTGCCCTAATCGCCATTGAACGCCGACATTCATTAAAACCCTTTGCTGACCTTGGGGTAAAGCTTGAATTGCCTGTTAGCTCGATGATGCTAGAAACTATTTTCTTCCCCTCAGCACCGATGCACGATGGCGCTGTCCTTATTCGCGGCAAACAGATTTTTGCCGCAAAGTGTGTACTGCCGATGACTACTGCTACTGACGTTAACAGCGCCTTCGGAACTCGCCACCGTGCTGCTCTTGGACTAAGTGAAAAGTCTGATGCCGTTGTCATTATTGTTAGCGAAGAAAGTGGCGAAATAGGAATTGCCGTCGAGGGCGAGATGCACAAACCAATCGCTCACAATGATGTTGAAACTTTGCTCAACACTTTTCTGTCCAACCCAAGCTCAGATGAAGGTAACTCTAGCGAGGCAAATGCATGAATAAAATAGTTAGCGTTTTCACCGACGACTTCATCAGAAAAATAGTCGCGGTGGTGTGTGCAGTTACTTTATGGTTTCAAGTTCAGGGGCTAATCGCGGTCGATCGTCAAGTCAAGTTTGATGTAACGACATTATCTCAACAAAACCTCGGCGCCAACAATTTCACATTAAGGGTGAAGTCACCCACTGGATGGAAGCTAACTAGCCCAGCAGCTGGTGACACCGTATCGATTTGGTTCAGAGGTTCTAACTCCGAACTTCAAGACTTTACTGCCCGTCAATGTGCTGCCAGCATCGATGCCCACTTCGACGCCGACACCACTCAAGACCGAATCGACTTTTCGATATCGCCCAGCGACTTAGATTGGCTACGTCCCGGTGATGCAGAGTATTTATTGAAAGAAGTTAACCGTGCACAACCACTGCAAAAGCTAACCTTCGAGCGCGTTACAGAAATAGTGCATGTACTTACCACCAACGATGTTAGGGTCGCTGGCGTTGCTGCGAGCACCCATAAAGTAGACGTCGCCGGCGCACGCTTCATTAACCATTCACAGGTTACTCTCTCCGGGCCAAAATTTGCTATGGACAGATTGCAACAGCGCTTGAATTCTTCGATCGAGACATCTGCCTCTGGTCTGTTAAGCCCGTTACGCGTTGCCAATAATACACGCCAAGACGTGCATCCACGTTTGCATTTGGCTGACGAATGGCAAGAAGCCGGCATTAATATGAGCCCTCGACAAATTGACCTTAGTGTTCCGGTTCGCCTGAAACAAAGCGCTAAATTTGTTTGGCTGCCTTCAGCAAATGATTTGCAAATTTTACACTCGACTAACAGCGCAGAAGAATGGCAAGTTCGACCCTGGGAGCCCACTCAATGGATTGCTGAATTGCCAAATGTTAGCGCAACTGATGTAAACATTAATGCACAATGGATAAGCGATCATGTGGTACTGCTGCTACCAGTTAATTCATTATCGGTTGACAGTCTAGATAGCACATCCTTAAAGGTTGAAGCAGCACTGGTGGGCTTCGATGACGAATCCGACTTAATTTACTTTCAACAAAACATGCGCATTCGTGCCATCCAAGCTGAAGATGCACTGGTCACAGCAGTGCGCGTTCAACAATGACCAACGACACCCTATTCGGTACTGATGGCATCCGCGGCAAAGCCGGTGTCTATCCATTGGTCGATGATTTACTGACAACACTTGGGCAAGTGTTGGCGTCGCGCTTGTATTGCGATTTTCCTCAAACCGAAGTTCCGCACAAAGTTTTGATCGGTCACGACGGTCGTGCAAGCGGCGAATCATTAGCTGCAGCGATTGCCGAAGGCCTAAACCGTGGCGGAGTTGATGTCGATATTATTGGCTTGGCAACTACACCATGCGTGGCATACCTTACCTATTCGGGTATTTACCAAGGTGGCGTGGTAATTTCTGCGTCTCACAACCCTGCTGCCGACAATGGGATTAAGCTGTTGGGGCATAACGGCGCCAAGCTAGAAAGCGCAATCGAACAAGAGTTAGAAAGCGAGTGCCTTAGTGATAGGCAGCACGCTGACCACCCGCACCAAGGTGTTATTTCACGCTGCAAAGATATATGCGTTGACTATATTGCTTGGTTACGTTCCGAGGCATTTCCCGAGCTAGACTTAAGTGGGCAACGGATTTTAATTGATTGCGCAAATGGCGCTGCAAGCGATATTGCGCCGCGCATCATGAAAGCATTCGGCGCCGAAGCAGTATTAATTAATGCCAACCCAGACGGCAATAACATCAACCTCAATTGCGGGGCAACTCAACCAGAAGTTTGTGCTAGTGCAATGTTACAGCATCAGTGCGCCGCTGGCTTAAGTCTTGATGGCGATGCCGACCGCGGAATATTATGCGACTCAAACGGACGCATTCTTGATGGCGATACTATTTTGGCCGGACTTGGCAAAGCTATGGCCGAACAACATACTTTCGCTGATAACACAGTCGCGGCAACTTTAATGAGCAACCTTGCACTAGAAACTTATCTCGCTAGCTTCTC
>JACKQG010006427.1_pt1 | contig 12402 bp, 12 predicted proteins | sample 8237621 | NCBI WGS metagenome assembly JACKQG01 (sample SAMN15677084, study PRJNA649215) | marine metagenome | biome: marine; feature: Black Sea; material: saline water; isolation source: suspended particulate matter (SPM) from the Black Sea western gyre | collected 2013-06-09/2013-06-10 | depth...
CCGTAGAAAGGCTCAGGTAGGGGAGATTTCCGGAAGCAGATAGGGCACTGATGAAAGCCATTAGGGGGAAGTGGATCACATAAAGAGAAAAAGAACATCCCGCTAGGTGTTTTAATAAGGATCCCAAGAAAGTCTTGCGATCATCACTTAGCTTGAACCAACGACTACAACCGAAAATCAATAGACCAAGGGCCATTGCGGTCGAATAGTCGTCGAAGTATTTGGCGGAATAAAAAAGGGGTGGCAAACCAAGCCCTTGTATATCCCAAGGATGCCAGTGGCTCCAACGCTCGGTCATTCGATGAATAAGAAATCCAGTGCTTGGAATTATAAGTAGCAAAGATATTATGGTGTTGGTTCGCCAGTATTTACAAGCCTTGTAGGCGAATACTCCGACCAACCAACAAGGAAAAAGAAGAAGAACTTTGGGGCCGGCGAGAAGAGAGGCGATGGCGCCAGCAAGAATCTTTTTTTTAAGGGTGGGTAGAAGCATAATCAGACCGAAAATCAAATAGTAGAAGAATTCGTACGACAAGGACCAGATCGGACTGTTTGAACCGGGGCGAACACTGAGAAACCAGCATTCGTTTAGAAAGGAAGCGGAAACAAGATATTTTACCAACATGTGGTCACCCCCGAAAATGGATTCGTAGGTGGTCGCATTCATGCTCCTACCCCAGTAGTCGAGGGCACATCCGATAGCTAAGGCGGGGATGACTACTGTCCAAAGTCGAGTAAGCCTTGCGAAAAGATACTGGTTGAAGTTCAAGTCCGGCTTGTTGTCGACCGACCAACTAATCACGAAGCCGGAAAGTACGAAGAATACGATGACGTAATCTTGACCGTTCTGTGGTCCGATAGAGCTTGGGCCAAAAAACCAATGAAAATTCGTGTGGCCAAGAAAAACGGCAAGAGTCGCTGTAATGCGCAATAGATCCAAGAATCCCCTCATGGGCTATATTGCTCAATTGATGGAAGTATTACGATACAGTACTTTTCGTCCTTGTAAATGCTTCGGATGGGGAAATCCAGTCCGCGCTTTTTAGGAATCATCTTGAAGGAATGACAATCGTTCTTTGACTTGACGATGTAGCTTGGCGATGGATTCTTCAAGAGATTGTGCATTCGCTATACAGAGAGCGAGCATGGTGCCTCCGACATTGCGTCGTCCTTCTCTCGAGGCTTGAATTCTACCTCTGAAATCATACCCACTGGAGGGGAAGGATGGCATTTTGCCTTTAAAGTGCTTATTGGGCCAAAAGCATCTGAACACATGAAGCTTTTTATTCCCTTGCGCGAATTCATAAGCTTCGAAAGGAATATGGTAGTTCTGGAGGGGTACGGAAATGGTTTTGGGACGTGTGCCGGGTGCAGGATCAATCTGAACGAGTCCAGTAAGGGGGAGGCATGCGTCGGGAGAGTGGGTCGAGAGAATTGATGTGCATGCCCCTCCCGACTCCCAATGACATCGGAATCCTTGCCAATATTCCGCTTCCTGATTGATAATTGACGAGCCGTCGTAAGGATTAGTTTTCGAGTGAGCCCGCTCTTGCCATTCTACGGATAGGGCGTCCTCATAATGAAGTTGCGCCTCGACCAAGGACGAAATGGGCTTTTGCTCAGTGACAATGCTTTGATCGGTGAAACTTGTAATTAGCCGGGGCAATTTTTCCATTGATGATTCTCTCCGATCATAATGTAGATTAGTTGCTGTAAAGATTAGTATAATCCATATGCAAGCACCCATTCCGAAACCTATCGGCGGAGACACCTTTAGGTTTTCCCAATCATTGTGTTCTTCGTCTTCGGTATTACGATGGTTGTGGGTTCCAGCCATCCGGGCGAGTATGAACAGGACGATAAGAATACCCCCTGATTCAATCCATCCCGCTAGGTCGTGCAAAGAAGGCGCATCTTGACCGAAGAGTGAGAAAAGGGGGTCGTGCAGGAGGTTTCCATGCCCCTTGATTTTGATGAAGGTGAGTGAGAAAGCCCGAAGAAGATTTAGGCTCAAGGCAACCACGGTACCGGCTAGGCAAAAGATTATTCTATGGATGATGCCCAAGCGATAGTAGAACCCAAGAAACAGGCTGACTACGAGTGACGCCTGTAAACCGTGGATACCACTGCAGGCTTCGTCCACACCGACTTGACCGAAAACTCCAATGTCGATCACGTTGCCGAGAAGACGTACCTCGTGCCCCATGAATAAGAGGATGTTTACGATGAGCGAGGAAACGCGCCCTTGCAACCATTGGGTAAGCTGCAGATCAGTGGCCAAAGGCCAAGGTATTGCCACTAGAAAGAACAGGATGGGGAAGGCTAGCATTTTAGCCCGATTAAATCCGCCTTGATCATATAATAGGGCAAAGCTAAAGCTTGCTGCACAAATGAAGAGTGCGACGTTCAGCATGCGCCAGTCCGAATTGGCTTCTCGAATGACCCAAAGAGGAAGTAAGGCGAGAAGGCAAGGGATTCCTAGATAAAGCCAAGCCCTTGATTGCGATGTTCGAGATGACTCTCTATCGTGTTCTTCTTTGCTTTTGCTTTTTAGAGCAAGATAAAGACAAAGTATCGGGACGATGAAGCCATGGCTGTATTGGTCGTTGAGTGACCAAGTCAGTTGCAGTTGATAGATGAGCATCCCCCAAACTCCGGCAAGAGATAAAATGCCTAGAATTAAGCGAATGTTTGCCTTCGACTTTGTTTCTGGAACGGGAGCGGTGAGTTCTACTGAATCGCTCATTGTGAACTGGTGAAGCTATCGGGGAAAAGTGAGGTAAGAGCCTTGCGTTCAGCTAGACCGATGCTGTCTTTGGTTATACTTGATTCGAGCCGAATAGCTGTTTGGGTGTCTTGATTCTGGCGAAGGACTTGGCTGCATATCAATATCCACGCCGGTCGTGTTTCACGCCAAGTTCGCCAATCCGATATGTCGCCGAGGGAATCTAGGGCTTTGTCGGGTTCTTCGTTTCGTAAGTGAGCCAGCGCTGCAGTGATGCGGAAGCTGCGATCTTTGTTATCGATCAAGAGGCGATTTGTCTTATCGACGAGATCCAAAATTTTGTTTTTTGAAACTGATGGATCAAGGAGTTCGAAATACCGTTCTGCGTTCTGCAGCTTGGAATCCTTGCCATGAATTTGTAGCAGTTTAGATATCCAGTAACGAATTTCGTGAAGTTCTGCCGAGGAGGCTCGATAGTGTAGAAGTTTTTCCAATGCGTATCGCCTTAACCCTGGCTCATCTGAAATATTCTCTAGGATGTGACAAAGGCTGCGGATATCTCCGCTAGCCTCTAGGTAACGGCAAGTGGCAAGTACTCGACGAGTATCCTTGCGGACTTCCTTCAGTAGTTGATCTAAATCTGCTGCTGCCTTGTCGAAATCACCAGAGATAGAATGAAGGCGCACGGAAATTATGAGCTTCCACTGAGACGAAATGGCGGGTGCATTTGCCAACTCGTTTTTCATGTCATCTCGTCGGTCCAGTACTGCCAGTGCATTCATTCTAAGCTTGAATAGTTCCTCGTGTCGTCTTGCTCTGGCTGCAGGCAATTTCTTCAATAGAAGCGGGAAGGCTCGCAGGCGTCCTAGCCATCGGCAATATATTTCAAGCTGACTATTATCGTTTAGGTCGAAAACCTCGGCACATTCTTCGAGCACAGCTCTTTTATCATGTTCTTGACTAGCGGAATCAAAACGGAGGGCATGAATGCGAAGAAAATCTATTGGTTTGCTATGTGGGTTGACTTTTAGTAGTTCGAGGCAACGCCCCAGACCTTGATTGGCAATTGGTAGGGTTGTATGGATCAGGGTCATGTGCCGAATTGCCTCGATGCCTGTTTCGTCTGGTCGCGGGGCAAACTTCGCAAGAAGTCTGCCCGCTTTCCGCAGATATTGGCTTTGACCTAGGTGTGCGGCAAGTTTTGCGTATAGAAATACTACCTCGGGCGAATTCTCTTTCTTTTGTTCGAGTAATTTACTGACAATCTCTAGTGATTCGAGTGGTTTACCCGCTTCGGCCAGGAATTCTGCCTGTAAAAGCTTATGCTCGGAAAAGGATCGCCACTTAGCGTCTTTCTCTAATGCTTCAATCTGTTTACTTGCGGCGAGCATGGCGAAATCCCTTGGGTTCCTCCCCAGATTTGCATCTCTGTCCCGAGCCACTTGAAGACAGTGGAGAACAAGCATTTCTCGGTCTTCAGCATTTGCTCCTTCGAGTTGCATTATTTTTTGCCATTCTAGAATGGCCTGCAATGGAGCAGTACGGGTTAACAATTCAACATAGTTTCGCGCCACTTTTATGTCCTCGGGTAAAAGCAACATAGCTATCTTCGCTTTAAGAATGCCCGCATCAAGGAGACCAGTTGTATTTGCGAGGTTTTCGCTTTTAAACATTTCGCTGTCTTTTACCAGTGTTTCGGCCTTCCACTTGCGGATTATTGGCAAGTATAAAGGGGCTGAGAAAAAAGCGGTGGCGAAAGACGCCAGCGTAAACATGACTATAATATATTTAATCGAGAGATTTCTCATCAATCGGCTGACTAAAGTTCGGAGTCCATCATTACTTCGACTAAACGATCAGAGGAAACGGTAGAGCACCAAACAAAGAGCGATATTTGGAACTATTCCACTTAAGTGCCAAAGTCTGATTTCTGGATTTCATGGTGCTACTTTAGGTACAAGTCCAGATACCCAGCAACATCCCTCTCGAAGTAGTTCTGCCAGATAGGGATTACGAATCGTTCTTACCCGGATATGCCGTTGATCAAAGCTTTGGTCATGCAATAATAAAGTGGAACTTGTCATTAAGTCAAGCTACCGCCCTTGGCTGCTTGCGGGTTTCCGCAAAGCCTTCCATATGAACCTGAATGCAATGAACTGTTGATTAACTCACTCTCATTGGATGAACCTTAGGGAAATCCAATGAATTTTCGTCTATCTCGATTTCGGTAGGTCGACCAAGAAATTCTAAAAGTACTTTAACTCGCTCCCGAGCAGGAATAAGACGAGTAACCATGCCGTTTCCACCTTGGAAAAGGCCTTCGATTATGGTTACCTCTGATCCTACATGATGGGGGCGATCAGGGATTTCAAGCAATCCGTCCACAGTGGTCGCGATTCTCAACTCCTTTATGATTCCGGAATCCACGGGGTCTGGTTTTAGGTTTCGACGAAGTATGTATGCTACACCATGAGCAAAATGTACGGATCTCATGTTGAGTATAGGATCGAAACGTGCGAAAAGGTATCCTGGAAAGAGTGCTTGGGGAGACGCTGCATTTTTCTTTCGCTGAGAAATGGTTTTCGGAAAAAAAACATCAACTCCTTGTATTGCTTTAATCGATTGCGCTGCTGCATTCTCCGCTCGAGGTTTGGCTCTCACGCAGTACCAATTAAGCTGCCAATCTCCAGTGAGCGCTGGATTCATAGTTTTAGGAGTCCGGCCATTGCAGGTAATAGCCTTGAGCTAGCCTTGGTAAGGCGTTTTAGTTTCTCAATGCGGATTTGATAAAACTTCGCGTTTTGGGCTTCAATATTGCTGGAATCAATTAATTCTTCCATTCGTCGAATGCGTTCCTTGGCACTTTCGAGATGGGGCATAATCTCGTCTTTCATGAAATTTGAGAATAGTCTGCGAAATTCTGATTCCGCTAGATAGTGGTCGCGGCGATCGCCCGCAACATACATGGAACGAACGGCTTTAAGGGTTCGCAGGTTTTTTAAACCCTGGCTTGCGGAACCAATACTGATACCCAAACGAGAGGCGACTGCGTCCATCGGCAATGGTTTCTCTGAAAAGTAAAGCAGTCCGTAGATCTCGCCGACCGAGCGCGGCAATCCCATCATGTTCATCAGTCGCACAAAAAAATCTATTCCCTCTAACTCAAGCGAGCGAGTGGAGACTTTAGAAACTTTTTCTTGGATTTTGGCTTTTATTTTCGTGCGAGGTACTAAGTTTAACTTTTCATATGTTTCAAGTAAAAATGAAATTAAGCAAGTTGATAATTTGTATTTGAGCTTTTGCTTGCTTGAATATCCTGCATGATGTCATTATTTAATAATTATTTAGTTACATGAATGTATCGTTATTTTTGATTCGCACGCTTTAACTTTTCCTGAATGTCTTCCCTTTTAATATGAATAACAACAGGGTGCGCGGATTAGCCTCGCTTCACAATGCGGCTCTTTTGCTTACGGTTATCGCATGTTTTTGGATTATCCATTATTTTTGGAAATCCTCGGGGCACGAATTGATCAATTTGCCTTGGAGTTACGCACTGGCTGCTGTCCTTGGCGTGTTCTTGGCATCTTTTGGATCTTTCGACTCTTATGGTGCGTTTCTTCACTCTATCGGGTGGCGTCGCCTAGGCGCTTCCCTGATTAAGTCAAACTTTCAAGTGGCTCTCATTGCTTTTTTGGTCTTTGCCTTCTACTTCGCCACTAAAGACAAGGCAACCAGTAGGCTTTTCCTCGCTGTATTTATTGGAGCTTGCTGGCCTGTTCTCGTTTTGGCGAATTTCAGCTTCCCAGTGCTTTTTCAGCGTTTTTCCACACCTTCTTCCAGCGATCGAAAGAGTGTGATCATTGGAGACGGGGGTGCTCTCGACTCTTTGAGTCAATGGCTCGACCGGCATACTGCCCAAGGATTTTCTTTCGCCGGTGTTTTCTCAACTTCCCGTTGTGTTCCGGAAAAACTGTCCCTTCCGGATCTTGGGCATTACTCATTGCTCGATGAGTACCTTGAACACAACGAAATCCATCAAGTTGTCGTTGTGCCCGACGAGCACATTGACCGCTGGATCCCCCTTGTTGCGGAAAACTCAAATCGCCATGGTTGTCGGGTTCTCATCTACAATTCACTTTCCAGTTTGTTTGATTCGCGTCTAATTTTCGTAGAAGAATCGGGGCGCCAATTTTTCAGACTTCAGAACGAACCGCTCGAAAGCCCTTTCAATCGAATGGTGAAGCGTGTTTTCGATGTTGCTCTAAGTCTTCCCGCTCTCCTCTTGGCGTTGCCGCCAGCCATGATTTTTGTGTGGTTGTTTCAACGTATACAGTCTCCCGGCCCCCTTTTCTTTCGTCAAGAGAGGGTCGGGCTTGCAGGTCGTAAATTTGTTATCTGGAAGTTTCGTTCCATGGGGCATGATTTCTCAGGCAAAAGGAACGAAGCTGCACAGGCGACTCGCGCCGACACAAGGATTTTCCCTGCGGGTCGGTTTATGCGTCGTTTTAGCATCGACGAAATTCCTCAAATTTTAAATGTACTAAAGGGCGAGATGAGCCTTGTTGGCCCACGTCCTTATCTTGCTCAGCACGATTACCTCTTTCAGCGTGACTATAAGGCTTATCGGGTTAGGCAATTCGTGAAGCCAGGAGTAACTGGTCCTGCTCAATGCCGTGGTCTACGAGGGGAATTTACCGATCCCGAACTTGTTCGTCGTCGTATCGAGATGGATTTCGATTATGTTGGCAACTGGTCAGTTTGGACGGATTGTGAGATTGTACTACGCACCGTGGTTCAAGTCGTCTTCCCTCCGCGTTCCGCTTACTGAGACGATTCTTACTGCTCTAGTGAGTTTCAAGACCGACGACTCCCTCCATTCACTTCCTGCTTTCCCGACTCGAACTGTTCTTGGAGTTAAGTTTTTTTCGGGTAGTTTGACAGAGGTTACTGATCATGCCTTGCTTGGCGGACTAGTAGTCGCCCCATCCGGTCCCGGACTGGCAAATGACCTTCCTCGGGATCCTGCCTATCGTGATGCCCTCGTTGCCGCCGATCTCGTTCTTCCCGACAGCGGGCTCATGGCTCTATGGTGGAATCGTTCCCATTCGAACAAAAAGGAAAAGTTGCCTCGGTTGTCCGGCCTGCTTTTCCTCAAGGAACTCATCAAGCGGGAAGCCCAAGGAGTCCTGCGGGATTCTTTCTGGATTATGCCCGATGCCGGCCAAGATGCCGACAATCGAGGATGGCTCGCAGAAGAGGCTGGACTTGTCATCGAGACCAAGGACGTCTACATCGCACCAGTGTATGCCGGTGCGGGTCTTCTTGCCGACGAGTCCCTTCTTAAGCTTTTGGTCGAACGGCGACCAAAACTAATAATGGTAAATCTTGGTGGTGGCGTGCAGGAACGCCTCGGTCACTATCTGCGGGATCATCTCGACTACCGCCCGATTATTGTCTGCACCGGGGCTGCACTTGCCTTTCTCTCGGGTCAGCAAGTGCGGATTCCCCACTGGGCTGACCGGCTATACCTCGGCTGGCTCCTTCGTTGTTTAGCCAATCCCGTTCGTTTTATCCCTCGCTATTGGGCGGCTCGCAAACTGGTAGGACTCCTTAAACGATATGGCGCCGACTCGCCTCTCCCTCTAGAAACGGAGTAAACTTAGTTTAAGCGTTTTGAAATAACCGGCTTGATTGCCTGGTTTTGATTCTACACCCTGTTCAACTTTTTATGATTGCCGACCGACAGACCAAGCGTGCGTCCGTTCGAGCCCTAGGCTGTCGCCTTAACCAATACGAGGTTACCGCAATTGCCGATCGTCTTGCCGCTGCAGGCTACCAAGTTGTCCCCTTTGGCGAGCCTGCCGACCTCGGCGTCATCAACACCTGTACCGTGACCAACGAGGCCGATGCCAAGTCCCGCAACGTCATTCGCCGCTTCATCCGCGCGAATCCTCGGGCGGTAACGGTAGTGGTCGGGTGCTACTCTCAGGTCGGAGCTTCCTCGGTTGCTGAAATACAGGGGGTCGATTACGTCATCGGCAACCAAGACAAGATGAACCTGCTTGAATACATCGGAGAGGAAAAAACCGATCGTCCGGTTGTCATCAGGGAAAAAATCGCAAGAGATGATTTCTCTCTCTCTATAAATGGTGACACCCCGTTTGAGTGGCGAGCGAATCTCAAGGTACAGGATGGTTGCGATTTCATGTGCGCCTTTTGCATCATACCCTTTGCTCGTGGCAGGGCGCGTTCACGGGCCTTCGACAACCTGATGGAAGAGGCTCGATCGCTCGCGGTCAGAGGTGTTCGGGAAGTTATTCTCACGGGCGTCAACGTCGGTACCTACCAATCGGAAGGTCACGATTTTCTCGCAATGGTCGAGGCCCTTGCCTCTGTTCCGGATTTGGCTCGCATTCGCATCAGCAGCATCGAGCCCACCACCATTCCTGAAGCGCTTTTCCCGCTTATGGCTGATCCCTGTCATCCGCTTCTCCCATACCTTCACGTCCCACTTCAGGCGGGATGTGATCGGACGCTGGACGCCATGAAGCGTAAATATCAACTGGACGAGATTACCGCTTTTATCCGCAAGGCAAACGATCTCGTCCCGAATTTATGCATTGGCACCGACCTCATGGCGGGTTTCCCCGGAGAGACCAATGATGATTTCGAGCAGACCTGCCGCACATTTCTGGAGCAGCCCTTTGCCTACTGCCACGTATTCACCTTTTCCGAACGTTCGGGAACCCCGGCCGCGAGAGCAGACGATCAGGTTCCCATGCAAGAGCGCCGCCGGCGCAGCGACCGTCTTCGTGTCCTGTCCGCATCAAAACGCCATGACTTTTACGAGGCCCAAGTCGGTCGCGAGGCTCGAATTCTAATAGAGGATCCGAAAAACGGTTGCTGGCCTGCCTACACGGAGAATTACGTTCGCGTCCTTGTGCGTTCGGATCGAACGGATCTTGCCAATCGTCTCGCTAGGGTGCGACTCGGTCGAGCCAGACCCGAATACGTCGAAGCCGAGCTTCTGGAAGTCCTCGACCAAACCTGAGCCACGCCGTGCCTGCTCTTCTTCTTTGGGATCTCGACGAAACCTTAGTCACCACGGCCGGGGCAGGGGAGCGCTCGATCGTGCGATCGGCTCGCAAGCACTGGTCCGTGGCGGTCGACCTTTCGCTTATTCCTTACGCCGGTTGTACCGATCGCCGGATCGGCCACCTCATCCGCAAGCATTTCGGCATTGCCGAGGATGAATCTACCCTGCGAGCCTACCTCGATGACTTCGTGAACTTCGTTTCCGAGGAACTCCCTGACTCCGGTGCCCGTATACTGCCCGGAATTTCGGAAGTCGTAGAAGCAGCCCACACTTCGCCAAATCATCAGCAAGGTCTCCTCACGGGTAACCTTCGGGCGGCTGCGGAGGCGAAGCTAGTCCCCTTTGGTCTATGGGATTATTTTTCTTTCGGAGCCTTCGCCGATGATGCGATCGAACGCTTGGATCTTGGGCCGGTCGCTCTAGCGCGGGCTTCTGAGTATTACGGAGTCACCTTTGCTCGAGAAGAAGTCACAGTCATAGGCGATACCCCTCACGATGTCGCTTGCGCCCGCGCCATCGGCGCTCGATCGCTTGCCGTGGCATCCGGTCGTTTTACCCCGGAGCAACTTGCCGAGTGTGAGCCGACCTGTCTCGTACGTTCACTCCAAGAGCCTGCTGCCCTTTCTTTTCTTTCCCTTTAGTCTTGCGGGCGGAGCCATCTCCCGTCTTTTCTCGGTTTGCATGGCCAAGATTCTTTTATGCGATGGGCACAACCTTGCCTTCCGTGCCTTTTACGGCATCACCGAACTCTCTCGCTCGGATGGTTTCCCCACCAACATGATTCACGGTTGGCTTCGAACCTTCTGGAGGCTGGAAGACTATGAAAAGCCCGATGTCGTGCGAGTCTACTTCGATAAAGGGGCTCCCGCTCGCCGTGTAAACTTGCTTCCCGAGTACAAGGCAAACCGCGGTGCATCTCCCGAAGATTTCCAGCAACAGCTTCCTTGGGTCAAGCAACTGACCGTGGCCCTCGGCTATAGTTCCGAAGAGCGAGAAGGCTTGGAGGCGGATGACCTCATAGCCGCCGCCGCCGTCACTCTTGCCGAGCAGAATCAGGAAGTCTTAATTGTGAGCGCCGACAAGGATCTTTCCCAGCTTATCTGCCCTGGCGTTCGCCAGCTCTTGCCCCCTCCGACCGCGAACCCACGTATCGGTTGGAGAACCTTGGACGTCGAGGGCGTTTGCGACAAGTTTGGCGTGCCTCCCGAGCGTATTCTCGATTACCTCGCTCTCATCGGCGATACTTCGGACAACATCCCGGGTCTCCCCGGCGTAGGTCCGAAGACCGCCGTCAAGTGGCTCTCAGAGCATGGCACCCTAGAGAACGTAATTGCAAACGCCGGACGTCTTACCCCCAAGCGCTTCTGCTCAATAGTCTATGAAAATCAAGAAATTCTTCGCCGAAACATTGAGCTGGTTCGCCTCGAGCACGATGTAGAAATCGATCTTTCCACTCCACCGCCTCCCAACCTCCAGGCCCTTCGCGAAATTCTCACTGAAATGGAAATGCATCGCTCCATCGAAGAGGCGGAACGCCGCTATGCACGCTGATACTGTCCGATGGATTTCTTTCGTATCCTCTCCTGATGTGCTAGACGAGGCAGAACTTTTTTTCGGCCCCGATCCGATCTCAAATTCTTATTCCCTTGCGTCTGTGCGGAAAGGATACGTTTTAGCTATTCCTTTTCATTAGATGAGCACTTTATTAAATTTTGGTTTGCCTAAGGGCAGTTTGGAGGAAGCGACGATCGATTTGTTCGCCAAGGCGGGTTTTCGCATTTCGAAGGGATCTCGTTCCTATAGACCTGCATGGGACGATCCCGAACTGGATGGCCGTTTTGTTCGTGCTCAGGAAATGAGCCGATATGTGGAGAATGGGTTCTTCGATTGCGGTCTGACTGGTCGTGATTGGGTCTTGGAGAATGGATCGGATGTGGTACAGGTTGCGGATTTGGTATACAGTCGGGCTTCCAATCGTATCTCCAAATGGGTGCTTGCTGTGCCCGAGGACTCGGACATTCGCTCGGTTAAGGATTTGGAGGGCAAGACGGTGGCCACCGAATTGGTGAACTTTACTCGGGGGTATCTTGAGGAGCATGGCGTGAGTGCCGATGTGGAGTTTTCCTGGGGGGCTACGGAAGTGAAAGTGCCCGAGCTGGTAGATGCTATCGTTGATCTTACCGAAACGGGGAACTCGATACGAGCCAATAGGTTGCGGATTGTCGACGTCTTGCTCGAGACGAACACAGTGCTGATTGCCAACAATGCGAGTTGGGGAAATGAGGCGAAGCGAGCCAAGATGGAGAACATTGCTTTGCTCCTGCAGGCCGCTCTGGATGCTAAGGCGAAGGTCGGCCTGAAATTGAATGTCCCAAAGGCGATTCTCGATCAAGTGTTGGAGGCTTTGCCCGCCCTCCGCAATCCAACAATTTCGAGTTTGAGCGATGAGAACTGGGTGGCCGTGGAGACCGTGATCGAGAAGAAGATTTCTCGGGAAATTATTCCCGCGCTCAAGCGACTCGGAGCAGAGGGCATCGTGGAGTATCCGCTCAACAAAGTCGTCTATTAATCGTCTCAA
>JACKQG010006428.1_pt1 | contig 12401 bp, 7 predicted proteins | sample 8237621 | NCBI WGS metagenome assembly JACKQG01 (sample SAMN15677084, study PRJNA649215) | marine metagenome | biome: marine; feature: Black Sea; material: saline water; isolation source: suspended particulate matter (SPM) from the Black Sea western gyre | collected 2013-06-09/2013-06-10 | depth...
GGCCGGGGTCTGGGGATCGGTTCGTCTTTAGTTGACTAGCCGTTCCATATCACTTCACCAGCGTCATCTTCCGCGTCTCCGTGAAGTCCCCGCAATCGAGCAGGTAATAGTAGGTGCCGCTGGCCACCTGGCGGCCCTGGTCGTTCTCGCCGCGCCAGACCGCGGCGTGGTGGCCGGCGGGCATTTCGCCGTCGACCAGCCGGCGCACGAGACGGCCGGCCACGTCGTAGATCTTCAGCTCCACGTGGCCGGTCCGCGGCAGGGCGAAGCCGATCGTCGTGCTGGGGTTGAAGGGATTGGGACGGGCGTGGCCGAGGGCGAAGGCGCGCGGCATTTCCTGGTCGCCCACGGCGGTGGTTTCGCGGACGTAGAGGGTCACGGGCAGCTCGTCCACCAGGTTGTCGGGATCGTTGCCGTGGACCTTGAGCAGCCCGAAGTAGTCGCCGACCTCCACGTCCTCGGCGCAGTAGATCAGGTCCAGTGTGACGTCGCCGCTGGGCGCCACGATGCCGCTCATGGGCTGGATCTGCAGCCAGGGCGTGGCGGCCGCGAAGCTGAGGGCCAGGTCGTCGTGCATGTAGGCGGCGTTGTAGACCACCTGCAGGCCGTCGCTGCCCTCCAGGTTCTCGATGCCGATCGTGGCCAGGTTAACGTCCCCGATCATGTCGAGATACTGGCACACGATCGAGCCGTTGGCGTTGAGGATGGCCTGGAAGGTATAGGTACCCGTTCCGCTCGAGGAGTAGTGGGGTATGGCTTCCCATTCCGCGATGAAGCGGCTGTTCGCCGTGTCGGCGTAGTACCAGATGGTGCCGCCTGAGTTTGGGTTCAGGTCGTCCCAGAAGGGCGCGATGACCTCGTTGGGCGAGCTGGAATTGGGGAAGGTCCCGTTGCTGTAGGTGGTCGACGTGGTGGAGAAGGTGAGGAAGCCGTTGGTGCAGATCCGCACCTGGTCGTAGGCCACGCCGTAGAACAGGAAGGTGAAGCCCAGGTCGAAGGGGCCGAGGCTGGCGTCGTCGCCGGTGCCGGCCGCGGCGCCCAGCGTGTTGATCTCGACCCAGTCGAAGACCGGGCCGCCGGGCTCGTCGCTGTCGGTCCAGTAGTAGCCGAAGGTGTCCGGACCGCCGCTGCCCTCGCCCGGGCCCTCGCCCTCCGTGTGGACCGCCTGGTCCTTCTTGTAGAGCGGCGCCGGCGTGTCGTCGCGCAGCCGGAGCGGGTCCTCCAGGGTCACCATGTAGTTCAGCTCGCCCTCGCCGCTGTTGATGATCTGCACCGCGCGCTGGTCCGTTTCGCCGGGGGCCAGCACGATCTCCAGGTCGCTCCCGCTGCAGCTCATGATGGGCGCCGGCTGGGCGCCGACGGCGGGGAAGACGATGTAGTCGATCCAGCCGCAGTCCGAGCCTGTGCTGACCGATCCGTCCTTGGTGTAGGACCAGGTGAAGGTGCGCGTGCCGGCCGAGACGGGGAAGACGGCCTCGGTCCAGCCGACCGAGCCCGACCACGAACCCAGCTCGCTGCCGTCGACGCTGAAGCGCAGGTAGTCGTAGCTGCTCTCCGAGGAGATCTTGTACCAGAACGAGATCTCGCCCGGCGCGACCACCTCGAAGGTCGTCGAGAGCACGGAGCTCTCGCCGTCGCCGATGTCGCCCGACTGGGCGCAGTACGTGCCCTCCTGCGGCGCGACGTCGGTGATGAACCAGGGCTCGTTGCCGCCCGGTTCCCACATCAGGTTGGCGAAGGTCGCCGTCTCGAAGTCCTCGATGGTCAGGCCCACGGTCACCGTCAGCGAGGTGTGGTACTCGTAGTCGGAACCGACGACGTCGAGCTGTAGCTCGGCCACGTCGCCGATCTGGGCGTCGGGGTGCGCGCTGATCTGGAAGACCGCCGGCAGGGTCTGGCCGGGGGCCAGCAGGGGGATGTCGACGACCCCGCCGTCGACCGACACGATCGTGTCGAGGGCCGCGAGGGTCGCCTGCAGCCCGGCGACCCTGGCCGAACCCAGGTTCTCCAGCTCGACCGTCAGGTCGGCCGCGTCGCCGGGATCGAGGATGTCGTTGTCCCCGTCCTCGATCGTGTAGGCCGCGAGGTCGAGCACCGGGGCGTGCGCGATGATGTTGAAGTAGCTCGTGTAAGTGGAGTCGGCGTCCGTCACGTCGAGGATGAAGTCGATGCGGTGGCCGTCCGGCACGTCGGTGCCGACGGACAGGGCGAAGGCGCCCGGCGTCGACGCGCTGCTGCTTGCCGCGATGTCGCCGAAGGCGGCGGTGTCGTCGGTCAGGGTGACGTAGTCGTCCGCGCAGGCCACCACGGCGGTCGTCCGCCGCGCGGTCTCCAGCCCGACGTTCTGCACCGTCATGTCGAGCTGCACAGACTCGCCGTAGTCGAGGGCGCCGTTGCCGCTCTCGGCGGAATCGTCGATCAGGCAGTCCTGGAAGACCACGAAGGGCCCCTCGGGCGGGATGATGGGCACCTCGGCGCGATAGCGGTAGTGGTTCTGCTTGGTCACCGTGATCACCAGGTCGCCGCCGGGCAGCTGGGCGGGGATGGCGATGGTCTCGGGCGAGCCGGAGCCGGCGGCGGCGCCCAGGAACTCGCCGCCCGACGAGAGGCCGATCCACGAGCCCGCGTCGGCGGCCACGGTGAAGAACTCGATCCCCGACAGCAGGGCCCCGTCGTGGCTCACAGCCAGCGCCTGCGGCTGCTCCGAGTAGACGGACATGAAGGCGTCGCCGTGATGGTGGAAGAGGTGGTAGGTGACGACCTTGTTGCTGGTGTTGTAGGGCCAGTTGGAGGCCTCGAGGTAGTACTTGCCGGCGGCGTTGCCGTAGGCCGGCTTCAGGTCGTGTTCGCCGGTCGTGCCGTAGCCCGGATCGAAGTCGGGCCAGTAGTAGTCGTACATGCCCCAGATGTAGGTGTCGTTGACGAAGGAGTAGGAGGTCTCCGAGGCCGCGATCAGACCCAGGGCGCCCTGGGCGTGGCGGTGGAAGGCCTCCGCGAAGCACTCGCCGCTGATGTCGTATTCGCCGGTCAGGCAGTTGATGGAGAATACGAAGGTCAGGTCCTCGTTGGACAGCCCCGCCAGATCGCCGTTGGTGTAGTCGGGCTCGCCCCAGCCGTCGTTGCCGCCGTGGTCGCGGTGCAGGACGCTGAAGGTGCCGGCGTTGATGTCGTTGTTCAGGCGCGTCGCGTTGGCGCCCCAGTCGGTCAGGTGGGCCGGCGTGTCGGGAATGTAGCCCAGCCCGGCGGACCCGAAGTACGAGACGACGGTGGAGGTGTTCGTCGCCGTGGACCACGGTCCGTTGGCATTCCCGTCGTAGATGGCGTACTCGCGGATCGGCGTCTTGCCCAGTTCGTTGGCCATGAAGCCGTAGATCGTCTCGGTACAGAGGACGAACCAGCGCTCGGTCTGCCAGCCGCCGGCCATGACGGGATTCTGGTAGAAGGAGGCGGCAGTGGGCGGCTGGCGCTCGTAGTCCAACGCCTTGCCGATCATGGTTTCCAGCTCGGCGGCGTTGCGGGCGGTGATGCGCGCGAAGGCCATCTCGGGCAGGTCGTCCCCGTCCACGTCCGCGTACATGTTGTCGGACAGGCAGTAGGAATCCCAGCGCGGCGAGTTGACGCCCGTGCCGCCCGTGCCGTAGTCGCCCAGCAGGAGCACCGCCGCGGGCGGCAGGTCCCAGTTCAGGTAGGCGTCGTTGACGAAGGCCTCGATGGCGGCGGTGGTGTTGCCGCCGACGTCGGTCGTCGTGTAGACCCCGGTGCGGATGCCCTGCTCGGTGCGGAACACCTTCAGGGTGTCGGCCCAGGCGGTGAAGGCGGGATCGTCGGGGCAGATGATGACGTACTCGTGGTCCGGCGTGCGCTGGCCGGGCGCGACGGGGGCCTCGAGCGCGGGCAGGGACGCCGCGTTGAGCAGCACGTCGTCGAGGATCGCGTCCCACCAGCGGTTGCGCAGGCGGTCCTCGCCGAAACGCCCGTCGCCGTCGGTGAAATCGACCTCGAGGCGCAGGTCGCGCAGCACGCGCAGCTGGTCGGTGACCGGATTGTACTGGAAGGGCCTCACCGCCAGGATGGCCGCGTCCACGCCGCGGATCTCCCGCACCTCGGACACGACCACCGCCTCGGCCGGATAGAAGGCGTCGACGCCGTAGATGGCCGCGTCCGCCTCGTAGACCAGCGGTCCGTCCTCGGTCTCCAGCGGGATCACCGGCGCGGGCGCCAGGTCCACGTTCTTCAGCACCTCGATCCGCGAGGAGACCACGCGCACGCTCGCCCGCGCCCCGTTGGGCAGGGCGATGTAGCGCGAGAGCCCGGGGATGTTGGGCGCGCCGGCCTCGTTCTGCAGCGTGAGCCCCGGCACCGTCAGGGTGCTCTGGCCGCGCCCGGCGATCTCGATATCGCCCAGGGTCCAGTCGCGCAGGGAGAAGAGGACCTCCAACCCCGTGTCGCGGGTCTGGACCAGGGTCAGTTCCGTGTCGCCCCACGCGTCGTCGTAGTGATGGGCGACGGCGGCGGAGGCGGTGGGAGCGAGGGAGATGACGAAACAGAAAGCGAGGAGACCAATAAATGGCGTGAGCCGACGAGGCCGATGCATGGCGCCCTCCCGATGGGTGCGAGTGTGTCAAGCGGTCTGGCTCGGATGCCGCGCGCGGGCGCACCATCGGAGAGGACCGATCGTCGCGGATTCGGCTTCACCCATTCTATCACATTGATAATTCGAAGTCATTAACGAGAGGGGAATGCTCCGGTTTGGCGGGAAATCGACCAGCGCGGCGTGCCGACCGGGACGTCGTGCGGGGCCGGGCGGTCGACGGGGCCGAACGACCAGGAGACGCCCGCGAGGACCATGGTGCCGGATTCGAAGGGGGTGTACCTGCCCCATCCCTCGGCGAAGTAGTTGCCGCGCACGCCCACGGTCGCCGAGAGCTTTCCCGCCAGCGGCACGAACACCCGGACGCCCGGCGAGACCGTCCAGCTGAAGTCCGGGGAATTGCAGAACGGAGAATCGCAGTAGTTCCAGCCCGCGTTCTCGTTGCGCAGCGAACGGGCCGCGAAGCCCAGGCCCAGGCCGAGGACGACCATGACGCGCGAACCCGGATTCAGCACCCGCTCGATCTCGGCCTCGACGAAGGTGGCGCGATGGTTCCAGGCGAAGCCGTCCCCCTCCTCGGGGATGCCCTTCGCCTGCTGGGTGATCACGCTCAGCCCGAAGCGGTGCTCGCAGGACGGATCGTGGAGGTCGCCCCGGAAGATCCGCGCCGCGTAGACGGCGCCGACGCGCGTGTCGACATAGCCCTCGCGGGTCTCGAAGTCGTCGCGCAGCCCCTGGTTGGCGCCGAGGGCGAACTCGGCGGCGAACTGGGCGGGGGCGGCGGCGGGCAGGAGCAGGACCGCGGCCAGGGCGCACGAGAGGATCCGGAGTCTGCGCGTCATCGTGGCTCTCGATTCGGTGTCCTGGATGAATCACCGTTCGACCGACATGCGACTTGAACGATCGCGACGATGCCGTGTTCCGGGTCGCATCCTCGCCGGGCTAGGACCAAAAGGCCCGGGCCCGGCTCCCACTGGCGCGAGCATACGCCAAGGGTAGTTCCACCTCACCCGGTTTCCGCCGCTCGCGGGGCCGCGGTACGGAATCCCCCGAAATGTGGTATAGTCGCCGCGGGCATGGGGACCAAGCGCACGAGTCGTCTCCCGTGGGGGGAATTCGAGGGGGTCACCATGAAATGTCCATCCGTTGCCGGCATCGTCCTGCTGACGGCGTGCCTCGCCGCGCCGCCGGCCCTCGCGGTCGCGATCAGCGACAGCTTCGACACGGACGCGAACGGCTGGCTGATCGTGAGCTATCCGTTCCGCAGCCACGTCCCGTCGCCCATCATGCAGGGCGTGTACCACGACGACCTGTTCGGCAATCCACCCGGCAGCATCGAGGTCGGGGACGTCTACGGCGAGACCGGCGTGGCCGCGCCCGCGCCCTATCTCGGCGACAAGTCCGGCTTCTACGGCGGTTCGCTGCACTACGACATCTACATCCGCTACACCGACAACATCACGTACCCGGCGGTCGTGCTCAACGGGGGGACCATATCGCTCTACTACGACACGGCCTCGCCGCCGCTCAACGAGTGGGAATCGCGCGTCATCCCCCTGGCCGAGGCGGGCTGGCGCGTCAGCGGTTCGGGCTTCGACGCCACCGAGCAGCAGTTCCGCGACGTCCTGGCGGATCTGCACGGCCTCTATTTCTACACCGAGTGGAGAACGGGTCCGGACGACACGCACTTCGACAATCCCGTCATGACCGACAACGGCACCCCGGTGGGTGACGGCCCCGCGCGGCGCAACGCCGTCGTCGCTCACCACTGTCGGCCCAACCCTTTTAATCCGGCCACCGAGATCGGCTTCGAACTCGCCAGCGAGGCCGCGGTGCGGCTCGGCGTCTACGACCTGACGGGCCGGCTGGTGGTTTCGTTGGTGATGGGGGAACGCCTGCCCGCGGGCCCGCACCGGATCGCGTGGCGGGGGGTGGACGACGGCGGCCGCGTCCTGGGCTCGGGCGTGTACATCTACCGTCTGCAAGCCGGGGACGATCTCGTCGCGGGGCGGATGACGCTCGTCAGGTGAGCTGAGCCCGTCACTTTCTCGTCAGGCACCAGATGGGTTTGCCATCGGGATCGCACATACCCGCGCAGGCCTGCGCCACGGGGTCGTTTGCGATCGCCGAGAACCGTTCACGCGCCTGCGCCACGTCCCCCTCACGCCAGATCGCCAGCGCCTCGGCGAACGCCCCCCAGCTCCCCGCCGCCTCGCTCGCCAGCTCGAACACCTCCACCGGCTCCCGCCGCCCCACGGCCCGCAACGCCCCCAGCGCCCGGAACGCGAATCCATCCCCGGCCTGCGCCTGTGTCGCCTCGCTCACCATCGTCGCGCTCCCGAAGGCCTTGTTCGCGCCCTCCAGCCGCGAGGCCAGGTTCGCCGCGTCGCCGAGCACCGTGTAGTCGAAGCGTTGCCGCGAGCCCATGTTGCCCACGATCACCTCGCCCGTGTGCAACCCGATCCGCGCGAACAGCTCCTTGCCGCTGCGCTCGGCGAACTCGGGGCGCCGCGCGGCCAGCGCCTCCTGGCAGCGCACCGCGGCGCGGCAGGCCCGTTCCGCGTGGTCGGGCTGATCGGTGGGCGCGTTCCAGAAGGCGAGGATGGCGTCGCCCTCGTACTTGTCGAGGGTGCCGCCCTCCTCGAGGATGATGTCGGTCATGTCGGTGAGGTAGTCGTTGAGCAGGGTGGTCAGCGACTCGGGGTCCATGCCCTCGGACAGGCTCGTGAAGCCGGCCAGGTCCGAGAACATGATCGTCAGCTCTCGGCGCTCGCCGCCGAGGCTCAGGGCGTCGGGATCGACCAGCACCTTCTCGATGACCGCCGGGCTCAGGTAGTGCTGGAACGCCGACTTGATGAACCGGCGCTGCCGCCCCTCCACCGCGTAGTTGCGCACCAGGCCGCCGAAGACCGCGGCGGCGGCCGCCACGGTGCCGGGCAGGACCGGGGCCCACCAGCCGAGGGGGTAGGCCAGCAGGGCGTCGGCGGCGGGGATGGCCAGCAGGACGACGGCCAGGGGCACCGTGGCGCGTGTGCTCGTGATGCCCGTCATCAGCAGGCCGGCCAGCAGGGCCAGCAAGGCGACGCCCAGCATCACGACCCAGCGGGGAACGTCGCGCATGAAACCGTCCGAGAGCAGGTTGTCCAGGGCCGTGGCGTGGACCAGCACGCCGGGGCTCACGCGGCTGACCGGGGTGGGGCGCAGGTCGAGCAGGCCCGGGGCGCTGAAACCGAAGAGTACGTACCTGTCGCGCAGCGCCTCTGGATCGATGACCGGTTCGCCGCCTTCCTGCAACCGCAGTTCCGACTGGATCAGCGCCGCGGCGCTGTAGGTGGTGAAGACTTCGGTGTTGCCGCGGTAGCGCAGCAGGGCCGTGCCGTCGTCGCGCAGGTGGGCGCGGTCGGTCAGAGCGTCGAGGCTCGCGTCCGGCTCTCCCAGCAGCCAGGCGCCCACGCCCAGCGAGGGGACCGGGGCCGTCTCGCCCGCGAGCTCCGCCAGCAGCCCGGCGCGGCGGAAGATGCCGTCGGGATCGGGCTGGTCGCTCACGTTGGCGAGCAGGGCCGCGGCGCCGGCCACCTCGGGGATGGGTTCGGTGACGCCCGCGGCGGGGGCGCGATCGGGGTGTATCTCCAGGAAGCGCGCGCCGACGAAGCCGCCGTGGCGGGTGATGGCCTCGCCCAGGGCCTCGTCGTCGTAGACGCCGTAGACCGAGGGCTCGGTGTAGAGCACGTCGAAGGCCGTCGCGCGCGCGCCGCCGCGGGCGCAGAAGTCCAGCACGGGGCCGTAGACCTCGCGGGGCCAGGGCCAGGGGAGGCCGAGCTGCTCGCTGGCCCAGTCCAGGCTGGGCTGGTCGAGCAGGACCAGGACGACCTGGTCGGTGGCGGGGCCGGGCTTGGCGAACAACCGAGCGCGCCAGTCCCAGGTGGTGCGTTCCCAGCCTTCGAGCGCGCCGGTGGACCAGAGCAGCAGCGACAGGACCGTCGCCGCCGCTCCGATCAGCAGGCCGTGCCGGCGCGCGGACGACACCTAGAGGCCGCCCACGGCGGCGTCGAAGCGGGCCTGACGCCTGGGGGGTACGCCGCCCGCGGGTGAATCGCCCACCTCGGTGCGCACCTTGGCCTGACGGTCGCCGGGCGAGGGGTGCGTGCGCGCGAAGCCCGGTCCCTGGGGATCCCAACGCGCGCCCATCTCCTCGAGCATGTCCAGCAGGGCGTGGCTGTCGTAGCCGATGCCGTCGAGCATCGTCACGGCGGCCTCGTCGGCCTCGTGCTCCTGGCTGCGGGCGTAGCCGTTGACCACCAGGGTCTGCGCGATGTCGTCGATGCAATTGGAGAACTGGGCCGCCACCTCCTTGAGCTGTTCGCTGCCCAGGTTCTTGAAGCCCTCCTCGAGGCCGATGGCCCCGAGACTGGTCCAGCGGCTCTTCTTGATGGCGCGCAGGCCGTCCTTGTTCTGGACGTGGCCGACCTCGTGGGCCAGGACCGCGGCCAGGGCATCCTCGGTCTCGCAGCAGGCGACCATGCCGCGGGTGACCAGGATCAAGCCTCCCGGCGCCGCGAAGGCGTTGATCTCGTCGCTGTCGAGCATCAGGAAGTGGTAGCCGCCGAAGGTCTCGGGCCGGTCCGAGAACATGGCCACCGACTGGCCGATCCTGTTGAGGTATTCGTTGGCGTCGTCGTCGTCCAGCGCGGGATAGGTCTGCAGGATCTTCGCCGCGACGGCGCGTCCGATGTAGTACTCCTGCTCGGGCGTGATGTCCTCGAAGGACTTGATCAGGGCGGTGCCCACGCGGCGTATGGAATCGCCCTGCTCCTCGGTGATGGCTCCGGTGCCCTGGGCGACCTGGGTGCCGATCTGCGTGACGGCCGCGCAGCCGATCAGGGACGCCGCCGCCAGCGCGAGGGTGATGAGCGTCAGTTTCTTCATCACTCACCTCCCGCGGGTTCGACGTCGCCGTACTCGAGGAACTCGGCGGCGTCCTCGGCCGAGACGACCATCTCTTCCATGCGGTCGACCCAGTCGTAGTCCACGTCGGGGTTTCCGTCGCGGAATTCGCCTTCGACCTCGTCGTTGAAGCCCTTGCCCGCCAGGGCCAGCTCCTCGCCCGAGGCTCCGGTGTCGACGTCCCGGCCGCCCGATTCGAGCACGACCCTCTTTTCGGTCAGGGCCGAGGTGTGGATCCAGCCCTCGGCGCCGTCGCCGCGGACCTTGGTCCACCCGCCGCGGGTCGAGACGACCTCCATGCGGTCGCCGTACTCCACCGTGGCCACGACCTTGCCCAGGAACGTGGGCCGTTCGCGCAGCTGGCCCTCCCGCACCTGGACGCTCAGCATCTGCGCCGCCGCCCAGGCCGCCGCCACCGCCAGCAGCGGTAGGAGCAGGGGCAGCCAGCGTCGCATCTTGCTCATGAGTCGACTCCCTGGCTGGGGAACGCATATCGGGGTTGACCGCTGCATGGTAGCACTCGGCGGCGCCGGGCAGCCACGATTTTCCAGGGAAGCATTTTCCCGTTGAAGGCGGCGTGGCGCGTGTTAACTTCGGGGGGCTGGTTGGAGGTCGAACCACTGGAAGGGGACTGAAATGCTCAAGTACGGCAGGGTTATGATCTGTATCGGCGTGGCGGCGATGCTCACGGTGACCGCCCCGGCCGCGTTGGCCCAGTACGAGGAAGAGAACCACGACCACGGCGAAGTTCTCTTCGACACGACCACGGGCCGGGTGATCATGCCGTCCGCCGGCGACTTCGTGGACGGAGCGGGCGACGACGACACCGGCGAGGGCGGCGACAAGGCGGCCGGCGGCGTCGGCGTCAACGGTTACGTGGACGTGAACGAGGACATGAAGGCCGGCGTCCTGACGCCCTTCTACCGCTTCTCGCGCGCCTTCGCCGTGAAGGCCCACGTGCCCCTGATCTGGGACCGTACCCTCAGGTATTTCGGCGACACGACGGCCTCGACCAGCGGCCTGGGCGATGTCATCGTCGACGCCGACTACACCCGTCACCTCTCCACGCCGGGCACGTTCCTGCGCTTCACCGGCAGCGTGAAACTGGCCACGGGCGACGAGGAGAAGACGGTCGATGACAGCGACGGCTTCGAGCGGAACGTGCCCCTGGGCACCGGCACCACCGACTACATCGTCAAGGGCCAGTACGTCAAGTCGACGCCCGATCACGGGCTGATCTTCGGTGCGCTGTACCGCAAGAACTCGCCCTACGAGACCTCCCAGGACAACGGCGCCAATGTCATCACGACCAAGTCCACGACCGGCAACCAGGTCGCCGCGGTGGCCTTCGGACGCAAGCGCGCGAGCGAGAAGTTCTGGGTGCACATGGGCGTCAGCGTCGTGAAGCTGGGCAAGGGCAAGGTGGAGGTCAGCAACAGCGACGGCTCGGCCGGCTCCGAGAGCGATCTCGAGCACGGCGGCACCCTGATCGACATCTTCCCGGGCGTCTCCTACGCGCTCGGTCCCTTGAGCCCGTACCTGGGGGTGCGCATCCCCCTGGGCACGAGCTTCGACGACGAGTTCCGCTTCGATGAGCGCAATACGTCGATCATCTTCCAGTTCAGCTACTCGCCGGACTCGCTGGCCAGGTAGCGCCGCCCATTTCGTCGTGGCCGCCCCTCGTTCACGGGGGGTGGCCTTTTTTCTGATCCGTGCGTCGACCGGACAGGATGTCGAAAGTCGCAACGTTGCCACTTTGAGATCATTGTTCAGCGGCCGGACTTGACGCCCCGCGGCCCATGTCCGAGGCTGGTTCCATGCGCTCCACGTCCTTCATGCCCGTCCTGATCTACCTGGCGCTCGCCGCCCCGCTGCGCGCCCAGGACCTGCCCCCCCGCGCCGAGATCCTCGACACCCTGCGCCTGGTCCACGGCCACTGGGTCGACAGCCACCCCGACCCGGGCAACCGCGGCTGGGCCCGTTCCGCCTACTTCACGGGGCACATGGCGCTGCACGCGGTCAACCCGCGCCCGGCCGATCTGGACTACGCCCGCGCCTGGGCGGACAGCAACGGCTGGGGCCTCTTCGGCGGCCCGACCACGCGCCACGCCGATAACCAGTGCTGCGGGCAGACCTACCTCGCCCTGGACGTGCAGGATCCCGACCCGTCGCACCTCGCCGACATCACTGCCAGCGTGCTGGGCATGGTCGAGAGCCCCGAGAGCGACGACTGGTGGTGGTGCGACGCCCTGTACATGGCCATGCCCGTGTTCACGCGTCTCGGCGTCCTGTACGACGACGACCGCTATCTCGACAAGCTCCACGACCTCTACACCGACACGAAGTCCGCGCGCGGGCTCTACCATCCGGTGTGTCACCTGTGGTACCGCGACGAGACTTTCCTGCCGCCCTACGCCACGCCTGGCGGGCAGCCCTGCTTCTGGTCGCGGAGCAACGGCTGGGTCTTCGCGGGACACGCGCGCACGCTGGCGCACCTGCCGGCGGACGATCCCCACCGGGCCGAGTACGTCACCGTCTTCCGGGAGATGGCCGCCGCCCTGGCCGCGGTGCAGCGCCCCAACGGTTTCTGGAACGTGAGCCTGGCCGACACCACCGACTACCCGGGGCCCGAGACCAGCGGCACCGCCTTCTTCGCCTACGGCCTGGCCTGGGGCGTGCGCCACGGTCTGCTGGACGCCGCCGCCTACCTGCCCGCGGCGGCGCGGGCCTGGCAGGGGATGGGGTCGACGGCGATCCACCCCGACGGCACCCTGGGTTACGTGCAGGGCGGAGGCTCCGAACCGTCCTCGTCCCAGCCGGTCTCCTACGGAGCGGCCCGCGGCTTCCGCGTGTGCGCCGTCCTGCG
>JACKQG010006429.1_pt1 | contig 12397 bp, 9 predicted proteins | sample 8237621 | NCBI WGS metagenome assembly JACKQG01 (sample SAMN15677084, study PRJNA649215) | marine metagenome | biome: marine; feature: Black Sea; material: saline water; isolation source: suspended particulate matter (SPM) from the Black Sea western gyre | collected 2013-06-09/2013-06-10 | depth...
GCCGGCGCGGGTCGCGCGCCGGGGCCCCGGGGCGCGGGCCCGGGGCCCGCTGGGGGCCGGGGCCCTGGGCCGGCACCCCGGCCCGCCGGAGCAGCTTCTCGGTCGGTCCGCTGCGGAGCATCGAGCAGCCCACCGGCTCGAGGGCCCCGCCCCGCTGCAGCTTGGCGAGCCGGTAAACGTAGAGCTCGGCGCCACCCTGGGCGAGGGTGGGGAGCAGCTGGAGGGCGACACGACGGCGGTCCATGGGGCGGCGCTAGCCTGGAAGGGAGATCAGTCTAGCTACGAGCCGTCGCATGCCCGCCGCCCCCTCCCTGCCCGTCCCGGTGCTCTTCGTCCTGACCGACCTCCGGGTCGGAGGCATGGAGCGCAAGGTGGCGGAGATCGTCCAGAAGACCGACCCGGGGCGGGTGCGCCCGGTGGTCGTCTGCCTCAAGGAACCCGGCGCGCTGGCGCCCGAGGTCGAAGCCGCCGGCGTACGGCTCTACTCCGGGTTGCTCAAGCGCAAGACTGACATCGCGGTGTTGTGGCGGCTGCGGCGGATCATCAAGGAGGAGGGCATCCAGGTCGTCTGCACCATCGGCGACGGCGGCGACCGGATGTTCTGGGGCCGCCTGGCCGGGAAATTGAGCGGCGTGCGCGGCATCGTCTCGACCCTTCACTCGACCCGCAACCCGCAGGGTGGCAGCATCCTCGACCGGCCGAACCGCTGGCTCGCCGGCATCACCGACGCCTTCGTCGCGGTGGCGCAGGGGGCCGCCCGCTACCTGGTGGAGGAGGAGGGCTTCCCGCGCGGCAAGGTCGTCGTGATCTACAACGGCGTCGACCTGGAGCGCTACCACGGCGGCGGCCGGCTCGAGGCCCGCGCCGCCCTCGGGTTGCCGGCCGACGCCCCGGTGGTCTGCCACGTCGCCGCCTTCCGGGTCGAGAAGGCCCACGACGTGCTGCTCCGGGCGGCCGAGATCGTGGTCCGGGAGGTGCCGGAGACCCGCTTTCTGATGGTGGGCGACGGGCCGGAGCGGCCGCGCATCGAGCAGCTCCGGCAGGAGATGGGGCTGGACGAGGCGGTCTGGACCCTCGGCCGGCGCAGCGACATCCCCGAGCTGCTGGCGGCCGCGGATCTGTCGGTGCTGTGCTCCTACGCCATGGTCGAGACCTTCCCCAACTCCGTGCTCGAGGCCATGGCCAGCCGCCGGCCGGTGGTGTGCACCGACGTCGGCAGCATCGACGAGCAGGTCGTGGAGGGAGCCAACGGCTACCTGATCCCGGAGGGCGACCACGAGGCCCTCGCGGACCGAATTCTACGACTGGTGAAGGATCCCGCTCGGGCAGTGCAGATGGGCAAGGAAGCCAGGCGGACCGTCGAGGGCCGGTTCAGCGCCGAGCGGATGGTGGGCGATAGAGAGGAGCTCTTCCTCTCGCTGGCGAAGGGGGCGGGCATTCCTTCGCGGCTATACTGGGATTCACCCCCTCGGATCGCCTGAGCGCAATCCCGTCGGCGGCCTTCCCTCCCCTGCTGGCCATGCTTCGACGACACCGCCTTCTCGTTCACCGCCTTCTCGTCTACTTCGACGCCGGCCTGCTGCTGCTCACCTATTCGGCAGGGGTGCGGTTCCGGTCCTGGTTCATCGGCAGCGGGGCCCCGTTCGACCGCGGAGAGCTTCTCCACTCCTTCCTGATCCTGCTCTCCCTGTTCGTGGTGCTGACCGGCTACAAGATGGCCGGCCTGTACCAGAGCCAGCGCATGCGCTCGCTGGTCGAAGAGAGCGGCCGGATCCTGCTGGTCAACGGCCTCTGCTTCCTGTTCCTGCTCGCCCTGCTGACCGGGCTCAAGGTTCCCGCCGGCAACCTGGTGGCGGCGATGCTGTTCCAGAGCCTGAACGTCGCCATCGCCCTGTCCGCGCGGCTGGCCATCCGCACCGCCGCGCGGGTCGTGCGCAGCAAGGGCTACAACTACCGCCACCTGGTCGTGGTGGCCAGCGCCCAGCGGGACCCGGCTGAGCTGCTGCGGCGCATCCTGGCGCACGACTACTGGGGCTTCCGGGTGATGGCGGTGGTCTACCCGCCCAGCTGGGTTCAACCGAGCTGGAGCGGCGAGCACCTCCCCGGAGAGCCGCCGGTGCTGGCGCGGGAGCAGCTGATCCAGTTCCTCGATCGCGAGCCGATCGACGAGATCTGGGTCGACGGTCTGCCGGACGAGACCGGAGCGACCTTCGACCTGACCTCGGCGGCCGCCGAGCAGGGCGTCGCGATGCGCTACTGCATGCCGCAGAACTTCTTCCCCGGGGTGCGCTGGGGCTTCGACAATTTCGAGGGCCTGACGACCGTTTCGGCCTCCCACTCGCCGATGACCGACATCGCCAGGGTGATGAAGCGGATGTTCGACGCCACCGTCGCCGCCCTGGTCCTGGTCGCCGCGGCGCCCTTGATGATCGGCGTCGCCGTCCTGCTCATCTTCGAGCGCAACGGCGGCGGGGTGCTGTTCCGGCAGGAGCGGGTCGGCCTCAACGGCCGCCTGTTCACCTGCTACAAGTTCCGCACCATGGTCCCGAACGCCGAGGCCCTGCGGCACGAGCTCGAGGAGCACAACGAGCTGGACGGCCCGGTGTTCAAGATGAAGCGCGACCCGCGCATCACGCCGCTCGGCGCCCTCCTGCGCAAGTTCAGCGTCGACGAGCTGCCGCAGATCTTCAACGTCCTCAAGGGCAACATGAGCCTGGTCGGCCCGCGGCCGCCGATCCCGAGCGAGGTCGACCTCTACGAGCGCAACCAGAAGCGCCGCCTCAGCGTCAAGCCGGGCATCACCGGGCTGTGGCAGGTCAGCGGCCGCAACCAGATCTCCGACTTCGACGAGTGGGTCAAGCTGGACCTCGAGTACATCGACAAGTGGTCGCTGTGGCTCGACCTGAAGATCCTGCTGATGACGATCCCGGCCGTGTTCATGGCCAAGGGCGCGAGCTGAGCGCTCGCGCCCTCGATCCGGCCGGCGGCGCCGGCCTCGCTCAGTCGGCGCTCCGGTCCGCCTTCATGAAGAAGGAGGCCAGCAGCAGGGCGCCGAACATCACCGACTGGACCAGGACCGGGAGGCTGTCGACCACCGAGTCCCCTTGGAATGCCAGCTTGTTGATGGTCGCCCACAGCAGCGCGCCGACGATCGGCACCAGGGCGATCTGGACCCAGCGGTGGCCGTTGACGTTGAAGGTGTGGTTCGGGTCCTTGGAGGCGCGGGTCGTGACGTAGTTGTAGAGGATGATGCCGACCATCGACGCCAGGCCGATGAGGGTGAACACCTTCCACATAAAGGACGGGTCGTAGGTCTCCCAGAGGAGCTGGCGGGTCGCCCAGGCGTCGTGCCCGGTGGTCTGCTCGAAGAAGGGCAGGACGTCGATCTTGTTGAGGGCGTCGACCTCGGTCTGGGCCACGCCGGCGTTCTCGACCAGGTACCTCTTGGCGAGGATCACCTTGTCTCCCCCGGCGTCGTACATGTCGCCGGCGATGACGCTGCCGATCGACCAGCCGATGCCGACGGTGAAGTTGACGTAGCCCATGTAGAGCCCCTCCTTGCCGGGAGGCGCGATCGACGCCAGGTAGCGCATCTTGGTCGGGCTGGCGGTCATCTCGCCGAAGGAGAACAGCCCGACCATGGCCAGGATCCACCAGCCGTTCATGTCGACGCCGAGGCCGAAGATGGCCACCGCCGAGACCCCGATGCCGGCGATGATCGCCGTCAGCGAACGGACCTTGCCGGTGATGTAGCCCATGCCGAAGGCGAACAGGCTGATCAGCAGGGCGTTGAAGTTGATCACCCACTCCTGGGTGAGGTTGCCGCCGTTGACCGTCGGGACCGTGAACTCGAGGTCCTGGAACAGCTGGATGCAGGCGCAGGCGGCGGTCCCGGCGACCCACATCCCCATCTCCTGGAGCTTCATGGCGTTGCCGTTGGCCCGCATGCAGGCCCAGCGGAGCCCGCCCACGATCAGCACCAGCGGCGAGATCGTGACGAAGATCGGCAGGCCGCCGATCACGCCGTCGACGGCGCTCGCCGCCGCCCGCGAGTCCACCCAGTCGTCGATGAAGTTGGGGAGGATGTCGAACAGCTGATAGAACATCAGCCAGAAGCCGCAGAAGGCGATCGTGAAGAAGAACAGCCGCGGCTCGAGCAGGCCGCGCAGGGCGTTGAGCAACACCCGGCCGACGCCCGCGTCGTTGTCCTCCCCGTGGTGATCGGGCTCCTTGAAGAAGAACAGCGGGATGAAGTTCAAGGTGATGCCGCCGGCGCAGGCGAGGAACACGTAGTCCCAGTCCAAGACCCTCAGCACCCCGGCCAGCATCGGGCCGATGAAGCCGCCGATGTTCACCATCTGATAGAACATCGCCCAGCCGACCGAGGCGTACTTCTTCGGCATCTGGTGGGCGATCAGGCCCTGAAGGCCGGGCTTGAAGATCGCGGTGCCGAGGGCCAGGAACATGGCGCCGGCCCAGAAGAAGCCCAGGCTGGTGTCCGCGCCCGCCGGCCGGGCTTCCCGCAGCGGCATCCCGGCGATGGTCTCCGACAGGAAGATGCAGTAGCCCATCAGCAGGTAGCCGATGATCTTGAGCACCGTGCTGACGGCGATGTTCAGCTTGTAGCCGTAGCGGTCGGCGAGACCGCCGGTGAAGATCGGCACGAAGCTCTGGACCAGGGCCCAGACGCCGTAGATGGCGCCCTTCTGGGTGTGCGTGAACTCAGGGCCGCCCTTCTCGAAGGCCGCCACCATGAAGACCGGCAGGACCACGCGCACGCCGTAGTAGGCGAAGCGCTCCACCAGCTCCATCCAATTCGCGATCCAGTAGACGCCGGAGAAGCTGGCGAGCTGCTTGAGGAGGGGGGCGTTCTGGCCCGGTCCTGAAGAGGTTGCGGCGGGGGATGCCATGGCCGGAAACCGTAGCAGCGCCCGGCGGGCCCCGGCATCCCGGTCGGGTCACATGTCTCCTGCCGAGCCCCTCCGGCCTTCGAGGAGCTGCTCGAGTCCGGCCAGCTCCTCGGCGGCGAGCCGGAATCCAGCCAGCGCCTGCCGGTACTCGCCGAGGGCGTCCACCGGCAGCCCCTGGGCCAATTCCCTCAACCCGGGGACCAGGTGGGAGTCGTTCTGCACCCCCGGGATCCGGGTGCTGGAGCGCCAGTCGGGGTCGATGAGCTGCTGGTAGGCGCTGGCCACCCGGTCGGCCTCGCCGCTGCCCGCGAGCGCCGTCCACGAGGTGCCGCGGACGAGGGGATTCCACTCCCGTTGGGAGGACGCCTCGACCAGGTCCCAGTCCACCGATCCCCGGTTCTCGGCGGTGACGAGGTAAGCGGTGAGCAGGTTGCTGCGGCCGCGGCCCTCGGCGAAGACGTCCCGCAGCTCCAGGAAGCCGCCGGGGTCGCGCTCGGGATCGACGAGGTAGGCCCCCTCGGGGAGGACCGACGCCCGGCCGGAGACCAGCAGCTCGGCGTAGACCGAGGCCACCGCTTCGGGCTCGCGGCCGCCCAGGTCCACCCAGGCCGGGAGGAAGCCCTGGCCCTCGCCGAAGCGCTCCTCGGCCAGCCGCAGGGCGGCGACCGCCTGCTCCAGGTCGGCCTGCTGGGCGATCTGCCGCATCAGCGCCAGGCGCTCCTCCCGCGCCAGCTCCTGGATGCCCGCCAGCGCCGCGGTCCAGCCGCCGCTCCGCTCGGTCGCGAACCACAGCCGGCGGGCGAGCATGCGGACCTGCGCGCTCGGGTCTCCGAGGTAGGCCAGCACCACCGGGTCCAGGCCGCGGTCGAGGTGCGCCCCAAGGACGTCCTCGAGCAGGGCCAGGAACATGGCGGCGCGCCGCTCCCCGGCTTCGAAGCTGCCGAGGCCGTCGATCTGCTCCGGGCGTGCCGACTGCACCAGTGCGAGGTCCTCGGCTGCCAGCAGGCGCTGATCGCTCCAGGCGAAGGCCACCGCGCTGGCGGCCCGGTCGTGGCGGGCGCCGGCCGCGGCGACCCCCGCCAGGGAGGTCGGCCGGCCCCGGGGGGGGGGGGCCGGCAGGTCCTCCCCGACGGGGGGGCCCGCCCGCCGGGCCCCGCCCAGCCCCCGGTGGCGGGCCGAGACGAAGTCCACCCGCTCCAGCCGCTCGAGCACCCAGGAGGCCAGGCCGGGGTCGGCGAGCGCGCGCTCCAACGCCGCGCCGCGCTCCTCCCGCCGGTGGAGCTGGTCGAGCAGGTCGGTCGGCGGCCCCGCAGCCGGCTGGTCGGGGAGCCGGGTCCGGCCCTCGCCGCCGCGGGCGGCGGCCGCCGCCTCCAGCGATGACTCCCGGTCCGGCGCCCGGCGCCCGGTGAACCGGACCGGCAGCTCCCCCGGGGAGCTGCCGATCCACCAGGCCACCAGGGCGGTTCCCGCGGCGATGAACAGCGCCAGCCCCGCCGCGCGCAAGCAGCTCATCGTGCCTCCGGCGGCGTGATCAGGGGCGGCTCGCCGCAGTGGGTGTCGATGTGGACCGGGTAGAGCCCGAACTCGTCGATCGAGACCTGGGTGCAGTTCTCCGACTCCTCGTCGCAGCGGTAGTTGAACTTCATGCTCCGCGACAGGTAGACCTGCAGGATGCGGGTGCCGTGCTTCTCGCCGATCTCGGTCCAGTACGGCTCGAAGAAGATGAACAGCGGGCAGACCGGATCCTCCCACTTGATCTTGGCGCCACCGAAGTGGAATTCGATCATGCCCCACTCGCAGGCCTGGAAGCCGGAGGCGGTGGTCACCGCGGTGTGGTGGTTCGTCACGCCGATATCGGGGCAGGCGGGCGTGACCTCGCTCCCCGGTTCCTGGGCAGCGAGCGGAGTGAACGCCGCCACGAGCAGAGCGGCGGGCAGGACGAGTCTTCGGTACATCAGCGACCTCCTTGTCAGATGTCTTCCCGGGTCCAAGGGGAAGACGGCCGGCGGCCGCCGCGGTTACGCCGAGATCGCCCGGGGCGAGGTCACAGCCCGCGCATCCACTCCGGGCGGAAGCCCGCGGTGGCCGGGTCCTGGATCACCCGGTCGAGGGCCGCGACCAGCGCCGGCTTGTCCTTGGGCAGCGTCCCGCTGAGCGCCAGGTAGTTGCTGGCGTGGTTGGAGCGGAACACGGCGCCCTCGAGCTCCAGCGCCCCGAGGAACTCGCGCAGCTCGCAGGCCAGCTCGAGCGGGTCGAGCTCGTCGAAGGCGCCGGCGAGGTGCTGTTCCCAGAGCGGCGTGTCCGGCACCGGGGTCATCACCAGGGTGCTGACGAATCGCGGCTGGACCGCGTTCACCACCCGCGCCGACCCTCGCGCGTGCTCCCGCGACCGCTCGCGGCCGCCGGCGCCGAGCAGGATCATGACACTCAGCTTGACGCCGGCATCGACCGCCTTGCGCGCGACCCGGACCATCTCCTCGGCGTCGACCCCCTTCTGCAGCGCGGCCAGGACCTGGTCGTCGCCCGACTCGATCCCGAGGTAGTAGAGGCTCAGCCCCTTCTCCCGCAGCCGGCGCATCTCCTCGACGCTGCGCACCTGGAGGGACTGCGGCGAGGCGTAGACGCTGATCCGCCGCAGCCGGGGGAAGGCCAGATTCAGCCGGTCGAGCAGCTCCTCGAGGAAGGAGGTCTTGGCGACCAGGGCGTCGCCGTCGGCCAGGAAGACCTTGCGGACCTCCGGCAGCCGGACCCGGGCCCAGTCGATCTCCTCCTGGAGCTCCTCGAGCGGCCGGACGCGGAAGTCCTTGTCGCGGTACATGCCGCAGAAGCTGCACTCGTTGTAGCTGCAGCCGAGGGTCGCCTGCAGGATCAGCGAATCAGCTTCCGAGGGGGGGCGGTAGAGCTTGCCCGAATAGTCGATCATGGGGATGCGGAGGCGCGCTCGGCGGCCATGGGGAAGCCGGGGACCGGGCAGCGCGGCGCGAGCTTAACGGGGTTCCGGCGCCGATTTCGGGTGCACTTCGCGATTTCTTCGGCGGCCGCTTAGACCCACCAGGCGCCGGGGAAGGGGCCGCCGCCGGCGGCTCCCTCCAGGAGCAGGAGCTCGGCCGCGCACACCTTGTACTCGGCGGTGCCGGTGACCGAATCACCGTCGTCGACCGTCAGCAGGTTGGCGCGCGCCTCGGCGAAGTGGAACGGCATCCAGATGCAGCCGGGGCGCACCTGCTTGGAGATCGCGGCGCGGCAGCGGACCGCGCCGCGGCGGGTGCGGACCTCGACCAGGTCGCCGTCGGCGATGCCGCGGTCGCGGGCGTCGCGCCGGTGCAGCTCGAGGAAGGCCTCCGGCTGCTTGGCGGCCAGGCCGGGCTCGCGGCGGGTCTGGGTGGCGGCGTTGTAGTGGTAGAGGGTGCGGCCGGTGGAGAGCACCAGCGGGTACTCGGAGTCCGCCAGCTCGACCGAGGGGCGGTACTCGACCGGCTCGAAGCGGCCGCGGCCGCGCAGCACGCCGCCCTCGTGCAGGAACGGCGTTCCCGGGTGGTCCAGGGTCTCGCAGGGCCACTGGATCCCGCCCTCGCGCTCGATGCGTTCGTGGCGGATGCCGGCGAACTTGGGCGCAAGCGCCGCCATCTCGGCGTAGACGGCGGCCGCGTCCTGCTCGGGCCACCCGGCGCCGCAGGCCCGCGCCAGGTCCTGCAGGATCTCCAGGTCCGCGCGCGCCTGCCCCGGCGGCTCGACCGCCTTGCGCACCATCTGGACCCGCCGCTCGGAGTTGGTGAAGACGCCGTCCTTCTCGGCGAAGCAGCCGCCGGGCAGGATGACGTCGGCGAAGCGCGCGGTCTCGTTCAGGAACAGGTCTTGCAGCACCAGGAACTCGACCTGGTTGAGCCCCACCTCGAGCTTGGCGACGTTCGGCTCGCTGAGCACGATGTCCTCGCCCATGACGTAGAAGCCCTTCAGCGACTTGCCGGCCTCCTTCATCATCTCGTTCAGGTTGAGGCCGGGTTCGGGCCGCAGCTCCACGCCCCAAGCCGCCTCGAAGCGCGCCCGCGCCGCGTCGTCGTCGATGCGCTGGTAGCCGGGCAAGAAGACCGGGCTGGCGCCGGAGTCGTTGGCGCCCTGGACGTTGTTCTGGCCGCGCAGCGGGTTCATGCCGGCCGAGGCCAGCCCGAGGTGCCCGGTCATCAGCACCAGGTTCGAGAGCGCGTAGACGTTGTCGGTGCCGTGGGTGTGCTCGGTGATGCCGAGCGTGTAGTAGATGCCGGCCTTGCGCGTCGTGGCGTACTCGCGCGCGGTGGCCCGGATGTCCTCGGCGGGCACACCGGTGACCTCCTCCGCCTCCTCCGGCGTGTAGCGGGCCACGGTCTCGCCCACGGCCTCGAAGTTCTCGGTGTTGGCCGCCAGGAAGGCCTGGTCCACCAGCCCCTCGGCCACGATCACGTGCGCCATGGCGTTGAGCAGCCAGACGTCGGTGCCCGGCCGCAGCCTCAGGTGGCGGTCGGCGATCGAGGTCATCCAGATCGCCCGCGGGTCCGCCACCACCAGCCGGGCGCCGCGGCGCACCGCCCGCTTCATCTCCATGGCGATGATCGGGTGCGCCTCGCTGGTGTTGCTGCCGATGACGAACAGGAAGTCGGCGTCGCGGATCTCGCCGATCGAGTTGGTCATCGCCCCGGCGCCGAAGGTCGTGACCAGACCGGCCACGGTGGGGGCGTGTCAGGTCGCCGAACACTGGTGCACGTTGTTGGTGTCGAACACCGCGCGCGCCAGCTTCTGCACCAGGTAGTTCTCCTCGCCGGTGCAGCGCGAGCTCGAGACGAAGCCGAGCGCGTCGCGGCCGTGGCGTTCGGCGACGCCGCGCAGGCCGTCGGCGGCGCGCTGCAGGGCCTCGTCCCAGGAGGCCTCCCGCAGCGACCCGTCTTGGGCGCGCACCAGCGGTGTGGTCAGCCGGTCCGGGTGGCCGATGAAGTCGTAGGCGAAGCGGCCCTTGACGCACAAATTGCCGTCGTTGGTGGTCGTTCCGGGCGGCGGGCTGGTCACCTTTACCACGCGGTTGGCCGCGCGGTCGACGTTCAGGTCCATCTGGCAGCCGACGCCGCAGTAGTTGCAGGTGGTGCGCACCGGCTCCAGCTCGCGCTCGGGCGGCGCGGCGGCCGTGCGCGGCATCTTCTCGGTCATGGCCCCGGTGGGGCAGACGTCGATGCAGCCGCCGCACAGCTCACAGCTCGTGTCGAGGAGGCCGCGGCCGTCGGCGGTCGAGATCGTCGTCGCCGGCCCGCGCTTGGCCAGCGCGATCGCGCTCACGCCCTCGACCTCGTCGCAGTAGCGCGTGCACCTGGCGCACAGGATGCACTTGTCCGGCTCGAACAGGATGTAGGGGTTGGGGTCGGCGCGGCCGGCGCGGAGCGGCGCCATCTTCGGCCAGTCCGGCGCGGCGCCGAACTCGTCGGCCATCGCGTGCAGCTCGCACGAGTGGCCGCCGCGCTCGGGCCCCGCCGGCTGGTCGGCCAGATACATCGACAGCAAGGTGCGCCGGTGCCGCGCCACCCGCTCGCTGGCGGTCGCCACCACCATGCCGTCCGCCGCCGGCGTGGCGCAGGCCGGCGCCATGCGCGGCCGGCCCTCGATCTCGACCAGGCAGGAGCGGCAGCAGCCGGCCGGCTCCAGCCGCGAGTCGTGGCACAGGGTCGGGATGGCCGTGCCGGCGCGCGCCGCGACCGCGAGCACGGTCTCGCCGGCGGCGAAGCTGACGGCGGCGCCGTTGAGCGAGAGCTGGTGGCGGCTCTGGATCACGCCTCGAAGTCCTCCGGGAACCACTTCAACGCCGAAGTCAGCGGCAGCGGCGCCGCCTGCCCCAGCCCGCAGATCGAGCCCTCGTTCATCTGCCATGCGGCATCGGCGACGTGGCGCAGGGCGGCGCGGCGGGCCTCGCCGTCTCCCGGCCGCTGCGCCTCCTCCAGCGCCTCGCGCAGGAAGCGGGTGCCGATGCGGCAGGGGGCGCACTGGCCGCAGCTCTCGGCCTCGAAGAAGCGCAGCTGGATGAGCGCGGCTTCGGCCATGTTCACGGCGTCGTTGAGCACCACGATCCCCGCCGAGCCGAGCATCGAGCCCACCTCCGCCAGGCTCTTGAAGTCGAGCGGCCGGCCGGACTCGCTCGCCGGCAGGAAGCCCGACGACGCGCCGCCGGGCGAGAAGGCCTTCAGCTCGCCGACCACGCCGCCGGCCGCCTCGAGCAGCTCGTCAAGGGACACCCCGAGCGGCGCCTCATAGACCCCCGGTCGCGCCACGTGGCCGCTCAGGCAGTAGAGCTTGGTCCCCGGCCCGGTGCGCCCGAGCCCCGCGAACCACGCGCCGCTGTTGCGCACGATCGCCGGCACGCAGGCGATGGTCTCGACGTTGTGGATCAAGGTCGGCCTGCCCCACAGCCCGACCTGAGTCGGGAACGGCGGCTTCAGCCGCGGCATGCCGCGCTTGCCTTCGAGCGCCTCGAGCAGGGCCGTCTCCTCGCCGCAGATGTAAGCGCCGGGGGCTGCGTGCAGATGGAACGCGATCCCGTCGTAGAGCCCCGCCCCCTTCGCCGCGTCGATCTCCGCCGGCAACGAGCGCCAAGGCCCGCCGGACTCGGCGCCCAGGTAACACCACACCTCGCGTGCACCGACCGCCGCCGCCGCGATCGCCAGCCCCTCCACCACCAGGTCCGGCCGCCGCAACAGCACCTCCCGGTCCTTGAAGGCGCCCGGTTCGCCCTCGTCGGCGTTGAGCACCACGTAGCGCGTCTCCGCCGTCTCCCTGCGCACCGCCTTCCACTTGAAGGCCGCCGGGAAGCCCGCCCCGCCGCGGCCCTGCAGGCCGGCGGCATCGACCTCGGCGATCACGGCCCCCGCGCCAAGCTCGGCAGCCCGGGCGAAGGCGTCGCCGCTGCGGTCGCGCTCCCCCGCCAGGTCCATCGCCAGCTCGCCGGGAAGCGCGTCGACCGCTCCACACCAGGCCGCCTGCTCTGGGCGTACCGCGTGCCAGTCGCCGCCGGCGGCGTCCAACTCGGCCGACCCGAACTCCGGCAACACCTCCCGCTCCCGCAGCGCTGCCGGTGCCAGGTCGCATGCCGCCAGGCAGGAACACTCCGCTGCCGGCAAACCAGCCGCCTGGGCTGCCGTCAGGAGTTCCCGTGAGCCCTTCATAGCGCACGACAACCCAGTGCACATACGCAGCTTGACCGCGGTGTCGTCGAGGAGGTGGAAGAAGCTGCCGGCGCCGTAGACTTCGGCCTCAGGTACTCCGGTCTGGGTGCCCACCAGCGCCGCAACATCCTCTGTCAGGCCGCCGGCGCCCTGCAGCGCACCCAGGACCTGCGCGCGTTGGCGCTCGTCCATGCCTATTCCGGATCCACCACCAAGACGTTGGCGCGGGCCCTGCCGAGGTACTCCGCCGCCAGCGCGCTCAGGGTCTCGGCGGCGATGCCCTGGTAGAACGGCACCACAGTGCGGAGGTCC
>JACKQG010006430.1_pt1 | contig 12397 bp, 7 predicted proteins | sample 8237621 | NCBI WGS metagenome assembly JACKQG01 (sample SAMN15677084, study PRJNA649215) | marine metagenome | biome: marine; feature: Black Sea; material: saline water; isolation source: suspended particulate matter (SPM) from the Black Sea western gyre | collected 2013-06-09/2013-06-10 | depth...
TATTTACGTATTTACATATTTACGTTTTTAAAACCCTAAAGGATAAAATCCGCGAACGGATCTGCTGAATGGATTTTAGGCTTCAGCCTTTCAGAATATTTTATAGGTGAATCGTCGTTTTGCTCACTGCTCCAAAACAACCATATCCATTACTAACTGTTGTTACTGTTTCGTGGTAAGATTGTGGTTTAATAGTAATGGATGATTGCAGGTATTCAGACAGGTTTTTTTCATATCCATAAATCTCAATGGTAGATGGGTCTCCACTCAACTCACTCAAGTCGAATGAGATGGAGATATTTTCACTTTCATTTACAATTCTGACCTGAATCTCATCTATATCGGAAATTAAGTAAACATCATAGAGATCAATACTCGGTGAGCTGAGAATAGTTACAGATACGGATTGTTGTGGTGTGTGGATGTATTCATCAATAGTTGGATAATTTGGGACTTGGGTGGTTGCTGTGAGTTCCGGTAAATCTGGAGATGAAACAGTCAGAACATATTTCACTCCTTCTACAGGGACAAAGCTGCTGTCTGTATAGATATCACCTCGAGTAGTGTCTGAAATGAACGTAAATGTAGATGTATCCTCAGCTATGATGGTAACATTCGCATTATTAACTACAGATGCAAAATCTTCTGTTATTTCTTCAGTTTTGTATGCTCTTTCAACACGGATGAAGGATGAACCGGGATTGTCATCCAACCGTAAAACCCCAAGAATGTTGTGTCCTGGTTCAAATTCCGTGTGGATAATATCAACAGGCATCGGTCCAGGATCAGTGGGTAAGTCGCAGGAAACCATAATAATAAACAGGAAAATGGGAATATATTTTATTCCTTTCATTTTCTTCCTCTAAAACTTGATACTGTATCCTACATTGATTGTTGGGAAATAGCTTAGACCGATCCCATAGTAGCCGTAATCAGGGATATAGACGTACATATATGGATTCCTCTGTAAGAACAATAGATTCTTCACAGACATAGTAAACCAGGCATCATTGGAACCAATGTATTTTGCCAGTCGGTAGCCGAACCCACTTCGCAATTTTTTCTTCAGACCAATCTCCCAGATGATTCGAGCAGGATATCGAACATTGTTTTTTACTGGTGTGATCTGCTCAGGGAATACGCCGAATGTATTGTTAACTGGATCGTAGCTGTAATGATTGATATTTCCTGTTTCCCAGGTTCTGGGAAATCCTGATGTCAATTTGAAAGTCGTACTGGCGGTGATATCCTTTGTGATTTTATAAAGAATTAATGCTTTAAGATTATGTGTCTGGTCGCCATCATATAAAAATTCTTCACCATTCTGTATGGATAGGTAACTTCGTGTTGATTTAGATATGGAATAACTCACCCAGCCTGAGAATTGATTCCAATTCCCCTTGATTAATATTTCTGTTCCATAGGCTAAACCATAACCTTTTTCCAATCCAGCTTTATAAGCATACACCGAACTGGAACTGGAGTGATAATCAAATCTATAGAGGATTTTCAAATCTTTATAATAGCTGGATATTGAATAGTTTAAATTACCGGATAATTTTCCTTCCAAACCTAAAATATAATGAATGGATGTAAGCGGTTCCCGATCCAATAAAGGGTAGTAATAATCCAGAAATTGACTTATTTCCACATCCTGGGTATTCATTGCTGTGATGTACTGATAATATGTTCCCCAGGCACTTTTTAAAGTGGACGAACCAAATTTTAATGCCATAGAAATTCTCGGTTCATTACGCCACCTGTTCTCGAGAGACAGTCTTGTTCGCCGGAGACCGAATTTGAAAGATAGCGTTCCCACTTCAATCTTATCTTGTAAATATATTGCCATTAGAACTGCATCTTCTTTATTAATACTGGATTGAATGGATTGATTGCCAGCGCTGTTTGAAAACGTATACAGATTTTGTTCAAATCCCAGTTTGATAGTCTGGTTCTGAAAGGTAAAATACGAAAGATTTCCTTTTGTCGTGAAATCAGAGACAGCATTTGTGACGTCAGTTTCGTAGTTAAGGATGATGTCCACGTTATTGACGGTATCCTGTGTTGTGAACCGAAAGAAGTTTTTATTTTTTACATCAAATCCAGAATAATATATATGTCCTTCTGCTACAAGATTGGGAGATAGAATTGATCGAATGTGAATTCCAGCAGCTTGATTGGATGTACTGGTGAGAAATCCTGTGCTATAGTTTCTGTATGCTGGATCGGAAAAATAAATCCCGAATCGTAGGAAATCATAATCTATGTAGTCCCGAGCATAAAACGCAGAAAATCGGAGTTTTGTATTTCCTATCATGGTTTGGTAAGCACAGTTGAAGTCTGCCATAACATTCGGCATGCCCATAGCAATCCTGGAGATGATATCGGTCAAAGTACGTCCAGAAATCATAGCCGTACCATTTCCAATTGCTGGGAATTCTACCGCTCCCTGAATTCCCGAAGTGGATGGTTTGAACTCACCTTTGATTTCATCTTTATGACCTTCCCGGCTGGTGATATACAGGATGGATGAGTTACGTCCACCAAATTCAGCATCGAATCCGCCTACAAGCATTTCAATATTTTTAATGGCATAAGGATTGAAGATGGCTTCCAGGCTCCACATGTGCTGAGGATTATAGATAGTCATACCGTCAAGTTGTACAAGGTTTTCCCCAGGATCACTTCCCCGTACATAATACAGCGGTGAAATTGGATCGGAGATAGTTACGCTTGGTGAATACTGAACCAGTTTGAAGACATCCTTTCCCATTTGCGGAACCTCCCGCAGCACCTCTGGATCTACTTCAAAACTTGCAATGTCCATATCCTTCTTTATCAGGTTGCCGCGATTGGCAGTAATAGTTACTGCTTTCCCTTCCAACGTAGTTGGTTTGAGAGGAATCGTGTGTAAAAACAGGTTTTTTACATACACTTGGACATTGATGGTTTTATCAGTATAGGCTATGTGAGAAATTTTAATTGTATAGTTACCTTGAGGAATACTGTGAATGACAAAAAAACCATTCATATCTGTTGATGTGCCCAGGTGGGTTCCTTCTACGATTACATTTACTCCAATAATGGTTTCACCAGACTTTTCATCAGCAACATATCCAGACAGATTGGCTCCAAATGATGTGGATATAAGAATTAGTAATATCACTCCTGCAAGAATATTTTTCATGGCAGAACGACTCCAAAGGTAAATAACAAACCAGTCTCAAAATATGGGATAACTTCCGGAAGGAGATTAATATTTTGATGAATCCCAACACCAGCAAACAGCCCTTTCAGGTAACATGGGCGATATTCAATACTTCCTGTTAGTCCAACATTAACCATAAAGATATTCCACCAGTCCAGATAATCAAATTTTGCCGTATTAAAGCTGTTAAAACCTACTCTGCCAGTGACATTTATACGGGTCAGCCATTTTGAGTTTAGCCGGAAATACCACTGCTGATCTTTTCCGCCTATAGCGATAGATTCGTGCAGGGATGATTTTCGATAATAGATACTTGGAGTATTACGACTGTATTTTTTCATTTGATCTGTTGGATAATCTAAGGATAGTCGTCCATCGAGAATAAATCCATCGGGCAGATAGATAACATCAATCCAGGATAGTAATTGGTGACGATAGGTGAAGGGCGAAATTGTGGGATTTGGCTCGATAGATGTTAGAGCAGATTTTTGTGTTTTCACCCACTCGAATAAAATGTTACCAATCATTTCTTTGGTTTTTTTCTTCCCGGACTTTTTTGTTCTAATTTCCCATTGCCAGTCTTTTATTATTTGTCCATCACTATCTACCAGTTTGGTATAGCCGTTCAATTTTGGACCTTTCACAAAAAGTGGATTGGTATCATTGGAATAAGATAGATTCTCGATAATAAGTTTAGTGTCAGCGTCAAGCAGAGCTTCTCTAAGAAACCCATATACAATATCTGCAAGAGGTTGTTTTAATACGTAATAGTGATCAATCGGGACGAATATCCATTTTTTATCTTGTAAAATGCAGATGAGATTTTCTGGAGTTCCCCGTTTGTCATCAATGCTTATTGAGGATGATGGGGTGAGAAGTGAGTCACCGGGAATGGTGATGATTGAAGTATCAGCGATAAAACTACCGAGTGGTCCGTTCTCTGCCACTGTGATTGAAAAGATCAGGAAGAAAGTAGAAAGTAATCGCTTCACGTTGTCGACCAGCAAATAGTAATTATTTTATTCGCTGGAGCAGTTCAGAGGAATTAATTTCATTGACTCTGTTCTAAATATAGACTTATTCATTGTTGGTAAGCCTCGGCGTAGCCGGCCTCTCCGTAGCCAGAACGGCCAGGGCCACGGCGAACCCTGGTTATTGTCGGAACGTAGTGGAGACTCCGATTTATCGGGGGTAACTGGTTATTGGCTAATGGTGAGTACCACTCACCACTCACCACTCACCAGTTTACCACTCACCAGTTTACCACTCATAACTCACCAGTTTACCAGGGTCGCCGTAGGCTACGCCGAGGCCTCACCACCAACAAAATAGTGGATAATTCTTACAGTTCATAGAACCCAGCCATTTCTTTTAACCCACTGAGTTTCACCTCCACCAGACTGATGAGTATAGTATCGCGCCAGGACAAACAGATAATCTGACAAACGATTTAGATACACAATCCACAGCTCTCTTCCTTTTTCCGTTTCAAGCAACCCGACCAAAGTTCGTTCAGCCCTTCGACAGACTGCTCTGGCAAGACCCAATCTCGAGGAAAACTCATCTCCACCGGGTAGGATGAATTCTTTCAAAGGGGGGAGTTCACTATTCATCTTTTCGATATGTTTTTCTAAAAAATTAACCCGTTCATCAGGAAGAAGATTCAAATCACTATCCGGTAACGCCAGTTCCCCACCCAAGTTAAAGAGATCGTTCTGGATAGACTTGAGGTCAGATATGCAGGAATTATCCGTTGTTTTAGTGATGGCAAAGCCGAGGAAGGCATTTAGTTCATCAATCTCGCCAATGGTATGGATTCGAGGATGATTTTTAGATATGCGAGTTCCATTTCCAAGATCTGTTTCGCCTTTATCGCCTTTTTTCGTGGTTACTCTGGTAATTCGCATCAAAAGAAAATAACACTAATTAAGATAAAAATGGGAATTAAAATTGGGATGGAATATTTCAGCATATATCCGAAGAAACTCGGCATATCGATTCCTGATTCTTCCGCAATGGATTTTACCATAAAGTTTGGAGCATTGCCGATGTATGTGTTTGCTCCCATAAAAACAGCTCCCGCTGAAATTGCCAGGAGGGTATTGTAGTGGGGACCCATGAGGTTTACAGGGTCACCCCCGGCGGTATTAAAGAATACAAGATAGGTGGGAGCATTGTCCAGAAAGCTGGATAGAATACCTGTAGCCCAGAAATACATGGTGTTCACAGGATTTCCACTGGTATCGGAAACGGATTGAATAATGGGAGACAAAGTCCCATCAACGCCGGCTTTTAATATGGCGATAGCCGGGATAATCGTAACGAAGATACCGGCAAATAGTTTTGCGACCTCCTGAATAGGAAACCAGGTATATTCATTCGCCTTCCGAATGGTCATGGGTGTCACCTTCCAGCTGATGAATACAAGAGTGAGAAGCAACAGGTCTCTGGTGAGGTTTTGAAGTTCAACGTCAATATGATACACTTGAAAAGTGATACCAGGTTGCCAAAATCCACTCAACAATACAGACGAAATGACTCCCAGTAGAAATAGAAAATTTATTTTTCCCTCCAGTCCCAATTTTTCCTCTGAAGTATGGGAAACGTCAGAAGTTAGTTTTGATAGATCTTCCTTCCTGTAATAATAAGAATCGATGATATAAAAAAGAATGAGCAGTAAAAACACCACGAAAAGCATAGGAAGTAACATCGCTTTAGTTGTCCAGAAAAAATTTACACCTTTAAGAAATCCCAGAAAAAGAGGGGGATCTCCCAGGGGAGTCAGGGAACCTCCAATATTCGCAACGAGGAAGATAAAAAATACCACTATATGAACCTTGTGTTTACGCCATTTATTAGCCCGAAGTAGAGGGCGGATCAACAGCATGGCAGCACCTGTGGTTCCCATCCAACTGGCTAAAATAGTACCCACTACAATAAACCCCGTATTAACGATTGGAGAGCCCTGTAAATTTCCTGTAAGACGAATGCCCCCAGAAATCGTAAAAAGAGCTAAGAGTAAAATAATAAAAGGAAAGTATTCCAATAATGACACGTGTAATAGCTCATAAAGGGTGGTGGAATATCCCTGGGTGAAAAAGGAGGGGATAATAAACATAAGTGACCAGAACAGAGATACTTTTCCAAAATGATGATGCCAGAAGTGTGGAGCAAGCAGTGGGAAAATGGCAATAGATAAAAGAATACCGATAAATGGTAATGCCCATAAGATGGGAAGATTCTTTCCCACTATGTGAGGAGGGTGGTGAGAAGCGTCAATGGAATGGATTGGGTCGGGCGAGTGGTTGAGGTCTTCACCTACGAGTGAAACTGGTGCTGAAAGAAGGAGGATTGAAACAGTAAAGATGGTGAATATGTGTTTAACCGTCATTACTTCTGATTTCTTTTTACTAATCGGGGTGAAAGTTAAAATGTACTGATGAGAATGAATAATAAAAATTGTTACCCTATACGAAGAAGGGATGTATTGCTATACTCGTCACCTTCCTACTCCAATAGGAGCTATGAATATATTTTTGTTTGATTACATTTCATGGATGGTTCGGATTTGAGGAAGGGTTATCAATAAAATCAACTGAACCTATAGGTTTCAGTCCTTCTTAAAGTGTACTCATAGATGGAATTGAAAATTCTAACTATGGAGCAAATGAAATTTCAAAGTACCCGCAATTCTATTTCAAAAGCAAGATTTTCGCCCGAGTCACATTCCGATTGGCTGAAAGTTTAATTAAATACATACCGCTTGGTACTGATTGACCAGAATTATTTTTCCCATTCCAGATAAGCTGGTAATTTCCAATAGATGCATAGGCATTCATTAAGGTTTTTACCAACTGACCATTGATGTTGTAAATAGTAAGGTTTGTTTGAGATGCTATTGGCAATTGAAATGAAATGGTAGTTTTAGAATTAAAGGGATTCGGGAAATTCCGAAGCAGGTAGCTTTCTGGATTGATGTCAGTATTAGATTCTCTTATTGATGTAGTTCCTTGCCATTCATAAGCACCCATATCTATACGACCCCCTACAATCCGAGGATATCCAGCTAAATCATACTCAGGTAGATTCAATCCAATAGTATCCTTAACACCCGCATCAATGCAGAGTGATGAGTCAGACAATGCGTAAGGGTACTCCCCATCACCTGTAAAGTAAGGAATGGTATCAAGATTTTCATCCAGCCAGTTTATGGTATTGTTTCCACCATAATTGTAAATGGCAGATTGCCCACCCTGAACAAGAGAGTTCTTAATGGTGATGGTATTGGGCAAGACGGTTCCATTGAGAAAGATTTCCCTTGGGCTGTCGCCATATAAAATGGAATTGGTAATATTCATAGTAACACCTTGAGCACATGTTATCGCACCACCAGTAGGAGTGATATTATTTCCAATGGTTACATTGATTAAATCAATAGTAGTTTGAGTGACTGCGGCAATGGCTACGGAAGAACCAAACCAGTCTGTCATATTATTTATATTCTCAGTGATCTCAACATTTCTCAAAACTGCATAATATTGATCTAGAACTATACCACCTCCATCTCCAGTATTAACGCCATTACCGGGAACATTTCCTTTAATAAGACAATTTTCAACCGACATAAAAGAACTACCGCCCAACCCAATGGCTTTCCCTCCTCTATTATTAATGGCTGTTATATTCCTTAAGAAGACAGAACAAGAATCACGACAACATAAAGCGCTTCTTCCCCATCCATAATTATTTTGAAACGTTATATTTTCCAGTAATAAATTTACATTGCCTACAAATTCAGCACATCCAATTGAAGAAGATTGACAGGCATTCCTCAGGGATAAATTTTTAATAGCATAATCTGTTTCTTTATCATAAGCGAATAAAATCATAGATAAACTATCGCCATCCAGAATAGTATTTTCTTCACTTTCCCCCATTAATGAAACATAACTGCGACAATTTAAGGGAAACCGTTGATCGTTTAAACTGGAGGAATATATGCCATCCGCAATATGAATGGTATTGGGATGTAGACTGTCTGAAGAAATCTTGGTCAGGGCATAGGCAATGGTCTGAAGAGGTTCATCTTTTGTTAAACCACTGTTGTTGTCATCCCCAACAGCGCTGACATATAAATCATCATTAATTGGAGTAATTTTAGAATTTTGTGCAGAAAAAGAGTATGTTTCCATTGAATAGATGAAGTAATTGTCAGGATCAATAACCGTGAAGGTGTCAACTAATACATATAGCTCCTCCGATGGTGATGACCCCTTAGAAATATCGCTTCCCCAACCCGCTGTATTTAGGTAAACATTACAAAGTTGGCTTGAATCAAATGTTACATTCGAATATTGATAGACAACAATACCACCTCCATAGCGAAATGCATGGTTATATCTTATGGTAACCTTTTGTAACATTGGATTTGAATATTGGCTACTTGCTATCCCTCCTCCATATAGAGCAGTATTTTTTTCAATAATACAATTCATCAAAGTAGGATTGCTCATTCTTATGTATATACCACTACCTGAATTCCCAATGCCATAGCCATGTTTGATTGTGAATCCATTTAAAACGGAATTCCTACTTTCCCCACTAACAAACTTTACCACACTTCCATTGTAATTACCATCAATAATGGTTTGACGGATTAAGGAATCTACCGGGGTAAGCAGATACAGGCTTGTAACAATAATGTTCTTACCATTGTAATTAATATTCTCATAATAAATGCCCGGATACACTAAAACCGTATCGCCATGTGTGGCTGCATCTATTCCCTCCTGAATTGTAGTAAAATCCCCAGTGCCATCAAGATTGATGTAAAATGTGAAGGCATACAGAATGTTCGTTAGAAGAAGAATACCTGTGAGCTTTTTTGTCATCTCAAAATTAATGACTTTCAGTAACCAATAATCGAAATACCCCCGTTATTTAAACAGATTTTTCGGATTGTCTCATTTCATCAACAACATTTTTTTCTGTTCTATATTAGTACCAACTCTAAGTCGATAAATATAAATACCACTAGCAACAAACCGATCTTTAGAATCCTTACCATCCCACCTCAGATAATACTGCCCGACATCAGACTTTCCGTTAAAAAGCGTTCTGACCTTCTGTCCCTTTATGTTCAATACAGACAATTCTACATAATTTCTGCTATTCAGAGAATAGGATATGGTTGTAACCAGGTTAAAAGGATTGGGATAATTATTCCCCAATATGTAGGAAACGGGACTTGATGAGATTTTCTTATCTTTTCCTGCTGTCAGATTCACGAGGTAAAATGGTATGTCATATTTCGTTTTTTCAAACTGAATGTTTTTTACAGTGACAGATTCCCTGATTTTACCGGGTTCTCCTCCAACCTTAATTTTACCCGCGACCTCTCCTTCTCTTACTATCTGAAAGCTCATATTGTCAAGAGAATAGTTACCCGCATAGGCACGCATACAAACCGGATAACCTTCCACCTTCTCTGCTCCGATACATTCCTCACCTAAAAATAGCCCGATTTCATCTATATTATCTCCATCTTCTATTGAATCAACAATCACAGATACGTAATCTGATAGCTCAGTATATTGGAAGTACTCGGATTTTGTAACTTCATAAGGAGGATGATATTCTTCTGCCGGTTGCCATTGAAAGGTAACATCTTCATCAACGGTGAGGATGTACATATCACCATAATCAAATGTTACGTCTGGACCGCCTTGAAGACCCGGTTCTACACCACCGTGATACAACCAAAGATTATACCCTACTTTTATTATATACCAATATTGAGTACGTATTGAAGTAAGATATTCAATAATAATGCTATCTGGTAATGCATCAAAAGGGCTCTGGCTTTCTTCAAGAAAGTAACCAACCCAGTTTTCTTGACCGGCAAATAAAGTAATTGATGTAGTATCATCAATCTGCTCACCAGAAACAGGTAACATATAGTGATTATAATTATCATTCGTCTCAATTTTGTAACCAGCGGAGCTGTTAAGATTATAAAATCCTCCATAATGCACCCACACTCCAAAAGTAGTATCATATTCCATCCAACCTTCTTGTGATTCTACCCGTAAAACATCTGGCACTAACGGTTCCATCACCTCTTCTGCGTCCTGTTCGCCGTTTTCATCCCTGACAAGGCGGGGGAAGGATTCCCAGTTCCAGCCTGATTTTAAATATTTGAAATCCTTATTATTGAGAACAATATTCGGTATAACAGCTGCACTACCTGAACGGGGTAAATATACTAACTCTAAATCTTGAATGAGTGTCCAACCATACGTATTACCAGGATCAGACATTACAGCTTTATACGTATTTCCGAAACTTGGGGTTATCCTTTCTTTGTAATATAAGGAGTAATTGGTTACATTTCCATTTGAGTCACGATAGGCATAGATATTTTCGCCATCGGATAAAATAAAATTTTTATGTTCACTGTTTGGCATACCAATCATAGCATTCAAAGCTTTACTAATTCCCATAAGAACATCATAGTTATTATCGATGACATTCATCATAATCCAGAAAAAATATATCTCAGAATCCACCACCCATTGCCACCCACCAGTATCCGATGTATCTGACCAATCCCCCCCATATCCCCATCCTTCATAAGTCTGTGGTGGATGCTCATAAAGCCAATTTTCATCCTCTTCCTCAATTAGTGCTTTTAAGAAATCTTTATCCACTGAACCATTATGAGCAAACGTATAATCGTGCCCATTTTCACCATTCCAGATAAAAGGATGAGGATCGGGTATTTCAGTAGCCCCGGAAGTGGCGTAACGTAAATGCCCCAAGGCTAAATAAGAATGATTGTCAGGATTATCAACAATTTGGACTTGTGCATCATCAAAACCAGAACCATATTCGTTCGCTGGTACCTGCTCACGCCATACTTGTGCAACAAGATTTGGGTTATCGCTACTGTAATATAATAAAGCCCATCCGTTGGGATTGTTCCCTCCCTGAGATTGGAATTCATCTAATTGATTATTGGCATCATACCTGATGATTGGTAAATTGATTTCATAGGGATCACTGGCTACTAAACCCCAGAGCCTGCAATCAGCACGAAGTAAAGAAGGTCTTAATACTACAAAAAGTAATAATAAATGAAATATGCATTTTGTTGTTTTTCTATGATTTATCATTTTTTAAATCTCATTTTAAGTTAGTAAAGTCTACTATTTATCACAAATAATTAACATCATCAGGTGAATTGATTGTTATCGCCTGCCAAGTTTTTTAATTCATCTTTTAGTTTTTTCTTCCTTTAATGTTCTCATTCCCGAGCTTTTCACCGTTCGAAATTGATCTTTTCCTTCCCTTATAATTAGTAATGTTTCCACACCATCCATAGACTCAATAAGTGCCAATCCTTTTTCTTCCCCAAGGACCATCAAACTGGTAGCTAAAGCATCCGCATCCATGCAGGTAGGGGCAATCACCGTGGCAGAAGCTACATTTGTTTCCACGGGATATCCTGTCTTCGGATCGATGACGTGGGAGTAGATTTGATCGCCGAATTGGAAGAAGTTCCTATAATCCCCTGATGTCGCCATAGCTTGATTAAGCAACGGGACTACAGCTCCAATTTGCTGACCGGGTAGGGAACCAGGCTGGGGTATATCAATTCCAATCCGCCATGGAACACTATTTTCATTGAGCCCCATACAACATACTTCTCCACCAATCTCGATAAGATAACGATCATATCCCTTTTGAGTACAAAACTCCGATATCTTATCTACTCCGAATCCTTTTGCTATCGCGTTTAAATCGAGGGTAACATCCGGATCAATTTTTCTCAGTTCTGTTTCGTGAACAATCAGCTTAGTGTATCCCACAGATTTGAGCGTTTGTTTAATTAATTCGGGAGGAGGGAACTCTTCGGATTGATTTTGTTGGGATGCTGAGGGACCGAATCCCCAGATATCCAGGATGGGTTTTACAGTGATATCGAAAGCTCCCCAAGTCAGTTCCGAAATGGTTAGAGCACGCTCAACCACCCCGACAAAATCGTTGGAAATTGTGAAGTCATCTCCCGCTTTCATTCGGTTAAATTGTGAGATTTCACTTTCCGGCAGATAGGTTGACATCTGTCGATTTACTTCCACGAGGATGGAATCAATATCATTTTTTATTTTATTCGGTGTAAATGGATAA
>JACKQG010006433.1_pt1 | contig 12384 bp, 9 predicted proteins | sample 8237621 | NCBI WGS metagenome assembly JACKQG01 (sample SAMN15677084, study PRJNA649215) | marine metagenome | biome: marine; feature: Black Sea; material: saline water; isolation source: suspended particulate matter (SPM) from the Black Sea western gyre | collected 2013-06-09/2013-06-10 | depth...
GAACAGGTGTAATAATTAAAGATCTGTCTCAATTTTTCCATTACCAATTTCAACATTCATTGGACTTTCCTGATCTGTTAGAAACTAAGTTAATCTGGGGTGGGGATTATCAGCGCACCATGCCGGAGACTTTCGGGACTATTCTTCCCGATGGAACGGGTGGTAGAAATCCAATAAGTTACGGAAGAGATAATAAGGATAATGATGGAGATGGTGAAATTGATGAATGGGACGAATTAATTGTCACCAATGAGTATGGATTTTATGTACAATCTCAATCAAAATTAAACAATTACCTGAGTTTAATTCTATCGGGGAGGTTGGATTTACATACTGGTCTATTAGATGATAATGGTATCTCATTTCTTGAAGACCCCATAGGTGGTGGGACTGTAAAATATTTTCCACAATTATCGCCTAAAATTGGTTTGATGATTAAACCTAATGAAAGTCAGACATTTCGTATAACCGCTGCCCGAGCGTTTAATACACCTTCTTCACAGGGTTTATATTTAAATCTGAAGGTTGCTCAGTGTTCTGTATTTGAGGTAAAAGCCAGGGGAAATAAAGATGGTTATACTTATGTAAGAGGGGGAAACGACGAGCTATTGTATTATAATGTGGAATTATTATCAAATCAGGAATTTACACTAACGCATATTCCTGATGATTATGTCCTTCTTTTACCTCCAGTACTGGGTCGACCGGCAACCTTCGTGGACCCTGAGAATTATCGATATATTGAACCGGTACGATCAGAAGAAGTTTGGACGTATGAAGTTGGATACGCCGGCTTATTAAATAAAAGAATCAGGGGGACTCTGGATATTTATTATAGCCAATATAGCGATTTTGTAAGTGATTTAACCTGGGTGACACCCATAGTAGTAGATACATCTCAGGGATTTTACTCTGTTGATAATCCATCGCCAATTATTAAAGGGGTAGTACCTCTTTTGGAAACAGTGAATATCGATCCAGGAGGGGATGGAGTATTTGGTACGGATGATGATGTTATTCCACAAACTCCGGATTTGGTATTCACCAATATTAATTATGGTGAAGTAGAGTTATGGGGGATGGATGGGAGTATTTTTATATTCTTGGATAAAAACTTCTCATTGGATTTTACAGGTTCTTTTTTAGGTAAAACGGGATTTTATAATTTTTTAACAAGGGATTATGATCCTATTAATGCGCCTCAATACAAACTAAGCACTGCACTAACATATATGCCCGACATCGGTTTAAATTGGAATTTGAGTATGCGGCATATTCCTACATTCAAATGGGCAGCAGGTGTTCATTTTGGCACCATAGAATCATATACGGTTTTAGATGGAGGAATTGGTTATAACTTTCAATATAAATGGAAAGATAGTAGCATTCGAACCTATAGTTTATTATTCAATACTAGTAATATAAATAATGATTTTCATAATGAAATAATTGGAGGCCCTGAGTTAGGTCGGCATTTCACTTTAAAGTTAACAGCAAGAATATAGCTAATTATTCCAATTACCATTAAAAGTAACCCATGCTTCAATATGAACAAAAATATTGGAATGAAGGTAAACAGTATGTAGCCGGTATTGATGAGGCTGGTAGAGGTCCGTTAGCTGGGCCGGTAGTTTCTGCAGCTGTAATATTGCCCCAAGATATAGATCTCCCTGGGGTAAATGATTCCAAAAAAGTCTCTGAAAAGAAGCGGGAAATCCTTTATGACAATATTCAGGAAAGAGCGGTCTCAGTTGGTGTTGGCTGGGCAGATGTAGCCGAAATTGATGATAAGAATATTCTTCAGGCAACCTATCAGTCCATGAGGCAGGCTGTTGGAAATCTGAAAATAACCCCAGAAATATTATTAGTAGATGGTAATAAAGCAGATATTAAGCATTATGAGCAAGAGAGTATCATTAATGGGGATCAGAAGAGCCTCAGTATTGCTGCAGCTTCCATCATAGCCAAGGTTACTCGGGACCGAATCATGCGCCAGTATGATATTGTGTTCCCCAAATATGGATTTGCCAGACATAAAGGCTATGGCACTAAACTGCATTTAGAAGCTATTAACCATTGCAAAGCCACGCCCATTCACCGTAAATCTTTTAATCCGGTTTCTAATCATTTACCTACTATGGCATACCTGCAAAGAAACAGATTGCTAGGCGAATTGGGAGAACAACTTGCCGCCTGTAAATTAATCCGGAATAAGTATGAAATTATCGAAATGAATTACAATGTACCCAAAGTGGGGGAATTGGATATTATCAGCAGGAATAATAGTGACTTGGTATTCACGGAAGTTAAAACCCAAACATCCGGACATGGTTGGGGGGAACCCAGTTCTCAAATTGACGAAAAAAAACGCGACCGCATCATGAATGCTGTCCAGTATTATATGGATACGAATGAACTGGATTGTGATTTCAGATTTGATGTGGCAGAAGTGATTCTTGGTAAAGGCAAACCCAAAATTAATATTATAAAAGATGGGATTACGGGGTATTGAATAGGGAAAAGGAGCGAGGGTATCGGAGAACATGTATCGGGGATCGGATAGTGGAGAACGGGTATCGGGGATCGGAAGTCAGTATAATGGCGGAGGTCTTACCTAAAATGGTTGTAAATTTAATAGAAATATCGTCTTAATAAATAACAGGTGCTTCCAAAATGAAAAATAAAATAAATGAATTTAAAGTATTAGAAGTCTGGCAAAAATCAATACAGTTAGTAAAGAAGGTGTACCTTTTAACCCGTCAATTTCCTAAAAGTGAACAATTTGGATTCACCAGTCAGATTCGTCGTTCTACAGTTTCAATCCCATTTAATATCGCAGAGGGTCATGCTCGAATTGGTATAAAAGAGTACCGGCATTTCATTTCAATTGCACTTGGCTCATCAGCCGAATTAGAGACTCAAATTATCATTGGACAAGAATTAGAATACATAGATGCAGATGATGGTATAGAAATGTTTGAATCTATTCAATCCATTCGAATGATGCTTAATAAATTATACAGTTCTTTAAATAGGAAAATTAATAAATATTAAAGTGAGAGAATGAAGATCAATGATATTAACAAATAAAGTAAGGTGTTTTTTTTGTAATCCCCGGTCCCCGATCCCCGATCCCCGAAAGAATACCACTTACCCCTTACTCCTAATATGCATTCTTGGTAGCGTATTCGCCCGCACCCCTGATGCAGTTGGTGAAAATGGCATGGTGGTTTCTTCTCATCGGTTGGCAAGTGAGGCAGGGGTGGAAGTTTTGCAAAATGGGGGTAATGCCATAGATGCTGCCATCGCAACTGGATTTGCTTTAGCGGTGGTACACCCCGGAGCCGGAAATATTGGTGGTGGTGGATTTATGGTGATCCGATTGGCTGATGGCAGGGTCACAACTATTGACTTCCGTGAGACTGCCCCTGCTGCAGCATTTCGAGATATGTTCTTAGATGATAGTCTTAATGTGATTCCTGGGAAAAGTTGGAATACGGCATGGGCAGCCGGAGTGCCGGGTTCTGTTGCTGGTTTTGGAATGGCATTTGAAAAGTATGGGAGTACAAATTGGAGAGAATTAATACAGCCTGCTGCAAAGCTTGCATTTAATGGTTTTCCTCTTGATTATCAGAATATGCGTTACTTTAATCACCCCTATTATAAGGAATATTTATCAAATGACACTGAGACTTCAAAGATATTTTCAAAAGAAGAATCCTTTTCCCTTAACGAGACTTTCATTCAAAAAGATTTAGGACTAACATTGAATCGAATATCAAAAAAAGGCTGGCGTGAATTCTATACCGGGAAAACAGCAGACATGATTGTAAATTGTATGCAGCGGACAGATGGACTCATCACGAAAAAAGATTTGCAAAAATATCGTGCTGTTGAACGAGCCCCAATTTCGTTTAATTATAGAGAATATGAAGTCCATTCCATGCCACCGGCATCCTCTGGTGGAATTACCATTGCAGGCATTTTAAATCAATTAGAAAATATAGATTTAGATAGTTTGGATTATCATAGCGCACAACATATTCATTATGTAGCTGAGGCAGAAAGACGCGTTTATGCCGATCGTGCTGAATTTATGGGAGACATGGATTTTGTTCCCGTACCAATTGACCGGCTTATTTCCGATGAGTATGCTAACAATCGTTGGAAATCGGTTGATTCACTCATAGCATCAAAATCTGATGATATTTCTCATGGAGATATTCCCTTTGATTATAAAGAATCTGAAGAAACCACTCATTATTCAGTAGTAGATAAATGGGGAAATGCAGTGAGTGTTACAACAACCATCAATGGTTGGTTTGGCAATGGAATTGTGGTAGATGGTGCAGGTTTTCTTCTCAATAATGAAATGGATGACTTTTCAGCGAAGCCAGGCGTTCCCAACGCGTATGGTCTTGTGGGCAATACTGCCAATGCCATTGAACCTGAAAAACGTATGCTCAGTTCAATGTCTCCAACTATTGTGGAAACTCCGGATGGGGAATTATTTCTGGTGGTAGGCTCTCCCGGTGGTTCAACCATTATCACTACTACCGCTCAGATCATTATGAATGTGGTTGATTTTGATATGATCCTTGAAGATGCAGTAGAATCACCCAGGTTTCACCATCAGTGGCTGCCGGATATGATTCAGTTTGAGTCCAGGGGATTTACAATTGAAACTATAATGGCATTGAAAAGTCGTGGACATGACACCAAGTATAGAGGGTCAATAGGTGAGGCTAACTGCATTCAAGTGCAAGATGGATTTATTTATGGTTCAGCAGACAGCCGACGAAATTCCAGCGCGGTGGGATATTAAACGTGCCCTTAGAAATTGAACGTAAATTTTTAATAACCTCAGATGCATTTAAATCAGGAGCAAAACCGGTTAAGATTACCCAGGCATTTTTAACCATTCAGGATAATCTCGCAATTAGGGTTCGTATTGAGGACTATCATGCCTCAATAGCAATTAAGTCCAAAATTTCAGAAAGAGTGAACCGTGAATATGAGTATAATATTCCATTAGATGAAGCCAGGTCACTCATGAATCTGAGCGAGCATACTTCAATCAAAAAAACTCGACATTTGGTAGATTATAAAAACCATACTTGGGAAGTGGATGAGTTTCATGGGGATAATGAAGGCCTAATTGTTGCTGAAATAGAGTTAGATCATGAGAATGAAAAGTTTGAAAAACCCCCTTGGCTGGGAGAAGAAGTCACTGCTGATTATCGGTATCTGAATTCTAACTTGGCGAAAAGACCATTCAATCAGTGGTAATTATTTGGATTGTTTGCAAGTTTTTGGATAATGCCCAAATAATAAGTATCTGCCATAGGATCATTTTAAGTAGAATAGTTTCGATTCTCTCACCCCTTTCATCGAACTCCTTACCTCTTTTTCTTTATATAAACACAAACTGCCTCTCTTTTCAGAGAGGCAGTTTGTCGTTCATCAAGGCCAAAATAAGGAGATATTTTGGGTAAGAAGTAGGCAGAGCCAAAGGCTCTAATTCTTACGTAGTAACTTATTCCTTTTTTTTTATTTCATTTATTGATCTGCGTCACGAAATTGAATTAATCTAAAGAATATAAAAGTAGTAACTGATTATTTTAGTCTAATTATTTCACCAAAAATACTCTCTACATTTCCCAGTTAAATATTAGAAGTATTATCATTGTTTAGGAAAGTTATGTCAAAAAATATTATTACTTTAGGTGGGGGAATGGTAGGTTTTGCTATTGCCAAAGATTTAAAAGAGCAAAATTATTCTGTAACGGTTGCAGATAGGGATGAAAGTCTTAAGACCCGATTGGCACCTTTTGGAATTTCCTTTCTAAATTTAGATTTTTCAAATTATAATTCAGTTAGTGATGCAGTTAAGAAATATGATTTTGTAATTGGTGCTGTTCCGGGATTTATGGGATTTGACATTTTGAAGGCGGTATTAGATGAGAAAAAAAATATGGTTGATATTTCATTTATGCCTGAGGATTCTAGGGAATTAAACCAATTAGCAGAAAAAAATGGAGTGACTGTTATAACTGACGCAGGAGTTGCACCGGGGCTATCCAATTTATTGTTTGGGAGAGCATTGTCTGAATTTGACAATTTACATTCCGCAAATTGCTATGTGGGAGGGTTACCACAAAATCCCCAACCACCCTGGTGGTACAAATCGGTTTTTTCGCCTATTGATGTAATTGAAGAATATACACGTCCAGCTCGATTTGTTAATAATGGAAAACTGATAACAAAACCTGCTATGACGGATATTGAACAATTAGAGTTTGATGGTGTGGGTAAATTAGATGCATTTAATTCAGATGGACTGCGATCATTACTTGATTTGCCCATTCCTAATATGGTAGAAAAAACTTTGCGATATCCTGGGCATATTCAGAAAATTATTGAAATGCGGGATAATGGATTATTTGAACCAGATAAAATCAAACAAACAGCTGAATCCCTCATTGAAAATTGGGACCCTGGCAAAGAGGATTACGACCAAACCATAATGCGACTTGAATTTTCAGGTATAAAAGATGGTAAAGAAATAACTGAAACCTTTGATCTATTGGATTTTTATGATAAGAAAAAAAATATTTCTTCTATGGCTCGAACTACTGGATATACATGTACTGCTGTTGCAAATTTGGTATTATCAGACACTTTTAGTCAAAGTGGTATATTTAACCTAGAGAAAATTAAACCAGTAGTCAAATTAGCAGATTATATTTTACATTATCTCTCTCAGCGAAATATACAATTTAATAATTGAAAAAGGATAAATTACAGCATGGGAAAAAATAGATTTTATAATGATGATAAATTTTTAGGCAGTATGAGTGGAAGACCCTTAAGGATTTTATCTGAATATTTAGGTCCCCTTAGTGTTTTGCAAAGAAATAATATAAAAGATACCATTGTATTTTTTGGGTCAGCAAGATTTAAAAACACACATCCATATTATAAGAAAGCAAAGGAATTATCAAATAAGCTCACAAAGTGGAATATGGAAAATTTCACTGAAGAACATAGATATATAATTACCTCAGGTGCTGGTCCTGGCATTATGGAGGCAGCCAACAAAGGAGCAGATGCAGCAGGGGGAAAGTCCGTCGGGCTAGGTATTTCCCTTCCCTTCGAGCAGACTAATAATAAATGGATTACCAAAGGTTTAAATTTTGTATTCCATTATTTTTTCATGCGTAAATTCTGGTTCATATATAAGACAAAAGGCATTGTTGTTTGGCCTGGTGGGTTTGGTACTTTGGATGAACTTTTTGATGTTCTGACGCTCCTGCAATGTAAAAAAATCACTCGTAAGATACCCATTGTTTTATTTGGCAGCGAATTTTGGAATGGACTAGTAAATTGGGATAAAATGATTGAACTTGGAACAATTTCCAGAGAAGATTTAGATTTATTTGTAATTTTAGATTCGGTTGATGAAGCTTTTGATTATATGATAAAAAACATGCAAAAGTAATTTCTGATTTCTTTGCAACTGATCATCACGAATTGGAAGCAATTAAATGTAACAACCTAAATAACGGAAAAATTATTTACCAGTCTATTACAGATGGAAATTAGTACCATAATATAAACGTATTACTAAATTTATAATTTTAGTATTCCATTTGCCATTCCCCTTTATTTGCAAAGAAAAATTAAAAAGCATTTAAGCGTATCAATCCATTTTAGGATTACTTAAAAAAGCTCTATTAGATTAATTCTCTTATATAGTTCAGCATTAATTCATTCCCTAACATTCAATCTCAATGTGAGAATAAGATTCTGAAATTATATTTTAGGTTGTAGTAATTGCAATTGTAACAATATGTAATAAAAGCAAATAATGTTTGCAATAAGTAAATATTATGCTTTAAGTTACCATCAGCGGAAATTACATTATGTTAGAAAAACAACTTATATCAACTGAAACAAATTATCTACCGGAAATATTCCATGGGCAGGTGCAACCGGTAATAGAGAGTTTATCTGTTACACATAAAGCCCCCGATCAATGGACGGACTTTGTAGCTCACCTAGCACAATTCAATCAATATGATGTAAAATCTACTCGAAATGAATTAGAAGCATTACTCAATTTGCAAGGCCTATCCCAACAGGCAGTTTTGCATGCTGGCATTGCACGCTGTTATTTAGGGGAAGGTCAATTGTTAAAATCTGTACAACATTTAGGGTATGCTTATCGTTTGGCAGAAAATACAACTCCTGATTCTCAAGCCTTTATCATGCTTGAAATGGTGAATATTATGACATTAGTAGGAAATCGTGAACAGTCTATTCTGTTACTAAATTCCTGCAAATCTTTGGCTGAATCTGATTATCTCAAACATATTGCATATTATTATGAAAATGTAAATCGTGCTCGAAATGGCAACTTTACAGTGGTTAATCAACTCATAAAATCCAGAGAGTATTTTGCAGATAACGGTCAATACGCAACTTTAGCCTATCATTATAAAAATATTGGCAACATCTATGGAAAACAGAAACGCTACGATGAAGCAGTTGGCGAATATGCTGCCGGTTTAGCAATTTGTAACGAACAAAACTATACCCATATTCATGACGCTATTTCTCATGATATGGGAATGATGGAATTCAGACAGGGTAATACGGATAAGGCACTTAAAATATTAGCTTCTGTTTCTGAAAATGCAGGCAGTTTTTATACCCGATGTTACTCTTTAGGAAATATGGGATTTATTTATTCTAAGAATCAGGATTTTAAAAATACAGAAATCTATTTTACCCAAGCCTTGAACATTGCAACGGATCATGGTGTATTTCATTTAATTCCTGGTATATGCTACCATTTGGGAAAAGCAAATATTGAGTTGGGGAAAACAAAAAATGCGGCAGTATATTTTTATCAGGGAGCTCAGGCATCTTTAGAACTTGCTCAAAATAAATTCCCCTTAAATGGTGAAAAACTGAAAGTAATTGAAGAAAGTCTGAAGTACACAGATAATGATTCTAATCCTGTACAAAAAGAGAAATATGACTATTCATTTGCAGTAGATCGTTCCATGAAAGAAATTCGAGCAACCTTTCAAAATGCAGCATTAAATGAAATTTTAAATCAAACAGGATCTGTAAAAAATGCTGTAAATAAACTCAATATTTCTGATTCTACATTTTCTAAAGCAATGAATCGCAGCGATGAACATAAGCTTGATGCTACACCTTGCTGTATTAAAGAGTTCATTTTACAAAACGATGGAAAAACATGGAAAGAAATGAACGCTGAGTTCGAAAAATATATATTATCCTTCCTTTTAGGGGAATATGGTCACAATAAAAAAATATTAAGTGAAAAATTGGATGTGAATTATTCCAGGTTGGTATCTAAAATGAACCAGGTATCGGCATAGAGGGTAGAACTATTTATGAAATTATTTAAACATATATTACCAATCATCTTTCTAACCGCCATTTTTGGACAGTATAACTGTTGGGAATTAGAAATGGAAGGATGTATTGCTGAAGAATTTTGTGATTGGAGCGAGAGTTTAGAATTTTGTATCAATACTGGAGGTGGTAATGGCGGCGGAGATATGAATTGCAGTGAATTGGATTTCGAGTCCTGTTCACTTATTCCAATTTGTCAATGGAATGAGGATGAAAATACATGCGATGCTCATGAAAATAATTCTTCATGTGCAAATTTAGGTGAGGATGACTGTATTCTACTACCTATGTGTTCTTGGAATGAAAATAGTAATGTATGTGAAAATGGTGGATTTGACTGGGGAGAACATGGTAGTTGGGATAATTGGAATCAAGATGGTGACTGCTCAATTTTAGATGAAGAATTTTGCCATGCAATTCCCTATTGTGAATGGAGTGGTTATAATGAAAATTGCGTCTACACAGCTCAATATTATGCGATGTACACGATAGAAAACCTAGATATAGAAAATGGTACATTGGATATTGTTATTAATAGTGAAGAACCTTTTTTCAACTTTCAGTTAGAATTCAGTGGGATTGAAATTACAGGGTTCTCTGGTGGAGTGGTAGAGTCCTATGAATTTACAATCGAATTCATTGATAATTATATTGCTGGATACCATTCTGGCTGGGGCGATTTTCCTTCCGGCGTTCATACCCTGTTCACATTAGAATTTAATCTTATTGGTGAAACAATTTGTGTATATAATGGTCATTGTAACGGTATTTGGAGCGATGGCAATTGGAATACTGATAATGGTGTAGAAGCATCTGATTGTGTGGTAATATCTGAAACTAATAATGACAATTATTATTCCAATTTATTAAATGGATTCTCCTATGAATATTATGAATACATTGCAGAAAGTGGAAACGGAGTTGTTGGATTTATTACCATAGAAAATATTGAAGGATTTAATCATAGTAGAGATGATGACTTCGGAGATGATATTGGGCTTATGGATCATGAAGGGTTTACCAGTTACAATGAATGCCCTGCCGAAGAAGGAATTGTTATTGCAGGGAATGGCAAATGGAATGGAATTCCTCTCACAATTCCTATTTATGGCGCTATAGATGAATGTGTTGAGGAAGGTGAGCAATTACCAGGTTTTAATACAGGAAACCGCTTAATTATCAACTTGTGGGATGAAGCGACTAATTCTGAATACATAATGGAAGTTGGTGATAGTGATATTCTAAGCTGGGAGGAGTCATTTATTATAATCCCATCTATTAGAATTAGCCATGATTTGAATATTGATGGTGAAATAAATGTACAAGATGTAATTCTTCTTATCAATATAATTTTAACCGAAAATGATTATATTCAATCTGCAGATTTAAATATGGATGAACAGGTTGATATATTAGATGTCATTTTATTAGTGAACTTAATTTTAGAATGAAAGAATTTCAACAAAGATCATTCTTAAGTAGGGATGATGATGAAATGAAAACAATAAGGAACAGGCAAACTTAATAAATCAACACGGAGGCAGTGAATCAAAATTGAATATGAGTAAGATTCACCCAATCCTCCGCATTGACCTCTAGTCAAATTTATGATAAGGATGCCATAAAGTGAAAGGTAAAATAAAATGAAAAATAATAAGAGATCTATAAATATGCTGATGCTTCTCTCAGTGGGTTTTCTTTTTCAGCTTGTCCAAGCTCAACCTGATGGTGGCGGTGGCGATATGAGCTGTGCTGACCTTGATGCTGAAATGTGTGAACTAATACCATTCTGTGAGCTTTCGGATGAAGGCTGTGTAGAAGCAGATTGGGATGGTGGTGGAAATGGTGATGGCGACCACGATGGTGGTGGCGATGGTGGCGGTGGCGATATGAGCTGTGCTGACCTTGATGCTGAAATGTGTGAACTAATACCATTCTGTGAGCTTTCGGATGAAGGCTGTGTAGAAGCAGATTGGGATGGTTGGGGTATGGGTAACTGTGGCGACAGCACTGATGAAGAATGGGGCTGTGGTGACTGGAACTGGGAAGATGGTGGCTTCTCATTGGGCGATATCAATATGGATGATTTTATAAATGTTCAAGATATTATCAATGAAGTTACTTTCATTCTTGATGAAGCTATACCTTCTGATTATGAATCTTGGGCTGGTGACTTGAATATTGATGATATCCTCAATGTATTAGATGTCGTTGATTTGATAGAAATAATTCTTGGTGCAAGGTCTATAAATGGTAATGCTGAAGCATTAATTGATGATTGTACAATTATTGTTAATGGTTCCGTGGGTGCTATTCAGGCAAAAGGTTCACTAATTTCTAATGTTGTAGGAAGTGATATCCTTGCTTCTGCCAATGGAAATACAGTAATCTATAACCTAAATGGTGTTTTAGATACCGATTCATTTACTTTCACATCTACTCCGACTGAGGTAATAATAGCCTCAACTTCTGGAAAACAAGTAGATGTTAAAGTATCTATTCCAAAATCTATCAGTTTAGGTAAAGCCTATCCAAATCCGTTTAACCCTTCAACTGCAATGGACTTAAATCTTAGTGATGCAAGTTTTGTGAGTATGCAAGTTGTTAATGTAAAAGGACAGATTGTATCCACACTTGTTGATGGATACATGGATGCCGGATATCATTCCATAACTTGGGATGCACAGAATATGACATCTGGTATGTACTTTGTAAAAGTTGAAGCAAATGGTGAGCTTATAACACAGAAGCTCATGTTGGTGAAATAAGGTAAGTAATGTTACACCAATAGGGCTGGGTAACCAGCCCTATTGGTCTAAAGTATTAAAAAGAAATAAATATTTTCTACACTTGTTCTTTTAATTTCATCTTTTTAGTTATAGTGATTAAATAACAAAATAGCCAAGGAGTGTACAATGACTAAAAAAAATA
>JACKQG010006434.1_pt1 | contig 12381 bp, 14 predicted proteins | sample 8237621 | NCBI WGS metagenome assembly JACKQG01 (sample SAMN15677084, study PRJNA649215) | marine metagenome | biome: marine; feature: Black Sea; material: saline water; isolation source: suspended particulate matter (SPM) from the Black Sea western gyre | collected 2013-06-09/2013-06-10 | depth...
AGGCAACCCACCTTATTCTTGCCGCCATCCTGTCCGAACAACCGGGGCCACCTCTCCTCCATTACCACCTTGGCCTTATGAACCGTGAATCAAAATGATGATTGAGTATGATACCTGTCAAGTGATAATAGAAAATTTTGAAGAACCTGCAGGAATAGACATGAAATTAATAGAGAACCGGTGGTGGGTTGTCCAATGAACAATTTATTGTCAGGTTTGATTAAAACATGGAATCGCGCTCTGTCTGCTAAGTACTAAATTTGGCTTCTTGATTTTGACCGATAAAAGGACTATGGTTGGGTCAAAAGGAGGTGTGCTATGAAATACTCTCAAGCGATAAAACCTATCAGTTATCTTAAAGCTCATGTGTCTGAGGTTGTTCGTGATATTACCGAAAATCAGAAAACTATGATTATCACCCAGCATGGGGAGGCAAAAGTAGTTGTTCAAGATATTCATGTTTTTGAGCAAACACAGGAGAGTTTAGCTATGCTGAAGCTATTGGCTCAGAGTAAAGCCAGCTTGAAGAAGGGGAAGTTCAAACCTGCAGCTGAGGCGTTTGCAGATATTGAAGCAAGGATCAAGGTGCGGCAAAGTTGAAGTATACTGTCCAGATTCTGGCTGATGCTGAAGAGGATCTTTTTAGAATTTATCAATATGTGGCGAGCCATGATTCGCTAGGAAAGGCGGAAACCCTCTATGAGAGCATAAAGGAAACCATTCTGTCCCTTGACTGTCAGCCGACTCGCGGCCATGTGCCACCTGAGCTTGAACGGTTGGATGTCCGGGAATTCCTTGAAATCCACTACAAGCCTTATCGTATCGTTTATCAGATTTTAGAAATGGATGTTTTTGTGCACTGTATATTTGATGGTCGGCGCCACCTTGATGATATTTTGCGGGAGCGATTATTACGAATTTAGCCATAATTGGGACATTGTGGGACTCTGCCTGCAGACAACACCACATCGACTACAAATTGGTGACAGGAGTGGTGACAGGGAAACATTCTTGCGACGAGAGATGCAGTCTGACATTTCGAATGTACGAAGTTTTAATTTTATATTATTTAGGATACAGAATCTCGAATAAGAGCCTGCAGGTATCTTAACCATCAAACACGGTGGAAATCATGAAACTGATTAATATTGGTTTTGGGAATACAGTAATGGCTGAAAAGATTGTGGCTGTTGTGAACACAGGCTCGTCTCCGGCCCGTAAGCTCAAAGAAAATGCCAAGCAGGCCGGACAACTGATTGATGTGACCGAGGGGAGGCGTACCCGATCAATCCTGGTCATGGACAGTAATCATATTGTTCTCTCTTCGGTACAGTCTGAGACCATCAGTCAGCGCCTGGCAGCATTGCACTCCGAGACCCAGCTGGCCGAGATTGAGCTGGGGAAAAAACAGGAGAAGTCTAAAAAGAAGGGAGAGTATTGATGGTCCAAGGACGACTTTTTGTTTTTTCAGCTCCATCCGGGGCTGGTAAAACCACCTTGCTCAAGCGGGTTATGGGGGAGCTTGATAACCTGGTTTTTTCTGTTTCCCATACCACCCGCGCGCCGCGTTCCGGTGAAATGGATGCTGTGGATTATCACTTTGTCAGCCGGGAGCGTTTTGAGGCCATGCGTGATCAGGAGGCCTTCCTGGAGTGGGCGGAGGTGCATGGAAACTTCTATGGAACCAGCCGTGAGGCGGTACTGGCTCAACTGGAACAGGGAATGGACGTGATTCTGGATATTGACGTTCAGGGTGCGGCGATTATTCGGGCCTCCCGATTGATTGATGCTGCCTTTGTCTTTATCAGTCCGCCATCACTGGCTGAACTTGAGCGCCGACTCCGTGGCCGTAAGACAGACAGTGATGAAACCATTGGCCTGCGTTTAAAGAATGCCGCGCAGGAGATGCGGGCCGCAGTGGATTATGATTATCTCCTGCTCAATGACCAGCTTGAGGAAGCCGTTATGGTTCTTAAATCAGTGATTCTAGCCGAGCGGAGCCGGGCCCATCGCCTGCCTTCGGGTGGGCCAATTGTGTTGGAGGGTCTGTGAAAATAAAGAGACCGGCATCAAAACCTTCGGGTGCAAAGGCAACCGGTGGCAGGTCCAAGGGAGGCGCCCGGTCGTCAGCTCAGGACAAGAGACAGGGACAGCACAAGTCTGGTTCCAGGCCATCAGGGCGCAAAACCTCAGCGGGGCGACCTCAGCGGGCGCAGGCCTGTAAGACCGGTGCATCTCAGTGTGAAATGCCTGGCGCACAGAAGAGCCGAGCACCGCAAAGTGGCGGCTCGCACAAGGGTGGTGAGCAGGATCGACTGATTCGTCTCAGCGATGATCTGCTCTGGGGAGTCCACCCGGTCCTTGAGGTGTTGAAGCAGGGTGGCGAGCGGATTGCTGAGATCATCCTGGTCAAGGATCGACACGGGGGAAAACGAGAAGAGTTGATCGAACTTGCCAAACAGCAAGGAGTGCGATTGACCTTTGTCTCAGGTCTCAAACTCACAGGGCCGGATGCCTCTGAGGCTCGTCATCAGGGTATTGTCGCACGGGTTAATCAGACTGATCTGCTGGAGTTTGATCAGCTGCTGGCACGTATCCGGGAGCAGGTGGCGTCAGGTGAAAAACCGCGCATTGTGGCCTTGGATTGTCTGCAGGACCCTCACAATCTGGGGGCAATCATCCGTTCGGCTCATGCCTCTGGTATGGGAGCGGTACTGGTGACCAGGGAGCGTTCGGCCCCTCTGGGAGGGACAGCCGCCAAGTCGGCCGCGGGAGCCATGGCCCATATGGATATCTGTCAGGTGACCAATCTGGCAGAGAGTCTTCAGCGTCTGCAGGATGCGGGGATGTGGGTTTTTGGCGCGGTCAAGGATGAGGAGGCAAAGTCAATCTACCAGACTGATTTTGATCTGCCTCTCTGTCTGGTGGTCGGTGGTGAGGGGCCGGGAATCAGGCCTCTGGTTCAGCGCCGTTGTGATGTTCTGATCTCGATTCCCATGCAGGGCGATCTCGACTCCCTCAACAGTTCGGTGGCCGCTGGAGTGATCATGTTTGAGGTCATGCGCCGTCATCTGCCCGCCTGAGTCTTTGAGTGAACGATTACTGGACCGTCTGGAACAAATCCAACATAAAAAAAACAGCCATTCCGAGGTAAATCAGAATGGCTGTTTTTGGTCAGGCGAGTCGGACGTCTTGCGAGATCATCAAATTATTTTTTCTTCTTCATACTCGCTGCCAGTAAATCACCAAAGGTCCCCATTGATTTTGGAGCCTGGGGTTTCATGGGTTCATATGTCTCCCGTTTCCCCACCGTTGCCCTGGTCTTTGTCTCACTCTCCACACTTTCCTGACCAGCAAGGCTCAGGCGAATATTTCTTTTTTCAAGATCAATCTCATCCACCTGTACTTCAAGATCCTGTCCCTCCTCCAGGACTTCGCGTGGGTGGTTGATCCGTCGACCGCCGCCGATCTTGGAGATGTGGAGGAGGCCATCCACGCCCGGTGTCAGGGTGACAAAGGCACCGAAATTTGTCAGTCGTGCAACCCGTCCCATGACCGTGATGCCGATTGGGAAGTTGGTGACGGCCTGATCCCAGGGGTTTTCAAGAGTCTCCTTGATGCTCAGGGTGATTCTGTCTTTTTCCCAGTCCAGTGCCTTGATCAGTACCTTGACCTGATCACCCGCCGTAAAAAGTTCTTCAACATTATCGACTCGACTCCAGCCAAGCTCTGACAAGGGCACCAGTCCGTCCACTCCGCCCAGATCCACAAAGAGCCCGAATTCGCGGATGGAGGTGATGGTGCCGGTGACAGTTTGACCCTCGGCCAGCGTCTCTTTCAGTTGTTCTTTCAGCTCTTCCCGCTCCCGCTCCTGAATGGCCCGGGCTGAGAGGACCAGATTGCGGCCGTTCTCTTCGAAGCGGGTAATGAGGAAGGTCATGGACTGGTCGAGAAAGGTTTCGGCTGCATTTTCAACCCGGCGCAGGCCCATTTGCGAGTAAGGACAGAAGCCGCGTGTCGAACCGCCGATCATGATCTCAAAACCACCCTTAATCTCTTTTTTGACCATACCCTCCACAGGTATCTGGGCCTGAAAGGCCTCTTCCAGATGGGCTGCGCCCCCTGAACCACCGATTTTGGTGGTGAAGATCATCCCGGAACCGGTGCTGCGCAGAAAGTAGACGCTTAACTCATCACCCACGGCCACTGGTTTTTCGCTTTCGTCCACTTCGGAGCGATCAAGGATTCCCTCGCTTTTGCCACCGATATCAATGAATATGGTCTCTGGGGCAAGGTCGGCGATTTGGGCGCTGATCTTCTGGCCGGGGCTGAGTCGCTGGTGCTGGCTGCTTTTGGTTTCCTGAAAAAGTTCGGCAAAACTTGCGTCGCTGTTGTCCTGAGACATATCTGTACCTGTTTGCTGCATGATTGAATGGTGAATTCGGGTCAAGATACTGGCAGGCAGCACTGATCCGAGGCTTGGTGTCCTGAGGGGGCGATCATAACACGATCTGTTCAGAATCAAAAGAGGGGATCATCCCGGTGAGTCAGTCGTCTTGCCCGGTTCGCTCACCGCCAGGGCCAGAACTGTATCTTTTTCCTGAAAGAGGAGTCGTTTTGTCGTCAGTTCGTTGAGGAACATGTCTATCCGGTCGGGAGGAATCATCGGGTATTGTTGATGGAGGGTCGATCGTTCACAGATGGTGGCGCAGAAGAGATATATTTCGCGGGAGCGGCCCTGGAGACGGTGCTGGAGTGTGGGGCCCTGGTCCTGTTCCTGGCGGATGATGAGAAAGGAGCCGCCGTCGCGTTGGGAGAGAGCTGGTTGCTTTATGTTCCTCCGTCGTTTGTGGAAGCCTTGCCAGTCTTTGATCTTGCGGTTGACTGCCAGCCAGCGCTTTTGTTGGATGGTGCGATCGCCTCGATAGCCTTTGATCAGCATGGTCAGACTGCTGAGGCAGGGTGCGGGCAGGAGTTGTTTGTTTTTGGGATGCCGGGTGATTGCCGTAATGCCGAAATGTGACGGGTTCTGTTGCACGGGCGATCCGTGACCGAGGAAGAAGCTTGCCCCTGTAAGTGGTAAATACGGCAGGACAAAATCAAGATTGGTCAGCGTTTCATGGGCCTCTTCCTCACTGCTGCCGGGGAACTCGAGAATCAGGTTGCCTTCAAGGCGCATACCGCAGGCCTGGGCTGCTTTCATGGCGGCTATGTTTTCAATGGTTGTGGTTCCCTTGTCCATCCGTTTCAGTAATGAGCTGCTCAGGGCTTCGATCCCCACCTGTACGGTACTGAGGCCTCCCCGGTGATAAAGGGCAAGGCGTTTGGGGTCAGGTATCACTCTGATTTCAGCAAAAAAATCCAGGTCGACTTGCGTCTCGCTTATTGTTTTGAAAAATCGATCGGCCTCGTTCGGGGGCAGGGCGTTGTCTGTGAAGGTGAAGTCCAGGGCCTGGTGGGTCTGGGATAATGTCTGCACCTCAGAACACATTCGTGTTGATTTTTTCCAGCGATAGCCGTGCCATTGCAGGTTAAGATTGCAGAAAGTGCAGCGGTTCCACCAGCAGCCGCGTGAAAATTCAACGGGCAGTATGGGGATAAAGGGTTGTCCAGGGAAAATCTGCTCCATTTCTTTGAAATAGGGCCGGTAGTCGGGGGTTGGCAGCTGGTTCAGATCCTGAATAGGGGGGACGGGTTCACCGGGACGGAGCTTGTGGCGATGGTAGACCTGGGGTGGCAACAGGTTCTTCTTGTGGAGCAGATACTCACAGATTCGTTTGAGGTTTTGTTCCCCTTCGCCGTGGACAATGTAATCAATCTGGGGAAAAGTCTGGAGCAGTGAATGACCCATGGGGCCGACACAGCCCGAACCGCCGAAAACGATAGGGAGCTCAGGATGGCGGTTCTTGAGGCGAGAGGCCACGACCAATGAGGAGAGCAGCTGATTAAAACAGATTGAAAAGCCGACGAGCTGATACTGACTGAAATTCATGTCGGCCAGCCAGTCATGGAGAACCTGATCCAGGAGTTTGACCGTGGTTGTAAAGTCGAACGGTGGTTTGCTGGAGCCGCTCCAGCTCTTGTGAAAGAGTCGAGCTGCAGCAGGGTGGTGTTCGGGGAAGAGCAGGGGGCTGAAGAGCGCCTCGCCAGCCCAGCTGTTTTCGGCCAGTTCGTGATACCCGGCGGTACCCAGGGCCTTGGCCGTCAGGAGGTAGGGGTGAAAGGTGTCACACCGGATCTGTGGGTCCTGCTCGAGAAAGGCCTTGAGTGCGCCGAGTTGGATTGAGGGACGGTTGAAGATGGCCCAGGGCAGGGAGATGAGGGCAACACGGAGCGCTGGGTTTGATGGGGGCATCATTGGTGGATGATTTCCGTGTCTGGCGGCGGGGAGAATACAAAGAGCCGCTCACGATCGGCTGTGGTGAGATCCTTGAGACTGTTGGGCTGGATGTTGCTCAGGGTTAATATCGTCCGGGTGTCAAAATGATCGGTGATCTCAATGCCTGTGATCAGTGAGTCGTTGCTGATTGTGAGTCGGATTTCACTGATTTGTGACTGTTCTTTTTTGGGGAGCAGGCGGATGGCCGTTGTCTCAGACGTGTTCTGTGTATCGGGTGGAGCAGGCCTGTCCGCGGCCACGATTTCAAAAGACTCGTCCAGGCGGGCACGGCCACTGAAAAAAGAGTAGATCAGATCCTGCTCCAGGGCGGTGGCCGGGGTGATGATCTGCTGTTGAAGCCGGGCAAAGTACATGCGCAGGGTCTCGCCGTCACTGATCAGCACCTGCAGGTCTGGTTTGTCGTAATCCCAACGCATCCGGGCCTTGCCGTCAGTCTCTGTGTTACGCAAAAACACGGCCCGTCCCCGGCCCAGCCGGTCTTGAGTGTTGAATGGCCCCTGGCTGTTCTGGCTGAAGGTGAAACTCAGGCTTTGCAGCTGGTCGTATGTCTGTTGCAGGCGATTTGCCACATCCGCAGGTTGCTCTGTGACGCTCCAGGCTGTGCTTGCCGAGAAAAAAGTGCACAGGAGCAGGAGCGGAAGGATAAGCCGGTTGATCAAGGGAGGTCGATTCATGCCAGGTGCAGCTCCATGGGACGTTGGAAAATATTGCGGGCCATGGCCTGGGCCGCATCAGTGAGATCGGAGACAAAGTAACGGTGACCGGGAGGGCCGTCTGTGCGGCTGATCAGATCTGGTTTGTCAGCCAGAAAATGTTGCACTGCCTTGGCGGTCTCTATGGAAGAATCGATCAGTTGCACCCGGCGGCCAATGCGGTGCTGGATCATGTCCTTGAGCACGGGATAATGGGTGCAGCCCAGAATCAGGGTGTCGATCTGCTGGCCCTTGAGGGGGTGAAGGTAGCGGCGGATGATCATCTTGGTTTCCTGGCGGTTGATCCAGCCTTCCTCCACCAGAGGGACAAGGAGCGGACAGGCTTGCGTTACGACCCGGCTCTCAGGGGCCAGGTCACGAATGGTTTGTTCATAGACCCCGCTCCTGATCGTGGCTCCGGTGCCGATGATCCCGATGCGCCCGGATCGGCTCTGGCGTACAGCCTCAACTGCGGCCGGGCTGATGACTTCAATGATTGGCACTTTGAATTCGCGGCGCAGGGTTTCAGTGGCCACACTGGAAGCCGAGTTGCAGGCAATGATGATCAGCTCTGCCCCCTGTTTGAGGAGGAATTCGGTATTTTCAAGCGAGTAGTTGATGATGGTGGCCGCGCTCTTGCTGCCGTATGGCGTACGGGCAATGTCGCCGTAATAGACCAGGGAGCATTCAGGCAATAACTGCTCCACGGCCCGGGCCACGGTCATGCCGCCAACTCCTGAGTCAAAGATACCGATCATGATAATAGAAGATTGAGTGGGATAAGGAGTGATTGTAAGAAAATCTGTTACACATCTGAGGCCGGAGGGCTCGCACACGTGACAACGCTCTACATCATTGTTGTATAACAAAAAGGTCCTGGAACAACAAGAAAGAAGCGGGCGTTCACTGCAGGGTGAGAGAGTGGTGATGTTGACAGAACAGTCTGGGAGAATTATTATAGGGTGCAAGTCAGGGAGAAGCGAAAGCCTTTCCTTTTTGAAAAGTTTCAATTGTTGCTATTGCAACTGTATATTACAGCGTGTGTGGAGCAGAGTGATGCCAGTATATGAATATGAATGCAGTGACTGTAAGAAGATCTTTGAAGTGCAGCAGCGTATGGCTGATAAGCCACTGACTGGCTGCCCCGAGTGTGAAGGCAGTGTGAAAAAACTGATGTCCATGAGTTCGTTTCAGCTCAAGGGCGGTGGCTGGTATGCCGATGGTTATGCCAGTACCAATCAATCTGCCTCATCAACCGGCAAGCCGGCTGAGAGCAAGTCTGCTCCGGCTCCTTCCTGTCCCGCAAGCGGCGGTTGCGGCCAATGCCCGGCAGCGACCAGCTGATCGCGGCATTTATTTGTGTTCTCATCCCTCTTGTTGATTGCCGAATCCCTGGATTCAGGGGTGGCAATCAGTCCATTCTGAGATGTTCTGGATGTCCTCTTAGTCAATAATGACCATGGCATCGCCGTAAGAGTAGAAGCGGTAGCCTTGGGCTATGGCCTCTTTGTAGCTGTCCAGCAGGAACTCACGGCCGCAGAATGCGGAGACCAGAAAGAGCAGGGAAGATTGGGGCAGGTGAAAATTGGTGATGAGCCGGTTCACGACCTTGAACTGGAATCCCGGGACGATATAGAGGTCGCACCAGCCGTCTGTTTCATGTACCTGTCCCAGTTCATCTGCTGCAAATTCCAACGCTCGCACCGTGGTCGTGCCCACGGCCCAGACTTTTCCGCCTTCCCTGTGTACCCGGTTGATGTGTTGGGCCGTGGTCTCAGAAATATGGATATATTCTTCATGAATCTGGTGATCACGGATGGCCTCGTGTCGAACCGGCGCAAAGGTACCGTATCCGACGTGCAGAGTGATTTTGGCCAGTTCAACTCCCTGATGTGCCAGTTTTTTCACAAGCTCTTCTGAAAAATGCAGCCCGGCCGTTGGTGCAGCGACAGCTCCGGGCTGATCGGCGTAGACAGTCTGGTAACGTTTTTGATCCACAGGGGTGCTGCCCTGTGTCCGTTCGATATAAGGGGGCAGCGGTACCTGGCCGCAGTCGCTGAGGATTTCGCTCAGTTCCCGGTGTCCATTGAAGGTCAACAGGATCCGGGCCTTGCCGCCTTCAAGCAGCTCGGTGACGCAACAGGAAAGATCCTCGCTGAGTGTGACGACATCTCCCGGCCTGGGCCGTTTTGAGGCCTTGATGAGAGCCTCGGCATTGGCCTGTTTCAGCTTGTCCGGGGCGGATTGATCTGTCAGGATTGCCGGAAAGGCCAGCAGGAATATCTCTATCTTCCCCCCGGTGGCCTTGCGTCCCTGAAGCCTGGCGGGAAAGACCCGGGTGTCGTTGACCACCAGCAGATCTCCAGGGGCCATGAGGTCGCAGATATCGCTGAAGCGGCGATGGTCGCGGGTTCCCGTCTGGTGGTTGAGGACCATGAGTTTTGAATTGTCTCTCTGGTCAGCCGGGAATTGGGCAATGTTTTCTTTCGGCAGGTCGTAGTCGTAGGCCGTAAGAGTGAAATCCTGTTGCATTTCTGTATTGTTTTCCAGTAAATATAGAAAAGTATGGTGGAGCCTGCTGGCTTTTTTGTTGATACACCCATTTGCGCAAAACCCTTTTATTTACCATGATCCTTGTCCTTGCCGCAACCGAATTTGAGATGACACCGTTTCGTCAAGCCTGTACGCCGGGAGATCAGAGCTGCCTGACCCTGGTGACTGGAGTTGGTCCGGTGGAAACTGCGCTCAATTTGACCCGTTTCCTTCTTCAATGCCCATATACCATTGACTGTGTCCTTGGTATAGGAGTGGCCGGAGCCTATATTGCATCTCCTGGCTCAGATCGTCACAATGCCAGTCTTTTGGATCTTTGTCTGGCCGAGACCGAGGTCCTGGGAGACAGCGGTCTTTGTTACGAGGATCGCATCGAGCCCCTGTCTGAAGACGTTGCCGGAAAAATTTCTTTTACCCTCGATCCCCATCTGCGGACACGGGCCGTGCAGGTATTGCAGGCGCACGATATCCCCTGTCTGTCTGGCCCCTTTGTGACCCTGAGCTGTGCCAGTGCCACTCAGAAGCGTGGAGATCTGCTGGCTCAGCAGTATCAGGGCTTGTGTGAAAATATGGAGGGCGCGGCCGCAGCCCGTGTCTGTGAGGAATTTTCTCTGCCGTTCCTGGAGATGCGCTGCATCTCAAATCTGGTCGAGGATCGAAATCTGGAGTGCTGGCATCTGCTTGAGGCCAGTACCATTTGTGGACAGGCAGCGGCTCTGCTTTGTCGTGAACTTGACCGTGAACAATCATGACCCCCCTCTCTCTGGCTTACTCTCCCTGTCCCAACGACACCTTTATTTTCTATGCCCTGACCCATGGTTGTCTTGCCGTGCCGCAAGTAACCGTGGCGCCGCCGATCCTCGATGATGTCGAGACCCTGAACGAATGGGCCATGGCTGGCCGTTTTGATGTGACAAAGCTCTCCTTTCACGCCCTGGGCCTGGTTCTGGATGAGTATTGTCTGCTTTCGGCCGGGAGTGCCCTGGGCCGGGGTTGCGGTCCCTTGCTGGTTGCCAAAAGGCAGCTTGCATCGGATGAGCTCAGCCGTTGCCGGGTGGCCATTCCCGGTCGTCTGACCACCGCGGCTCTGCTTTTTCGTCTCTTCTGCCCAGAGTGTGTGGAGCTGGTGCCCATGCGCTTTGATCTGATTATGGCAGCTGTCCATGCGGGTGAGGTCGATGCCGGGGTGATCATTCATGAGAGTCGTTTTACCTATGCAGATTTTGGCTTGACCTGCCTGCAGGACCTCGGCTCCTGGTGGGAGCAGAGCTCAGGTCTTCCCATTCCCTTGGGATGTATAGCGGCCCGGCGTTCACTGGGGGTCGATCGGATTCACGCCATTGAGCGCGCCATCCGGGCCTCGGTGGACTGGGCCCATGCCAATCCCGCTGTCTGCCTGCCCTATATCCGGAAACATGCCCAGGAGATTGACGAGCAGGTCATGCAGAATCATATTGGTCTGTATGTGAACGATTTTTCAAGAGATCTTGGTGATAAAGGCCTCGCCGCAATTCAGACCTTCCTTCAGCGAGGCCGACAGGCAGGCATTCTGCCCGAGAGCGATCAGGATTTACTGGTGACTCAATGAAAGACTGTCAGACCCAACAGGTCGACTCGATGCCAGTGCATTGCCAGCCGATCCTTGAGGTCCGTGGAGCAACCGGCGAGGCTGGGGAGCAACAACTCTCCCGGTTACTTGCCGAGCTGTCGCAGAAGGGGCTGCGTCTGGCCCTGGTGTGTCAGCATGACCAGAGCAATGCTCTCCTGGCCGAACGGCCCGGAGCAACTATCCTGTATCGATCAATACTGGACCCTGCAGCTCCTGAAGATACTCGTCTCCTGCATGATCTTGTGGGGGGACACGATCTGGTGCTTCTCCTGGGTGATTATCAATATGGGGCCGCGCAATTGCTGTTTCAGCCGTCAAATGAGACGAAGTCCGCAGAACCGAACAGTCCTGTCGTGTACGTCAGTCGTCCGGGAGATACGCCGAGCCGGATGAACCAGGCCGTGCAGGCCTGGCTGACCCGCATCTGCACGGCAACTCCGCTCTGGGCCTGTGTCCTGATTGGTGGTCGAAGTTCTCGTATGGGCAGTCCTAAACATCTGCTGGCCAAACGAAACGCCACATGGCTCGAGGAAACGGTGGCCCTGCTCAGACCGCTGACCCATGGAATCATCCTTTCCGGTTCCGGTGATGTGCCGCAAAGCTTGTCAGATCTGCCCCGGCTGGCCGATGCCCCGGGCGTTCAGGGACCTCTGGCCGGTATTCTTGCTGCCATGCGCTGGCAACCCCGGTTTTCCTGGCTCCTTCTGGCCTGCGATATGCCCGTGATCAGCTCCTCAGCCCTTGAGTGGCTTCTTGCTCGACGTGCGCCCGGTTCCTGGGGCGTTGTGCCGCGCCTTGAGCACGATGGTTTTGTGGAGCCTCTCCTGGCCCACTATGACTTCCGGGCGGCTCGTTATTTTGAAGACCTGGCGACTTCCAATTGTTTTAAGATCGGTCAGGTTGCTCGTCGGTCAAAGATCGAAACGCCCGTTATCCCGGAAGCTCTGCGGGATTCCTGGCTGAATATCAATACCCCGGCGCAACTGAAAGCGGCCCGTGAGCTGTTTTGACAGAAGGGTCGTGCATGTATTCTGGTTTATGGCAGAAAGCCGTCACTCTTTAGCAGTACGCCAGTGTTTTGCCTCAGTCGGAAATGGACTTTTAGCCCGCGTGACATAAATGAATTT
>JACKQG010006435.1_pt1 | contig 12381 bp, 13 predicted proteins | sample 8237621 | NCBI WGS metagenome assembly JACKQG01 (sample SAMN15677084, study PRJNA649215) | marine metagenome | biome: marine; feature: Black Sea; material: saline water; isolation source: suspended particulate matter (SPM) from the Black Sea western gyre | collected 2013-06-09/2013-06-10 | depth...
TGTGAAGGTTTCAAAACTAATCGTAAGGGCGAGTGCAAACTTGCCCTTATTTTTTTAGGGAGATCATTCTGTAACTACATGGTTATGACAAATTTAAACAAAAAGTGACATACCATAGACCTTGTTTACATAAACTTATACTCTGTAAATTAAATGTTGAATTTATAACAGATAAAAGGGATATTATATGGCATCAACTTCAGATTTTAAAAATGGTGTAATTCTAAATCATAAAAAAGGATTATGGAAAATAGTGGAATTTATGCATGTCAAACCTGGCAAGGGGCCTGCATTCGTCAGAACTAAGTTAAAAAATGTAAAAACAGGTCAAGTAGTAGAAGAGACTTTTAGAGCTGGTGAAAAAATTGAGATAATTCGTATAGAAGCTCGCGATTATACATATTCTTACTTCGACGGTGAATTTTATGTTTTTATGGATAACGAAACTTTTGAGCAAATTTCTTTAACAAACACTCAAGTTGAAGATGTTTTAGATTTTCTTATAGAAAACACAACTACTACAATTGCTTTCAATGGCGATGAACCTATTGAAGTTCGTATTCCACAACACATGAATTTAAAGATTGTTGAGACAGATCCTGGTGAAAAAGGGAATACTGCTCAAGGTGGGACTAAACCTGCTAAACTCGAAACTGGTGTAGTAATTCAAGTTCCATTGTTTATTCAAGAAGGTGAATCTGTACGAGTTGATACAAAAGATTGCAGATATATAGAACGAGTTAAATCATAAAACAGGATATTGCTATGGTTGCAAAAAATAAAATAAAAAGTTTAATTGAGTTAATTGAAAATTCTGAAGTAAACGAAATTGAAATATCATCTTTTTGGGGTGCTCAGAAAATTCGTGTAAGTCAAAATTCAAATACAATTCATACTACTGATATTTCTAAGCAAATTCAAGTACAACCTGCTAAAGAAATACAACCAACTGAGGTTCCTGTACCTAAAGTGCCAGAGCCAATTAAAGAAAATCCTGAAGATAAGAAAGTGGAAGTATCTGATAATCATCATGAAATTACTGCACCTTTAGTCGGAACTTATTATTCTTCACCAAAACCAGAAGCAGATGATTTTGTTAAAATTGGAGACATTATTTCTGTTGGTCAAGTTATCTGCATCATTGAAGCTATGAAAATATTTAATGAAATAGAATCTGAAGTTGCTGGAAAAATTATTGACATAGTTCCAAAAAGCGGAACCCCGATTGAGTTTGGACAACCAATAATTGTGATTGAACAGAAATAAGAAATGTTTAAAAAAATATTAATCGCGAATCGTGGTGAAATTGCATTAAGAGTCATCCGTGCTTGTAGAGAATTAAACATCCAAACTGTTGCAGTTTATTCAACTGCAGATGAGTTATCGTTGCATGTTCGTTTTGCAGACGAAGCAATTTGCATAGGTCCTCCTGAAAGCACAAAAAGTTATTTGAATATTCCATCCATTATATCAGCCGCAGAATTAACAAATGCTGATGCAATTCATCCTGGATATGGTTTTTTGTCAGAGAGTGCAGAATTTTCAGAAATTTGCAGAGAACATGATATTTCATTTATCGGTCCACCGCCTGAAACCATTAACGCAATGGGAGACAAGGCAAACGCAAAAGAAACAATGAAATCAGTTGGCGTGCCTGTAATTCCTGGGTCCGAAGGAGTTGTAAACACTGTTGAAGAAGCATTGATAATTGCAGAAACAGTTGGATTTCCAGTAATGCTTAAAGCATCTGCTGGTGGAGGAGGCCGTGGAATGCGACTAGCAAAATCCGCATCTGAACTTGATGAAGCATTTCATACAGCTCAATCTGAAGCTTTAACTGCATTTAATAATGGAGATATGTATCTTGAGAAATTCATTCAGGAACCGAGACATATTGAAGTTCAAATTCTTGCCGATGCCCACGGAAATGTTGCTGCACTTGGAGAACGAGAATGTTCAATCCAACGACGGCACCAAAAGCTATTGGAAGAATCTCCATCTGTTGCAGTATCTCCTGAAATTAGAAAAAGAATGAGTGATTCGGCAATCAAAGGTGTAAAAGCTGCAAATTATCTTGGAGCTGGCACAATTGAATTTCTACTTGATATCAACGGTGACTTCTATTTTATGGAAATGAATACTAGAATTCAAGTTGAACATCCTGTAACTGAAATGGTAATCGGAGCTGATTTGATCAAATATCAAATATTGTGTCATGCAGAAATGCCGTTACCTGAGTGGATGCTAAATACCCAACTTCGTGGACATGCAATCGAGTGTAGAATAAATGCTGAAGACCCCGATCATAAATTTAGACCATCACCAGGTAAAATTACCAGTTTTCATATGCCTGGAGGGATGGGGATTCGAGTAGATACTCATGCCTATGCTGGGTATCATATTCCTCCAAATTACGATTCTATGATCGCTAAATTGGTTGTCCATGCTCCATCGCGGAAAGAAGCAATAAACAGAATGCGTGGTGCGTTGGATGAATGCGTTATTGAGGGAATAAAAACAAGTGTACCATTTCATAAACAACTGTTAATGGATGAGGAATTTTGCAATGGAAATTTTGACACTAGTTTTTTGGAAACTTTTGAATACATAAAAAATAAGGACTAAAATATGAATATACCTGAAAATTTAAAATATTCTAAAGACCATGAGTGGTCTGACACAAACAATGATGTTGCAGTGATTGGATTAACAGATTTTGCACAAAGTGAACTTGGCGATATAATTTTCATTGAATTCCCAGATATTGGAGACCAAATTTTTATTGGAGATACTATAGGTACTGTTGAAGCTGTTAAAACAGTTGCAGATATGTTTTCACCGCTGTCAGGAGAAATTGTTGAGGTTAATGAGAACTTAGAAGATGCTCCGGATTTAGTCAACTCAGATCCTTATGGTGAAGGTTGGATTATTAAAATTAAACTAAATAAACCCAAAGAATTAGATTTACTTTTGGATTCAAAAAGCTACGAGACGCTCATCAAATAATGCAATATATTCCATCAACTCCTGAGCAGATAAAGGAAATGACAAATGCAATCGGAATTGATTGCTTAGATGATTTATTTTCTATAATTCCTAAAACTCTAAAGTTAAAAGAAAAACTTGGTTTGAACGATTCGATTTCTGAAATGGAGTTGGAAGTTGAATCTCAAAAGATTTCTTCGTTAAATAATTCAGCCAGTGAAAATTTATGTTTTCTTGGATCTGGTTCTTATGATCATTATATCCCAAAAGCAGTTGATTTCTTGTCTAGTCGCTCGGAATTTTATACTGCATATACTCCGTATCAAGCTGAAGTAAGTCAGGGAACTTTGCAGGTTTTGTACGAATTCCAAACAATGATTTGCGAGTTAAGTGGTCTAGATGTAGCAAATGCTTCATTATACGATGGAGCTTCTGCTCTTGCTGAAGCTTGTTCGATAGCATTAGCTTCAAATAAAAAGAAAACAAAATTGTTAATTTCATCAACAGTAAATCCGCGTTATTTGGAAGTCGTGAAGACTTATATGCAAAACCGTGATGTCGAATTGATAATGCTTCCAAAAATAAATGGAAAAACTGATTTATCTAAAATTAGAAATAATATTGATGAAGTTGCCGGAGTTGTAATTCAATCACCAAATTTCTTTGGTATTGTTGAAGATTGGACAGCAGTAAAATCTGAATTAGCGGATTCCAAAGCACTTTTAATTGCAGTGAGTGATCCAATGAGTTTATCAATACTTAAATCCCCAGGGGAATGTGGGGCTGATATATTTGTTGGTGATGGGCAAACTCTAGGAAATCCGATGTCTTATGGAGGTCCACATCTTGGATTAATGGCAGTTACGACTAAATTGATGAGGAAAATGCCTGGGCGGATTATTGGTAAAACTGTGGATGTAGATGGAAATGTAGGATTTGTTTTAACTTTACAAACTAGAGAACAACATATCAGACGAGAAAAAGCCACATCAAATATATGTACTAATCAAGGATTGATGGCATTACGATCGGCAATTTATATGTCATTATTAGGAAAAGAGAAACTACCAGAATTAGCAAATTTATGTTGCCAGAAAGCACAATATACTGCGACTGAAATAGATAAATTATCTTGTTATTCGCTTCCTTATGGAAATCAATTTGTTAAAGAGTTTGTAGTGAAGTCATCTAAATCTGCTTTGGATATAGTTAGATTAGCTGAGAATAATGGTATTTTTATTGGGACAGTAGAAAATGATGAAACTGATAGACTAATACAAATTGCAGTAACTGAAAAACGAACCAAATCTGATATTGATGAGTTAATTTCATTTTTGAAAGCTATTTAACATAAATTTTATTATGAAGATATTTGAGCAATTAAAGAAAGTAAGAGAAAAACGCGGAACTTGTGCAATAGCATTAATTGATCCTGATGTTAAAAACGACCACAATCTATCTGAAACAGTAAAACTAATAACTGATTCTGATTATGATGCGATATTTGTTGGTGGCAGTTTAATAATGGATAATCTGTTCGAGGATAGAATGGGTATCATCCGCAATAATTCCGATTTACCAATTATAATATTTCCAGGTTCTTCTAATCAATTGTCGAGTAAAGCTGATGCTGTACTTTTCCTTTCTTTGTTAAGTGGCAGAAATCCTCAGTATTTAATTGGTGAACATGTTCAATCTGCGCCTAAAATATATAATCTGAAAATTGAGCCGATTCCCACTGGTTATATTTTAGTTGATGGAAATGTACCTTCTTCGGTAGCAGTAATGAGCAATACAAATCCGCTACCAATGAGTAAACCGGAAATCATTTTAGCACACGCATTAGCCGGTGAATATTTAGGAATGAAACAGATATTTATTGAAGCAGGTAGCGGTGCAAAGAATCATGCTTCTAAAAATTTAATTGAACTATTGTCATCTAAACTATCCATTCCACTGGTTGTTGGAGGTGGAATTCGCACACCAGAATCTGCAATGAAACTTGCCAAAGCGGGTGCAGGTTGCATTGTTACTGGAAATATTATAGAAGAAGATGGTAGTCCAAGATTGCTGAAAAGCCTAACTAAATCAATCCATTATTTAGAAAATTAAATGAAGTTACAAACCAACCCAGATAAATTAAATCCTTTGCATCAGTTTGCTAAGGAATTTCTGCTTCATCTACAGTTTGAAAGAAGATTATCTAACAATACTGTTCAAGCATATTGGAACGATTTAAGACGCTACACAGATTTTCTTAATGATGAATGCAAAATCGAAGACCCGAAAAATATTATGCTTTCTCATGTACGAAAATATGTTAAATGGCTGAATCAAATTCAAGTCCAAAATACAGAAAATACAGGATTAAAATCATCAAGCATAAACAGAACATTTTCTTCAATTAGAGGATTCCACGATTATCTAATTCAACAGAATATATCAACCAAGGATCCAACAAATATTTTAGAACCACCAAAACTAGAGAAGAAACTTCCAATTGTACTATCAGTCGAAGAGATTGATAGAATTATCAAATCTGTTGATTTAGAAAAAAAGATTTCACTCCGTGATAGAGCATTATTAAGTTTACTTTACGCTTCTGGTTTACGGGTTACAGAACTTGTTAAATTAAAATTAACTAATATATTACAAGAAGAACAATTGATTCGTGTAATTGGCAAAGGCGATAAAGAGCGAATTGTTCCAATTGGCGGAAGAGCTTTAAAACATCTTAGTGAATATGTAGAAGCAGTTCGTCCAGTATTAGCTAGAAAAGGAAATAGTCGTGGATATATCTTCTTAAACCAACGCGGAACTCCTTTAACTAGAATGACTGTGTGGAATATTATAAAAGAAAATACAATAAAAGCAGGTATCAAAAAGAAAATAAGTCCGCATACATTTAGACATAGTTTTGCAACTCATTTATTAGAAGGTGGGGCAGACCTTCGCGCAGTTCAAGAAATGCTTGGGCATGTGGATATTTCTACTACCCAGATTTATACGCATTTGGACAAACACACATTAAAAGAAATTCATCAAGAATGTCATCCAAGGGGATAAATGTTATTTAGATTACCAGCAGAAGTTTTAGTTTTATTATTGCCAGCACTTTTATTTGCGTTATGTGCTCACGAGTTTGCACACGCGTATATGGCTTATCATTGTGGAGACGAAACTGCTGCAAGGAGAGGTCGATTAACTCTAAATCCAATGGCTCATATAGATCCAATGGGAGCGATTATGATTTTATTTGTTGGATTTGGTTGGGCGAAACCAGTGCCGGTTAATCCAATGAATTTAAGAAATCCACGAATTGATATGATGAAAGTTGCATTTGCTGGACCGGCTACAAATCTCTTATTAGCATTCATTGGTGGAATGATACTCAGAATGTTTGACGGTGGATATATGCTTATGTCTGTTGGTAGTAACATTCCAACATTCATTTTTTATTTCACTTATATCAACATCATGTTAGCAGTTTTTAACATGATTCCAGTAGCTCCACTAGATGGTTCTCAAATTTTCGCTGGAATATTTGGGAGAAGTCATCCCGAGTTAGTTGGAAAGCTTCAAATGTACGGACCAAAAATACTTTTTGGAGTTATCATTCTTGGATATGTGTCAAATCTACATATTATTGGTTGGATTATTCGGCCATTTTTAACATTGTTTTTATATTTATTTGCAGGTATAACACTTTGACAGATAAAAACGAAATTAAATTTAAGAAACTAAGGTTACAAGGATGGCGCAAAAATAGTTCTCCTGTCAAAATGATAAAATATCTCATCATTTTGGTTTTAGTTGTTTATATGATTTACAAGTTTAGTTAGATATATGAAAATTTGAGGAATTAAAATGAAAATAATAGAATGTGTACCTAATTTTAGTGAGGGAAAGAATTTAGAACTCATCAAACAGATAACTGATGCAATCGAATCAGTTTCAGGGATTTCAATGCTAGATATTGATCCTGGCGCGGATACGAATAGAACTGTCGTAACTTTTGTTGGTGAACCAAATGTAGTATTAGATGCTGCATTTGCGGGAATCAAAAAAGCATCAGAGTTAATTGATATGCGGACTCATTCAGGAGAACATGCAAGAATGGGAGCAACGGATGTTTGTCCACTTGTTCCTGTTTCTGATGTTACAATTGAGGAATGTGTTGAATATTCGAAAATTCTTGCTAAACGAGTGGGCGAAGAGTTGGGAATATCAGTTTTCTTGTACGAAAATTCAGCTACAAATAATGATAGAATAAACCTTGCAACAATTAGAGCTGGTGAATATGAAGGAATGGCTGAAAAAATAAAACTCCCAAAATGGAAACCAGATTATGGTCCTACTAAACTCAACGAAACTGCTGGAGTTACAGCAATTGGCTGTAGAAATTTCTTAATTGCTTACAACTTTAACTTAAACTCACAATCTAAGAAAATTGCAACTGATATCGCCCTCGATGTGCGGGAACAGGGACGAAACAAACGAAACGAAAAAGGCAAATTTGTCCGCGATGAAAACGGTGTTCCAATCAAAGTACAAGGAACTCTTAAAGGCACAAAAGCAGTAGGTTGGTATATTGACGAATATAAAATAGCACAGATTTCTATGAATATTGTTGATTATCAGAAAACTGCACCACATATCGCATTTGAAGAAATTCGCCAACAAGCACGAAAAAGAGGTGTTCGTGTTACAGGAAGTGAATTAGTCGGACTTATTCCTCTTGATGCAATTTTGCAAGCAGGACTGTATTACTTGAAAAAACAGCATCGTTCTACAGGAATTCCTGAAGAAGATATCATTCATATTGCTGTGAAATCATTGGGATTGGATGAACTTGGTCCATTTAATCCAAAAGAGAAAATTATTGAATATCAAATTGCGGAAAAATTCGGACCATTAGCAAACATGACATCAGTAGAATTTGCGAATGAAACTTCAACAGAGAGTCCTGCTCCCGGTGGTGGAAGTGTATCTGCATTAGCCGGTTCTTTAGGAGCGGCGTTATCTGCTATGGTTGCAAATTTGACATTTGGCAAAAAGAAATGGGATCATTTATTTGATCAGATGAATGAAATCGCGAATAAAGGGCAAGAACTAAAAGATAAATTACTCAAACTGATTGACGAAGATACAAATTCGTTTAACTTGGTTATTGAAGCAATGCGTTTACCTAAAAAGACAGATGAACAAATTGCGGAACGAGACAAAGCTATTGAAAATGCGAACAAACACGCAACAAACATTCCGTATACTGTGATGAAAAGTTGCAGAGAAGTGATGGATATTGCTCTGCAAGCGGCAGAAAATGGTAACGAAAATTCAGTATCTGATGCTGGTGTAGCTGGAGAGGTGGCTTCTGCCGGTGCACGAGGAGCTGCATTAAATGTCCGTATCAATTTGGGTGGTATAACTGACAAAGAATTTTGTAAACGGATGAAAATTGATACACATGCAACTTTAAGGGAAGTCGACAATATTCTAGAAGAAATTCGTTTAACTGTAGATAATAAATTATCTGATTGATGCCCAACATTCGTTTACTACCATCTGATTTAATTAATCAAATCGCTGCTGGCGAAGTTGTTGAGAGACCTGCATCTGTTGTAAAAGAATTGATTGAAAATTCACTTGATGCAAATGCTACTCACATAGATATTCTAATACTGGATGGAGGTAAATCTCTTATTCAAATTTCAGATGATGGTTGTGGAATGAATGGTGACAATCTGAAAATGTCTGTCAAGCGACACGCAACTAGTAAAATTGATAAACACGAAGATCTTTCAAAAATTCACACTTTGGGATTTCGTGGGGAAGCTTTACCGAGTATTGCATCGATCTCACAGCTCAATGTAAAATCCTCTACAAATGGGATTGATGGGAATGAAATCTCTATTCACGGTGACGAAATCAAATTTATTCGTCCTGTAGGATGCGTAAAAGGAACTGCAATTAAAGTTAATAATTTATTTTTTAATACTCCAGCTCGAAGAAAATTCTTAAAAAAGACAGAAAGCGAACAAAGAGCGGTTACTTCTATTATTCGCAGATTTGCACTTTCCTATCCTAAAATATCATTTTCATACACTATTAATGAAAGAAATGTGTACAAATTGAAATCTGCTTCATTGCGGGATAGAATATCACAAATTTACGGGAAATCATTTGCTCGTTCGGTATTAACTGTTTCCTACAAAAAAAACGAATCTACAATTGATGGGTTTGTAGGTAACTTGAGTCAAGTTAAAAAGCGACAAGGAGAACAATTTCTGTTTCTTAATGGGAGATTTATAAAGGATAGATTGCTTAATTCTGCTGTATATTCTGCATATCGTTCTTTAATTGCAAGAGGAGAATTTCCATTTTCAGTTTTGAATTTGAATATCCCTCTAGAATCTGTAGATGTAAATGTTCATCCTGCAAAATTAGAAGTTAGATTCCAAGATGAATGGCGAGTATATCATGTAGTGAAATCTGCAATAACAGAAGCACTTGGAGATTTGTTAGGTGCATTGCCTGGATTTGCTCCACCTAATAGTTATATCTATACTCAAGGTTCTAAAACTGCAGATATATCCTTTGGAGGAGTTGTTAGAAATAGTGGTGATTTTACTATTGAAAAAGCACCGAGACCAATGCAACAAAATGATGCTTCAGGAATTCAAGTTAATCGTGCAAACGAACGAATTGAAAATATTACAAAATCAAGTACATTAGAAAATTTGGAAATTTCTAATAATATTTGGCAAATAAAAAAGAAGTATATTGTAACTGAAGTTAAAAGTGGAATGATAATCATCGATCAACATGTTGCTCATGAACGAATTTTGTACGAAGCAGCTCAAAAAGCTTTAGACGGCAACGGTTTTTCCTCTCAAACTGTGTTATTTCCTCAAACCGTTAAATTTTTACCAGATGAGTATTCAAAATTAATTGATATTATTCCTTATATCGAAAAAATTGGATTCCGAGTTCGTGAGTTTGGCGAAAATACTGTTGTTGTAGAAGGAGTTCCGCCAGATGTTCATTGGGGGGCAGAAGGAAAAATAATAAAAGATATTCTTGATAAATATTTAGAACATCGAGAGTTTAGCTCATCATTTCTAGATTATATTTCTGCGACTTATGCTTGTAAGGCTGCAATCAAAGCTGGAGATAAACTTAGTCAGGAAGAAATGAAAAATCTAGTAGATCGACTTTTTGCAACTGAACACCCGTATTATTGCCCTCACGGCCGTCCGATTATAATTAATCTTTCAATCGAAGAACTTGATAAGCGATTTGAACGGCTGTGATTAATTTCGCTGAAATTATAAAAAATGTTGGAAGTAAAATTCCTGTAATAGTTGGACCAACAGCTTCTGGGAAAACATCATTTTCTATTTCCATTTCAGAGAAAATTAACGGAGAAGTAATTTCTGTAGATTCTCGCCAAATTTACAAGGATTTCAAAATAGGTACTGCTCAGCCCAGTTTTGAAGAAAAACAAGCAATTCCGCATCATTTAGTTGATATTTATGATTCTGACAGAGTAATTTCTGCAGGTGATTATGTTGAGATGGTAGAAAATAAAATTGATGATATTCTTAAACGAAAAAAGCGACCGGTTATTGTTGGGGGTACTTTGTTGTATATTCGTTCAATTTGTGAAGGAATAATTGACCAAACTGATACAAATTTGGAAATTCGTGAAAATATTCAAAAGAGAATTCAAAAAGAAGGTGTTGAAAAATTATTAAGAGAAATGGCCAAGATTGATCCTGAATATTCTAAAATAATCCATTTAAAAGATTTAAAGCGATTAGTCCGAGCTTTTGAAATTTATGAGCTAACTGGTAAATCACCATCAAAAGTATTCGAGGAACAAAAAGATAATGACTCAGATAAAAGAGAGAAATATTTCATCATTGAAATTATTCAGAATAGAGAAGATTTATACAAAAGTATTGAGCATAGAGTGGACAGAATGATATCTCAAGGTTGGCTTGATGAAGTTGAATCATTACTTAAAGCTGGTGTAAATCCTAAAAATCATGCTATGCAAAGCGTAGGTTATTTGCAACTATCTCAAGTTATTGATAAAAAATTAACTCTTGCAGAAGCAAAAGTAGTTATCAAACAAAAAACAAGACAGTTTGCAAAACGACAGTTAACTTGGTTAAAGAAAATGAGTGTAGATTATCAACTAGACCTAACAAAAATGAATCAGTAAAATATTGGAGAATATTTATGAAAACAAATTTTAAACAAAATTTAATTGCAGGTATATTTGCAATATTACCTGTGGCTTTAACTTTATGGTTGATTTATAAACTCTTTAGTTTATTTGCTGGACCAGGGTCACAAATATTAGATATATTTTTTAATGAAAAAATGCCTTATGTATCTGATTTTATCGGATTCATTTTTACTATAGCTTTTATTTATTTTCTGGGGTTGTTTATAAGAAATATTCTTGGAAAAAAAATCTTTTCTTGGATTGAATCAATTATGTCAAAAATCCCACTAGTAAACACGATTTACAAGACTATAAAACAGATTACTACTACTATATCCGGTACCAATAAAAGAGCTTTTAAGAAAGTAGTTCTTATTCAATATCCAAGAAATGGATTATGGACAATCACTATGGTAACTGGTGAATCGAAAGATATTAAAGGAATTGAGTATTATCATATATTTGTGCCGACAACTCCAAACCCAACATCTGGATTTATGTTAATTGTCCCTAAAAAAGATGCACAGGAAACAAATATGTCTGTTGAAGAAGGCCTGAAAGTTATAATATCAGGCGGTTTACTTGCACCTGATGTTAATGATATTGAAGGAACTAATTCATAATGGCTTTAGTGGAAGAATTTGTAAAAACAGGAAATAAATTGTTTAAACACAGAAGTTATTTGCCGTTAATATTTCTTGTAATTTTAGTGCCGGGATTTATGAGTGCTTATAATTCCAATGATTCATTCTTTTACAATAATATTTGGAAAATGATTTGTATCTCTATCTCATCATTTGGATTATTACTCAGAGTTTTAACTGTTGGCTTTGTAGCTCCGAGGACATCTGGAAGAAATACAAAATCTCAGGTTGCAAATTCATTAAACACATCTGGAATTTACTCTATTGTAAGACATCCGTTGTATTTGGCTAACTTTTTTATGTGGTTTGGTTTTATGATGTTTGTTCCTGCGTGGTGGGTTAGTGTTCTGTTTATTTTTTCATTTTGGTTGTATTATGAAAGAATAATGTTTGCCGAAGAGGATTTCTTGAAAAATAAATTTGTAGATGATTATGAAAAGTGGGCAAATAAAACACCTGCATGATCTTCCTACAAAAAACCGGACACCTAAAGAAGTCATACAGCCCATCTGTAAT
>JACKQG010006436.1_pt1 | contig 12379 bp, 5 predicted proteins | sample 8237621 | NCBI WGS metagenome assembly JACKQG01 (sample SAMN15677084, study PRJNA649215) | marine metagenome | biome: marine; feature: Black Sea; material: saline water; isolation source: suspended particulate matter (SPM) from the Black Sea western gyre | collected 2013-06-09/2013-06-10 | depth...
ACAACTACAAGTTGGTGGGCAGCCATAAGGTCATACAGATGATGGCAGATGACATCGTTCAGTTGCACAAGGAATATTACCCGGACACCAGCCAAGTAGGCTGTGGTAGTAACTGGTCAGCAATAGGGCAAGGACTTGATGGACAGTCTTCATATTCTAGTGTAGTTCACGCGATTGCAATCCATGGTAGCGATATTTATGTGGATGGCATCTTCACTATTGGATATTGAACCCAGGATGCGGAAAATAAGGGGGTATCAATCCTTGTGGAAATTGAGAAATGCAATCCGAATAGAATTAAAAATACAACCAACTATTTTAGCTGCAGAGACTGAAGTGGGTTCTCAAATTTCAACTAACTTTGAGCCATCCTCAATAGATATATATCATTGTAATTCCTTTTTTACTTTTCGTTCCGCCATATATATAATAGCGCTAATTGTAATACTATTTTCAATTAATCTCATTGCCCGGCAAAATGACATCAAATTCGAACATATCTTCATTGATCAGGGATTATCTCAAAATACTGTTGTTTGTATCGATCAGGATAATCAAGGATTTATGTGGTTTGGTACACAAGATGGATTGAACAAATATGATGGATATAATTTCACCATTTATAAATACAACCCGGAAAACCCTAATTCTTTAAGTAATAATTACATTAGGACAATTTATAAAGATCAAATGGGTACCCTTTGGATTGGCACAAGGGCCGGGGGACTAAATAGATTTGATCCTGTTAAAGAAAGTTTTACTCGTTTCACCCATCAAATTAATGATCCTCATTCATTGAGCAATAATGATGTCAGAGCAATCTTCGAAGACCGAACAGGAACACTCTGGATCGGCACCTATGGAGGAGGACTTGATAAATATAATCCTAGGGAAGAAAACTTTACCCGCTACACACATGATGAGGATAACCCAAATTCTTTGGTTAATGATTATGTTAGGTTTATTTATGAGGATAAATCAGGAATACTTTGGCTTGGTACACGTGGAGGGTTAAGCAAATTTAATCCCTCAAAAGACAGTTTCATTAATTACATACATCAGGAAAACGACCCTAATTCTTTAAGCCACAATGGTGTCTGGGCAATTCATGAAGACCGGGCAGGGCTGCTCTGGATTGGAACAAGTAACGGATTAAATAAATTTGATCCTTCTGAAGAAATCTTTTCCCACTATTTCTATCAGATAAATACTCCTAACTCATTAAGTAGTAATTATATACGTTCGATTCTTGCATACCGGGATGAATTATGGTTGGGGACAAGTAACGGATTAAATAAGTTTACTCTCCCAGAAGAAAACATCACCCAATACACCCACCAAGAAGCCAATTCCAACTCGCTAAGTAATAATGTTATTTTATCCCTTTTTGAAGACCAAACCGGTTTGGTCTGGGCTGGAACTCTCAGCGGCGGAATTAATAAATTTGATCCGGCTAAAGAAGGTTTTATCCACTATAAACATCAGTTGGATGACCCGCAATCCCTGAGTCAAAACGAAGTACTATCAATTTGCGAAGACCGAACCGGTATTTTGTGGATAGGAACACGTTTTGGGGGATTGAATCGATTTGATCCGGTCGGAGGAAGCTTTACTCATTATACCCACCATGCCGACAATCCCAATTCATTAAGCCATAATGGAGTCTGGTCAATTTATGAAGACAAAAAAGGCACCTTGTGGCTGGGAACTGAAAGAGGCCTCAATAAATTTGATCCTGTAAATGAAATCTTTACCCATTACACCCATCAAACCAATAATGTAAACTCATTAAGTCAAAATGTTGTTTTGGCAATAGCTGAAGACCAAACCGGAACACTTTGGATTGGAACACGTGGCGGATTAAATAAATTTGATCCTGTTCAGGAACGCTTTACTCACTATACCAAACAAGAAGGAAAGCCCAACTCATTAAGTCATAATAATGTCAAAACAATCTATATTGATAAGAATGGAATCCTATGGCTGGGAACACGCGGCGGACTAAATAAATTTGATCCTAACAAAGAACACTTTACCCATTATATCTACCAAGAGAATAATTCTAATTCCTTAAGTACTGATGTTGTCCTATCAATATATGAAGACCAGGCTGGCACAATCTGGCTGGGAACGAGTGGTGGAGGACTAAACAAATTTAACCGATTAGAAGAGATTTTTACTTATTATGGAATGAAAGACGGGTTACCTAATGACGTAGTTTATGGGATATTGGAAGATACTAATAACAACCTTTGGCTAAGTACTAATAAAGGGTTATCAAAATTTAATCCAAGGAAAATATCATTTAAAAACTATGATATACGCGACGGGATTCAGAGTAATGAGTTTAACCAGGGAGCTTTTTATAAGGGTAAAAATGGAGACCTATTCTTTGGTGGTATTAATGGATTTAATATCTTTTCTCCTGACAATATTAGGGACAATCCACATATTCCTCCAATTGCGATAACCGATTTTCAAATATTTAATGAATCTGTATCTATTGGTATTAATTCACCTCTAAAGCAACATATATCGAAAACAAAAAAGATAGTGTTAGCACACAAGGATTACGTCTTTTCATTCGAATTTGCAGCTTTACATTATAGTATTCCTGAACGAAACCAGTATGCTTATATGATGGAAGGATTTGATAAAGATTGGAATTTTTCAGGTTCAAGACGGTTTGTAACCTACACTAATTTAGATCCGGGTGACTATGTTTTCAGAGTGAAAGCCTCCAATAATGATGGTGTGTGGAATGAAGAGGGTATTTTAGTACAAATAAATATTACTCCACCATTTTGGGCAACTTGGTGGTTTAGAATATTGGTCACTTTGTCCATTCTGAGTCTTATTTTAGGTGTATTCAAAATGAGGATCAGAAGTATCGAAATTCAGAGAAAAAAGCTGGCAGTCCAAGTGACTGAAAGAACCGCTGACTTAAAGCAAAAATCGGATGAATTAGTACAAAAAAAGGATGAACTCCAGGAAGCGCACAGTAGATTGGAGGAACGGGTAAAAGAGCGCACAGCCGAGTTACAAGTTTCTAATGAATCATTGTGGCGGGAAATCACCGAACGCAAGCAGGCTGAGAAAACAGTGGCTGAAAAATCGATGTACCTTGATAACATCCTTCGTAGCGCCTCGGAATACGCCATTGCCACCACCGACCTGGATTTTCGTATCACCTACTATAACCCAATGGCTGAAAAAATACACGGCTACAAAGCCAAGGATGTCATAGGAAAAACAGTTCAAGAATTGCATACAAAGGAAAAGGTAGCTCCCGAACGATTCGAACAAGCCATCGAGAATATACGCCGCCATGGAGAGCATTGTTATACAGTGGTCAAAGAAGAGAAGGACGGTACGCGATACATCGATACCAGGGTCTCCGGGATCTATGACTCACACGGGAAATTAGTTGGTTTTTCGAATTTTGCCCGGGACGTTACTGAGAAACTGCAAGCTGAAGAAGAATTAAAACGATCGCATGAACAATTACGTAGCCTGGCTTCCCACCTGCAATCTGTGAGAGAGGAGGAAAGAACCCACATTGCCCGTGAAATTCACGATGAATTGGGACAGGCATTGTCACTCCTGCAAATTGAACTATTTTGGTTGGAAAAACGTCTGCCCAAAGGAAAAATAGAATTGTTCGATAAAATAGAATCCATGTCAAAACTTGTCGATATGACGGTGGAAACGGTACAGAAAATTGCCACTGAACTGCGCCCGGCAATCCTGGATAATTTAGGACTAATTGCCGCTATTGAATGGCAGGCCAAGGATTTTCAAAAGCGCACCGGAATTGACTGCCAAATGACCCTACCAACTGATGATGTTGATTTGGATCACAGCATGGTAACCGCTGTTTTCCGTATTTTTCAGGAGACTCTAACGAATGTAGCCCGGCATGCCGAGGCAACAATAATTAAAATCGAACTGATAAGAAAAGTAAACGAACTCATGCTGAAAGTACAGGATAATGGTAAGGGAATTACCAAAGCACAGATATTCGATCAGAAATCGATTGGAATAATTGGAATCCGTGAACGTGTCAATCCCTGGGAAGGTGAAGTGAAAATCAAGGGTATTCCAAGAGAAGGAACCACCATGACTGTAAAAATACCACTTGACAAAGGGAAATAGTGGTCTGGTGTTTGAAGGTCTGAGTGTTCGGTTGTTTCCCATCCCATAGGAATACCTGTGTCGAATGTTTTACAATATGACTGTATGGCTGGCTGCTGGCTGGCGGACGGTTACTGGATTATATCAATTAATATGGTGATAAAATCCCGGATAATTCGGGACCGTAAAGGCTTAAGGAGAAAAAAATGATCAACGTACTGCTCGCCGATGATCATACCATGTTTCGTGAAGGATTGAAACAGATTCTTTCGGACACTTCAGACATTGTGGTCACTGACGAAGCCCAAAATACTGGTGAAGTTCTGAACAAAGTGAGTGAAAAACAATTTGATGTCGTTATTTTAGATATAACTATGCCCGGTCGGACCGGCCTTGATATTATCAGCGAGTTGAAGAGCCGGGAACCCAATTTGCGAGTTCTGATTCTCAGTATGCACCCTGAAGAGCAGTACGCGGTTCGGGCAATAAAAGCCGGAGCTGCCGGGTACGTCACAAAAAACCGGGCACCTAAGGAATTAATATCCGCAATTCGTAAAATATCAACCGGTAAAAAGTATCTTAGCCCGGCCGTTGCTGAGCAGATGGCGATTGAACTGGAAAATGATCGTCGGATGGAGCCCCATCAAAAGTTGTCTGATCGCGAATACCAGGTACTGTGCATGATTGCCTCCGGGAAAACAGTCAATAAAATTGCTGAAGAATTGAGTCTGAGTATAAGTACTATCAGTACCAATCGGGGAAGAATCTTGAGAAAAATGAAAATGGAAAATAATGCTGAACTTACTTATTATGCTGTTAAGCATGGATTGGTTGATTGAATAAATAAATGGTATTAAACCCCAGGGCAAGCCCTGGACCCTTTTTCCCGAGGCAATCCTCGGGGAATTAAACCAAGCCTTCTCGTCCGCTGTAGCCCCGATATCTATCGGGACGAAGGTGGATTAACTCCAACCAGACTGTATTATAACCCTGGAAAGACTTTAAACCCTTTAAGGAATTTATAGGTGCGCGGCGCTTAGCAAGTGCCGGGCACTTTATTATACCTAAACTTTTCAGGTTGTAGTAGAAACTATGACAAATGACTGTAAAAAGAACTACAAGTAAAAAGTAGTTGGTACTATATGATTTTTTGTTCTAATCCGCTACTATCAATGCGTTATGCTGCTAGTTCAGGAAGAGATTAGTAAAATGCCGCACGTTACAAATTGCGTGATTACATGGTAAAAGTACTCATTGTAGATGACCACGAATTGTATCGTGAAGGATTGAAAGACCTGCTATCCGGGAATCCTGATATTATGGTCACCGGGGAAGCAAGTAACGGTCAGGAAGCGCTGAGCATGATCGCCGAAAATGATTACAGGGTAGTGCTATTGGATATTACTATGCCGGGCATTGATGGTATTGAAGTATTAGAAAAACTTAAAGATTCGGAATCTAAGGTTAAGGTTTTGATGCTAAGCATTCAATCTGAAGAACACTATTTAGTACGGGCATTCAAAGCGGGAGCATCTGGCTATTTGACCAAAAACCGGGCACCACGGGAATTAATCTCCGCCATAAAAACAGTATCTTCCGGGGGAAAATATCTGAGTCCCAACAGGGACCGCAAATAATGAAGCAGTTGTAACAATAAAATGAATGTAAACATGTGGACTTAACAAAGGATAAAAAAGACAAATCAAAAGGAGAATTGTAATGAAAAAATACAAAATCGCCGCAATGGTTGCGACAGTGATATTTACATTTTTATTACCGGAAAATATTTTTGGGGGAGGCATAAAAATCGGCTACAACCTGAACGACGTTTCCGGTTCGGAAGCTGAATGGGAGGGATATACAAAGAAACAGACACCAGGTTTTACGTTGAACCTGTTTACTACAAATGCACTTTCTGAAAATCTTGCTCTACAACCGGAGATCGCATTAACACTTGGAAAGGGAGTTAAATACGAAGATGATGAAGGACATATTGATATTTCCTACCTAATGGCGTATGTGGAAAGCTCGATCTTGTTCAAGTATATGCTCCTGCCCGATGGGACATTTTCGCCCAGTCTGTATGCAGGACCGGTTATAGGATACCAGATCCAACCGGATGTTTGGTTCGATAATCATGATAATGACACGGAGTTAGATTATAAAATAGTGAATGGAAATCCGCTTGAGCTTGGATTAAGTGTTGGTTTTGAGACTCGCCTTAAAGCGTTCGTCCTGGATTTTCGGTATTTTATGGGTTTCACCAGCTTTCTTAAGGAACACGATCCTGAGGCAGACTATGATCCGGAAGACGAAGTGCAGATCGAATTCTATGGCGAAAATAATAATCCTATGGAGCCTGACATCAAGAACAATGTTATTATGCTGATGCTGGGCTATGATTTTTGATGCAAGCATTTATCCAATGCATTTGCAGTTATTATTGTTTTCAAAGGCAAAGTCCAGTCTCCGAGACGGTTTACACGGCGTTGGGGTTATATTTCTTTCGGCTTGATCTTAGCCCACATTTCTCACCAACACTCTATTACGATAGTGAATCTGTTCATAACTACTGCGTTTTACTTGAAAATTGTACTCAACGTACTGGACAGTATGTTTCCGTGTAATTTTCTGCGTAAGCCTTGTGTTTATAAAAATCTTCACCATCTCACTACGACCATTGGTGAGAAATTCGGGTTAGAGAATTTTGCTAAGATTGGAAAAGGGATTGATAGATAGTAATAATTCATGGATTGTCCATGCGATTGCAGTCGCTGGAGATGGAAATGTGTATGTCGGTGGAAATTTTAACACAACAGGCGCTTTGGCATTGAATAACATTGCCCGCTGTGATGGAAGCTCCTGGCATTCTTTAGGTGGTAATTAATAATTGTTGACCTTTAAGCATAAACCGTAATGATCCTGAGAGGGATTATTAACGGAGTCAACATAACTATCAACAATCTGGAGAGGAAACACCGACGGAGAAAAAAAGGAGAATAACATGTTAAAACAAACTTTAAAAAGCATATCGATTTTCGCAATAGCGATCTTGGTAATCAGCCAGACTACATTTGCACAATTCAGTGAAAACGTAACGGTCGTGAGTAAAACGATATATGGAGATTATAAGACAGTTTTCACAAGTGGAAACTACACCTACTTCAGCAGAGAAGAAGTCTTTGGTATCCTTGACGTATCAGATCCGACGTCACCATCATTGGTAAGCGAGTATGCTGTTTTCTTTGATGAATCCATTTATTTTGAAATCTACGATATCCATGTTTTGGGAGACTATGCTTACTTGGCAACATCAGATAGTTTGAGAATTTTAGATATTAGTGTTCCATCGGCACCGGTCCAAGCAGGATCATACTGGCTCAATTATTATACGTCTGTTACTGTTTCCGGCAATTATGCCTATATTGCAGGATCGTGGGGGGGGTCCGTGAGAGTGCTAGACATCAGTGATCCCTCTTCACCCTCTCAGGTTGCAAGTTTCTCTCCTCCCTCTTGGTCCTCCGGGTATTTTATTCACGCCAAGAAAGTACATATTGAAAACAACTATGCTTATGTAGCTTATGCACATATAGAGGACTATTGGATGGGAGTCGAAGAAAATGGCGGTATAGGAATTTTTGATATTACTACTCCCTCATCACCAACTCAAGTTGGAGGGTATGAAATCGTACAAGACTGGTATACACCTGCCGATATAGATGTTTGGGGTAATTATGCCTACCAATTAAGCAGTAATGAGTTAAGGGTTTTTGATATCAGCAATCTCACAAATCCGACTCAAGTAAGCACTGTTCTCGGTGGTATAAATATGGATATTTCAAGTAGTTATGCTTATTTAACTACATCCGGTCCCTCACAATTAAAAGTTTTAAGCTTAAGCTATCCCTCTTCACCAGTAGAAGTAGCATCAATAGATGTGGTTGGTTACCCCTCTGATATCCACGTAGAGGGAGATTATGCCCATCTGGCGCAATGGCAAGCCGGGGTACATATTGTGGATATTAGTACACCCTCCTCGCCAACTGAAGCGGGTGTGTTTGATACACACACGAATCTCCGTGATGTTCATGTCTCTGGAAACAATGCCTATCTGGAAATGGATAATAATGGGGATCCTCCCGCTGGTGTTCAAGTCCTGGATATTAGCGACCCTTCAGGGCCGGTCGAAATTGGTTTCATGGAAGAACAGTCTATTGGGAAAATCTACAGTAATTATGCCATTGAAAGAGTAGGTTATGATTTTCGGATTACCGATATTAGCGACCCCTCAGCGCCTATTGAAATAGCATCTTTTAATCATGAAAATACAGGGTTCGGAGATTTTCATATTTCAAACAATTATATTTATGCCAGATATAATAAAATCTATCCTGTCACAGGAGAAGGGATAGCAATAATTGACATAAGCAATCCGGTGGCACCCCGTCTTGTTTCTGAATTGGAGTTAGAAATTAACCAATATAATAAACCTCTTTATGCTTACAATAATCGCGTTTATCTATATGATGAAATATGGGATGGGCAAACCACTTCCCTTCTTCGAATCATCGACGTCAGCGACAGGAGATCCCCAGCGCAGATTGGATTATTTACATTTCCAGAAAATGTAGAAATTGCCAATATAATTGTAGTTGATGATTATGCTTATTTATTTGAGAGTTCTGCCAACAATAGTGGACGTGAAGCCATGCACATTGTCGACGTAAGCGATCCTTCGGCACCTGCCTTTATCAGTACGTTCAATGATTTTGGGCTCAACGATACTTGGTCTTTTAGCATTTATGATGTCGCCATTTACAATGATTACGCGTATTTAACAACCGGATTGGATTCATTGGGATTGGCGGTAGTAGATATTGGTGACCCAACTTCGCCCAGCCTGACGGGATTTTATGCCCCCTATATGGAACCAAATAAAATACAGATATCGAGTAATTATATCTATTCAATTACAGGTGAAAACTTCACCATTCTACAAAATGATCTAACCAGCGAATTTTCAACCGACTTTATGGCCGATATAATGGCAGGAAGTGTTCCACTAACAGTTCAATTCACCGATTTATCGGAAGGCCAGCCCAGTTTCTGGGCCTGGGATTTTGATAGCGATGGAACCATTGATTCTCAGGAAAGGTCTCCGATTCACACGTATAATGTAACCGGCGACTATACTGTCAGTCTTACCGTTTCAGATGGTACAAATACACTAACGGAAACGAAAGACAATTACATTGCCACTGAAAGCTTTCTAGAAGCCCATTTCTCGGCAGATAATACCATAGGCACTAAACCGCTGACTGTTCATTTCTCAGACTCTTCAATTGCATTACAGACGAGTGCTACTTCCTGGGCTTGGGATTTTAATGACGACGGGATCAATGATTCAGATGATCAAAACCCAATTTGGACCTATGACGAAGCTGGAAAGTATACCGTTAGTTTGGCAATTTCCGATGGTATTAAAACGGATACCCTCACGAAGGAAGACTACATTATTGTGACACATTTTGATGAGCATAAACTAACAGCAGGCGATGCGGAAATCGGGGACTATTTCGGGTATTCTGCTTCAATCAGTGGCAATTATGCCATTGTTGGAGCCAATAATGATGACGATAACGGAAGCAACTCCGGTTCGGCCTATATCTTTTATCACGCAGGCGAAGGGTGGATTGAACAATCAAAACTGACGGCCAGTGATGGCGCCTATTCAAACCGGTTTGGACAATCCGTATCAATCAGTGGAGAATATGCTATTGTAGGCGCACCCTTTAATCAAAACAATGGAATCAGTACAGGCTCAGCCTATATTTTTAAGCGTATGGGAACGGCATGGGAGCAGCAAGCCAAAATCTTTCCAGGTGATGGTGACTATAGCGATGCCTTCGGATACTCAGTATCAATAAACGGTGAATATGCCATTATCGGTGCTTATGCTGACGATGATTCTGGAAGCTCATCCGGTTCGGCTTATATTTTTAAACGGGACGGGACTGTCTGGTCAGAACAAATCAAGCTGACCGCTAGCGACGCTGAAGAGCAAGATTGGTTTGGATATTCCGTATCCGTAAGCGGTGAACACGCTATCGTAGGTGCTTATAAAAACGATGACAGTGGAGAGAGTTCTGGTTCAGCCTATATTTTTAAACTTGAGGGAGAAACATGGACGGAGATCTCAAAACTAACTCCGAACGATCCGGATGGAGGCGACAAATTTGGATATTCCGTATCAATAAAAGGGAATGATGCCATTATAGGAACCCCTCAAAGTGATGATTCTGGTAATGCTTCCGGTTCAGCCTATATTTATTCACTGGAGGGTGAAGACTGGATACAACAGGACAAACTCACGGCAAGTGACGGTGCTGCTTCCGACCAAATGGGTTTTTCAGTTGCCATTAAACGCGATTATGCCATTGTAGGTGCCCAATTTACAGATGACAACGGATATAGTTCCGGCTCGGCTTATCTCTTCAGACGCGATCAAGAAAGCTGGATACAGGAGGTAGAAATTACAGCAAGTGATGGCGTAGCTTATGACCAACTGGGAGCTTCCGTTGCTATCAGTGGAAGAAATTTGCTATTAGGTGCGTTAGGAGATGATGACAGTGGAGAGAGTTCTGGTTCAGCCTATGTGTATCGTTTCGCTGCCACAGGTTTATTCGCTGATTTCTCGGCCGATGTTTTCTCAGGTTTTGCTCCCCTTGCCGTGCAATTTAGTGATCTATCAGAAGGATCGCCCACTTCATGGGAATGGGATTTTGACAACGATGGCACCATTGATTCTGAAGATCAGAACCCATTGTGGACGTACATGGAACCGGGATTATATGACGTTACACTTACAATTTTTGATAGCGTCTCTTCATTAAGCGTAACCAAGGAAAATTATATCAGCATTTTAGCCTCAGAAATTCCTGAACCGGCCATAACATCAATTGACGATGTTCCGGAAGACCAGGGGGGTAAGGTGTTCTTATCTTTTACAGCCAGTAGTTTAGATATCGAAGGATTCATTACCCAATATGGTATTTGGTCGATGGACGCAGAAGGAGAGTGGTTTTCGTTGGGTATAATTCCATCTATTCCCGGTAATGGCGGATACACTTTCCTGGCAACTACATTGGGTGATTCATCCAACAGTGGAACGTATTGGAGCTGGTTCCAAATTACCGCACACACTTCAGATCCATATGAGTATTATATCTCCGAAATTGATTCCGGATATTCGGTTGACAATCTGTCTCCAGCCGTCCCCACGGGTTTGCTGGCGTCAGTAACAGAAGAAAACACGGTTGAACTGAACTGGGATTCGCCGGTTGATGAAGATTTCAATTACTTCAGGATCTACCGGAGTCTGACCCCCGATTTTGATCCCAGTGGAATGGAACCAATATCCGAATCCATTGACCCAACCTTCATCGACAGCGATGTTGAAACAGGCGAAACCTACTACTACCGACTTTCAGCAATTGACTTCCATGGGAATGAAAGTGAATACTCTGAGGCTGTTGGTGCCACTGTTTTGTCAACTGTTGACGAGTCAGGAATTCCGCTGGAATTCGGATTGCGTCAAAATTATCCCAACCCCTTCAACCCCATCACTCACCTGCGTTACGATCTACCGGAGCAGGCTTTCGTTAACCTCACTATTTACGACCTGCTGGGCCGTCAAGTAACAACGTTGGTGAACCAGGTTGAAGAAGCGGGTTACCGTTCTGTGACCTGGAATGCCACCGATACCAATGGTAAAATTGTAAGCGCTGGTATGTACCTTTACATAATCAAGACTGGGGATCCCTCGTCGAGCTCAGGACATAGTTTTGTACAGACAAGGAAAATGATCCTGCTAAAATAGTGTCAATGATACCAAAGGGGCAGTCGTTTGGCTGCCCTTTTCTGTCCCATAAACCAACGTTTTTGATACACCATTTTCATAATCAAAATCGAATAGACGTTTTATAATCTTCAGAAACCCATACGTAATATCGGTATTCTCCATACTACTCAGTACTACTCTTGAACTCAACCCCTTAAAGAAAAATCCCAATTCCTCCTCCGACCTGTCCGCCGTAGTTGTAAGCGAAGGCGGAGAAAATGAGTTTGTCGACAAGCTTACCGGGTCGTAGCCTGGAAGGCGAAGATTGGTGGGCCCACAGTCCCGACTTGTCAGGGATTTTTTAACCATAATAGATTATAGTAAGCACAGGTTATTTAAATCGAA
>JACKQG010006437.1_pt1 | contig 12378 bp, 12 predicted proteins | sample 8237621 | NCBI WGS metagenome assembly JACKQG01 (sample SAMN15677084, study PRJNA649215) | marine metagenome | biome: marine; feature: Black Sea; material: saline water; isolation source: suspended particulate matter (SPM) from the Black Sea western gyre | collected 2013-06-09/2013-06-10 | depth...
GCATTTTTTTCAGGGAGGGGTGTTTTTTCTCTTGACATACCCTTTAATGGGTGACCCCAATCACCAATCATATAACAAGGCCCGTGGAGCTTTAAAAAAGCAAGTCCCATAAAAAAGGGAGATGCCGGGCGGCATCTCCCTTTTTTATGTTTTTAGGTCAAACCGGTTTTACTTTTTGTTGTCGCCGGTAGCGGCACCGTGCATCTTGATTTCAACTTTTTCGGTCAGCCCTTCGTAGTATTTTCGCAGAATGGCAACAACTTCATCCCGCCCGAAATGATCGGGAAGCTGTCCGCCCTCGGAAAGCATCTTGCGCAGCATGGTTCCGGAAAGGAGCACTCGATCTTCCTTGCCGTGCGGGCAGGTTCTCAAGGATGCCATGCCGTCACACTTGTGGCAGTAGAAGGTCCAGTCGATCTTTAAGGGTTTGCACAGCAGCATTTTGCCCGGATCATCAGAGGTCGGAAGCTTGTCAAAGATGGTCTGGGCTTCGAACATGCCGTAAAAGTCACCCACGCCGGCATGGTCCCGGCCGATAATCATGCGTGAGCAGCCGTAGTTCTGGCGGAAAGTTGCATGCAGCAGGCCTTCCCTGGGGCCGGCATAGCGCATGTCAAGGGGATAGCCGCCCTGAACGACATGCTTTTCGACAAAGTAGTTTTTTACAAGGGCGTCGATACATTTTACGCGCACGTCGGCCGGGATGTCACCCGGCTTCAGGTTGCCGACCAGAGAGTGAATATAAACGCCGTCGCAAACCTCAACAGCGACTTTGCAAAGGTATTCGTGGGACCTGTGCATGGGGTTTCTGAGCTGTAGTGCGGCAATTTCGGTCCAGCCTCTTTCTTCGAAAATTCTGCGGGATTCTTCCGGCCGCATATAAATGCCCGCAAATTCTGCGGGATATTCACCTTCGCTCAACACCTTGACCGGGCCGGCCAGGTTAAACTCTTTCTGAGTCATGACCATCTGGACGCCAGGATGATCGTCTTTGGCAACTTTCCAGAAATCTGCCGAAGTCGGCGTGCCCTCTCCCATGAATACCTTTTCGCACTCAAACTTTTTATCGGCCTCGGTCATTTCATATTTTTCAGTAACCTTCATGGTGCCCATGATTTCATTGTTCTCGGGATCATACAATGCAATTTCATCGCCTTTTTTGATACCGCCGGCTTCTTGTTTGGAAGCATCCAGGGTCACCGGAAGCGGCCAGAAGGTTCCGTCCGCCAGTTGAAATTTATCACAAACACTTTTCCAGTCCGTCCGAGTCATGAAGCCGGACAGCGGGCTGAATCCGCCGATTCCTATCATGATCAGGTCACCTTTTGCCCGCGGTGAAAGAGTGACTTTTTTCAGACCCTCAGCTTTTTTCTTTTCCGCTTTCAGTTCAGCGCCTTCCAGTAGGCAACAGGTCAAGCCTTTGCCGCCGTGAGGTGGAATTAAATTTGACATGTGTTTTTGCTCTCCTTTCGATGGTTTTTTATTAAAATAAGCTGGTTTTGCAAACAGCTTTCCAAGTCTACCAAAGGGCTACCCTTAATAAGGAAAGACTTATTTGTCAACAGAATTATAGGCCAAAAAGACGATTGCCCGCAAAGTGCCGACACTTTCTTTTAGGCAAACAGAAATAACCGGCAACATGCCGCCATTAAATACAACATATTGTATTTAATCTATTCTTGACATGCTGCCTATACCATGTTTTATGTTTCCCCTAAAAAAACTGTTTCTAGGGTTGCTTTTTTGAAAAAAAGTGTTTAAAAAAAACATTTTGCAAAAATTTAATTAAAAAAGGAGCATTTTTATTAAATGAACGAAGACGCACCCTTATATATGGTTTTACGAAATCTGGTGTGCTGGTTGTTTATTGTTGTGGTGATTATAGGCATTTCAGCTGTTAAAACACATAAGAAACAAAAAAAAATCCGGACGGTAAATAAAAAAATAGTGACCGTAAAGATCCAGAGCCCCTCTCCTTTGACACAAGAGCTTTTCGAGACCCGGCCGGAATACAACCCCGCATCTGTTTTTCTCAAGAAGGCAGAACAGTTATTCCACCCTATTATCGTTCAGGCGGCAAATCGTTATCAGGTCGATGCTGCTCTTATAAAGGCGATCATTATGGCGGAGTCCGGATACAACCCCATGGCGATTTCCAAAAGAGGCGCAATCGGCCTTATGCAGTTGATGCCCGATACCGCCGAATCGCTTGGTGTAGAAGATAGTTTCAATCCTAAGCACAATATCGACGGTGGTGTCAGATATTTCAAACAACTCGTGCTTCAATTTGACGGAAACGTCAAGCTGGCGCTGGCAGCTTACAATGCCGGCAGCAGCAATGTCAGGTTTTATCAGGGGATTCCGCCTTTTAAGGCCACCCAGTTTTATATCCAAAAGGTTTTCAAGTTTTTTCATATTTACAAAAATCGGAAGGCTACGGAAACGGGCAGGGCTTAACGCTGATAAGGGTGGACAAAAATCAGATTATTAATTAATATGAGAATAACTACGAAACTGACTGCCTTCTTTCTCAGGTTATTGGATTTGAATTTGATTGACAGGTTTTAAGGTAAATCCGGATTTAGGGGATTTTTTCATATCAAGGGGGGGCGAATGAGCGAAATAAATCTAGAAGAGGCCAGAATCAGCGTAGAAGGTCAATGGCTGTCTGCTGAAGATCTGACGGATATGATCCAAAAAAAAATGCAGGCCGGTGATATGAAATTTTCAAATCTTGCCGCTGCGTTAGAGGAGCTTAACAATGCGCTGGAGAATTCAACCACACTAAACATAAAGCTGGTTCTTCCAAAAGAAGATTATGAAAAATTAAGGGCCGCCGGGGGAGACGATGATCGGGAAATGGTTCGCAACGCCATCATCACGTTCATCGGCGGCAGTGCTGCCGGCGTAAAGAAGCTGTTCATTAAATGCCCCAAATGTAAAGGTCCTATAGAAATAGCCACTGATAAGAGGCCACTCGATGTCGAGTGCGCCAAGTGTGGCACCGGCGGCCGTTTAACAGCCCAAAACAAATGGGCCAAGCTTGAATAATACCCCAATTGAGCGATAACGCTCAATTAGAAATATAAAAGCCCGACATTATGCCGGGCTTCGTTGATTTCTGGCGGAGAGAGAGGGATTCGAACCCTCGGTGGAGTTTTACCCCCACACTCGCTTAGCAGGCGAGCGCCTTCAGCCGACTCGGCCATCTCTCCGTGGCAGCGAATTAACGCATGAGCAAAATTGGCGGAGGGAGTAGGATTCGAACCCACGGAGCTGTTACACTCAACGGTTTTCAAGACCGCCGCTTTCGACCACTCAGCCATCCCTCCATTATGATAATGTTTTTAACTATCACTTTGCCAATTTCAGGTCAATATTTTTATTGAAGAGTTGCCATGGAAGTATTATTGTTAGTTGACACAATGAGGTAATTGTGATTTCCGGATAGTGTCAAAAAATAAGGAGATAATTTATGAAGCAAAAATATTTCATTTTGAAAAACACGGAAAAAAACGAGCTCATCATCAGGGAGTTTGCCGAGTTAGACAAGGAATCCTTCTCTTTGCTGTGCGAAGAGACATTTCAAAAAGATCAAATCACATCCGCCATTGCCAAAGGCAAAGAGGCGCTTGTTGCGACTATACGAACGAAAAACATGTATCCGATTGGGCCATTCGCAGCGAAAATAGCTGAAGAGGTTACCAATTTATATGAATCCAAAGACAAGGATTCCATCGAGCTTGCTTTTGACGACATAGATATTCTGACAAAAGAACGTGTGGCTCACAAGCCCTTGGATGATATTGAGAGCGAGCCGGTTGAAATTGATGAGTTGCTTGTCGAAGATGTAGCCCCGGCCTTTGACGATAGTGAAATCGATAATATTTCTTATCCGATACAGATTGCAGACGATGATGCCGTCAATACAGACGATGAGGAATAATGTGCCTTGCCATTCCGTCCAAAATTGTAAAAATTGAAAATCTTACAGCGACAATCGATGTTGACGGTGTTCAACGAGAAGCCAGCCTAATGCTGCTGGAAGCCCCCAGGGTTGGAGACTATGTCATTGTACACGCCGGTTTTGCCATCCACAAAATAAATGAAAATGATGCCCTGGAATCCTTGAAGCTCATCAGAGAAACAGTTTCGTTGATGTTCGGCGATCAAGAGGAGGGAACGGATAGCGATTGACCGAAGCGCGCGTTGCCAGAAGAGTTGAAATCAACGGAATCGTTCAAGGGGTCGGCTTCCGGCCCTTTGTTTACCAGCTCGCACACCACTATCAGTTGAAAGGTGAAGTCGCCAATACATCCTCAGGGGTTGCCATCCATATTGAAGGGCCCCAAGCGAATGTTGAATCTTTTTCCAAGGATCTTGTCCCAAAATGCCCGCCGCTGGCCCATATCACTGAGGTTTCGTTTTATTTTGAGCATATCAAAGATTTTAAGGACTTTACAATTGTCGACAGCAGGCATCAGGCGCTGATGACTACCCTGATATCGCCGGATGTGGCAACTTGCGACGACTGCCGGCGAGAACTGCTTGACGCCAATGATCGACGCTTTAAATACCCGTTTATCAACTGCACCAACTGTGGGCCGCGTTATACCATCATTGACGACGTTCCCTATGACCGGCCCAAAACCTCCATGAAACATTTTACCATGTGCGCCCCCTGCCAGGCGGAATATGATGATCCGGCCGACAGACGCTTTCATGCCCAGCCCAATGCCTGTGAAACGTGCGGCCCCCATCTAGACCTTTATGATAACACCCGGCAAAAGGTGTCGACCCCAAGGCCTCTTGAAAAGACGGCCGCCCTGTTAAATCAAGGATGCATTATCGCCGTCAAGGGCTTGGGCGGTTTCCACCTGGCTGTGGACGCCGAAAACGACCAGGCTGTTGAAGCCTTGAGAAAACGAAAACTTCGGGAAGAAAAACCCATGGCGTTGATGTCCTATGATATCGAAAGTATCCGGAGATTTGCACACATCGAACCGGATGAAGAAGATCTTTTAACTTCACCCCAACGCCCGATCGTACTGCTTAGAAAAAAAAAACCGAATTCGATTTCGAAAGCTGTAGCACCCCGCAACCGCTATTTCGGGGTGCTGCTGCCGTATACCCCTTTGCACTATCTTCTGTTAAGTTACGGGTTCACCGCCCTGGTGATGACCAGCGGCAACCTGAGCGAAGAGCCGATTGCCATAGACAACCACGATGCGTTTGAGCGGCTGGCGGATATCGCCGATTATTTTTTGATTCACAATCGTAATATTTACTTGCGCAGTGATGATTCCATTGCCCGCAAAACAGCCGGAACCACCCGCTTTATCCGGCGCTCAAGGGGTTATGTCCCGGCACCTGTTTTCCTTAATAAAAAAGTCCCGCCCATTCTGGCCTGCGGGGCTGAACTGAAAAACACGGTATGCCTGACCAAAGATAACAAGGCCTTTTTAAGCCAGCATATCGGCGACCTTGAAAACCTGGCAACGTATGATTTTTTTCAGTTGACGATCCGGCACATGCAGAGAATACTTGATATTCAGCCGGAAATCATTGCTTTTGACCTTCATCCGGATTATTTGAGCACCCGGTATGCCGAGCAGCAGGAGGGAATTCTAAAGATCCGGGTCCAGCACCATCACGCCCACATTATCAGTGTCATGGCCGAAAACCGGATCGACGGCCCAGTCATCGGACTGGCGCTTGACGGCACCGGTTTCGGAAGCGACGGCGCCATCTGGGGGGGAGAAATCCTGATTGCCGACCACCAAACGTATTCCCGGGCTGCACACTTTGCCTATGTGCCCATGCCCGGAAGTGCCGCCGCCATCAAGGAACCCTGGCGTATGGCCATCAGTTACCTCTATGATGCCTTCGGGGATGAATTCCAGGACCTTGACCTCCCGCTGCTGAAAGCCATCGATAGCAAAAAGATAACGATCATGGCGGATCTGATTAAAAAGAGGCTCAACGCGCCCCTAACCTCCAGCTTGGGGCGCCTGTTTGACGGTATCGCCGCCATCGCAGGAATACGATACAAGATCGCTTTCGAAGGACAGGCTGCCATGGAGTTGGAAATGCTGGCAGATAACAAAGAAACCGACATTTACGACTACGAATGGACCGTTGCGGACAGGCACATTATTTTAACCCGGCCGATCATCAAGGGCGTGGTCCAAGACATGCTGCAGGGCGTGCATTCGTCGGTGATCAGCGGCAAGTTCCACCAGACCCTGATCCGGATGTTTTCCGAACTGTGCGAGGTTATTCGTAAGCAGAGCGGATTGAACCGCGTGCTGCTCAGCGGCGGTGTGTTCCAGAATTCGCTCCTGTTAACCGGGCTGATCCGTACCCTCGAAATGAATAAGTTTAAAGTTTTTTCACACACCCAGGTCCCGACCAATGACGGGGGCATCTGCCTCGGTCAGGCCCTGGTTGCAGCCGCAGTTGCCAATAAAATTTGACAGGATTGACTGGATAAAACATGATACCACCTGATTGAGCTAGCGCTCAATTAGCCAATTTGATCAAGTATATCCTGTGTATCCTGTCAACAAAAAGCAAGATAGGCGCCTTAAACCAACGAATTTCATTATTAATGGACTAATCCATGGCCATCAAACATTCGGAAGAATACCGCGATCCCGGGATCTCGCGCAACATCGCAAAACGGATTGACGCGGCCAGTCGAAAACCGGTCCGTTTGATGGAGGTCTGCGGAACGCATACCGTGGCAATTTTCAAAAGCGGGATCCGGGAACTTTTGCCAAAGACGATTGCGCTGCTTTCCGGCCCGGGGTGTCCTGTGTGCGTTACCGCCCAGAACGAAATCGACGCTTTTATCGCCCTATCCGGAATTGAGGATGTCATTGTAACAACCTTCGGCGATCTTGTGAGGGTCCCGGGAACCGATTCTTCCCTCCATCTGGAACGTGCCAAGGGTCATGATATCCGCATCGTTTATTCAACGTTTGATGCCCTTGAGATTGCCAGAAGGAACCCCGAAAAAAACATCGTTTTTTTGGGCGTGGGCTTTGAGACCACCGCACCGACAGTCGCGGCCTCCATCCTGACTGCACAACAGATGAACATCGACAACTTCTTTGTCTTTTGCGCCCACAAATTGGTTCCGCCGGCCTTGGTCGCCCTATGTGAAGCCAAGCGCACCAACATCGACGGTTTTGTCCTCCCCGGCCATGTTTCCGTAATAATCGGTACAAAGGCCTATCAGCCTTTTTTCGAACAGTTTCAAGTCCCATGTGTCGTGGCGGGATTCGAGCCGGTCGATATCCTGCAAGCCATCCTGACGCTGGTCCAGCAGATCGAAACCGGCAGACCGGAACTTTCCAACGCCTACCAGCGGGCGGTAACATTTGAGGGCAACTCAAAGGCCCGAAAGATCATGCAGGATGTATTTGAAACTGCGGATGCGAACTGGCGCGGCATCGGGACGATTCCGGGAAGCGGTCTTAAGATTAGAAGCAAATTTGCTGCCTTTGACGCCCGCAACGCATTCAACGTCATTGTTCCCGAGGCAAAGGAATTCAAGGGCTGTATTTGCGGCCAAGTTCTCACCGGCATAAGCGTTCCGAGCGACTGCCCGCTCTATAAAAAAGCCTGCACTCCCATGGAACCGGTAGGTCCCTGCATGGTCTCCAGCGAAGGAACCTGCGCAGCATACTATCGCTACCACGGCACCTGATTTGGCCCCGGATTGTCATACCTGAAACAAGTATAGCAAGCCGCCGGGCCATTGCCTTCATTCGTAATGCGCGTCCACACTTTCTGCCGGCTTATCCTGCCAGCCGCCGCCGAGGGCTTTGTAAAGGGCCACCAGGTTGGTGGAGACAGTGCGGGTGCTTTGCACCAGAGCGTCTTCGGTGGTATAAAGTGCGCGCTGGGCCTGCAGCACGTTCAAAAAGTCGGTTTGCCCCTCGGTATATAGCGTTTCGGATAGCGTCACGGCTTTGCGATTGGCGGCCACGGCCGCCATGAGCGCGTTGCGATGGGCCTGTTCTTTGGCTGAGGCGATCAGTGCATTTTCGACTTCCTGCAGGGCGGTTAATACGGTCTGCTGATAGGCAATGATCTCCTGCTCCTGCAAGGCCTTTTGCAGCTCCACACCGGCGCGGATCCGGCCGGTCTCAAACAGACGCCAGCGCACCGATGGACCGAAAGACCAAAAGCGGTTGGCCCAGTCGAACCACGAACTGAAATCGCTGGATTGAAAGCCGGTGGAACCGGCGATGGTGAACTTGGGGAACAGCTCGGCCGCAGCTACGCCGATGCGCGCCGTGGCCGCATGGATCCGGGCTTCGGCCCTGCGGATGTCCGGTCGACGGCGCAGCAGTTCCGACGGCACACCGGCAGGCACCTGCGGCGGGGATCCCGGAATGGTTCCGACCGGAGATAATTCCGCTCTCAAAGCCGCCGGCGGGGCGCCCAAAAGGACACTGAGGCTGTGGATCGCCTGTTGGGTTGAAGACTCCAGCAGGGGGATCTGGGCGGAAGTGGTGGCGGTTTGGGCCTCGGCGTTGGCCACGTCCAGTCCGCTGACAAATCCGCCCTCGAAGCGTTGGCGGGTCAATAGAGCGCTGTGTTCCTGGGTCGCCAGGTTCTGCCGGGTAATGGCGATTTGCTGCTGAAAGGTGCGCAGGTTGATGTAGTTGCGTGCCACCTCGGCCGTCAAGGTCACAAGGACGTCCCGATGCGTTTCGACGGCGGCTTGCAGATCGGCTTCGGCGGCTTCCAGATTGCGCCGCTGTCCGCCGAAAAGATCGATTTCTCAGCCGGCGTCAAAGCCGGCCTGGTATTGATTATCGGTAGCCGCACCGGTTCGATTTCCGGCGGAAGAGCGGTTGCGTTGATAAGCACCCGAGGCGTCGAGCGTCGGGCCCAGGCCCCCTGCGGCCACGCTTTTGGCTGCACGGGCCTGGCGAATGCGGGCCTCGGCCAGTTTAAGATCAAGATTGGAGGCGGCCGCCCTTTCTACCAGTGACGTTAAAATCGGATCTTGAAAAACGGTCCACCAGTCTGCCAATTTATTATCATCAGATGCCGACGCCAGGCGTGAGGATTCCGCAGTGGAAGCGGCCCAGTCGGCGGGCACCGTCACCTGTGGGCGCTGGAAGTCAGGACCCATCATACAGCCGGATAACAAGGCCAGGCTGAGCCCGGCCATCAGGGCCAGAGAAGGTCTCGCAGCGTGCCATAACCGCAGGCTTCCTGGAAATGTGCTGAGAGACTTTTTCGACGAGTTTTTAAAAATGGCCGATGGCCAATGACCAATGTCAAACAAGGTTTTTGTCCTTTTAAACTGGTTTGATGTTTTTTGCAGCCGGATCAAGGGTAATCGAAATATCCATGTCGCAAAAAGTGATCATTCGTAACGCAAGGCCTCAATGGGATCCAGCAGCGAGGCTTTCCAAGCCGGATAGAATCCGAAGACAATGCCGACGGCGGCCGAGACCAGCACGGCAGCGACAATGGCCGTAAAAGAGGTTTCTACCGGCCAACGCAGCAACAGGCGCACCAAGTGCGAGCCACCGTGGCCCAGCAGGATGCCCAAGGCCCCGCCTACCAGGCAGAGGACCACGGCTTCCACCAGGAACTGCCGCAGGATGTCACGGCTGCGGGCCCCGACCGCCATGCGCAGGCCGATCTCGCGGGTCCGTTCCGTGACCGAAACCAGCATGATGTTCATGATTCCCACCCCGCCCACCACCAGAGAGATCATGGCCACGCAGAGCAAAAGATTGGTCATCAAGGTCGTGGTCGCTGAAAGGGTGTTGGATATCTCCGTCATGTCGCGGAGACTGAAATCGTCCGGTTCGCCCGGGCGAATGCGATGTCGCTCGCGCAGCGCCGTGGTGATCTGCCGTATGGCGGCGGGAATTTCATCGGTGCTTCGCGCCGCCGCCAGAATATGATCGATATTGGCGAAGCGCACCGGCATGGGATTGTCGGCGGCCTGGATCTCCGACCTTTCCGGGTAGAGGCTGGGCTGGCCGCCTGGGTAGAGATTGCTCAGCGTGTTCACCGAGCTGCTTGAGGAACTGCCGGCAGCGCTCTGGTTGGTGTTTTCGAGCGTGGAGCCCGTCACCCGGTACTTGATCGTGGACCATGGCGCCAGGATGACGTCGTCCTGGTCCATACCCATCATGTTGGCGCCTTTGCGGCCGAGCACGCCCACAACCCGGAAGGCTACGTTCTTGATGCGGATCTCCCTTCCTACCGGCGATTCTCCTTGAAACAGCTCACGCACCAGAGTCTGTCCCAACAGGCAGACCTTGTTGGCGTTTAGGACGTCCCGATCGGTAAAGAGTTCCCGCGCCCATGGTCCAGTTCTGCACGTCCAGAAATGCCGGCGTGACGCCGTAAATAAACGTCGGGACCCAGTTGCGGCTGCCGTAAACCACCTGGGCCCTGGTATGGACGAGGGGAGCGGCGTTGCGAATGGACGGGCATTCCCGCAGAATGGCCTCGCAGTCTTCGGGCGTGAGGGTCGTGGCGCTGCCCGATCCGAAGGTCACACCGCCGCTTGAGGCCGCACCGGGACTCAGATTCAGGACATTGGCCCCCATGCTGGAAATCGCCTTGCGGATGGCCCCCGAGGAGCCGGCGCCAATCTCCATCATAGCGATGACGGCACCGACACCGATCACGATGCCCAATGTCGTCAGCATAGCCCGCATCGGGTTGCGCCGCAGAGCCTTCATGGCCGTTCGAACCGTGCGATAGATCTTCATTTTGCGTCTTCCCTTTTTGCCGATGGCTGCTCGCACGCTAGCTGAGAAGCAAGCAGCCCCCCAGGGTCGCCCAAAGCACCGTCAACGATCACACCGTCGTGGATGTGGATGACGCGACCGGCACACCGGGCCACCATGGCGTCGTGGGTGACCACGATGATGGTGATAGCTTCTGTTTGATTGAGCTGCTGGAACATGTCTAGAACTTCTTTGCTGGTGCGCGAGTCGAGGTTGCCGGTAGGCTCGTCGGCGAACAGCAATGACGGGCGGTTGATCAGGGCCCGGGCGATGGCCACCCGCTGCTGCTGGCCGCCGGAAAGCCGCGAAGGTTCATAATTTAGGCGGTCCTGCAGCCCGACGCGGCCAAGAATCTCTGCGGCCCGCTGCCGGGCATCACGCTCGGAAATATTGCCGGCGGCGTACGACAACGGCATGGCCACGTTATCCAGGGCGCTGGTACGCGGCAGCAGGTTGAAGTTCTGAAAAACAAATCCCAACTTGCGGTTGCGCAGCAGGGCGCGCTGGTCGGCGGGGAGCCGCGACACTTCTTCCCCGTCGAGCCGATAGGTTCCCGAATCGGGTCGATCAAGGCACCCCAGAATGTTCATCAGGGTGCTTTTACCCGATCCGGACGTACCCATCAGAGCGACCATTTCACCGCGGGCCACCGTCAGCGAGACGCCCTTGAGCACGGGTACGGCGATGTCGCCCATTTGATAGGTTTTGTAAATGTCGTGCAGCTTGACGATAGGTTCCATAGCTATATTGTTCCGACCTGGTCCGAATGCATCAGCGCGATCCTTCACTTCGGCTGCGTCGCAGGAACTGCGGCGTGAATGGATTTTTGGCATCGGCCGGCGCGGCTTTTTGGCTCTGGATGCCGGTAACGACCGTCCGACCATCGGTCAGGTCCTGGCCTTGGACCTGGGTCACTGCGCCGTCGCTCAACCCGACGCGCACCGTTACAGGGCGCACGTATTGTCCCTCCAGCGACCAGATGACGCCACGGTCGATTCCAGCGGGCGCCTGGTCAGCCTTTACTCCGGGCTGCCGGCCTTGATCGACTTTCGGTCTGTTTTGATCGGGCTGTTGGAGCGCTTTGCGGAAAACGGGCGCAATCTGCTCGGTCTTGGGCTCCCAGTGCAAGGCGGCGTTGGGTACCAGCAGGACATTGCTGAGGTGCTGCAACTCGAACTGCACATTGGCAGTCAGGTAAGGCAGCAGACGTTTGTCCGTGTTGTCGGTGACGATTTCCACGGTGTAGGTGACCACGTTCTGGGTCATGGCAGCATTCAGCCGCACTTTGCCCACCGTACCCTGGAAGGTTTCACCGGGGAAGGCATCCACGGTGAAGGTCACCGGCTGGCCGGGATGAATCTTGCCGATATCGGCTTCATTGACCGCAACCCAGACCTGCATGCGGGTCAGATCCTTGGCAATCAAAAACAGACTGGGAGCGTTGAGGCTCGCCACTACGGTCTGACCGATGTTGACACGCCGGTCGATGATGACCCCCTTGACCGGCGAGATGATCGTACAGTAGCCCAGGTTACGCAGGGCGCGTTGCAGCACTGCCTTGGTCTGGGCGGCTGGCCCTGGCCTGCAGGTTGGCCCCCTC
>JACKQG010006438.1_pt1 | contig 12378 bp, 14 predicted proteins | sample 8237621 | NCBI WGS metagenome assembly JACKQG01 (sample SAMN15677084, study PRJNA649215) | marine metagenome | biome: marine; feature: Black Sea; material: saline water; isolation source: suspended particulate matter (SPM) from the Black Sea western gyre | collected 2013-06-09/2013-06-10 | depth...
CTTAAAAGAGATGTGATATACTTTCTTCACTATTTATAAGGATACATCTTGAAAATTTCTATAGAATGTAAGTCGCCATTGTTGCAAAAGTCCTTAGAACTTTTTTTAGCAAAATATTTATGCTCGAGTAAACAGTGTGATATTATGATCCGGGATGAGGCTTGTGTTGGGGATGAGAAGTGCTTTCTCATCTCTTCTAAAGCAGGTTCAGACTTAACTAAACCATTTTCAAAATCTCAACTTATTTTGGCTTTAGAAAACAGGTACCAATCCATCGTTAAAACAAAATCGCCAAACATAGAAGAAACAGCTAGCGAAGAACCATTAAACTTTGATATTTTAGAAAACCGTATAGAATATCTGACAAAAGAATATCAACAAAACATTCTTAAAGCAGTGAAAGCATTCTATGAAAAATAAAGCTATTGTAAAAAAAATTCTTATGGGAAAATTTAAGGGAAAAACCTTAAAGCTTCCTTCTATGGAAACAACGAGAAGTTCTAAAGCTATAGTCTTGGAATCTTTTTTTAACACAATACAGTTTGATATCATAGATGCAAGTTTTGTTGAGGTTTTTTCAGGAAGCGGATCTATAGGACTTGAAGCGCTGAGTCGTGGAGCTTCTCATATACTCTTTATGGAAAAAGACCGAGAGGCCCTTAAAGTCTTAAAGCAAAATATCTCTCAGACTGATCCATCCTCTTGTCAAGTTTTTGCGGGGGATAGTTTTTTAAATATCACTGAAGTGATTAAAACGCTTAAAAAAAGAGCTGAAGATGTGTATTTTTATATAGATCCTCCTTTTAGTATACGAGAGGGGATGGAAGATATATATGAGAAAATGATACAGCTTATAGAATCCATTCCGCCAGAACTTGTAAAATTGATTATTATAGAGCATATGAGCGGTCTTGAGATTCCAAAAGAGATAGGCCCTTTTGAAGTGGTGAAATCTAAAAAGTTTGGTAATACAACTCTTACATACTTAAATGTAATTATTTAATATCGTAGATCTCTTTTGTTTTAGCATCCACCTTAGCGGACATATTTCGAGTTAGCATATAGCCTTGAATATTTGCACCCTTGAAATCTATGGAAACAAACATATGAGGTCTTGGGTCTGAGAATCTCATCTCGTGTGTTGTTTTGAGCATTTCAAATGATTTAGGTTCTTTGAGCGTTTTTTGAATGATTTTTTGAAGCGGTGAATAACTTCCGCTGTATTTGTTAAAATCTTTCATAAGCCAAGATTGATTGTAGTATGTAAGCTCTTTAGCAGTGTCAATGTCATTTTTACATTCTGCAAATACATCTTTAAGTGTTAAATCTGAACTTTTTGTATAAATAAGTCCACCGGCACAATCATATAGTCTTTGTTGATATGCACCGTCTATACCTTGTTTAGAGGCATAAGAGGCTGTGATTTTTTCCAGTTTGTCATTATGTTTTTGCATCTCTAAGAGAGTGTGATTTTGATAATCTTCAAAAGGAACCTCTTTATATTTGATATATGTGACAACAAGTATAATGAAAAACGGCACGATAATAAAAAGGTTTCTTTTTCTCATAAAATTAATTCCTACTTTTTTGAAATAATATCATAAGTAAGTAATAGAGCATAAATAGTTAGTGGAATACTTGTTGCTATTTAAAGTCCATAAGGACTAAAATGAGAACATTTATACTGGTACTGCTTTTTTGTATTAATATCTACGCAACAAAAATTAGTGATGTGGCTAACATTGTGGGTGTTCGGGAAAATCAGATTATTGGATATTCTTTGGTTGTGGGTCTTAAAAAAACCGGGGATGGAACAACTTCAAAGTTTACGCTTCAGTCAATCGCAAATATGTTGAAATCTATGAATATTGATATGAACACAATAGATATAAAATCTAAAAATGTTGCTGCAGTTGTAGTGACAGCAAGATTAAAGCCATTTTCTAGACATGGGGATAAATTTGATATTACAGTCTCATCTATCGGTGATGCAAAATCTTTAGAAGGCGGAACACTATTAATGACGCCTTTAAAAGGAGTCGATGGTAAGATTTATGCACTTGCTCAAGGTGCTATAACTATCGGTGGAAAAAATGAACGTGGTGCCGGCAGTGAGTCACATTCAACGGTCGGTCTTGTCTATGGAGGCGGTTTGGTTGAAAGGGAGGTCAATATAGACCTTTATCATAAAAAGCATGCAACACTTTCTCTTAAAGAGTCAAATTTTAAAAATTCTGTAGCAGTTCAAAAGGCGATAAATGCTGTGTATAACACTCAAGTGGCAGTGGCGATGGATCCTAGAACTATTAAGCTTCAAAAACCCGATAATAAATCTATGATTGAATTTTTAGCAGAAATTCAAGATATAGATATGGATTATAAACCTCAGAGCAGGATTATCATTAACGAAAGAACGGGAACTATAATTGCTGGTGTGGGAATAGAGGTTAAACCTATCATGTTGACACATGGGGATATAACGATAAAGATATCTGAGTCAGAGAATCCAAATAAGCCCGCAGGTTCAATAGTTATAGATGATTCTCTTGTTATCGGCTTGAACGAAAATGAACTCTACACTAAAAACGGCACAACAACAGTTGCAAATTTAGTGCGTTCATTGCAGAAGATGGGGGCAAGCCCTAAGGACATAATCTCGATACTCGAGACTATGAAAAGTGCAGGAAGTATATCTGCAGAGTTAAAGGTGATATAATGAGTACATACGGATTAGCAGCCACTTCCTTGCAAGCACAAGGTTTAGCACAAGAATACACAACTCCAAAAATTGATCCAAAAGCAGAGAATGCTGCCTTAAAAGAACAAACAGATGCTTTTGAAGCAGTGATAATCAAAATGATTATGGATAATGCTGCAAAAGATGAGAAAAACCTCTTTTCGGAGCAAAATGATCCCGGTGATAAAATCTATAAGTCAATGTATAGAGATGAACTCTCTAAAGCAAGTTCTGGCGGCTTTGGATTTTCACAAATGTTATACGATTATTTAAGCCGGGAAAGTTGATTTATTTAGAAAATTGTCGATATAGTCATATAGAAAAAAACTCTTTTGGCAAAATAAAGGATAAATTATGATTTCACAGGCTAACAGTTCTGCTGTTCGTAATGCCTACACTAACAGTCTTACGGAAAATAAGGATGTTGGTAAGAAGGTTGGCACAAATGTATCTTCGCAAGGGGATATGAGTAAGATTGAGCGTATTAAAGAAGCGCTTGAATCTGGAGAATATAAAATAAATTTACAAGCACTTTCAGAAAAAATTGCTGATGAGTTATTGTAATTAAATAATAAAGCAGGGGTAGGATTATGTTGTCTCATCATTTACAAGGTGCTTTACAAGACCTTAGGGATTTAATCAGTATTACTGAATCTGATATAGCTGATATAAAAGAAGCTAAAAATGATCAGCAGTTTGATAGATTATCACTTAAAGAAGAAAAACTTAAAGGTTTTGAATCTAAAAAAGCTATGATAGATCATGAAATTTCTAAGCTAATGACAACACAACCAGACAAAGACCTTCCCGAGCTACTTAATCAAGAACAGCATAAAGCGCTTGACGAATTAAAAATAGAGTTGGCAAAGCTCAGAGATGTTAATAAAAAATATGCTAAATTTGTTCTCACGGTAAGTAATTTATACAATTCATTTTTAGAAAGATTGGTGCCGACTGAGATGCAAGGCTATAATAAAGTTGCTTCAAAAAATGCAGCTATATTGGAAGTGAGAGTTTAAGATGGCTTCTATATTTAATGCCCTTCATATTGGATACTCTGGATTAAATGCCGCCCAGGTGGGTATCAATACAACCGGGCATAATATTGCAAACGCTGAAACCGACGGTTACACCCGACAAAGGGTGATAGCAACAAATGCAACGCCAATAACAACAACTCCCGGTAATGTTGGTAACGGTGTGGAAATTCAGACAATAAAAAGAGTGTTTGATAACTTTGTATTTGATAGATACACAGATACGTATTCAAAAAAAGAATATTCTGATTTTGAAAAACAGACACTTGAGCAATTATCCACGTATTTTCCAGAGATAGATGAAGTGGGTATCAAAGCTGATTTACAAGAGTATTATAATATGTGGCAATCATTTTCTGACAACCCGGACAATGATGCGATTAAAATAGCTTTGGTGAAACAAACTGAAATTTTATCTAATCATATACAGTCAACGAGAACACAAGTTTCAGAGTTGCAAAATCAGTTAAATAATCAAATTGAAGTGAATATTAATGAAGTTAATGCACTAGCAAAAAAAATTGCCAATTTAAATAGATCTATTGACACAGCTGAAGCAGGTAAGTTGTATGACGCTAATGATTTAAGAGATCAAAGAAATATTTTAGAAAGAGATATGGCAAGATTGATAGGTGCTGAAACCAACTATGGACAAATAGACTCAAATATGCAGATTGACAGTGCGTCAAACACCATCACTGGAAGTTATTCCATGAATATAAACGGTTTTAATATAGTTGATGGAAACACGTATCATCCCATCAGAGTTTCAAATGAGAAAAATCCATCCGGCTTTTATGAAATTTCTTATGAAAGGCAAGATGGTGTTTTAATTCCAATGGAAGAAACTATCAGAGGTGGTAAAATCGGTGCATTGCTGGACCTTCGCGGTGGAACATTAGACACTACCAGCGGTGTTCCAAAAGATGGGATACTGCAAAACACTATCGCTCAGTTAGATGGTTTTGCTCAAGGTTTAATCGAGTCTGCAAATAATATTTATGCTTCAAGTGCGACAACACGAATGAATTCAAATATTATAGATTTCAATCCAACTGATTCACTCATGAATTCAAATTTAAATATTAATACAGGATCATTTGATTTAGTTGTTTATGATATAGATGGAAATGAAGTCTCTTCTCGAGAAATCAACATAGATGTAGCCACAACCATGACGGGAATAAGCGGATCTAATTCTATAGAGGGTCAGATGATCGCCACAGTGGATGATAATCTTGATGGGAATGCCAATAATGATATCGACGATTTCCTGAATTTTAATTGGGCTACTTTTGCCAGTGGTGAAAATGCAGTGGAATTCACATTGGATCCATTAAAAGAGTCTCAAGGTTACACTTTTTCGATTAGAGATTCTCTTAGTGATGAGAAGTTTTCAACAGGAACAAATTTTGCCGGCGCTTTAGGGATGAATAGATTCTTTGATGGGAATAATGCAAGTAATATCAGTATAAATAGTTCATTGAAAAATAATCCAAGCGGGATTAAAGCAGGTTATACACCGGTGGCCGGTGATAATAGAGTTGCCTTAGACATGGTGCAACAACAATTTGAAGATATAAACTTTAAAGTTGGATCTACATCTTATCAATCATCAGTATACGGTATGTTTGATATTATTGCAACAGAAGTTGGAACTGTAACCAATGCAGCAATTAGCAGACATGAAACAGTAAATACGCAGTTTAATGCAGTTGAGATGGAATATTTTTCAGTTTCAAAAGTAAGCATAGATGAAGAGATGACAAACTTAATCAAATATCAAACATCCTATGGTGCTGCAGCTAAAGTGATAACCACTATAGATGAAATGATGCAAACGCTTCTTGGTATCAAACAATAAATAAAAAGCTATATTAAATGCCACTTTTTAGCATACTTATTTTATTCTCAGTTTTTCTCTTTTCTTTTTTCGGACATCTATTTTATAATATAGATGCGTATACTTTAGATGCTGATTCAATATTAGTTCCACCCTCATTAGATCATTTTTTAGGTACAGACAGGTTGGGAAGGGATATTTTAGCCCGCCTTATGAAAGGTGGGCAGGTTTCCTTAACTATTGGGGTGGGAAGTGCTTTTATAGCTTCTATCATCGGTTTACTTCTTGGTTCTATAGCAGGTTATCTTAGAGGCGGGGTTGATAAAATGTTTATAGTGATTGTAGATTTATTTTTGACCTTCCCGACTTTCTTCTTACTTTTAGCATTAGTGAGTTATGTGAATGCATCGGCATGGGTCTTAATTGTAATCATATCAATCACCGGATGGATGACTACGGCAAGGCTCATTCGTTCAGAGAGCTTTAAAATAACTTCACAGCCATATATCAAAATTTTAAACATAGCAAAAGTGAAAAAACTCAAAATTTTATTTAAATACTATGCGCCCATTCTTGCTCCTATCTATTTTGTCAGTTTCACCTTTGGGGTTGGCGGTGCTATACTTGCAGAATCCGGGCTTAGTTTTTTAGGACTGGGAATCGTTGCACCGCAAATGAGTTGGGGCACCATTCTAAGTGCTGGTAAAGATGTGGTTGAAATTGCATGGTGGGTGAGTTTTTTCCCTGGTTTAATGATATTTTTAGTGACTTTTTCACTGATAAATATTTCCAATTACTTGCAACAATTAACAAATAAAAAACAGATTCTAAGTTAAGCTCAAAAAAGATATACTTCTTTCAATAGAAATATTAGGATACATTTTGATACTTATGATAGATAATTACGATAGTTTCACTTACAATATTGTTCAGTATTGCAGGGAGTTAGGCGCTGATTTAAAGATAATCAGAAACGATGAAATGAGCATAGAAGAGATTCAAAGACTCAATCCTGAAAAAATTATTATATCTCCTGGGCCGGCATCACCGGATGAAGCGGGTGTTACACTTGATGTTATTAAATCCTTTGCGGATAAACTGCCAATTTTAGGAATATGTCTGGGTCATCAAAGTATTGCTCAAGTATTCGGTGCTAAAGTTATACGTGCGACAAATATGATGCACGGGAAAACTTCCACAATGAAAAGGGTGGGGGCTTGCGAAATATTTAAAGACTTACCCCAAGAGTTTATCGCCACAAGGTATCACTCTCTTATCGTTGATAAAAACAATTTACCAGAACTTGTTGAGCCAAAAGCTTTTAGCACGGATGATAATGAAATAATGGCATTGAAAATTAAAGATAAAAATATTTATGGAGTGCAATTTCATCCGGAGTCCATTATGAGTGAATATGGTTATGAGATTATAGGGAATTTTCTTAAGTTATGATCCATAGACTCATCTTATTTAGTATACTAAGTATAGATGTCGTTATATTGCTTTTTCAAACATCCACATTATCAATTTCAAGTCATGAAGCAGATTTGTTGTATGGAGATTTTTCTTTTATACAATATATCGTGAATCAGTCGCTTCATATTTTTGGAAATAATGACTTGGCTTTAAGAACACCAATGATAGTACTTCATTTTTTAAGCGTGCTTCTTTTATATAAAATATCAAAAAATTATCTTCTGGATACAAGAAATAGAATCTGGCTGCTTATAATATTTATACTCTTACCTGGAGTGCTTAGTTCGGCATTGTTAGTGGATAGCGCGGGCTTGATTATTTTTGGGCTATTATTGTTTGTGTATATATATGAGAGATTTTCGATTAAATACACATATCCGCTATTATTTCTTTTTAGTTTATTGGATGGAGTGTTTATTTATCTATTTATCAGTCTAATAATCTATTCTTTATATAAAAAGGATAGATTATACCTGGTAGCCAACATAGCTTTTTTAATCATATCTATATTCTTGTATGGAATAAAAACAGAGGGTTCACCAGAAGGACACTTAATAGATACGATAGGTTTATATGCTGCGATATTCACACCTGTAATATTTATTTATATTTTTTATATACTTTACCGAAGATTTTTATCTAAGGATATTAACATTCTATGGTTTATATCTACTGTGCCCTTGGTAATTTCTCTTTTATTATCATTTAGACAAAATATAGTGATTGAAAATTTTGCACCATACTTAATTATAGCTCTACCTTTAAGTGCACAAACATTTTATGCAGCATACAGAGTGCGCTTGAAACCTTTTAGAACAAAATATAAAACTATATTTGCTTTATCAGCTTTATTTTTATCAATTAATTTCATTGTAGTGTTGTTTAACAGAGAGCTTTATTTATTCATTGAAAATCCTCACAAGCATTTTGCAAGAAAAATGCATGTGGCAAAAGAATTAGCATACGAGTTAAAAACAAGAGGTGTGAATTGTATTTCAAATGAAGATTTAATGGCTGAAAGATTACAGTTCTATGGGATAAAAAAGTGTGATAAATATCGATTATTGGAACAAGATCTTAGCTATAACGACAAAAATAATGTAACTATAAGTTACAAATATAGACCAATATATAAGGCAATCGTTACAAATCTAAACAGTAAATAAATCTATTTAATATTAATTATAAATAGAAGAGGGCTGTTAGGTATTCTATGTTAACATGCTTCCCAAATATCAAAATAGGGAGTTTCTATGGCTCAAAAAGCGATACGAGAATATGATGCTAAGTCAATCTTAGCAAAGCACTGGGATAAATATTTTCCAGATTTTACTTATGCATATGAGACTGTTATGGTTCAAAATGGATCAGAACTTAAAGAGGCTGCAAAAACTGCGTCTTGGTTGAATGAAAAGACATTAGTTGCAAAACCGGATATGTTATTTGGTAAACGTGGTAAGAATGGATTAGTTCTTTTTAAAGATGCTAAACCAGGTGATGTTTCTTTAGCAAAAGCTGCTAGCTGGATTGATGAAAAATCTTCATCTGATCAATCAGTGTATTTCTCATTTGATGGTGATACTCCAACTGGTGAACCAAGTGTGGATAGACTGACTCACTTCGTTGTTGAACCATTCACTCCTCATGATCAATCTGAAGAGTATTATGTTTCTGCAACATGTGTCGGAGATGATGATGTTATCTATATGTCTGCTGAAGGTGGAATGGAAGTTGAAGAGGGTTGGGATGAAAAAGTTACAGAAGTGGCATTTCCAATCACTGCAACTGAAGAAGAGATAGCTGAGAAAATCAGAGCAAATGTGCCTGCTGATGTAGCAGATAAAGATAAAGCACAATTTGCTGAATTTTGTATCGGTTTCTTTAGAGCTTACCGTGAATTAAACTTTGCATATCTTGAAATCAACCCTTTTGTTATGCAAGGGAATAAAATCGAGCTTTTAGATATGGTTGCTAAACTTGATGACACTGCTGGATTTATGATGGTAGATGAGTGGGGAGCTGTTGAATATCCGACAGCATTCGGTATGGAAGCTAAGTCTCCAGAAGTTGAGGCTATAGAAGAAGCTGATGCAAAAACAGGTGCTTCATTAAAACTTACTTTACTTAAGCCTGAAGCTAGAATCTGGACTATGGTTGCCGGTGGTGGTGCTTCAGTTGTTTATGCTGACACTATTGCTGATATGGCTGGAATCGATGATCTAGCCAACTATGGTGAATACTCTGGCGGTCCAACTACTGGTGAAACTAAGTTTTACGCTGAAACATTGCTTGATCTTATGACTAGAGAGCCAGATCCTCAAGGTCGTGGTAAAGTTATGATTATCGGTGGAGCTATCGCCAACTTCACTGATGTTGCAAAAACATTCACAGGTATTATTCAGGCATTTGAAGAATACGCTGAGAAAATGAAAGCTGTTGATTTGAAAATCTACGTAAGACGTGGTGGACCAAACTATGAAAAAGGTCTTAGAGATATTAAAGAAGCTGCAGATAGATTAGGTTTATATATCGAAGTTTACGGACCAGAAACACACGTTACAGATATCGTGCGTATGGCACTAGAAAAGTAAGGAGAAATAATGGAACAACTATATACAAAAGACACACAAGCGATTTTTTGGAATAACAATAAAACTGCTATCCAAAGAATGTTAGATTATGATTATACTATTCAAAGAAAAACTCCATCGGTAGCGGCAATTGTTGCACCTACAAGTGGAAATAAATTTGAGAAATTTTTCTATGGTCCAGATGAAGTTATGATTCCTTTATTTAAGACTACTGCTGCTGCAAAAGCTGCCCAGCCTCAAGCTGATGTACTTTTAAACTTTGCATCTTTTAGAACTGCTTATGATGTGACTATGGAAGCATTAGAAATTGGCGGTTTTTCTTCAATGATGATTACTGCTGAAGGTATCCCTGAAAGACTTGCTCGTAAAATGAACCAAACTGCACGTGAAAAAGGTGTAATTATCATTGGCCCTGCAACTGTTGGTGCAATCACTCCAGGTGCATTTAAAGTTGCAAACATTGGTGGGACTATTACTAATATTGTTAACTCTAAACTTCACCGTGCGGGTTCATGTGGACTTGTAACACGTTCAGGTGGTTTATTTAATGAACTTTCCAACATAATCGCTATCAATGCTGATGGTATTGCTGAGGGTGTAGCTATTGGTGGTGACAGATTTGTTGGTTCTGTGTTTATCGATAACATGCTTAGAATGGAAAAAAATCCAGCTGTTAAGTATATGATTCTTCTTGGTGAAGTTGGTGGTACTGAAGAGTATAAAGTGATTGATGCTATCAAATCAGGTGCAATAACTAAACCAGTTATCGCATGGTGTATTGGTACAATTGCTAAGTATTATGATTCAGGAGTACAATTCGGTCACGCAGGAGCAAGTGCCAATGCTGATTCTGAAACAGCTGAGTATAAAAATAAAGCTATGGCTGAAGCAGGTATTCATGTACCGGCATCATTCAATGAATTACCGGCAATGATTAATAAAGTATTCACTGATCTTAAATTAGCTGATATTCCTGAGCCGGAGATGAGTGTTTGTCCTACTGTTAGAAGTAGTAAAGAGTTTATTTGTACCATTTCTGATGATCGTGGAGATGAAGCTACTTATGCAGGTTTCCCAATCTCTTCAGTTGCAACTCCAGACACCGGTAAGGGTATCGGTGATGTTGTATCATTGCTATGGTTCAAAAAACAGTATCCAAAATGGGCTACAGATTTTATTGAAACTGTAATTAAAACTGTTGCTGATCATGGTCCTGCTGTTTCTGGTGCACACAATGCTAAAGTGACAGCTCGTGCTGGTAAATCAGTTGTTGAATCACTTGTGACAGGCCTTTTAACAATCGGTCCAAGATTCGGTGGTGCTATTGATGGTGCAGCAGAGCATTTTAAATACGCTGAGGATAACGGTTTAGATCCTAAAGCTTTCTTAAATCATATGAAAAAATTAGGTATTCCAATTCCAGGCATCGGTCACCGTATTAAATCTCTTAAAAATCCAGACTTACGTGTGACTGGTTTGATGAACTATGCAGCAGAGAATTTTCCATCAACACCACTTTTAGACTATGCTAGAACTGTTGAAGCTCTAACTACATCTAAAAAAGAGAATCTAATCCTTAATGTTGACGGCACTATCGGTATCTTAATGGTTGATATGTGGAGAGCATTAGGATATTCAGAGGAAGAAATCAATGAGTTTATCGCTTCAGGTACTCTAAATTCATTCTTTATCCTAGGCCGTACTATCGGTTTTATCGGTCACGTACTTGATGAAAAACGTCTTGCAATGCCAATGTATAGACACCCAATGACTGACATTCTTTATGATGTTCAAGTTGCAGAAGAGATTAAATAATCTTCTCAAAACTTTAAGGAGTTAAATCTCCTTAAAGCCTTCATATATTTCCCTCTCTTATTTTATATTTCCTTACATTTAGATATACTTGATGAATTACTATTATTAATAGGTATATTCATGAAAAAAGCATCTAAAAAATATTTATTTCGAAGCGCATTTACATTATTAGAACTAGTGTTTGTTATAGTTGTTATTGGGATACTGGCGGCAGTGATTATTCCAAACACAAGAACAAATCCACTGCAAGAAGCGGCTATACAATTGGTTTCACACATACGTTACACGCAACATTTAGCAATGGTAGATGATAAGTTTGATGTGAATAATAGTAAATGGTATAAAGAAAGATGGCAGTTGATTTTTTCCAATGGTGCTGAAACTGGTAATCAAGAGGCATATTCCATTTTTGCAGATACTGCGGGAACAAGTACAGGCAATGTAAATTCATCTGAAGTTGCACTCAATCCCCAAAATAGTAGCCAATTGATGTCTGGTGGGTTTTCTGGAGCTGCTAATGCTTTAAATATAACACATGATGATTTTATTGGGATGACAAAATTAAACCTAGGCAGAAGCTATGGAGTAACGAATGTAGCCTTTAATGACGGATGTAGTACAGCGAGAAGAATAGCATTTGATTACTTAGGTAGACCAATCCAGGGCAATTTAAGAACAACGACATCTGCTTATCATACAACGTCACAAAGATTAGTAGTTAATGACTGCAATATTGTATTAACTGATGGTAATAATAATGTAACGATAACAATAAGGCCTGAAACAGGATATGCAAGTATAAGGTTTTAGACAACAGTGCTTTGAAAAAGTAAAAACCAAATTCCCAAACAACTCTTTCAAACATTAAGCGAATCCTAA
>JACKQG010006439.1_pt1 | contig 12377 bp, 17 predicted proteins | sample 8237621 | NCBI WGS metagenome assembly JACKQG01 (sample SAMN15677084, study PRJNA649215) | marine metagenome | biome: marine; feature: Black Sea; material: saline water; isolation source: suspended particulate matter (SPM) from the Black Sea western gyre | collected 2013-06-09/2013-06-10 | depth...
TCCTCTTTCATCTCATCGTATCTCCTATCCACATCTTCATAGTATTTCTCTGACAAATACTCTGCCTCTGCTTCTGGGTCATAGAAGAACGGGTCCACATCTTCTCTTTCTTTCCAGCCAGTCATGTTATTGCCCTCACTATCATGTAAGTAAATACAGCCCAGATAAATGCCATCATAATTACAGCAGTTATCCCCCTTGAAATCCTGTTCATCTTTGAATGCTCTTTATATCTGTTCATGGATACCCCTTAGTTTACACCCATTAACCTACACTAACCAATAGATAATGTTTATTGGTGTAGTCCGATCATAAAAAAACGGAGGCCCGAAGGCCTCCTTGTTGCTTAGCTAGCGTACTTAGCTAGCAGTGCTTTGGCATCTTCCGCACTTTGAGTCTTGGTTTTGTCGAACGTGCCTCTTGGAGCTGGCATTACGTAGTTGCTGCCCGTGATCTCCTCGTATGCTGAGTACACATTTTCCTTGTGCTTGCTCAGTGATTCGGCTTGTTCTTCCAGTGTTTCAATGAAGTCGTGCTTCTTGGCTAGCAACATATCCTGTACTTCAGATCCATTAAACTCTTCCAGTAGATCCTTCAGTTCAGAGATCACTTGACTGATCTTTTTATTGGTGAATTTAACTTGACGTGTTGCACTGAATGCCATGTCACCAACGATAATCTGTTGGCTATACTCAGGCATTGCCTTAACGATACTTACGATAGAATTGATTGTCTTCTTATTCATGATACATCTCCTATAAATTAACATTAATGAATGTACAACTACCTCGCTGTACTCTTTTAGATCGCCATGGATTGCATCGCAACCGAAGCAGTCAACATGATTCAATCCCATAGCAGGGCTACCAGAGCCTAGGGTAATGAGGGAAAAGCTCTCAGACGGGCATACAGGAAGTCTCAAGGGGATTTAATCACCCGTAGGGCTTGTGATTGACAGCTGAGGCTAGGGCAAAGAGGGACCAAGAGGTATGAGAGGATCTCAACGCATATCATCTATCTCATAGAGTGTAGGCCCGCAGTCCGTGGCAAACTAAAAGAGTTCAGAGAGGAGTTGCAGAGGTCATGCGCATAGGATCTAGACTATCACTCAGTAATGAGGCGCCAGACTAAAGAGTGACCGTAAGGGAACACTTATGATTCAGTGATCAAGTATAAGGAACTCTTATGCATGATCTTTGGTCTACGTGCTACACTGTACGTGAGAGATGTAAAAGTATGTTTGCGCTTTGATGATGAGGTTAAGATCTTCATCGACTTGTTACAGTTTTCAAGACCCGAAGCGACCACATCACTCACTGGTACAGTAAGGCTTCTCAGTTGGATCAGCCTGAAATTAAACATACTTACCCGTCTGTATAGTAGTACGATCATATCAAATACAATGATCCCTCTTGCAGAACACCGGTTATCACGTATAAGGAATATCCTATACGGGTTAAAACTCGTCCTAAGATAATAGTAGGATCATAGTATTTGACATGCTCTAGTGTATTCATGTAATCTCTGTTTATGACAGTTAATAAGGATAACCATGCGGTCACTACACCATCAGGTAAGTCTATGGTGCTGAGTGATCAACAGGAAAAAGCTATCGAATTACTTATGACAACAAACTGGCCTAAGACAGAGATAGCAAGGCATATGGGCGTTGACGTAGCTTGGCTGTATAGAACGTACAGAAAACAACATGTTAAGGATGTGATAAATCTGAGAGTTCAAGATCAGATATTGGATGGTGCTGTTTCAGCCATAAAAAAGGTAACTGAACTCGTTGGGCACCGCTCAGGATATGTAGCCCTAGAAGCATCAAAAGACCTTTTAGATAGAGCAGGTTACAAGCCTCCCGACCGTTCACAGGTACAGGTTGGTGGTGAGGTAAGCATTAAGATTGACTTGGGGGGTTAGAAAATCGGGCTTTGTAGTCACGTGATCCCCCTCACACACACAAGTCTTAAAAAAGGTCATTAACAATCGGTACTCAATATATTTTTTTTAAGGAGAGGTTAGATGTCTGAAGTAGTTACGGTCACTGATTTGAAGAAGCGTATGCGTTTAGTTGTGAATACGTTGACTAAGGATTATGACGGATTCAATCACTTGGATTCTATTAGTAGGAAGCTAATGGAGATTGAGGGTGATGTAGATTATATGACTGATAAGCTGGGTATGAGACGTGAGGCAGCACGTAGTTCTGTGGAGCGAAGCGGAGCAGCAGCACAAAGTTCTGCGATAGCAGCGACAAAGGAGATTAAAGATGACGGAGCCATTATCGAGGACAACGGCAGCTGAAGAGTTGGTATATGATTTATCTAGGTATGTAGAGTATGCTGAAAGCAGCGGTAATCCTAATGCTGTAAGCCGTATGGGTGCTACTGGTTTAATGGGGATAATGCCTAACACTGGAATGACTCCGGGGTATCAGGTATCTCCTATAAGCCCTAGAGATCTGATGAACCCTGAAAAGAATCTAAGGTTTGGCAGGGAGTATCTGGGGGCTATGTTGGATAAGTATGGGAATGTTGATCATGCTTTGGCGGCTTATAACTGGGGGCCGGGTAATGTGGATAAGTGGATTAGTCAGGGATCTAGGCTTAGTAAATTACCTCAAGCTACTAAGGATTATGTTGATGGGTGGAAGGACGTAGGAAAGCATGCAGTCCCTAAGAAGTGGCAGAGTTGGGAGGAAAGGAACTGATTGTTCCACGTGAAACATGAGCTTCTTATCGAATATGTCTTATGATGATCTATCCCGCCTCAGAGAAGTTGCGAAGAAGGTCTTTCTTCAATATAACCCCCCGGAGTTCTATACGGATCGGGAGGCAGACAGGATCATTGAAGCTATGGGGCCAGAGATTATGGAAAGAAGACTCAAAGAGCTTATCGATTCCAAAATGACAGGCTCTAAGATTGTCGTATAACTTTGAATATAAGCCTTCTGGGGAGGTTATCAAGGAGTTCATGAGGGATGATTCATTCTTTCGTGGGATCCGTGGGCCTGTAGGTAGCGGTAAGTCGGTATCTTGCTGTGTAGAGATCTTCAGGAGAGCTGCATCTCAGGAGCCATCTCCTAGCGGTAAGAGGAAAAGCAGGTGGGCAGTAGTAAGAAACACTAATCCTCAGCTAAAGACTACTACTATTAAGACTTGGGTTGACTGGTTCCCTGAAGAACACTTCGGTAAGTTTATGTGGTCAGTCCCATATACGCATTATATTAGCGTAGGGGATATTGAACTGGAGGTTATCTTCCTAGCCCTTGATAGACCTGAAGATGTAAGAAAACTGCTGTCATTAGATCTTACTGGGGTATGGGTAAATGAGGCCAGAGAGGTTCGTAAGACTATTATTGATGCTTGCACTATGCGAGTAGGACGTTTCCCTAGCATGAAGGATGGTGGCCCTAGTTGGTATGGGGTTATTTGTGATACTAACGCCCCTGAAGACGATCATTGGTGGCCTATTATGGCGGGTGAGTCCCCTAGGCCAGACCATATGAGCAGAGAAGATGCTCTCATGATGGTTAAGCCTGATGACTGGCACTTCTATCAGCAGCCTCCGGGGATGCTAGAGGTGAAGAATGAAGAGGGGGAGGTTGTTAAGTATGGGAGAAATCAGCTTGCTGAGAACTATCGTAACCTTCCTGCCGACTATTACCAAAAGATCATCACGGGTAAAAGTAAATCATGGATAGACGTATACGTACTGAACAAACTGGGGACAATCGAGGAGGGCAAGCCGATATATCCGATGTTCAACGAGCAAGTGCATATAGCCAAAGAGAAGATTCATACAGATCCTCACTCGGATGTGTACATTGGGATAGACTTCGGGCTTACCCCTGCTGCGGCCTTTGCCCAACGTACTGCGTCAGGCCGATGGACAGTGATTCATGAGGTGGTGACTACTGATATGGGGGCGGTTCGCTTTGCCGAACTTCTTAGAAATGAGATTGCAAGAGTATGTCCAGATAATACCCTGCATATCTATGGCGACCCTGCTGGTGACTTCCGGGCGCAGACAGATGAGGTAACTCCTTTCCAGATATTGAGAGCAAATGGGATCAAAGCCATTCCTGCTCCCTCTAATGATCCGGTTCTGCGTATTGAATCCGTGCAAGCGGCTATGAATAGAATGGTAGATGGTATGCCGGGGTTCTTGGTGGACACTTCTTGCGTAGTCTTGATCAAAGGCTTCCGTGGGGGTTATCACTATAGAAGAATTCAGGTCTCAGGAGAGGCTAGGTATGAAGAGAAGCCTACAAAGAATAAATATAGTCACGTACATGACGCTATTCAGTATCTATTCTTGGGGGCAGGAGAGGGAAGGAACCTAACAACCAATGCAAACAGGCCAACGAAGGTGGCCAATGGGAGAAAAAATTGGAGCATATGGGATCAGAGATCGGGATTCGGGAAGCCACGGGGTTGGGACAAGATCAACCGCCCGAATTCGACTGGATGGTAGTCTTTACGGATCGTAATGAACTGAAGTGGTGGGATTATCTCTATCCATTTCATACAAGAAAAGGTTTTAGACACTGCTTTGCTCTTGGATACCAGCCGGGATCCTATCACTGGATCTTCCTAGACTGGACTTCAAAGAGTTTGCAGCTATGGATCTATCATCCCTTGCAAGCCAAAGCCGTTATAGAGTGGGCAAAGAATAGACCGGACTCTACAATTGTTTCTTATCGCCCAGAAAATAACTATGGTTCCGTTTTCTCACTTCCTATACTATACTGCGTAGAAGCAATTAAGCGACTCTTGTCGATTAGGGGCTTTTTTGTTATTACTCCATACCAATTGTTTAAGAAGATAATGGGGAATGGGGGAATAATCATTTATCAAGGAGATTGATATGGGCGGTATTGTTAAAAGTGTTTTTGGTAGTGATGCACCACCTGCACCTAAAGCTGAGTCTATCGTAAAGACAACTGTGGATACATCAGTAGCACGGGCCAAAGCCAAAAAACGTAAGGCTAGACTTGCGGGATCAAGGGGGTTGCTTTCTGGCGGCTTTAGTGGCTTTGGTGATGAAGATAAGTTAGGAGGCTGATATGGGATTTTTATTCAAAACACCTAAACCCCCTGCTCCTGATCCAGAGCTTGAGGCATCACGCAAAAGGCGTGAAGAAGAAGCTAGAGATAAGCGTGTTGCACAAGCTAAAGAACGTGCAGCAGGAACTCAGGCCCGTCTTGAAAAACGAGGCCGACTCTTCGGAAGCTATAGAGGCTTTGATGACGAGGAAACACTAGGATAGAACAATGCCTAATCCATCACAGATTATACAACGGTACACGAAAGCTAAGAATGCTAGGTCTAATTGGCTAGATACTTGGCAGGAATGTTATGAGTATGCTCTTCCTCTTCGGGAGAGCTTCTTTTTTGAGACTCCCGGACAATCAAGGATGGATAAAGTCTTTGATGAAACAGCGGTAGTGGGCGTTCAGGAGTTTGCATCAAGACTTCAGCATGGCATTGTGCCGAACTTCGCTACTTGGTTTCGCTTAGAGCCGGGACCTGATATTCCTGAAGATCTGCGTACTGAAGTACAGGGGCAACTGGATGAGATTACAGATTATGTAGGGCAGATTATTCAGCACTCTAACTTCTCACAAGAAGCTAATGAGGCGTTCTTGGATGTTGCTGTAGGCACAGGAAATATGTTGATTGAAGAGGGGGATGAGAAGAATCCTATCAATTTCCTCTCTGTTCCTATGTCGCAGGTAATTCTGGATTCAGGGCCATTCGGTGATATTGATGGTGTATTCCGTGAGCGTAAGGTTATTGGTAAGGATATTAAGACTATCTGGCCAGATGCTAAGCTATCTCAGGATTTGAGAGATCGAATCATGAAGAACCCTGATGACAAAGTGAATCTTATAGATGCTACTTATAGAGACTGGAGTAATAAGAAGGAAGAGATTTATTACTATTGCGTCATTGATATTGAGAGCAAATCAAAAATTGTTTCTGGAGAATTTAAGGGAGAAGGGGCAAGACCTTGGGTAAACTTCCGCTGGGCTAAAGCTGCTGGCGAAATCTATGGTCGTGGCCCCTTAATGAATGCCCTTCCTGCTATTAAGGTTGCTAATCTAACAACTCAGTTGGTACTTGAGAATGCTCAGATGGCAATTGGCGGTATCTGGCAGATGGATGATGACGGAGTAATCAATCCTGATACGATTGATCTTGTTCCGGGCACAATTATTCCTGTATCCCCTAACTCAAGAGGACTTCAGGGCGTACAATCTCCTGCTAAATTTGATGTATCTCAGCTCATTATCTCTGCAATGCAGGATAACATTAAGAAAGCTCTTTATAATCAAGACCTTGGGCAAACAGATACAACTCCTATGTCAGCTACAGAGGTGGCTGCAAGACAGGCTAATCTGGCTGAGGTTATTGGTTCAGCATACGGACGCTTGCAGGCTGAGTTTGTGAATCCTGTACTTCGTAGGGTGATTGCTATCCTTAAAAAGCAGGGACGTATTGATATACCTAAAGTTGATGGGCGAGAAGTAAAGATTGTTGCCAAATCTCCACTAGCAAGAGCGCAGAGGAATCAGGATATTCTTCAACTTACCAACTTTATTGGCATGATTACAAATACGATGGGGCCAGAGGCAGCATCACAGTTTATCAATGCTGATGAAGCAGTAAAACAATTGGCTGAGTGGTATGAAATTCCTCAGTCTATTGTAGTAGATCCTGCTACAAGAAAGATCGCACAACAGAAGGCGGCCCAACAGGTACAAGAACTACAATCTGTAGCTCCTGCCCCTGAACAGGCTGGTGGTATGGCTGAGGTAATGCAACAACTTATGCCATGAAGAAGGATTTATCGAAGAAGGTGAAAGTGCTGGGTTCACCAGACGGTATTAAAAGATCTGAAGAAGTAGAGAGGAAGATTAACGAATCTCTTGCTCTCTGTTTCTCTGATAAAGCCGGAGAACATGCTTTGCAATATCTCCGATCTATTTCAATCGAGCGTGTAATGGGGCCGGGACTAGATACTAACTCTCTGATTCACATGGAGGGACAGCGTTTTATTGTCGGCATCATTGAGCAACGACTCAAATTAGCGAAGGAGAATCAGCCGTGACAGACACGACAACTGATACAGCTACAGCAGTAGCAGAACCAATAGAAGCAGTGGCAGAACGTCCAGAGTATTTACCAGAGAAATTCTGGGATACCGAAGCAGGAAGCCCTAATATAGAAGGATTGGCAAAATCCTATACTGAGATTGAGAGCAAGTTCGGACAACGTGCTTCTGCTCTTAGAGAAGAGATCGAGACTGAGATACAAAAGCCTAGAGAGGGAGTACCTGAATCTGCGGAGGCTTATGAGTATGAGCTTCCAAAAGAGGGGCTGCCTGTTGGGTGGGAGTTTCAAGCCGCTGAAGATGATCCTATGCTTGGATGGTGGAGAGATACAGCTTTTTCCAGAGGCATGACTCAAGATGAGTTTCAGGCTGGCATCAATAAGTATATGGAGATGCAAGTATCTGGAATACCAGATAAGGATGCTGAAATGAAAGCTCTTGGGGAGAATGCTCAAGAGCGTATTGATCGGGTAGATCTTTATCTTGGTAAGAATCTTAATGAAGATGAATACAATGTATTGGCTGACTTTGCCGTTAATGCAGAAGCATTACAGGTTTTGGAAAAGTTGATCGGTATTCAGGCAGAGCCATCTATTTCTAAGTTTGGGGGTGAGCCATCAACAGGATCTTCATCAGAAGATGAGATCAGATCAATGATGGACGATCCTAGGTATTGGAAACACGGTGAAATGGATGATGCCTATCGAACCAAAGTCACTGAAATGTGGCAAAAATTATATGGTTAGGGTTGCTTTTTGAAAAAAAGCAGTCTAATCTTCACACAACGGCCTCATTGCAGGGAAGATTTAGCCTTTTGGACAACTAAATCAAAGCGCAAAGGACAACCGCTGACAACTCATTTAACTCTACAGGAGAACTGTAATGGCTAATACTATTGATACGGCCTTTGTAAAACAGTTTGAGAGTGAGGTTCATCTTGCTTTTCAGCGCATGGGGGCCAAACTTCTTAATACTGTTCGTAGGAAGACTAATATAACTGGTGAGTCTACTACTTTCCAGAAAATCGGTACCGGCACTGCTGCTACCAAATCTCGTAATGCACAGGTTCCTCTGGCTAACCTGACTCACACCAACGTAGAATGCTCTCTGAGTGATTACTATCTTGGTGAGTATGTCGATAAGCTAGACGAGCTGAAGATTCAGCATGATGAGCGAAGTGCTGTTGCTACTTCTCTCTCTGCCGCACTTGGTCGTCAGTCAGATCAGCTTATCATTGATGCTGTTGATGGATCAGGTAATGCTACTTCTGGTACTGGTGCTTTGACTAAGGCTAAGCTGGAAGAGGTTTATGAAGCATTCGGCAACAATGATGTACCTGATGATGGGCAGCGATTCTTGCTGGTATCTCCACAGGGTTGGACTGACCTGATGGGTATCAACGAATTTGCTCAGCGTGAGTATCTGCCAGAAGCAGAACTACCTTGGAAGGGAGCTGGTTTCTCTACTAAGAAGTTTATGAGCTTCACGGTGATGACTCACTCAGGACTGACTGTAGCTACCAGTGTTCGTAACTCACTCGCTTATCATCGTTCATCCGTAGGTGCTGCATCTGGAGCGGAAGTTTCTATTGATGCTACTTGGCAGGGTAAGGAACAGGCTAACCTGATCGTTGCTTCTATGTCTCAAGGTGCTTCTTTGATTGATGATGACGGCTGCTACATTCTGAAGCATACGGAATCTTAAAGGAGAATCATCATGGCATTTAGTTCAGCTAGCTTTAAGCGTATTAACTTCGGTGACAAGGCTGTTTACCTTTACACCACTACTGACGCAGTTACTACTGTGGTAGCCTCCGGTTACTTCAATAGTGCATACGCAGAAGTGGAGCAGGGTACGCCTATTATCGTAGTCGATACTGACGCAACAACCATTGATCTATGTGCAGTATCTAGCGCAACAGGCGCAACTACTGTAACCGTAGTCAACGGAACTTAGTAAACCAGTAAAGATGGGGAGGGGCAACCCTCCCCTCTTTCTCAAGGAGAAAGGCTATGGGAGCAACAAGTAAAGTTGCAGTAGCGCAAAAGGCTTGCGTTTTAATCGGGATCTCCCCGATCACTTCTTTCTCTGACGATTCAACTGAAGGCATTGTCCTTAATGCTATCTACGATGAAATAGTAGAAGCAGATCTTTCTGTATATCCATGGCGGTTTGCTATGGCTCAGAAAACATTGAACCGTTTAGTGGCAACACCATCATCCAGATGGGATGCTGCCTACCAAATTCCTAATGATATATTGATGATAAGAGCGGTCACTGTTAGTGATGTTCCTATTGAATATGATCGTTATGACGATATGATTTACTGTGATGCCAGTTCATCAGATACAGTGGTTCTTGATGGGATCTTTGTACCGGATGTGGTTGAGTGGCCACCGTATTTCAGGATCGGTATTGAATATAGATTGGCTGCTACATTGGCAAGCGGTGTAACAGTACAACCAGATTTAGCTCAGCTATTTGATGAGAAGGCTGAATTCCAATTCAGAAAGGCAAGACACATAGATAGCTCAGCTCAGACAACCAGAAAGGTTGATCTGACACGCATTACTGATTACAGGATGTAATATGAAACGGGTAAGAACTTTCCAGACCAATTTCTCGGCTGGACAACTTGACCCGTTAATGGCTGCTCGTACTGATACGAAAGCCTATGTTAATGGGGCAGACACTCTAACGAACTTCTCTCCTCTTGTTCAAGGGGGAATTAAAAAAAGACCGGGGACAGTCTATCTTCAGGATCTAACTGAAGCTGTAAGGCTTGTTCCTTTTGTCTTTAATGAGTCACAACTTTATATTATTGCTCTGGCTAATGCCAAGATGTATATCTATGGTGTAGATGGGACGCTTCATCAGACAATTTCTTCTAGTGTTCCGTGGACTACTAGCAATCTCTATGAGGTCAATTACACACAGCGTAGTGATGTAATGATTCTTGCACATGAAGATTTTGCTATGCAGAAACTCACACGAACAGGAGCTACTACCTTTACCTTAGCCGATATGGATTTTGAGGAAGGAGATACTGGTAAAAAGTTTTCTCCTTTCTATAAGTTTGCAAACAGCAGCGTAACACTTGACGCTAGTGGGACCAGTGGGACTATCACACTAACAACATCGGCAGGTCACTGGACTTCGGATCATGTTGGAGCAAGAGTCTCTATTCATGGACAGCAAGTTACTATTAGTGGGTACACTTCATCTACAGTAGTTGATGCTGCTACAGATGAAGATCTGTTTACGGATCAAATTCTCACTGCTTCTGGGGGAGGTTGTAATCAATTTCTTGTGGGAGAGGTTGTCACACAGACTGATTCGCAAGCAGAAGGTGAAATTGTATCTGTTGATAGTGATACGCAAATTACTATTGCCAACCTAAAGAATGCTAAATTCAAAGTAAATGGAACAAGTGAGCTAACTGTCGGTGGAGAATCTGGGGCAGAAGTCGATGTAACATCAATTGCAGATACGGCAAATCCTGAAGCTACTAAAGATTGGCAGGAGGAAGTCTTTGGTGCTGAGCGAGGATATGCACGATCAGTGATATTCCATGGGCAACGACTATGGTTTGGTGGCTCAAAAGAATTGCCAGCGCATTTGTTTAGCTCCAAGGTGGCTGACTTCTTTAACTTTGATGTTGATGATGCTGAAGCTAATGATAGTATTCAAGCTCCCATCGCTTCCGATCAAGTCAACAGTATTAAGCATCTTGTATCTGCTGGGCATCTTCAGGTATTTACGGATCAGGCAGAATTCTATTGCCCTGAATCAGAAAATTCCCCCTTGATTCCGGCAGACTTTAACATCAGAAGGCAGTCCTCTTATGGAATAAGTGATGTTCGTCCTGTTGTTTTTGATAGGGCAACATTATTTGTTCAGGGAACAGGAAAGGTTATTCGTGAGCTAAAGTGGGAAGAGATCGAAGGTGGTTATACTCCTAACGCAATCTCTTTGATAGCTACCAATCTTCTTGATGAGGATGGAATTAAAGATGCTGCTGTTGTTTATGGTATGGAGAATCGACCTGAACAGTTTGCATTCTTTGTTAATGATGATGGGACATTAGTTGTTTATCATGCTGCCAGATCTGAAAATATCTCGGCATGGTTTAAGTGGGAGACTGAAGGGCTAGTTAAGGATATAGTGGCTATTGAAGATAATCTCTATCTTTATGTAGAGAGAACTATCAATAGTGTTACAAAACATTACCTAGAGAGGCTGGATGAGGCGGTAACTCTTGATTGCTCTAAGTCAGTTACTAGCGGTACAGCTACAGCTACCTTCTCAGGATTTAGTCATCTAGCTGAAGAAGAGATTTCTGTGGTGGCAGATCATGAACAAACTACTCATGCAGACTATTTCAAGAATGCCTTTTATCTTGAAGAGTATACGCCTACTGCTGGTGGATCAATTACTCTTACAGGTGGATATACGACTTATACAATAACTGCTGGTTTCAAATATACCGCCACAGCTAAGACTATGCCTATGGATTGGCAAGCCAGTGACGGTCAGATTACAGGGCTTCCTAAGAGAATATCTGCGGTTGATCTTGTTTTGGGTAGCACAATGGTTGCAGGGGTTGGTGACACTAACTTGATTATGCGAGATGTTACTGATGACCTGTCTAAGCCTCCAGATGCAAAGACAGGTAGATCAAGATTTTATCTGTTAGGATGGAGCAAAGAAGGACAGATAACAATTAGTTGTGCTTGTCCACTGAACATGACATTACTAGGAATAATGATGGAGGTTGCGTACTAATGACAATACCTTGGGAATTCTTATGACAAAAGCGTTAATAGTTGCATCAACCGCTATTAGTGCAATTTCCACTATTCAAGCTGGAAAATATGCAGCAGCAGCCGCAGCAGCGGAAGAAGCACAGTACAGAGAACAGCAGGAGATGGCCAAGATTCAGGCGTTGGAAGATGCGGCAGCTCGTGAAAGTGAGATGAATCGAATCAATAGTGCCAACCTTGCTCTAGCAGCGTCCAAAGGATATGACCCATGGGAGTCCGCTTCGTTTCTTGCTTTGCGTGAAGAAAACGTAGAAGAGGCTCAATGGGATGTTAGAGGAATCCGGTTAATGGGATTAGCTAATGAGCGCAAATATGGTTTGGGAGCATATGGCAGTAAGATGTCTGGGCAAGCTGCAAGATGGAAATCTGCTGGGCAATTATCATCTACATTACTTAGTGGTTATAGCAGATATGATTCGGTTACAACT
>JACKQG010006440.1_pt1 | contig 12377 bp, 7 predicted proteins | sample 8237621 | NCBI WGS metagenome assembly JACKQG01 (sample SAMN15677084, study PRJNA649215) | marine metagenome | biome: marine; feature: Black Sea; material: saline water; isolation source: suspended particulate matter (SPM) from the Black Sea western gyre | collected 2013-06-09/2013-06-10 | depth...
CCTGGAAGAGGTCTCCACAGTCTATGACGGAAAAGTGGTAGTCGGAAAAGACCTGGAGATTTACTAATTGCCATGAATTGCCAATCACCTAATCACCAGTTCTCCAATTCACCAGTTCATAATCTCACCAGTTCGCCAATTCACTAATTCACCAATTAAGTTTAGTGATGAAACGACGAACCCGACTTTGAAGGTTTATGATCTGGCTGTGAGGCATAGTATTTCAAATGCCGTTCTATATCTTCAAGGAGCAGATTAGCCATATCATGACTGAATCCTTCCTTGCAAACAACCCGGGCCACAACCAGATCTTCCCTGTCGGCAGGCATTGAATATGCCGGAATCAGCCAACCACGGTCCCGTAATCTCTCTGTCAGATCGTATAATGTATAATTCGTCGCCTCTTTTTGCTTAAAGGCAAAGACAGGGATATCGCTGCCATCTGTTACCAGGTCAAAAGGACCTAGTTTAGCAATTTTACCTGAAAGATAGAGGGCCACATCCTGGCAGTTTTGCTGGATCTTTCTATATCCTTCAAATCCCAATCTCAGGAAGTTGTAGTATTGTGCAACGATTTGATTTCCAGGTCGTGAGAAGTTAATGGCAAATGTTGGCATCTCTCCTCCCAGGTAGTTTACGTAAAAAATCAGGTCTTCAGGTAGCTCAGCTTTATCACGCCAGACAACCCAGCCAACACCAGGATAAACCAGTCCGTACTTATGTCCTGAAGTATTGATTGATTTCACCCATTTAAGCCGGAAATCCCATTCAAGATCTGGTTGGAGGAAGGGAGCGATAAATCCTCCTGAGGCTCCGTCGACATGGATAGGAATATCCCACCCGGTTTTGGTATTTAGCTCATCAAGAGCATCATTGATCTCTTTGACATTTTCGTACTGACCAGTGAAGGTCGTTCCCATGATGCCAACAACACCAATTGTATTCTCATCACAAAGTTTAAGTGCTTCTTCTGCATTTAACATATAGCGGTCACCCTGCATGGGGACCTGGCGTGGTTCAATATCCCAATACCGGCAAAATTTATCCCAGCAAATCTGCACATTGATCCCCATCACCATATTCGGCTTGTCAGTGGGCTTTCCTTTCGCTTTCATCCGTTCACGCCATTTCCATTTCAGTGCCATTCCTCCAAGCATACAGGCTTCACTGGATCCGATCGTTGAACAGCCAACTGCGTCCTCATGATCGGGTGAGTTCCATAACCGGGCAAGCATATTCACGCAACGCATCTCTAATTGAGCTGTTTGTGGATATTCATCTTTATCGATCATGTTTTTATCAAATGTATCTTCCATGATCTGCCTTGCTTCCGGCTCCATCCAGGTTGTAACAAATGTAGCAAGGTTCATTCGTGAGTTCCCATCTAACATTAATTCATCTTTGACAAGATTGTAGGCGGTGCGGGGTGACATCCCAATCGGAGGGATCTCATATTTTGGAACGTTTGTATTGAGAATCCGTTGTCCATATGTAGGAGTGATATAACTATCCTCCTTACTTAGTTGCTTGATGTTTACTTTCTTTAATACCATAACCATAGTTTATTATGAAGTTCTATTTATTCTTTATCAGCATCCTTTTTCCATTCAGGTTTTTTTAGGGCCCCAATGATAATAGGCAGAAGAACAAAAACAAGTACACCTATTGCCAGGAATAATACATAGAAAAGCGGACTTCCAACTTCCAGTTGAGAAGGAGGGAAGAATCCAATGATGAAAGCAAACAGGACGGCAAGAATTCCGATTCCGGCTATCAGCCACATGACGAATTTTCCTCCGGGGAGTTTATATGCCCGGGGAACATCGGGTTGAGTATATCTTAACCTTATTGCTGAGGCATAGAGAAGGAGATACATAACCAGGTAGGGGGCAACGGTTAAAATAGAGAGGATGAAAAATGCGCTGCTTACGTTGGGCATTATGAGGAATACAAACGATACCACAGTAACAATACATCCCTGAATAAGTAAAATATTACGCTGCACACCGTGTTTATTTGTCTTTGCCATAAACGGGGGAAGGTCACCATCTTTTGCGGTTGCCAGCAAACCTTTACTGGGACCTGCTATCCAACCAAACACACCACCTACGGCGCCAAAAGCAGCGAGTAATCCCATAACTGGCAGAAGCCAGTTTATCCCAAATTTATGTAGTAACTCTTTAAATCCCTGCATGATACCCGCATTTAAGTCGATATCTCCGGTGGGCATTACGGTGGCAATAGCGAGTGATCCACAGGTGAAAATGATAATGATCAGAAACATGGCACTGAAAATAGCTTTCGGAAATTGTTTTGTAGGGTTTTTCATTTCAGTGACATGAACAGCGCCAACTTCCATGCCAGCAAAAAGAAGAACAATTCCTGCCAGGAATGCGATGCTATTGAAATTACTGAAATCTGGAAAAAATGTGTTGGCCTGAACGGCTCCTGCAGATAAAAATTCCGCTTTATTCCCAAGAACAATCCAGAGAATCCCAAGTACAATAATGAAAACTCCCGGGATGAGTGTCCCACAGATAACGCCATAGGTGGTCAGTTTCCCGGACGTCTTTAGTCCCTTGAATGAAATCAGGGTGGAAATCCAATAAACGACCAGAATAACAAGCAGGTTAAAAAATTTGTTACTGGCCAGTGCTTCATCGAAAAACAAATAGGAGAGAGCGCCTGCAGCGAATGAGAGAACAACCGGATACCAGATCACATTCTGTAGCCATTGAAGCCAGATTGCGACGAAACCGATACGAGCACCGAAAGCTTCTTTCACCCATCGGTACACACCTCCGGATTGTGGCCAGCCGGTAGCCATCTCTGCTGAGACCAGGGAAACAGGCACGAGAAAAAGCAAGGCTGCAAAAAGCAGGTAAAAAAACATAGTTAATCCCTCTTTCGCCATCATTGGAAGGCCCCTGAGGCTCATCACGACTGCAACACTCATCATTGTAAGTGCAAATACACTCAGATAGTGTTTAGATTTTCCGTTGTTTTTTTCCATAAGATTGTTTTTGGTAATAATTATGATTATCAATAAATGAATCCTACTCAAATATCACACAAGGATACATAAATGGCATTTGTGGGGTTAAATGTAATGAAATAATGATCCAATGTCAATATTATTGGGTCTCTCTAAAAACTTAATATTTACAAATACCTGGTTAACAACATGTTAAATAAAATAATATTTTTCCCAGCTATTTATTATCTTGCCATGAGTTAAACCAAGCCAAAGAACCATACGATGAAAAGAATTTCTATTGTACTTATTGTTATACTCGGTGCCGTGTTTGTTGTTGCCCAGATACCACCATCAATGATGGATGAACATGGAAATAACCTCAGAAGGAATACAGTACATCCGACGTTTCCAGATACGGCAACAGAGGCTGGTCATCCCTGGATCTCTGTAGGGCCCTTTGGAGGTGACGTGATGGATATTTGTGCGGATCCATTGAACCCGGAAATGATGTTCGCTGCGGTGGGAGTACCATTTGTCAGCGATGACGGAGGCGATACCTGGGAGGGGCTGGAGGCTCTCTCAGCCATTAGCTCCGGAAATGTCAATTCGTTTGAAGCAACCGGTAATGGCTGGTGGTTTGCTACCGGACGCAATGATTTCGGACAGGTTTTTCGATCACAGGACGGTGGCGTGTCATGGCACACCCGGACGATCCCTGTGAATTCGGGAGGATTGTGTTCTGCAGCAGACCCCAACGATACAAGTACGATCTACATCGGATTGCAATCAAATGTCTCCTTACCTACCAATCAAGTCATTGTAAAATCAACTGACGGAGGTGGTACCTGGACCGCTTTTAACATGACCAACGTACTGCCAATGGGATTTGGGGTGGTCAGCATCTGCGTTGATCCCGATAACAGCCAGATCATTTTTGCAATCGGAAATAGCGGATTTAGCGAAGCGACAGTAGTTGCCAGCTTCGACGGGGGAACAACCTGGGAGACAAAGACAAACAATTTGCCTTTAGGCATTCCATATAACGATGTGGCCATTGCCGGACAAAAGGTGTTTGTGGCCGGAGGACAGTTGTTCGGCAGTCAGTTTATGGGAGTATGGCAGAGCGATGATTACGGACAGACATGGACTAATATATCAACATCTTTTCCCAGCCAGGTCTCCAATGCTATCGTGATTGATCCTGCCAATGCCGATAACATCTTCGTGGCAACTGAAGGAGATGGGATCTATTACTCCACTGATGGCGGCACCTCATGGAACTTCAATGCTACAGGGGCAGGGGAGAACGGAGCTGCCAGATGCATCTTCATCAAACCGGGATCATCCGATATCGTATATGCCGGATTCCTGAGCCTTGCTATTTGCAGGAGTGAAGATGCCGGCGCAACCTGGCAGTTTGCCGGCAACGGGATTGCTACACTCCAGGTAGATGATATTGAGATTAGCCCCCTGGATCCGGACAGAATCCTGGTGGGCTTTGAAGCCGAAAACTCGGGTGGCTGCTACATTAGTTACGATGGAGGGAATACATGGGAACTGGTTTCCGGACTTCCTGGCACTCGTTTTTCACAGGTCACCTTTGGAGCTGATGGCGCGATGTATGCCTGGTCAAACGGTCCTTCTTCAATAGCCCAGGAAGGGTTGTATAAATCGACAGATAATGGAGCTACATGGAATAATATGGGTCCAAACATCGGATCAGTCTTTGAAACCCAGATCTTTGCGCTGACGGCATCTTCCACTGACCCCAGCCTTGTCTTTATCGGAGGGAACAACTTTGGCCTCAACGGGTGGGAGTCTATGATATACAAAAGTACAAATGGGGGCGAAACCTGGATCAATACCTATATGGGACCTCCTGATGATTTCTACAGCGTCAGATACCTCTTTATCGACCCAAATTCCGCTGATGAGATCATTTACGCGGGATATAAATCCGAGGTTCATGGCGGATTTTTGAAGAGTACGGATGCCGGCTTGGGCTGGACAGAGATTGGTACGGCTATTCCCGGTACCTATAGATGGGGTGGAGCCATTGTTTGTGATCCAAATGACTCCGATAAACTTCTTGCGGGACGTGGAGGGTATGGTATCGACGGAACGATTTACCGATCAAGCAACGGAGGGAATACCTGGAGTTCGACAAACCTGAATCTTTCCCAATTTTCGAAAGTTTCAGATATTCTGATCAATCCGGAAAATACAGATGTCGTATATGTCGCTTCCACACAAAATGGTGTACAACTCTCATTGGATGGTGGTATGAACTGGCAAGCAGCGAATGAAGGCCTTCTGGCCACCAACATAACGGGATTCTCAAACCCATACGAGGAGGGGGGTATCTGGCGGGTTTATGCCTCCACAGTCACCAACAGCGCATTCCGAACAGAGATATTCACACCCGGCGTTGGAATAGGTGATGATAAACCAATGGAAAATTATCTGACAATCTATCCGAATCCATCCAATGGAGTTGTGTTTATTCAACTAAAACCGGATGCAAAAACGGTGAAAGGAATTTTGCTTTATGATACCAGAAGCCGCCTGATCAAGCAGGTTAAAGCTAATTCACAAATTTTCATGGATGATGGAATCCATTTTGAACTTCAGCCCGGAGTTTACTTTTTACAAGTTATTTCCGAAAAAGAATCGAACGTGGAAAAGATCATTGTGCAATAGAAGAAATCAACACCTGTGGGTAAATAATATAGCGTAACTTTTGAAATTTAATTACGTAATACTATATTTGTATGGTAAAACCTAACATCATGAGGGGGTTCCTGACCAAAATACTTATTTTTTCGATCATTTCATTCCTCGCATTCTCTTCTCTGGGACAGGCTTACACACCTTTTGACTTTTCGGAAGAGGCCACCTGGTCTCATACTGAATGCGGCTATAAACCGGAGTGGGGAGCTGTTTATAAGTTTCAAATTTCCGGTGATACATTAATAGATCAATACTTTTATAAAAAAATCTATTACCAGTCAAGATGGAGTGATGGTGTCTGTTCTAACTGTGACTTTACTTTCAACCTGGATTCTGCAACCCTTTTTGCTATGATCAGGCAGAATGTTGAAAGTAAAAAGGTCTATTTTATCTACCCATATGTTTCTGAAAAAGAGTGGCTGGGATACGACTTCGATATCACTAATGTGGGGCAAAGCCTAAACGGATTTAGTTTGATTTTCACAACTGATCCTGAATATCCCATCGCTGGGATCTATGTGTATCAGCTTATAGTGGACGATATTGACTCAACCTGCGTGAATGGAGAATACCGAAGGAGATTCTACTTTGGTCCGGGCAATGCCGGAAACATTTACCACAATGCGGAATACTGGATTGACGGAATTGGAAGTACTCAAGGACTATTGGTACAGGGTTTTGGAGGACCTAATTGGCAGCAGGGGCTCTACTGTTTTCATAACAAGGATGGAAGTATTTATTATGATTCAACAGGTGTTCTCGATTGTGTAGTAGGAAGCTCCCTGAGTTGTACTGATGGCCTGGACTGTCCTCCCATTACTGGATTAAAACTTATAAATGATACCGGCCCTGTTCATATCTACCCAAATCCGGTAAAGAATCAGCTGATCGTAGAATGCAAGATTCAGGCCGTTAAGCTGGAACTTACCTTTTTTGACATGATGGGACAGAAGATCATCACGAAACTTCTCCATCATCCGGATGAAGTATCCCTTGTTTCGCTTAATGAATTGCCTTCAGGATTTTATTATCTCACCATTCAGGCTGGTGATTTCTTCGCCGCGAAGAAGATCATTAAAGAGTAATCCCGCCCACCATTCTTTTTTTTCTTGGCAGCTAGCATTTTCTTATCAGAACAGCACCGCTCGAGTATCCACCACCAAATACTGTGATTACAGCGATATCGTCTTCCTTGAGCTGATCATAAATCTGGGATAACCCAATCGCTGAACTGGCACATCCTGTATTCCCGAGTTTATCTAGATTCACAACAACCTGTCTCTTCGTAAGCTTCATTGACTTCCTGATATAATCGATGATACGCAGGTTAGCCTGGTGAGGAATGAGGTAGGTGAGATCATTGACTGTAAACTGGTTACTCTCCAGAATCTTCTCTGCCTCTTTCTGCATATGTATGCATGCTTGCTGAAAGACATCCCGGCCAAACGGCATTCGTATCCCGCCATCTTTTGGACGTAAAAATACACCCCTGATACTTTTTCCCACATGGCCCAGCCCGTTGGTTTTGATATCCAGAATTTTTGCATCCTGTTCATGAATCTTCTCAGCTGAGAGAAAAACGGCTGAAGCCCCGTCTCCCCAGAGAAACCCGGAAGCCGGATCATTTTCGTTGCAGTAGCGGGTGTTGTGCTCAGAAGCCACTACCAGCGCTTTCGTCGCTTTACCGGTAGCAAAAAAGCACTGGACTATCTCCAGAGCATTGCAGTATGATGAGCAGGCTGCTGTCAGTGATAAGCAGATAGCCGGGGCGATTTTGTATTTCTCCTGAATGGTGTGTGCCACCGTCCCCACAGTGTCGTATGGCGAGTAAGTAGCGCCGATGATCAGGTTTACCTCTTCGATAGGATAGGGAAGATTCTCCAGAGCTGCCTCAGTGGCATCGAGAGCCATGGTATTCGTGTTCTCAGATACCTGAGCTTTGCGACGCTCCCTGATGCCCGATTTTTCGACGATATCTTTGTCATGGAATCCGTATTGCTCCTGAAAATAAGAATTCGGAATAACTTGCTCCGGCAAGTAATGTCCAATACTGTTTATATACATTTCGTTAAGTTTCAAGATTTCACATTTCTCATTCTCTCAATGATTCCCTTGTCTCCGTCAAGTAACACGAAATCCCCATCGCAAACAAAGGCTTTTGCCCCTTTTGCTCCGACAATAGCCGGAATTCCATATTCACGGGCAACCACTGCCCCGTGCGAAAGAGGACTCCCTATTTCAGTGATCAGCCCGGAAATAATGCTGAAATAGGGTGTCCATCCGATATCTGTGAAGGAGGCGACCATGATTTCGCCTTTTTCAAGAAGATCTGCATCTTCAATGGTATTGATCACCCTCGCTCTTGCTTTTACTTTCCCACTACTGACCGGAGTTCCGTAAAGTTGATCCTGTTTCAGATCAGGGATATATTTATCTTCCCTCGGTCTGGGAATTCCATGACAAACCTCATCAAATTGCAAATTATCAGTCTCCGGAAGTAACTCCCTGCGTCGATTAGCCTTCTTTATAAGTTCTTTATCGCTAGTCTCAATCAATCGACCGACCTCTTCGTAGGTTAGAAAGTAAATCTGGTCTGCATCATCCAGCATCAAGGATCCAGGATCCAGCATCTTATCAGCAAGCATCCGATAGCCTTTTCTCAGCTCATTCACCATCTTGATTACGAGTGCCTTGGAAATCTCCCGGCGTGCCACAGCTTTCCGTGCAGATGGTAGTAATATCCTGAAAATGAATCGTTTATAAAACGGTAACTTCCTGAGTGTTTTCCGTGTCTCTTCTTTGATATCAAACTCCTGGTGCTGAATTTTTCCAAACTTCACCTTGGCTTGGAGCAGTTGGATGAGGTGCTCCTGATTCTCCTCCCAGGGTTGCTCACGAAGTTCACTTTCCCTGACACAACGGTGACCATGACGGCCCAGGAAATCGTTGAAAACCCGGGTGATCTCACCAGGCGCTTCTTCCTGGATCTTCCGGATTGCCTCCTCCGGTGAAATGTTGATGAACAGTTCTGCAAACGAGGAGTGAGAGCGAATCATGATCGAAAGTGCTTCCAGCGACTTCACTGCGTCAGCACTTTCAATATCGGGGATGTCGGTCAATAAAATGGTGGCTAAATGATGATCTTCTGCATTTGGAAGACGTTTGTTGCCAGTCAGGATTCCCATGAAAGCGGAATAGAGTGAGCCTGATTGACCCGATGTGATCAGATGATGCCCGAACCCCTTGCATACAGTCATCCTGGCAAGCCCCAGCTCCTCATATAACTCGTGTCGAGGCAGATCGGTATTGACGTTCAAAAATGCAGCCATCTTTGTTAACCTGTTCAGGTTCTTACCAGCCCGGATGATTGTATACGATTGCCTGAAGAAGTTAACTACTCTTTTAAGAATGAACACCTTCCTTTCAGGCTGCATGTCGGGATTGACCTCTACACTCAGAGCGAGCTGAATATTTTCCGGCTTATTCAACCAGGTGTGCATCGGATAATCCATCATATTCGTCAGATTGATGAACAACCGGTTATAAAACATCTGGATGTAACGGTAGTTTTTACGCTTACGCAGGTTAAATGCGCCAGCTTTTTCGGCCAGGACACACATGCCGTAATCGATTGTGTCGACAACGACTGAATAGGTAAGCGGCGTGATTACACCCGGCATCATCTCTCCGATATTGCCCAATGTCCATACATCATCACTTCCTCCTTTAACAGTGTCCAGTTCGTTGTAATGAACTTCATTGAGTGTTGTGATTGGCCGGGCCTGAAGCCAGTTGACCTTGCCGTCAATATTGATCGCCCATTCCATGTCTACCGGTTGACCGAAAGCTGTTTCAGCCAGTTGGGCGCCGTTGATCAACTCCTTCATCTGCAGGATGGTAAGCAGGCTGTCGTCAGAACAGATCAACTCTTCGATATCTGATCCGTTCCGGTTTATCTCATAGTGGTGAGCATCTTTCCGGCCGGAGACCAGCTCTTCGCCCAACCCTTTGACTACATTCACTATCATCTTATCACGTCGGTGTGATACCGGATCGGCTGAGAACAAAACGCCTGCGATCTGCGCCGGGATCATATTCTGAACAATGACTGAGATCCCCAGGTCGGCATCAGCTTTGCGATGTTGCGAATAGTGATGAACCCTGCTTGAAGAGGCGGTCTCAATGCATTTTTGAATGGCCGATTTGATTTCCTCCATTCCCGAAATATGCAGATAGGATTCAAACTGTCCGGCAAAAGAGGCATCGTGCCCATCTTCACTGACCGCCGATGAACGAACAGCTTTCGGACTGTCACCCAATTGTTCCATGAAGGAGAGAAACTGCTGATCGTCAAGGATTGCAAGTTCCGGGTGAATGATCACAAAGCCGGGTGGCACAGATAATTTCAGCTCTTGTAATAGCTTCAGCCCCCTGGCTTTGCCTCCAACCGGCTCATCACCTATTTGATCAAGGCTAATGATCTTTGATTGATCCTTCTTTTCCAATATTCCTGTCCTTAACTCACCAGTTCACCAACTCACCAGTTCACAAGTTGTATTTGTCCGCATGAAACCCGAACTCCACCATGCCTAATCCATCAACGCCATCAAATTTATACGTTCCGATTCCTTCTCTCATATGATACTTCTCATCGTGGAGGAAGGGAAACTCTCCGTTACGCCAGAACTCCAGCTTATGGTGCTTGTCCTCTCTTGTCTCAATATCGATAAATCCGTGATTGGGTAGGAGTTGGCCTTTGGAGATGGTTTCCAGATCGGTGCAATCCACAATGGCGTCAATTTTGCCATCAGGGGTACAGATGAAGCCTGCTGTCAGGCGTCCGAGAAATTGCCATTTGATGGTGGTCACGGTCCAGCTGTATCCGTTATCAGCAACACCTGTGATCCAGAAGTGACGGTCCCATGTCAGCCAGTTACGGGAACCAAATGAATGATCACGAGAAGCGATCATTGTCATCTCATTTACAGTTTCGTCCAGGGTGATCGTTCCGGAAAACGTTCCGGTTTGTTCGTAATGCACCTGATGTGTGTCTTTCATGTGGTGAAAGAACTCTTTTGTCCACTTCTCCTTCGAAATGGTCCTGGCAATCATCCGCTGGTCAGAACTCTTTGCAAAATCGTAGATTGGATTCTTCCCCTTAAAGAGCATGTCTATCTTACAGGCATGAGGCATGTCCAGTTCATCATAGACTGTTCCTTCAAATGAGACACGCCACACCTTTCCGATCTCAACCGGCTCATACTTCAGGCTCCCCATCTGGAATCCATCTCCATCCGCTCCCGGGTCATCTTTGATGCCGAAAAATCCCAGCCCTTTCATGTAAAAACCGAGCCAGTACTCATGGGGCCGGGTCGTATGCCTGAAGGCCATACGGGTAATAAACGCGTTGCCTGCTTTATCACCTCCGTAGAAGTAGGAACTGTCGTTGGGAAATGGTTCGTTGGGGTCAACATGTTTCTGTTCAAGGATGTCGACGGAAAATTGTCGTTTTTTAGTACGTTTCACCATCTGCCGGGCAAGCCAGTATTTGAACATAAGGTTGAGTTTGAAGGCGCAAACTTAGAGAAAATTGCACAATATTGCATACTATTACACACTATTGCGCATGAATGCCATTATTGCGCATGATTGCACAGGATTGGGCATTTTTAGTACACAATGATCTTCTTTACCAAACTTTGTCCTTTTGAAAGGATACGCAGGAAATAGGCTCCAGCGGGATACTCCGAAATATCAAGGGTGATCAGGTTGGGCCGGTTAGCAGTCTGCTGTTGAAGTACTTTTCCGGTTTCATCCAGCAGGATTAGTTCGATGGTGTTTAAGAGCCTTGTAAATCTGATATTAACTGCATCTCTGGCTGGATTGGGCATAATATAGATTATATCGCCAGGATCATTCTCGCGGATTGATGGAATCACAGTATTGTTGGCTGTGATGAGCCATAGATTGGGATCAAATATCACGGAATCAACCTGAAAAGGAATAGTTGCCGTAAGAATTTCTCCGGAATAAGTATTCAACAATCGTAAGGTAGTATCCTGCGATTGGTTTTTGAATTTGATCGGCAACGGCAGCTCAAAAAACGATAGTGACGGGAGCGATTGTGTCTGATTGACCTCTAGGGAAACCGTATCACCAGTCTGATCCCATGTGATCTGGTAAGAGGGAAAACCCTGACCCGTATACCAGTCGTTAAAATACCAGGTCAGGTCTTGATTGGCGCAGGTTTCAAAATGGGTTTTCAGGTCTGAGGTAAAAGCAAAACCATAAGCGAGAGCAGGATCATCTAAATAATTATTGCAAGCTGTAAAAAATGCCAAATCCCCTATGATCCATCGCAACTGATGTAATATCATTGCTCCTTTGGAATAGGAGAGTCGTCCGCTGAAGATCCTGCTGACACTGGTTGTATCATCACACCACACAGACCCTCCGGGTTTGCTGGTTACGTACTCGATCCTTCCTCGCTTAAACGGCATCCACCACTCTCCGTTAAACATATGCTCATAAGTGAGGCCGGTTAGATAGGTGGCAAAGCCTTCATTCAACCAGATGTCTTCCCAGCTGCCGCAGGTAACTTTATCTCCAAACCACGAGTGGGCAAGTTCGTGTGCCATCAGTTCATGGCCGAAGGAACCCATAAAAGAAA
>JACKQG010006441.1_pt1 | contig 12374 bp, 16 predicted proteins | sample 8237621 | NCBI WGS metagenome assembly JACKQG01 (sample SAMN15677084, study PRJNA649215) | marine metagenome | biome: marine; feature: Black Sea; material: saline water; isolation source: suspended particulate matter (SPM) from the Black Sea western gyre | collected 2013-06-09/2013-06-10 | depth...
AATGGATCAGACTCGGGAAAGAACCAAGCCAAGATGATGTATGGGTTTTGTAAACATAAAAATGAAGAACAGGTAATTAACAATCAGAAACGATAGATCCAAAGATATTATAAAATTAAACCTGCCTTCAAAATTATTAATAAGGTTATAAGTATAAATTGTAAATAAAACCAAACTAGCCGAGAAAATAAAATAAAACGCTAATTTTTTGAGTATCTCCTCAGTTTCCGCAGCTAGTATATATTTGATACTGAGGGTTGATAAAATATAAGCAATTATGGTTGAAGCAGCTAATAGTTTCATTTTTAATACAATAAGGTTTTTAAATTATAGTAGCTCATATCTAGGATATAGATATATTAACGCAACATATTCATTATAAAGTAGGTCATCAAGTATGATAATAGCAAATTTCATGTATAAAAATAGCTAGATATCTATTTATTATAGCTTTTATGTGAAAATAACTAACTAGAACTATTAAGTGATGATATAATTTGATGGTTTCTAAGTTAGAGGATATTAAAAATTATGGTAAGAGTGAGATTATCAAGAGGTGGGGCTAAAAAAAGACCCTACTATCATATTGTCGTAATGGACAAAAGAGATAGACGAGATGGAAGATGTCTAGAGAGAATAGGCAGTTATGACCCATCATTGGAGACTCAAGATAGAATCAAAATTAATATAGAAAGACTTGATTATTGGGTATCAAAAGGCGCTCAAATGAGTGAAAGAGTAAAATATCTAAAAAAATATTCATTAGACCCTGAAAATATTAAAAAGAGGGAAAAAATCAAATCATCTCAACTAGAAAAACTTAAAGCTAAGAAGCTCGTAGCTGAAAAAACTAAAGAGACTAAATCTAAAGAAGCTACTGAACCTAAAGAAGAAGTTAAAGCAGAAGAAACTACTGAACCTAAAGAAGAAGTTAAAACAGAAGAAAATAAACCCAAAGAAGCTGCTGAACCTAAAGAAGCTAGCCCAGCTAAAAATAAAGAAAAATAAATTTCGACAATGTCAGAAGATGATTATATTGTTGTTGGTAAAATTCTTACCACTCATGGTATTAAAGGTTGGTTAACTATAAAATCTTACACTAATCCTCTTGAGAATATCTTTAAATATAATTTGCAGGTTAATCTAGGTAAAACCCCCAAACATATAAAAATAACTGATCATAGATTTATGTCAAAAAAAACAATAATGAAAATTGAAAATATAAATACAATTGAAGATACATCAAAATTTATCAATCATGATTTAGTTATTCTTAAAAAGGATCTGCCAGCAATTAATGATAATGAATATTATTGGCATCAATTAATTGGGAAAAAAGTTATTACTATTGATAATGAAGCTTTAGGTGTAGTTGAATCTCTTTTTACAAGTGGTGAAAATGATATTTTAGTTGTTAAAACTAATTCGAAAAAAGAAAAGGAATTATTTATACCATTCCTTAAAGATAATATTGTAGATGTTAAAGTTGATGAAAATATTATTATAACTAGGAGGAAAAATGAAATTTAATATTGTTACTATTTTTCCTGATTTAATTGAATCATTCTGTAATATTGCATTTATACATACAGCAATAACAAAAAAATTAATAAGCATAGACCCAATCAATCTCAGGAGCTTTTCTGAAGACAAACATAATAGGGTAGATGATAAAGTTTATGGTGGGGGGCCAGGAATGGTTTTAAAATATGAGCCAATTAAGAAAGCAATTTTATCATTAAAAAATAGAGGAAAAGTTATTTATTTAACTCCCCAGGGAAAACCTTTAAATCAAAAAAGATTAAAATCTTTATCAAATTTAGATAATTTAACAATTTTATGTGGCAGATATGAAGGAGTTGATGAGCGTATTATTAGAGAATTTGTAGATGAAGAAATCTCATTAGGTGATTATGTTATATCTGGAGGAGAAATAGCCTCAATGGTTATTATTGAAGGTATTACTAGATTATTGCCTGGAGTAGTTGATGATTATGAATCTATTAATCAAGATTCTTTTCAAAATGGAATTTTAGACTTTCCACATTATACACGCCCAGATAATATTGATAATCATCCAATACCCAAGGTGCTGTCAAGTGGCAATCACATTGAAATAAAAAAATGGAGAAGGAAACAGTCTCTTGGTGTCACATGGCATAAAAGGCCAGAACTATTAAAAAACGTGAAACTTTCAGAAGAAGATGATAAACTCCTCAAAGAATATATATCAGAGTTTAAAGAAAATGGGAACAAATAAAATTTTAGATAAAATTAAAGAAGAACAGCTAAAAAAGTACCCTGAATTTTCTAGTGGTGATACGGTAGAAGTTTCAGTTAAAGTCAAGGAAGGGAAAAGAGAAAGGGTTCAACTTTATGAGGGTGTTGTAATTGCTAGAAAGAATAGAGGATTAAGTTCATCTTTCACAGTTAGAAAAATATCATATGGAGAGGGTGTAGAAAGAGTATTCCAGCTTCATAGCAATATTATTGCTGGCATAAAAGTAAAAAGAAAAGGTAGTGTTCGTCGAGCAAAACTATATTACTTAAGAGAAAGGTCAGGTAAGTCAGCAAGAATTAAAGAAAAAATTAACTAAAACTACTCATTAAACACCTTGAATACGGTATTTATAGCCTTAGGAAGTAATCAAAATAACCCTATCTATCATATAGAAAAGGGTATAAAACAAATAAATCACTTATCTCAGACTAAAGTTATTAAAAGATCTTCGCTGTATGTGACTAAGCCTATTGGGCCTCAAAATCAACCTGATTATATAAATGCAGTTGTAAAAATATCCACTTCATTAAAGCCATTAAGTCTTTTAGACTTACTTCAAGAAATTGAAAACAAACATCATAGAAAAAGATTGAGGAGATGGGGACCAAGAACACTGGATTTAGATATACTTATATATAATGATATGGAAATGAACCACAAAAGATTAACAATTCCTCATCCAGAAATGACAAACAGAGACTTTGTTTTAATACCTTTGTTTGAAATAACAAAATATAACTTTAGTATTCCAAAATATGGCAAGCTGATACATTATATCAAAATTAATACATAGGTATGATGTAATGGAAAATAAAAAGAAGTTTATTGTTGTTGAAGGGCCAATTGGGGTTGGCAAAACTACACTTGCAACAAAACTGGCATATACATTAAATAGTAAGCTGCTATTAGAAGATTTTTCCAATAATCCATTCTTGAAAAACTTTTATAAAAATATTAAGAATTATGCTTTGCCAACGCAATTATTCTTCCTTTTACAAAGATCTAATGAGTTTGCTAATGAAAAATATAATGAAATTTTTAGTAATAATTTAGTTTCAGATTATTTTTTGAATAAAGATAAATTATTTGCTGAAATAACATTGACTAAAGATGAATTGAGTCTCTATAAAAAAATCTTTAAAGCATTAAATATTAAAACACCTAAACCAGATTTGGTTATATATTTACAAGCTGATTCATCAGCACTAATTAAAAGGATAAGATTAAGAAAAATTAGCTTTGAGAAAGATATTACAGAAAATTACCTTCAAGCCGTCATTGATGTATATACAAAATATTTTTATAATTATGATAAATCACCATTACTGATTATCAACACATCTAGCGTTGATGTAAATAAACCTCATGATTACTCGATGCTTTTACAAGAAATTAATAAAGAAGTAAAAGGCAAAAAATATTTTAATCCATCGACACTAAGAGATTAATAATGCCAAAATTATCTATTAAAAAAATTAACTTGATGAAGAAAAATAAAATAGGCATAGCATGTTTGACGGCATATGATGCAAGTTTTTCGAAATTGATTGATGAATGTGGAATAAACATTATTTTAGTAGGAGATTCTTTAGGCCAGGTAATTCAAGGGTCTAATAATACACATTCGGTGTCTATGGAAGATATGCTATATCATACTAAGCTAGTTTCTATAGGTAGAAAAAATGCTTATTTAATTGCAGATATGCCTATTAATAGTTATGAAAAAAATAAACAGGCCTTAATAAATGCCAGAAGGTTTATAAATGAATGTGGTGCTGAGATGGTTAAAATTGAAACTAATATGAATAATTTTGATATTTTAAGTTATTTAAATGATAAAAATATTCCTGTTTGTGCTCATATCGGCATAAGACCACAGGAGATCAAATCATCTGCAGAATATAAAAAAAAAGGTAAAACGACAAAAAGTAAAATTTGTATTTTAAATGAAGCAATTTTAGCTGAACAAGCTGGAGCTAAATTACTGATAGTTGAGTGCATTGAAGAAAGCTTAGCTAAGGAAATTAGTTTAAAATTATCAATTCCAGTTATCGGGATAGCTTCTGGAAAATATTGTGATGGACAAATATTGGTATCATATGATTTATTCGGTATAAGTTTCAATGGTGTACCAAAATTTGTTGATAAAAAATATTTTAAAATCCAAAATATTAAAGAAAGATTGAAAAAATTTATTCAAAACACACAGAAACTTCCCAAATCATAAAGAAGTGAAAATTATCACATCAGTTGTTGAAATAGAAAATTATGTTAATCATTTAAAGAATGAAAAGCATGCGGTTTCATTAATACCAACAATGGGTAATTTACATGATGGGCATATAAGTTTGATAAAAAATTCAGAAAAATTTAAAAGTAAAAAAATTGTCTCAATATTTATAAACCCCCTTCAATTCAATGATGAAAAAGATTTTAAAAGTTATCCAGTAAGTCTTGAAGAGGATCTTGATATCTTGGAAAAAAATAATATAGATTGCCTATTTATGCCCAATAAAGAAATATTATCTAATTTAAACTACCAAATTGTTTTACCATCTGGATTTAGTACACTCTTATGTGGAAAATATCGTAAAGGACATTTTGAAGGGGTTTATAAAATAGTGAAGAAGTTATTTGATATCACCTGCCCAGAGCATGTTTTTTTCAGCAAAAAAGACTATCAGCAATTAATATTAATTAAATTTTTAATATATAATACAAAGATAAATCTTGTTGAGTGCCCCACGGTTCGAGATATAAATGGATTGGCATTAAGCTCAAGGAATAGATATCTTACATCTGAACAGAAAAATGTTGCATCTGGAATTTACAAATTAATGATGAAACATAAATATAAAAATGAAGAAGCACCTGAGTACATAATTAGAGAATTAAATAATCAAATAAAAACAGAGTATTGTGAAATATTAACTCAGAAACAATTGTTTGAAAGTCATGGGCTTAGATTAATAGGTAATAAAAATCACAAAGTTTTGTTTTATGCAGGGTCAATATCTGGTATACGCTTGATAGACAATATTGAAATTGAGTAGTAATATATCATATGGCTAGAATTTTTTTAAACTCAAAAATTCATAAAGCAACGGTCACAGATTCAAGAATTGACTATGAAGGTTCTTGCGCGATTGATTCTGTACTACTTAATGCCGCAGGCATTAAGCCTTATGAAAAGATTGATATCTATAATATAACGAATGGAGAAAGGTTTTCAACTTATGCAATTGAAGGTGAATCTGATACTGGAACTATTTGTATAAATGGTGCCGCATGTCATAAGGCAAAAATAAATGATAAAATAATTATATGTACCTATACAGACCTTACTGAAGCTGAATATTTGAATCATAAACCTACTGTTATTCATGTAGATGGTAGGAATAAAATTATGGAATCTGAAAGCTATAGCAATGTAAGTTTAGTGGAAAAATAAAATGAGCATTTTGGTAAATATTAACAATATAGGCGGTTCAATTACAAAAGAAGATGATCGTTACACGGTAAAAGATAATACATTGCTTAATAATTTAGTTGTTAGCAGCACAGATTTAAAGCCAATGAAGAGTACTTCGGGACATAATCACAAGGGGCAAGAAGAAGTATATTTTTTTATTAGAGGTGATGGAAAGATGGAATTAGATGGGAAAGAAATGGTTGTAAAAGAAGGTGATACTGTATTAATAGAGGATGGCGTCTTTCATAGAGTCCATGCTGGACCCAAAGGTTGTTATTTTGTTTGTGTTTTTGATGGGAAAAGGTCTCACTAAAAAATAATTTTACTAATTTTATTTACCTTATCCATTAAAGCATTTCTATCCGGATTGTTTATTGTAAGATGGCCAAGTTTCCTATTTTGTCTTTCTGATTTTCCATAATTATAAAACTGCAAAGGGCCATTTTTTTCAATTATATCTTTATCGGGCATTTTAGATAAAATATTTAGCATGGCTGAATTATTATTAATACTTATGGGTTTAATTTTCATATTAGCTATAGCTAGAATATGTGCTTCAAATTGACTTATATTGGCTCCAGAGATTGTCCAATGTCCTGAGTTATGAACTCTTGGCGCCATTTCATTTGCAATTAATTGTCTATTCTCATCTAAAAAGAATTCTATTACTAAAACACCTACATATTTTAATTCATTCGTAATTTTATTGTGTATAGTTTCTGCATCTTTTTGTAATTTGATGTCTTCATATGGGGCAACGCTTACATTTAAAATTCCATTTTTATGATAATTTTCTACAAGTGGGTAGAAAAATGTTTCTCCGGATATAGTTCTTGCACCTATTAAGGACAATTCAGTTGAAAAATTAATTTTATTTTCCAAGATAGATTTAACTTCCCCACATGATTTCCAAATTTTTTTAGGAGATTGACTATTTATTTCAATCTGATTTTTACCATCATAACCAAGTGTTCTAGATTTAAGAATAGAATTAGTTCCTATTTTATCAATAGCCTTAATAAGATCTTCTTCAGACTCAATTACCTCAAAGTTAGTTGTCTTTATTTTATTTTGAACAAATAATTTTTTTTCAAAAAGTCTATCTTGACATATTTCCACTGCTCTAGAATTTGGATAAACGGGTATATGTTGCTCTATATATTTTAAAGCTCTTGCTGGAACATTCTCGAAGTCAATTGTTACTACATCACACTTTTTTATTAATAAATCTAATGAAGTTTGATTATCATATTCAGATTTAATACATTTTACAAATTTTGAAGCAGGTGGATTTTCTCCAGGATCTACAACTAAGAAATCTATGTTATTATTTTTTGATGACATTTCTATCATCATCATTGCTAATTGTCCACCACCAAGAATACCAATCCGCATATTATTTTTTTGGATTCCCATTAGCTAAAATAGATTTTGTTTGTTTAGATCTATATTTGATTAAATTATTTCTTATTTCTGGATATTTATTGCTTAATATACTAGCAGCTAAAAGCGCTGAGTTAATTGCCCCACTATTACCAATTGCTACCGTTGCGACGGGAATGCCTTTGGGCATTTGCACTATTGATAATAATGAATCAATTCCATCCAAGCTTTTTGTTTTAATTGGTACACCAATTACTGGAAGATGAGTTTTGGATGCTGTCATCCCAGGTAAATGAGCTGATCCACCCGCACCTGCAATTATAATTTCAATACCTTGAGATTCTGCTGAAGATGCATAATCAAATAGTAAATCAGGTGTTCTATGAGCTGATATAACTTTAGATTCATGTTTTATCTTAAGTTTATCAAGCATATCCGCAGCATTTTTCATAGTAGGCCAATCAGATTTTGAGCCCATTATTATTGCAACCAAATTCTTGGATTTCTTCATAATGAGATTGTATCAGCATAAAATGTTTGTTAACAATAGTTATTATCTTTTATTTGTCAAATATACATATGTTTTATATAATCTTAACTAAATATAGAACTGGTTAGATAATATGATTGTTGTTACGGGTGGAGCAGGCTTTATAGGGAGCAATTTGGTTTACTCTCTTAACCAAAAAGGCCTAAATGATATACTTATAGTTGAAGAACTTGATACTTATACCAAGAAATTTAATAATCTTAAAGGCCTTGATTATCTAGATTGTATTGATAAAGATTCCTTTTTGAATCAAATCAAAAATAAAAATAATAAATATTCTAATAATATTGAATGTGTTTTCCATCTTGGGGCATGCTCAAAAACCACTGAACCTGATAGGGATTATATACTTTCAACAAACTTGTATTACTCTAAAGATATCTTAAAACATTGTTCCAATAATAAAATACCCCTCATTTATGCATCATCAGCATCTGTATATGGGTCAGGCACTAAATTTTATGAAGATCAGAAAAATGAATCTTATTTGAATCATTATGCTGAATCTAAATTAATGTTTGATCAATATTATCGTGATAAACAGTCAAAAATAACCTCCCAGGTAGTTGGGCTTAGATATTTTAATGTTTTTGGACCAAGAGAAAATCATAAAGAAGGAATGTCTAGCGTGGTATATCATTTTTATAATCAAATAATAAAATCGAAGAGCATTAATTTATTTAAAGGAAGCCATGGGTATAAAGACGGGGAACAGAGAAGAGATTTTATTTTTGTTGATGACACTATAAATGTAAAACTATGGTTTTTAAAAAACCCTAATATCTCAGGTATATATAATGTAGGAACAGGATTAAGCCGAGCATTTAATGATATTGCTAATGCAGTTATAAAATATTTTAATTATGGAAAAATCAACTATATAGATTTTCCAGATAATTTGGAGTCACAATATCAAGCATATACACAGGCAGATATGACAAATCTAAAAAATGTTGGTTATCTAGATAATTTCACTACCCTGGAATCAGGTGTTGAAAAATATTTAGATTGGTTATCTAATAACTCATGAAGTCCAATGAAAAGTTTCTTGTTATTGCTCCATCGTGGATTGGAGATTTGGTTATTTCCCAATCCTTTTTAAAGCAACTTAAACTATTCTATCCAAAAGCACTAATAGATGTTATAGCAAGAAAAGAACTATTTCCAATATTAAATTTTATGCCAGAAGTAAATAACTTGTATAATTTAGATATCAAACATGGGTCTTTGGGATTAATTAAGAGATATAAGTTAGCTAAAAAGATTGCGCTGAATTCATACACGAAAGCATTTGTTTTAACCAATAGTTTTAAGTCAGCAATAATACCATGGCTTGCCGGCATACCTGTGAGAGTTGGCTATTTGGGCGAACTAAGATATGGATTAATTAACAAGACATATCATTTGAAGAAACATCAGATTAGTATGGCTGATAGATATTATAAATTAATAGATTCTACCTACCATGATAATTTGAGACCAGAGCTATTGGTTAACGAAAAAGAAAAAAAAATAGTTAATAAAAAATTTAATATTGATGGCTCAAAAAAGAATATATTTTTGTGTCCTGATGCTGAATATGGAGAAGCAAAAAGATGGCCAACCAAAAAATGGATAGAGCTAGCCTTAGAATTTAAAAAACAAAATTATCAAACATATTTTTTGGGAAAAGATTTAAGGTTTAATGATTCCCTGAATCAAGTAATAAAGAATAATGATAAATCAATAGTCTCATTAATTAGTAAGACAAATATTGAAGAAGCAGCGTATTTACTTGCAAGCTCTGATTTAGTTATAACAAATGATTCAGGATTGATGCATGTTGCTTCGTCAGTTAATGCTGAGTTAATAGCTATATATGGTTCATCATCCCCAGAATATACCCCTCCTTTATCTAAACCTGAGAAACATAGAATAATTTATAAAAATATTGAATGCAGCCCTTGTTTTAAAAAGATTTGTCCTTTAGGACACTTCAATTGCATGCACACAATTTCAATTAATGAAGTTATTGGGAATGCATCAATTCTTTTAAGATGATCCAAAGAACCTTTGAATTTCTAAAAGGACTTTATTTATGTTGATTGAGAGGCTTGGTTTTTCATTACTGGTATCAGTATCAGTAAATTCTAATCTATTATTGAAGCTATTTATTGTTTGCCATCTAAGTTTTGTTGATGATCTTTTATTTGGATAAAATGCTATTGTCTTTTTATCAAGAGCTCCAGCAATATGAAGCGGGCCAGTTGAGCCAGCAATGAAAACATCACAATTATTTATATTATATAACATTTCCATTGGTTGAGTTGTTGGTGTAACAATTTTTATATTTACCTCAGGCAATAAAAGTGTTTTAAATGCATGAGCTAAATTTAATTCATCATTTGAGCAGTGGATCAGAAAATTATAATCATCAAATTTTCTTAAACCTTTACATATTTTTGCATACATATTGATAGTTAAATTCTTTGATGAACCTCCAGATCCTGGATGTATAAAAATTGTTTTTTTATTATTATTTATATTATTTGATTTAATAAATATTTCTCGTTTTTCTTCAATTACCTTATCATCTAATTTAAGGTAAGGAGGGACAGCCATTTCCCCAATCTCATTAATTCCTGATATTTTAAATAATTCAACCACTAGGTCTGTATTATATTCATGCTCAGGCTTTAGAGACAAAGATCTTTTCTGTATAATTTTATGATTATAAAAGAACTGAGCTAACTTTGTCTTTGGTGCAATCCTAATTGGAATATTAAGAGTTTTGACTAAATATCCTATTCTAAAAGTTGAAAAAAAAGATATAGATGCATCAAAATTAGAACCCTTAAGATTTGTTTTAAGTTTTCTAATACTTTCATCCACAATTACTTCATCTATGTATGAACATTTTTTTGCAATATCAGATACTTGTTTTGAAACTATACAAGTAATTTTACAATCTGGAATATTTGTTTTTATATATGATAAAGCAGGCCAGATTAGCATGAAATCACCAATCTTATCATTTCTAATGACAAGAATATTTTTGATTTTTGATAACATATAATTTATTTCAACTGTAATTTAAAATAATCAATAGTTTCTTTCAAACCATCCGTTACTTCAGTTTTGGGGTCCCAATTCAAAAACTTTTTTGCAAGTGAAATATCAGGTTTACGCCTTATAGGGTCGTCTATAGGTAAATCTTTATTGATAATTTTTGATTTTGAATTTGTTAGTTTTATAATTAATTTGGCTAGTTCAATAATTTTAAATTCTACTGGATTTCCTAAGTTTATTGGGCCAATATTTTCTTTTCCTGAGTCCATCATTTTTAACATTCCTTCTATTAAGTCGTCTATATAACAAAAAGATCTTGTCTGTTCTCCATTACCATAGACTGTTATATCTCGATTTGTAAGTGCTTGCATTATAAAATTACTAACCACTCTTCCATCATTAGGATGCATATTTGGACCATAAGTATTAAATATTCTTACTACTTTAATATCTAATTTATGTTGTCGATAATAATCAAAAAAAAGCGTTTCCGCACATCTTTTCCCTTCATCATAACAACTTCTCGGGCCAATAGGGTTCACATTACCCCAATATTCCTCAGTTTGTGGATGCATCGATGGATCGCCATATATCTCAGATGTTGATGCTTGAAGTATTCTTGCATTTATTCTTTTAGCCAGACCAAGCATATTAATTGCTCCATGAACAGTTGTCTTGGTGGTTTGAACTGGATCATGCTGGTAATGTATTGGTGATGCAGGGCAAGCAAGATTATAAATTTGGTCCACTTCTACATATAGAGGAAAACAGATATCATGTCTTAATGCCTCAAAATAATGGCTTTTAAAAAGATTACTTATGTTTCTTTTTGTTCCAGTAAAGTAATTATCAATAGACAAAACATCATTGCCAGTTTCCACTAACTTCTTACAAAGATGTGAACCTATAAATCCTGCGCCACCTGTAACCAATATTTTTTTCATTATTATTCTATTTACGTTTTTGAAAAGTCTACCATAATTTAAGCGTTATTTGTTATAATAATCTGTATTTATGAATAAGATATTAGCTATATGTACATCACCTGATAGGGGTGGCTTAGAATTATATTTCACAAAATTTGTTGAATATTATTATCGCAAAAAAAGCCTAACCTCTCTCCATACTGTTGTCAGAAAAAATGGTTACATAAGTCAAGTGCTCAAGAGATTTGGAAATTCAAATAAGCAAAAAGAAATTAGCAAGATTTCAATTATAAATTTAATTTTTTATGCAATACATTTAGCTAAATATGTAAATAATCAAAAAATAGATTTCATTCATATAAGTTGGAGGAAAGATTTGCTTTTATCTGTATTGATAAAAATTTTTGCAAGAAAAAAAATTCATATAATCTATTATCGCCAAATGAAATTAACTAGAGAGAAAAAGGGAATTTATCATAAATTTATCTATAAAAACATAAAAATTATTTTTGCAATAACAGAAAATCTTAAAAATGAGTGTAATAATTTTTTGCCGGTATCAAATCATGCCATAAAAAAACTACCATATGGGATTGAAGAATACCAAAAATCTCAAACTCCCGCTATGAATAAAGAGGAGCTTTGTAAAGATTTTAATTGGAATTTAAGTTCTTTTACTATTGGAATTTTTTCACGTTTAGAGGAACAAAAGGG
>JACKQG010006442.1_pt1 | contig 12370 bp, 8 predicted proteins | sample 8237621 | NCBI WGS metagenome assembly JACKQG01 (sample SAMN15677084, study PRJNA649215) | marine metagenome | biome: marine; feature: Black Sea; material: saline water; isolation source: suspended particulate matter (SPM) from the Black Sea western gyre | collected 2013-06-09/2013-06-10 | depth...
GCTCGGCCTTGAATGCCTCCTGTTTGCCCTGCAGATACCCGATATAGGCGCGGCTGGCTGAGGCGTTCACATCCAGTCGGTTAGCGCCCGTGGCCTGGATAGCTGTGGGGGCATAGCCCTTCACACCGCCCGTATACGTGGCCAGCGGGGCGTCCTCGAGCTGAATGATGAACCTATTAACCTCAGGCGCTGCAGCCTGGGCCGGGCCGTCAGTGCTAGGAAGCATGTACACTGGCGCCGCACCCTGGGGCTCGTCGGCTAACGTTAGCCCCCAGGCAACGGACAAGACCAGGGCTAAGGTTACCAACGCCGTTGAAATTCTCAGTAGATTCTTTCTCATTTTCTCACCTTTCTCCTTTGAAATGTATTTGGTCCTACCAACTAACACAGTTAAGCACACTTTTCAGTACACCTTATCGGACATCACCTCCTTAATCTACCTGAGCTTTCCCAGAAAGTGCTCGGAGCCCCGTCCCCGGGGCGGCTTTTGCAGCGTGACTTCGCTGGCAACGCCCCCGGGGACGGGGGCTGAGAGCATTTTCAAGGACTTTCCGGGAGATCTCACCAGAAAGCACCTTGCCCCTGGCAAACCAAGGGCATAATCTAAAAGAGACAGGAAAAACAAAAACGCCAGGATGGGCGAACACACGCCCCTCATGGCGCAAACAGACATCCAAAGGAATAACCATTGGCAAGAGTTGAGCTTTCATGCTGGTGTGGATAGAATAGCGAGGATAGCTGGCGGCCTTGGGTCCCCACTGGGATGGACCTCCTCGAGCTTTTTGATAGCCGCTTAATTATACTAAACAAACAAGAATTTGTCAATAGTGCAATTACCCCCAATACGCAGTTTCAGTAGATCACGATTTTGAAGCAGAGCGGGGCTCCCATGCCCGCGAACCGGCGGCGTGGGAGCCGCCTCTGCTGGGAATCCGTGATGTACTGAGTTTGTGTTTTCAGGGTATTGTGTGATATAATATAAGCCAGTACCCGGCAACTGGTAATCAGCAAATGCTGATCACTGACAACGGACAACTGATTCGAGAGTATGACTAGACAAAAGCGAACCAGGAGATCTAGAAAAAAGAAAACGGGCCCTCGCATAAATCTCTCTGGGTTGTTGCGAGCGGACAGAGTGGGTATAGCCCTATTGGCCCTAGCCCTGCTGACTGTGCTCAGCTTGTTCTCTCTAAGCCGAGGTACCTTCACCGAGGGGTGGATACGCCTCTTGCGACTGGCCTTCGGCTGGGGCGCGTATCTCACCCCTATCATGTTCGGAGCAGCAGGGCTCTGGTTGCTCCTGAAGGGATCGGACCGCGAGCCGCAAGTGGCTTGGGAAAAAGTCGTGGGTGCAACTCTGCTTTTCACTCTGGGCCTGACCCTAACCCATTCGCTAGCCTCCCTTCGGATGGCTCAGGGCACCGCAGTCGAGGATCCAGGAGCACTGGCTGCTGAAGGGGGTGGTGGGGGCTACTTGGGCTGGCTGGTAAACTGGGCGTTGGTTTCGAGCTTTGGCAATCTAGGATCTTACATTGCCCTCCTGGCCCTGGCCATCATAGCCATCATCATGTTCTCTGGTCTTTCCGCTGCCGAGATAGGTCAAGCTCTGAGAGAAAGGGGGATCGGGTTTCGCCATCGCGGCCAGAGTCGCCTGTCTCGCCTCCGAGGCTGGCGCAAAGCAAGGCCCTCAATTACTCTCCCGCCTGAGTCTGCAACTGGGGACTCCCATTCCTCCCGTCCAGTACGAAGCCCCGTCTTGCCCCGCATAATTGGCGGTGATCAAGAGTGGCGATTGCCCCCTGTGGCCGAAATCCTGGAAGAGAGTCTGGATCAGGAAATCAGTCAGGCTGAGATTCGCAAGCGAGTTAAGATAATCGAGGAGACTCTGGTCAGCCTGGGCGTGCCAGCCAAGGTGATCGAGGTCAACCAGGGGCCGGTGATAACTCAGTTTGGCCTCGAACCGGGCTTCATCGAAGGGCGCGGGGGAAGGCGGATGAAGGTCAAGGTGTCCAAGATCAGCGCCCTGGCCGACGATCTGGCCCTGGCCCTGGCCGCCTCGCCTGTCCGCGTCGTGGCCCCTGTGCCTGGCCGCTCCATCGTGGGCATCGAGGTGCCCAATGCTGAATTGACCTTGGTGGCTTTGCGTGGGGTGCTGGAATCGGAGACTTTCAGAAAGCTGAATTCCAAGCTGGCCATCGCCCTGGGCCGCGACGTATCTGGCGAGCCGGTGGTGGCCGATCTAAAAGCCATGCCCCACCTGTTGATCGCAGGGGCAACGGGATCGGGCAAGTCTGTTTGTATCAACTCCGTTATCGCCAGCCTGCTATGCAATAACACCCCCGATGACCTAAAGCTACTGATGATAGATCCCAAGCGAGTGGAACTGACCAATTTCAATGGCATTCCCCATCTCGTAGTGCCAGTAATAGTGGAGATGGAGCGAGTAGTAGGCTCCCTACAGTGGGTCACGCGGCAGATGGATCAGCGCTACAAGAAGCTGGCCGAAGCCGAAGTGCGCAACATCGAAGATTATAACAAACAAGTCGGCGCCCGGGGTGAGAGTCGGTTGCCCTACATGGTGGTTTTTGTGGACGAGTTGGCCGACTTGATGATGCTGGCCCACGACGAAGTGGAACGGGCACTCTGCCGCATCGCCCAGATGTCTCGGGCCACGGGTATCCACCTGGTCATCGCCACCCAAAGGCCCTCAGTGAATGTGGTCACGGGGCTCATCAAGGCCAACTTCCCCGCCCGTATCTCCTTCGCCGTTGCCAGCCAGATAGACTCGCGAGTGATTTTAGACATGGCGGGGGCCGAGAGGCTGCTGGGGCGGGGAGACATGCTCTACATGGCTTCGGACTCCAGCCAGTTGGTGAGGCTGCAAGGTTGCTTTGTCTCCAATAAGGAACTGGATCGCCTGGTACGTTACTGGAAGGGAACGGAGATAGGGCCGAGCATCCCCGCCAGCTTCTACAGAGCGGAACAGATAACCCAGCAACCGCTCTGGGAGGAGATGAGGGCCAAAGAGAAGGAGGCCCGTCAAAAAGATGACCTCCTGGTGGAAGCCATCGCGATGGTGCGTAAGCACAACAAGGCTTCTATCTCCCTTCTACAGCGGCGGCTACGCATTGGCTACTCGCGAGCAGCTCGCATCATAGATCTCCTAGAGGAACAGGGCGTCGTAGGGCCAGACCAAGGAGCCGGACGCTCGCGGGAGGTGTTAAGCGAGGAAAATGAAACTGAGAAGTGAAATCGGATTTGCCTATCCCAACTAAATGGGCTATAATCATCAATAGATGCGTGTTTCACAGTCTCGGCACTGCTCATCGCCATTGGAGCAGCGGACTAGGGTCCGCTGCGAGCATAAGGTGGGTAGGGTCCGCTGCGAGCATAAGGTGGGTAGGGTCTGCTGCGAGCATAAGGTGAGTAGATACTTGCGCACAGCATCTAGAGAGGAGGTGATAGCTGGTCAGACAAGAAGTACTTTCTGCATAAGCTTATGTGGAAACCGCCAACTAGTCAACAACTGCAATCACCAAGAAAGGAGAAAGTAACAAATGTTTAAGAAGAGCTTAGTCAATTTAACTGTAGTGCTGTCACTGCTATTGAGCCTGGGGCTAAGTGTGGTCAGCGCTGCTCCACCGGCCCAGGAGGAACTGTCTTACACGGTGAAACTGGGCGACAACCTCTGGACCCTGGCAGAGAAGTATCTGGGCAATGGTCCAGCGTACTGGGCGATTGTCAACGCTACCAACGCCAAGCGTGGTGAGGATGAAAGCTTCGCCAGGATTGACAATCCCAATCTGATCCATCCCGGTTGGAAGCTTCTGATACCCAGTTCAGAGGCTGAAGCGGCAGAGTTCATCGTCGGCCAAGTGACGGACATGGGCGGCATTGACGACAAGAGCTTCAACGCTACTGCCTGGAAAGGGATCACGGACGCCATGGCCCAACTTGGCACGGAGGGCAAGTTCCTGGAGTCTCAGCAGCAGGCCGACTACGCCAAGAACATCCAGCAGTTCCTGGCCGAGGATCTCGACCTGATCGTCACCGTCGGCTTCCTGTTGGGAGTGGACACCGCCATTGCGGCCATCGCCAACCCCGACACGAGCTTCACCATCGTGGACTACGCCTATCCCGACTGCTGGCCTGGGGCGACGCCGGGCAAGGACTGTGGTTCCGATGTAGCGCTGGACAACGTCCTCGGTCTGACCTTTGCCACGGATGAGGCTGCCTTCCTGGCCGGCTACCTGGCGGCTGGGATGACCAAGACGGGCAAGGTAGGTACCTTTGGCGGGATCAAGATCCCGCCGGTGACCATCTTCATGGTAGGCCTCGAGGCTGGGGTGAAGTACTACAACCAGCAGCACGGCACGAGCGTGGAGGTGCTGGGTTGGGACACGGCTGCGGATGATGGTCTGTTTACAGGCAACTTCGAGTCCACGGATGACGGGCGTCGCTTTGCCGAGTCGCTGATGGACGAGGGGGCGGACATCATCTTGCCGGTAGCTGGGCCTGTGGGTCTGGGTTCTGCTGCTGCCTGCAAGGAGCGGGGCACCATGATGATCGGAGTGGACACCGACTGGTACGTGTCCGCTCCTGAGTTCAAGGAGATCTACCTGACCAGCATCCTTAAGAACATGGACGTGGCGGTGTTTGACGCCATCAAGGCAGTGAGAGATGGCACCTTCGCAGGTGGGGTGTACTTGGGCACGCTTGCAAACGATGGCGTGGGGATCTCCTCATTCCATGCCTTCGATAGCGCGGTGTCCGCTGACCTGAAGGCCGAGATCGAGCAGGCCAAGGCGGATCTCATCGCCGGTGCCATCACCGTGGGTGGCGTTTTGGGCCAGTAGGTTTCAATCTGGGCAACGATTCGGGCCAGGGAGCTTCCCTGGCCCGAATCTTACTACATGGAGAATGCTCATGCCCCCAGTGCTAGAATTACGCGGCATCACCAAAGCTTTCCCCGGCGTGCTGGCCAACGATCGCATTGACCTGACGCTGGAGCAGGGGGAAATCCACGCGCTGTTAGGCGAAAACGGGGCGGGGAAGACCACCCTGATGAACATCCTATACGGTCTCTACACCCCAGACGAAGGCCAGATCATGCTCAATGGTCAAGAGGTAGGAATTCGCGACCCCTCCGACGCCATTGATCAGGGCATCGGCATGGTGCATCAGCACTTCATGCTCATCCCCGTCATGACCGTCACCGAGAACGTCATGCTGGGCGTGGAAACCACCCGCAACGGCCTCTTCCTCGACCAGGCCCAGGTGGACCAGCGCATCCGGGAGATCTCCCAACAGCATGGCCTGGAGGTGGACCCTGAGGCCTACATCAAAGACATCCCCGTCGGCGTGCAGCAGCGGGTGGAGATCATCAAGGTGCTGTACCGCGAGGCCGACATCCTCATCATGGACGAGCCCACCGCCGTGCTCACTCCTCAGGAAGTGGAAGACCTCATAAAAGTACTGCGGTCCCTGTCCAATCAAGGCAAGTCCATCATTTTCATAACCCACAAACTGAAAGAGGTCATGGCCCTGGCCGACCGCATCACCGTGCTGCGGAACGGGCGGGTGGTGGGCAGCACCACGCCAGATGAGACCACCGAGCTCAAACTGGCGGCGATGATGGTAGGACGCGAGGTTGACCTGATGGTGCACAAGAAGCCGTCCTCACCCGGTGACGTCGTGCTGGAGGTAAAAGACCTGCAAGCGCGGGACGAGCGCCAGAACATGACGGTGAATGGGATGTCCTTCGAGGTTAGAGAAGGAGAGGTGCTGGGAATCGCCGGCGTGCAGGGCAACGGGCAGACGGAGCTGGTCTACGCCCTCACCGGACTGCAATCAATTGTTGGTGGGGAGATGCGCATTCTGGGCAAGACCCTGGCTCGTACCACCCCCCGGAAGATACTGGAGAAGGGAGTAGCCCATGTGCCGGAGGATCGGCAGCGGCATGGCCTGATTCTCAGCTTTCCAGTCCACGACAACCTGGTACTGTGCTCGTACTACCTGCCACCTTTCGCCAAAGGCATAGCCACCCAGGAAGAGTCGGTCATCGCCACGGCCCGGAAACTGGTTGACGATTTTGACGTGCGTACTCCCAACGTATTCGTGCCCGTGTCAAACCTGTCCGGCGGCAATCAGCAAAAGGTCATCGTGGCCCGGGAGTTCTCCCGCCCCATCAAGCTGCTCATCGCTTCCCAGCCCACGCGAGGTCTGGACGTGGGTTCCATTGAGTACATTCACGGCCGCATCATTGAGAAGCGGGATGAGGGAACGGCGGTACTGCTGGTCTCTCCGGAGCTAGACGAGATCATCGCCCTGTCCGACCGCATCGCAGTGATGTACAAGGGTGAGATCATGGACATCGTGCCAGCGCTAGGGGTCAACAAGGAGTACTTGGGCCTGCTGATGGCCGGAGTCAAGCCGGAAGAGGCCATGAAAGTAGCTCCGCCCATCGTAGAGAAAAAGGCGGTCGAGGTCGAGCGGGTGTTTTAGGAGTAGGATAGGAAAGGAGTGAGCCTTGGACAAACCTAACAACGAGCAAAAAGTGGAACAAAAAGCCGCCGAGGTCTCGGCAGGCTCTCCGGCCTGGCAGAATACTCTGAGGACGCTGCTGGTGCCGGCTCTGGCCGTGTTCACCGGGCTGGTTATCGGGGCCATCGTCATTATCGTCACCGATGCTGCGGTGGTAGCCGCCTACCGCAACTTCCTGAGCGCGCCTGGGGCGGCGCTTTCAGCCACCTGGAAGTCAATTGCGACTGCGTACGGCGCCCTCTTCCAGGGCTCCATCGGCAGTCCGTCGCAGATTTACCAGGGCGTCCAAGCCTATCTGGCCAACGGAGACTCCAAGCTTCTGATGCAATCCCTCTGGCCCATCACCGAGAGCCTGGTTGCTTCGACGCCCTACATTCTCAGTGGTCTGGCCGTGGCCCTGGGATTCCGCTGCGGCCTGTTCAACATCGGCGTCGAAGGGCAGTTCTTCATCGGAGCGCTGTGCTCGGCCTGGGCCGGCTACACCTTCACCAACCTGCCCTGGTTTATTCACCTACCCCTGGCTCTGCTGGCCGGGGCAGTGGGGGGAGCTTTCTGGGGAGCCATCCCTGGCTATCTCAAAGCCGTCACCGGAGCTCATGAGGTGGTCAATACCATCATGATGAATTGGATCGCCTTCCGCTTCAGCGACTGGCTACTCAACGGTCCCATGAAGGCTCCTGGCTATCGCCCCCTCACACCCCAGATCGAGGCGACCGCAGAGTTGCCCCGCCTATTTCCTTCCCCCATACGCTTCCATGCCGGCTTCTTCGTAGCCCTGGCGGTGGCGGCCCTGGTGTATTGGCTGCTGTTCAAGACCACCATTGGCTTCGAGATCCGCGCCGTGGGGGCCAACCCCGATGCAGCCCGCTATGCCGGCATCAACATCACCTGGAACTTCGTCCTGGCCATGATCCTCAGCGGCGCGCTGGCGGGGCTGGCCGGATCCACCCAGGTGCTGGGAACGGATCACTGGGTGGGGCAGGGGTTCTCGGCAGGCTACGGCTTCGACGCCATCGCCCTGGCCTTGCTAGGGAGAAGTCACCCACTGGGCGTTGTCATGGCCGCCTTGCTGTTTGGCACCCTGCGCAGCGGCGCCACTCGCATGCAGTCCATGGCGGGCATACCTATTGACATCATCTCCATCATCCAGGGGCTGATCATCATCTTCGTGGCCGCTCCGGCCATCATCCGCTGGCTCTATCGCATCCGTATGCCCCGGGCCGAGGAGATCGTACTTACACGAGGATGGGGGAGTTAGGGATGAGGGACAAGGGACTAGGCCCTGGTACCTGATCACTGCTCACTTTCAGGAGGGTTATACATGGCAGTAACTACTGTTCGACCACAAACGAGAGCCATCTCCATGGACCGCAGTCGGTGGATGGGTGTTCTGTTCCTGGCCATTGGTCTGGCCATTCTTCTACTGTTCGGGAGATCCCTGGAGCCCGGTGTGGAGGCCAAATTCGGGCTCAACCCCGGCTATGTTTCCCAGGCTATCCATATCTCGGACCTGGTTCTTCCGGTGCAGCCCACCGTCTATGTCCTGGCCCTCCTTACCCTGTTGCTGGGCGGATGGCAACTGGTGCGCGGCTTTCGTTCTACTGATGCAGTGTTGGGAATAGTGGCCGTCTTTTTCATCACCGCTTTCCTGACCTGGGCCGCCCGGGGCAAGTCCTTTAACCTGGTGGGGATGCTGGGCAGCTCACTGGTGCGGGCCACGCCCATTGCCCTGGCCGCTCTGTGCGGCGTCATTTCCGAACGGTGCGCCGTGGTCAACATCGGCATCGAAGGCATCATGCTGGCTTCGGCCCTGGCCGCCGTAGTTGGCGGTACCATATCCGGCAGCCTGTACGTCGGACTGCTGGTGGCCATGCTAACCGGAGCCCTCCTGGCCGCCGTCCACGCGGTGCTTTCCATCTCCTTCAAGGTGGATCAGATAGTCAGTGGCACGGCCATCAACATCATCGGTATAGGGGCCACCAGTTTCATCGCCGCCCGCTTCCTGGAGAAGAATATTGATAAGTTAAACAACTCCGGCACCTTCCCCATCATCCCCATCCCGCTGTTGTCGAAAATTCCCATCCTGGGCCCCATCTTCTTCGAGAATGGCTTCATTGTGTACCTGGCGCTCATCCTGGCGGTGATCATCCACATTGTGCTGTTCCACACGCCGTGGGGTCTACGCACCCGCGCCGTGGGTGAGCATCCTCGGGCCGCCGATACGCTGGGCATCAACGTCTACCTGGTGCGCTACGTCAACGTCATCCTCAGCGGAGCGGTGGCTGGCATTGGCGGGGCCTACTTCACCATCGGCTCGGTGGGTCGCTTCGATGAGATCATGACCGCGGGCAAGGGTTTCATCGGCCTGGCGGCGATGATCTTCGGCAAGTGGAACCCCTTTGGAGCTTTCGCTTCCTCGCTCATCTTCGGGTTCGCCGACTCTTTGCAGATCAAGCTGCAGATCCTGCGCGTGCCCATCCCCTCCGAGTTCCTGCTGATGGCTCCCTACATCGTGACCATGGTCGTGCTGGCCGGTGTCGTCGGCCGGGCCATCCCGCCGGCGGCCGACGGGCTGCCGTATGAGAAGCAGTAGGGCTTGGAGATTGGAGGTTGGAGGTTGGAGGTTGGAGGTTGGAGTGCGGACGCAAGTCTGCATTGGAGGGCGTATTGATGAAAACAATTGCATCTGGCAGCGTGGTGGTAGACGCCGTTCAGCCACCGAGGTTGATGGTTGAAGTGGCACAGTTGTGGCCGCCTCGGGGGCAGTGGACAGAGGCGGATTATTTCGCCCTGCCGGATACAAGCCGTTTTATAGAGCTCTCGAAAGAAGAATTGGTCATGCCGCCGCATCCAACCCATACTCATCAGCAGATAGTTGGCAAATTGTACCGCGCTATGTATGATTTCGTGGCTGAACACAATTTGGGCATTGTACAGTTTGGCCCACTACCGGTGCGCCTCTGGCCGGGCAAGATTCGCGAGCCGGACATCCTCTTCGTGGCCAGGGAACACAGCGACCGCATTGGTGAGCAGGCCTATGGCCCGCCGGACCTGGTGGTTGAGGTGCTCTCCCCAGGCACCCGGCGGACCGATCGCCTGGAGAAGACAGTGGAATACGCGCGAGCCGGGGTGAGGGAATATTGGATCGTGGATCCCCCTGGACGGCCTGTCCTGAGCGTAGTCGAAGGGACGGCGGAGGTGTTCATACTCCGAGAGGGGGCTTATGAACTGCTGGGCAAGTGGGGTGAAGACGAGGAAGCTCGTTCGGAGGTGTTGGACGGCTTCAAGGTGGCCGTGGATGAGGTGCTGGTGAGCGAGTAGGCAAGTGGGCAAGAGGTGTCATTGCGAGGCGCGCCGTTTGCGCCGAAGCAATCCCCTACCGCGTTTGGAGATTGCTTCGCTCCGCTCGCAATGACAAGTGATATATGGATCGTCTCCCCACAAAGCCCGCCGAAGCGCGGGCAATTTTCGAATAGGTTATGCCATGCATGATAAACGCAACAAGTATGACAAAAGGGATTGCCTCGAAATAGGCCAGAGGGCAGAAGCAGTTTTCGCTAGAATCGCTGTCCAAAAAGGTTGGAAAGTAACAGCGGCTTCAAACTACGCCAACATCAATGACCATTGGGATCTTCTGATCCAGAAAGGGACAGAAGGATACAGAGTTGACGTGAAGGGCATGAAACGGTTAAGTCGCCGTGACTCCAACGTCCAAGACGAGTGGATATGGATAGAGCTACATGGCGTGAGAGAGCACGACCGTGGCTGGCTATATGACGGAAAAGCGGAACTGATGGCCTTTGAAAAGAAGGGGTCGTTTGTCATTGTAAAGCGTGATGACCTGATCAAATTGGTCGAGCAATTGGTTGACCTGAACACAACTATACATTCAGCAAGAGCTGCAAGATATAGAGTCTACAGCAGGCCAGGGCGACCAGACAGAATAACGATGATCGAGACGGAAAAGCTAAAGTCCATTGAATGGGATGAATGGCTCAAATCCTAGGGGACAACCGTCCACCTGCTCCGGCTGGACCCTAGTCCAGCGGCCTCGGCAGCCCGTTGTTACCCTGACCAGGCAGGCCCAGCGGTTTTCGACACTCGACTGCGCACTCGGAGCAGTGGACTAGGGTCCACTGCGAGCACAAGGTGAACAGACAGGGGAATAGCCTGATGGAGTCTCCAAGAAACGACAATCTCTACTTTGGAGCAGATTCGGTGTTTATCTACCACGATGATTTTTTGACCACTGAATGTGTAGAGGAAAACAGCATTGACTTGATCGTAACCTCTCCCCCGTATAACGTGGACATCAAATACGGCTCATACGACGATGACATCTCCTATGAGGGTTATCTGGAGTTTACCAGGGAGTGGCTTGCCAGGTGTCTGGCGCTGGCAAAAGACGACGGAAGGTTCTGTCTCAATATACCGTTGGACAAGAACAAAGGCGGGCAGCAGAGCGTGTGCGCCGACATCACCACTATTGCCAAGCAGGTTGGCTGGAAATATCACTCCACCATCATCTGGAATGAGCAGAACATCTCCAGGCGAACCGCTTGGGGCTCCTGGCTCAGCGCGTCCGCCCCTTATGTGATAGCTCCAGTTGAAGTGATTGTTATCCTTTACAAGAAACAATGGAAGAAGAAGATGGGTGGGAGCAGACAATCCGATATCACCAGGGAAGAGTTTATGGAGTGGACCAATGGGGTATGGAACTTCAGCGGGGAGAGCAAAAAGAGAATAGGCCACCCGGCGCCGTTTCCTTTAGAACTGCCAAGAAGGTGCATTAAGCTGTTTACTTTTGTGGGGAACACGGTGCTCGATCCCTTTCTTGGGAGTGGGTCAACCCTTGTTGCCTGCACTGAGACAAACAGGAAAGGAATCGGGGTTGAGATTGATAGCAATTATTGTGAGATTGCCAAGCAAAGACTGAATGACATCATCGAATGACATCGTCATGGAGAAGATACAGTGAAGACGACGCTAATCTACGCCGGCATAGCTGGCTACGGTTTTGAGAGTCTAGGCAAAGGGATGGAGGCGGGCTGGATCAATCATGGTCTGGCTCAACTCTCTGCCTGCGCCAAGGCCGAAGGATTTGACGTGGACCTCATTGACCTGAGAGGTCTCAAAGGCTGGGACGAGTTCCGGGCAGAGCTAAAACAACGCCGCCCCGACGTCACGGGCCTGACGATGATGAGCGTGGACTACAATCCGGTGATGACGGGCATAGACGTAATCAAAGATGTGGATCCTGATATTATCACCGTCGTCGGCGGCCCCCATCCAACACTGGTTTTGGATGAGGTGATGGCCAACCCCAAGATTGACTACATCGTCACCCACGAGGCAGAGATCACCTTCCCCAAGCTACTGGCTGCTATCAAGAGAGGCGAGCCGCCGAAGGAACGGGTGTTAGTCGGAGAAAGACCCGACCTGGACGCCGTACCCTTCGTGGATCGGGAGCTGTTCTTAGACGAGTGGCGCAGGTGCGGCTACGCCCCCGATTCCCCTGAGGTGTCCTTCGTGCCAGAGCTGCCGCCGCCCTTCCTGACCATCATCGCCGGCCGCGGCTGCATTTACAACTGCAACTTCTGCCAGCCAGCCGAACGCATCATCTTCGGCCGGTTCCGCCAGCGGAGCGCGCCCAACGTCATCGAGGAACTGAAGCTCCTGCAGGAAAAGCACCACTTCGCCAGCTTCATGTTTCACGACGACTGCTTGACCAACGACCGGGAATGGGTGACCGAGTTCTGTGAAGCTTATAAACGGGAGGGGTTCACTCAGCCCTTCTTCTGCCAAAGCCGGGCCGACATCATCGTCC